>VTLG01013993.1_pt1 | contig 40906 bp, 38 predicted proteins | sample 4694571 | NCBI WGS metagenome assembly VTLG01 (sample SAMN12604809, study PRJNA352737) | marine metagenome | biome: ENVO:00000447; feature: ENVO:00000209|ENVO:00000569|ENVO:01000036; material: ENVO:00002151; isolation source: viral sequences binned using virsorter ...
GGGAAGCTGCACAGTTTGCTCAGTACTATGACCAAGAGGGCTCACGCTCCGGTACTAAGATACGGCAAGCCAATAAGAAATTCATGTGGTCAGGCACACAACCCGGAACATTTTTTGGACAACAAAAATTTTCTGGTGGAAAGATGCTGGTGATTACGGAAGGTGAGATTGATGCGCTAAGCTACGCAGAAACACACAACTGTCGATGGCCCACTGTATCTATCCCTAATGGAGCACAGTCTGCAACGTCTGTATTCAAGCGCAACCTTGAATGGTTGGGTGGATTTGAAAAGGTTGTCTTGATGTTCGATCAAGATGAGGCCGGACAGAAGGCAGCTAAAGAATGTGCGATGATCATGCCTCCGGGTAAAGCATACATTGCAATCATCTCAAAGAAAGATGCGAACGATGTGCTATGCAATGGAGACAAGGACGAACTGCAACGTGCAGTATGGAATGCGAAGTCATTCATCCCAGGTGGTCTCGTCAAGGGTGAGGATCTTTGGGATGTTATCAGTGACGTTCCCGATGTCGTTGCTCTCGATTATCCATGGGTTAATATGCAGAATAAAACTCGGGGCTTCCGCCTTGGAGAACTAACAACGATTACTGCTGGTACTGGTATCGGTAAGAGTCAGGTATGCAGAGAGATTGCCTATCAGTTCTCACAAGGGGGAGTGAAGGTAGGATACTTTGCATTGGAAGAGAGTGTACGTAAGACTGCACTGAGTTTCATTGCCATTCAAATGGGTATGCCTCTCTATGAACTAGAAGAAAACTTTGGGGATATCTCTAAAGAAACAATCAAGAGTGCATTCGAGGAATCAGTTGGCAATGGCCAGCTAGTTCTCTTTGATCACTTCGGATCACTGCATAGTGAGAGACTGGTGACTAAGATTAGATATGCAATCAAAGCTCTTGGTTGTTCAGTCATCGTACTTGATCACCTATCTATTGTGGTATCAGAGTTCGCCGATAGTCAGGAGCGTACTGCTATTGATGTAACGATGACCAAGCTCCGGGGTCTAGTAGAAGAGACAGGATGTGGGATGATTCTCGTTAGTCATCTACGCAGAGCAGATGGACGAGCACATGAAGAGGGGGGTAATGTCTCTCTAGCACAACTGAGAGGTAGTCATAGCATTGCTCAACTATCTGATATGTGTATCGGATTGGAACGATCACAACAAGCTGATGGAGACGAACAGTATCTGTCACACATAAGAATTCTAAAGAATAGATATACCGGAGAGACGGGGGCAAGCGGATTCCTACGCTTTCACCCGGCTACTGGTAGACTTCATAATCACGTAGACGAATTAGGAACAGGTGGAGACTTCTCAGAAATAGCATGAGTTCAGTAACATTTGATATCGAGGCGAACGGATTCCTCGATGACGCAACAGAGATTCATTGTATCTCAATTAGTGAGAACGATGGAGAACCTAAATGTTTTAGTGGAGAGAGGATACCTTTCGCACTGAAGCATATAGAATCAGCAGAGAAATTAATAGGTCATAACATTATTGGATATGATCTCCCACTACTGAAGAAACTGTGTAACTTTACACCGAGACAATCAGTAGATATTCGGGACACATATATTATAGCACAGATGGTATGGCCTGATATTATGGGCAGCGATTCCGATACAAGCACCAAGATTTTACCCAAAAAATATTGGGGACGCTACTCCCTAAGATCCTTTGGCTATCGCTTTCGTATGCATAAGGGAGACATGGAGGATTTTACTCAGTTCTCTCCAGAGATGGAAGAGTATTGCAATCAAGATGTACGAATCACACTGAAACTTTGGGCTGCTTGTGTTAAGCGCGGGTGTACTACAGTTGCAGTGGATCTTGAGATGGCCTTTGCTCATCTCGCTCACTTGATGAATGAGAAAGGTATCGGCTTCGATACTGAACGTGCCTACTCTTTGTATGAGACTGTAAATAGTGAGCGGGAGGAGATACTAGCTACTATCTCAACGCTGGTTCCACCGAGACAGGAGGTATTAAAGACTCCTGAGTATTGGGTGGATCCTATTACAGACGTACAGTATCAAAAGAAAGGTGATGCTCCAGCAGCAGCCCGAAAGGATTTAGTTCGTGGACCGAACAGAGTAAAGGTGCATGCGTTTAATCCTCTCTCTCGTCAGCAGGTAGCACAGTTCTTAATATCTAAGGGCTGGATACCAACGGCAACTACACCAACAGGTAAGCCGCGTGTCGATGAGTCTATTCTACAGGAGATCCCTGAGATAGAGGAGGCGCAGCAAATAGCTAGACTGTATAGGTTACAGAAGCTTCTTGCTATGCTCCATGATGGTAAAGAAGGATGGCTAAAGCTTGTGAAGAATAATCGACTACATCCCCGGCTAAAAACTGTGGGCACTGTATCGGGACGCACATCCTGCGTGAGTCCTAATCTTCAGCAGGTTCCTAGTCCACGCTTAACCTATGGTAAGGAGTGTCGAGAACTATTCTATGCAGAAGATGGGCGTATGCTTGTCGGTGTGGATGCGAAGAGTCTAGAAGTCAGGTGCTTTGCTCATTATCTGTCTCTGTATGACAGTGGTGAGTTTGCTGCTGATGTTATTTCAGGTGACATCCATGCTGCGAATGCAAAGATGATGGCCTGCGATAGACAGGTGGCTAAGAATACATTCTTCGCTCTCATATATGGTGCATCGAGACAGAAGATTGCAAAGATGCTGGGCTATACACTGGATGAAGCGACAGATCTAGTCTCCGATCTCTATGAACGAAGACCGGCAATGAAGAAGCTGATGACTGCCGTTAAAGATCGAGCCCTATCCTATGGATATCTAAAGGGACTAGACGGAAGACGCTTGTATCCCCGCTCCATACATAGCAGTGTGAATCTACTGATTCAGGCAGCAGGAGCATGTGTATCCAAGCAAGCCGCACTAAATACACACCAGACGTTGGTGGATCACTGGATGGATGTGTATGATATAGGACTAGTGGGGTTCATCCATGATGAGATCATCGTTGATGTCCCAGAAGATACAGCAGAAGCAATCGTTAGTGTCGGAATCTCCTCATTCAAGAAGACTACAGGACAGTTGGAACTGCGCTGCCCTATGGATGGGGACGGACGAATCGGAAAGACATGGTATGACATTCACTAGAATATACAGATGAATAAACAAGAAGAAAAATACATAAACTCATTTGAGCCTAACTTTGATCCTGATCAGTTATTATTAATTGATGCTGATATTATGTATCATCGAGCAGCCTATAGTGTAGAGAGGACATTCGATTTTGGAGATAAGGAACCGAAAAGGATTACTGATGATACTGAAGTTATCGCACTCTTTACTAACCTACTGCGTGGTGTATGTAAGAACCTGTGCAGTACACGTTTCATTCTATGCTGGACTTTAGATAAGAACTACAGGACAGATGTAGACCCAGCATACAAAGCAAACCGTGCAAACATACGAAGACCTACCTGTTCTAAGGATGTTAAAGAGTTCTTGATAGCATCGTATCCAAGCATTGCAGTAAATGGATTGGAGGCTGACGATCTAATGGGACTGAACTCTGGTTCATCTACGATCATAGTCTCTGATGATAAGGATCTTCTTACCATTCCAGGGCTGCACTACCAGCCAAGAAAACCAGATCGAGGAGTATTCTCAACGACAGTTCAGGAGGCAGAGTATCTGCTTCACATGCAAATCCTCATGGGAGACCGAGCCGATGGCTATACGGGAATCCCAGGAGTCGGGCCGAAAAAGGCAGAAAAAATTCTAGAGACTGGAGGTGTTAGTTGGCAAACTATATTAAAAGCTTACGAGGACTATGGACTACACAACGAGGACGCACTGATAACAGCACGACTTGCGCGGATCCTGCACCCAGGAGAATACAACTGGGTAGAGAACAAGCCGATACTATGGAGCCCAAGATGATCCCGAAAATTATAAGAAGACTCGCCTTCCTAGTAGTAGAGACTAGCGAAAACCATAAGGATATTAAGTACCATATAAGAATCGTTATGAAGGACGATCATGATAATGAGTATTACTTCAACAGTGCCAAGACATATAACTATGATGAATCAGGTAAAGCTTACTTCGATCTCGATGTTCTTGAACAACTTAACCGATAAACAATGGACTACTTAGAAGTATTACAGAACCATGAAATTTTATGTGATCATGCGTATGACATTCTCTCGGATAAGATCAAGAATTACTCAGGTGATGGTGATGCCTTTACGAATTTTCGTAGGGTTGAGCAACTCCAGATCTGTTCGACAGAGACGGGGATCCTCGCTCGTATCGCCGATAAACTTGGTAGACTCATCACCCATGTCAATAGTGAAGGAGGCTTGGTTGGTGATGAAACCTTTACTGACAGTATTCATGATCTTATTAATTACCTCGTCTTTTTACATTGCATTGTTTCTTGCGGTGATCTAGATGACTGAAGTACAAGAAGAACTAAAAGACTTTAGGAACTTCCTATATGTTACATGGAAACATCTCGGTCTTCCAGATCCTACTCCTGTACAGTACGACATTGCTGAGTATCTACAGCATGGGGCTCGTCGTAGAATGGTACAAGCTTTCAGAGGTGTGGGTAAATCTTGGATTACTTCTGCCTTTGTTCTTTGGACTTTATATCTGGATCCAGAGAAGAAGGTACTCGTTGTCTCAGCGAGCAAGTCAAGAGCCGATGACTTCTCCACATTCTGCCACCGTCTCGTCCGAGAGATGTCAATCCTCAAACACCTTATTCCTAATGAAGATCAAAGAACATCTAAAATTGCGTGGGATGTTGGCCCGACAGCAGCAGCCCATTCTCCATCTTGTAAGTCTGTTGGTATTACTGGGCAGCTTACTGGTAGTCGTGCCGATCTTATTGTCGCGGATGATGTGGAGGTCCCTGGAAACAGCAGCACAGTGGGTGCGAGGTCTAAATTGGCCGATGCTGTTAAAGAATTTGAAGCAATCATTAAGCCGGAGGTAGGTGAAATTGTCTTCCTCGGTACACCGCAATCTCAAGAATCTATATATACTGAACTCGCAGCTCGTAGCTATGATGTCAGAATTTACCCTTCGCGAATTCCCGATGATGCAAAGATCTACGAGGGAATGCTTGCTGAGTATGTCAGTAGCCTTGACGGAGGTGCTGGAACTCCAACAGACCCTGATAGATTCTCTGATGAAGAGCTATCAGATAGAGAAGCCTCCTACGGACGAACAGGATTCCAACTCCAGTTCCAACTAGATGTTCGTCTCAGTGATCTTGATCGTTATCCTCTACGTATATCTGATCTTATTATTATGGATACCGACCCACATCTGGGTCCAGAAAAAATCCTATGGGGTACACAGGAAGAGTGGGAGGAACTACCCAACCTTGGATTCAAACGAGATAAGTTCTATAAACCACAAAGACTTGTGGGCGAAATCATTCCGTACTCTGGATCGGTCATGGCTATCGACCCCAGTGGACGAGGAAAAGATGAAACAGCATGGGCAATCGTAAAGTATTTGAATGGTTACCTATACCTCGTAGATTGGGGGGGAACCACTGAAGGATTCACGGAGCCTGTGATGCGTGGGTTAGCTACATATGCAAAACAATATCAAGTCAACCTGATACTCACTGAGTCAAACTACGGTGGTGGTATGTTCAGTGAGCTACTTAAGCCACACCTACATGAGCTATATCCCTGTACAGTTGAGGAGGTGACGGCACGAACGCACAAGGAGCAACGCATAGCGGATACCCTGGAGCCTGTGATGAATCAGCACCGATTATGCGTAAGTGCGGAGGCAATCAGAAAAGACTACAACCAGACGCTGATGCTCCCGCCCGACATAGCGACACAGTACAGTCTCATCTATCAACTCTCTCATCTGACTAGGGAGAAGCGAAGTCTAGATCATGATGATAAGGTGGATGCTGTCGCTATGGCAATAGAATACTGGGCTGAGTATATGGCACGAAACGCCGACGAAGCTATGAAAGAGAGACGAGATGACCAGCTACAGGAGGAACTAGATAAGATGTTTGATATCCTAGATAGGAAAGAAACAAAGAGGGATACATGGTTCGACGTTTAACCAGTCTTCTTATCCTCATCTGTTACGGCAGTAAAGGGGAGAATCTCATTCAGAGTACCGATGGGTGTTTCTTCAGGAGTATCAACCGAGATGCCATGATCCTTCAGCAATTGACGAGCGACGTTCAGATCTTGTGTGGTATACTCCCCGGTCTCTATCCGATCAATCAGCGTAGAGATAAGAAGTTCCCAAAGTTTTTTAAGAGGGTCCATGGTATATCATAATATGAATGTTAACGAAACGAGTGAAAGATTTGAAGATGATGATGAGAGGAGAAAAGAACCTCCCATTATGATGGCTGAACTCGTAGTAACGAATAAGCTACTAGAGAATATTATCGGTGATGCCGCAGAAAGATTACAAACGATCAGACAGATGGCAATTCTAGGGCTTGAAATGGAGGAGGATGCTCAATCATTCCAGTTTTTATTTAAGGCTATTAAAAAGGTAGCAATGTACCCAATGACTTCAACACTTTTTGAGGAAGACTTCGATGAAGAATGAACTAAACCACCTAGAAGCAGAGTTACGCAGAGTATCCAGAAGGTTAGATGAAAGGGAGTCCATAGAATCCCTCGTGATCCGACGAGTCGAGGATGCAATGAAAGGATTTAAATGGTCACCTCCGCATCTACCAAGAAAAGATAAACGAAAAGTAAAAGAGCAGGAAACTTGTGTGGTTCATATCAGTGACACACAGATTGGAAAGAAGACTCCTACATATGATTTCACAATAGCAGAGAAACGTATGAAGCAGCTTGCAAAAACGGTAGAAAAAATTGTAGCGGCCCGTAGGACTAGCGCAAAGATTGAGCGGTGTGTTATTCTAGTCGGTGGTGATATTGTGGAAGGGGAGACAATCTTCTCTCATCAACCCTGGACGGTGGACGGTGATTTGTGGGAGCAGGCAATTAAGAAAGCCCCAACCATCATCTCTAATTTTATTATTGAGATGAGTGCGTACTTCAGAGAGGTTCATGTTGCTGCTGTCCCTGGCAATCATGGACGCTCTGCTCCGAAGAACTCCTCTGCCTCACCCAGAACAAACTTCGACATGATAGCCACAATCATTACAAGGCTTATTGTCTCCAACAGCCTTAAGGATGATCGAGTAACATGGGACGTAGATCATGACTCCTTCTATCGTGTTGTCGATGTAGAGGGGCACAACCTACTACTAGTACACGGGGATCAGATATCTGGTGGTGGAGGAATCGGGGGCTACCCACTTACAGGACTTGCCAAGAAGGTAGCAGGTTGGGGTGCTAGTATCCCAGAACACTGGGAGTCTATCTTCCTTGGGCACTTCCATCGTCCTATGGCCGGTGTGATCCAGAGTAAGATGTTCTATGCGAATGGAACAACAGAGAGTGATAACGACTTCGCACTAGAGATCATCGGAGAATCCGGTAGACCCTGTCAGCGTGTTGTCTTCTTTAATAAAGAGCATGGTCCTATTTCTGATAGCCTAGTATGGCTGGATTAATTAAGGTTCATGATGCTGTAATACTATTGAGGCATCACGCTCCCCCACCTTATTCTAATATATCAGTTAGGCTATCCAAATGTATGGATGAATATACATACGGAGAGTGTGTTGTAGATGTAGCAAAGGAGACAATCCGTATTAAAATTAATAGTACAGTTCCTCCCATTGCCCAACTGGATGCGTTGATGCATGAGTGGGCACACGCATTACTATCTACACTTCCCGATGAGTTTGAAAAGCATAACGCACTATGGGGTATATGTTATGCACGATGTTACTCGGTAGTATTTGAAACCTAGCAGTGATCACTTCTGCTTCTCCCAAACCTGCTCCGTGAAACCCTCAAGAAAGATCATACGCTCAACCACACGATCTATGCGCTCAGTATTCATATTATACTGATGTACACATGAATGATCTTGTAAGACTTCAACATCATCACACATCTTCTGATTCTCAGAGAGAAGATATATTGTACTAACTGATGAAAGAGAGAAGAATGCATAGATGAGTTTACTTAGAGCCATTTTGATATTCCTTCTTGATCTTATAACCAAGAGCAGCGAGGAGTGCGAGCAATGCTGTAGTCAGTGCCTCGCTTGCACCGATACTCCATGTTTCTTTTCCTGTCTCGTCTACCTGTTTAGATAGACTGATTAACCCAGGGGTGGTCTGTGTTGCATCACGATAGTCACTGATAAATGAGTCACGCATACCTGTGAAGCTTACCTTGTCTGATGAGACATTAGGTATATCCCATTCAAACCACGTAGCAGTTATGGTTTCGTCACCTGTGTATGTCTCCTCATACCGTTCAGACTCTCCTCCGTCACCCCCATGACTTATCATGTCAGAGGATCCATACGTTTTTCCATTTACGGAAGACGACCCTGCACCCACACCCCAACGATCAGGCATAATCATATCCAATGTGCTACCTGTCGTTGAGCATGAAGCCAGAGCAATCATAAGTAAGCTACGCGGGAGGCGCACCAGCAGCCTTCTTTGCCTTAATCTTCTTGGCAGCAAAGATCCCACCAATACCAGCAAGTGCCGTAGCGACAGCCCCACCGAGGGCAGGGTTGCCCGTAAACATTGTTGTAAGCATTCCCGTCTGTTCGGCAAGAATGGGAGCATTATCAATGATGGTGTTACCCACATCAGTAGCCTGATCTTCGCCACCGGGAAGCAGCTTGCCTACAGTGGCGCAGGCGGGCATGACTGGGATCATAAGTAAATATAGTTTCTTCATAGTAATTCCTATTTCGATTTCGTGGGTAAACCATTGCCAAGATCCTTGACAAAGGGTGCGATTAGTGGGTGTCTCATAATTCCGAATACTCTTTGTATTCTTCGGTAGTCTGCTTGTGTAAATTCACGAGAGTCCATAACTCCTGATTGAACAAAAGATTGTATCATTGCAACAACATCGTCCCCGTAAGATAATGCTCTTATCTGATCTACCCAGGAATTCGTAAGTCCTCGTCTATGGTAATTACCATAAACATCCATACCAAGAAGCGGACCAGAGAGCAGTGTCAGGTTCTCTAGTCCAGCCGTAAATCCCGATTGGAGGAAAGCTCCTCTAGCAATAGATGCTATGGACATACGTTCTTTAAATCTTTCCCTACCTTCTGGCGTATCCTCATGGGAAAGCATCCCTTTAATAATATAAGCAAGCGAACCGCCAGCTACAGAAGCAGCGAACACGTACAGGGATCTCGCATCGCTTGCTCGTAGGTTTCTGACTACATAGTTATTGATACTAGAGATACCAAACCCTCGATACTGTAGCGCAACTTTGGTCGCCTCGTGTGCGGTGGGATTCGCAAAATACCATGACGGCATATCAGCGCGACTTCCGCGTTGTGATACAGACTTGATCTCTGCTTGCATAGCTTGGGCAAACAGATCTAGTGCTCCTTGATCCGTCCACTCACTAAAATCATATTGATATGTATCAACACCCTCGACTGATGTTTGTCGTTTATATAGTTTTTTTACTTGCCTTGCAATCCTATCCCATTCAGCTTTAGTGAGACCCATATCAGTAAGACGGATATCATTGGGACGCTCACCACGAATCATCATATTACCGTAATGAACCATATGCCGTTTTAATGCCATATGATCTGCCCACTCTGTCATCTTCATAAGTCCAGAAGCCTCTGTCATCATACGAGTAGCCCCCATCCAAAAGCGTCTGATTACTGCCTGTCTTCCCAAGGAAGTGCTACCACCCTCTTCAATAATACGACCCATGAGGTCCATGCGTGGGATGATACGCTCTCGTACCCCCATACCCAATGACGCAGCAAACTCCTTAAGCTCGGCCTTATCAATTTTTGTAACACCACCAACCATGCGTCGAAGTGCTGGCATACCTTCCATAAAGCCCTTGACTCCCTGTACCCAGTTAGCAGCACTGGCTTCAGCAAGAGCCGATATACCAAAGGTAGCCCCGTGTCCCATACTATATGCAATCTGTCGAGCTAGTTGCATACCCATAGCAGCCTCTGTGGATTCACTGAAGGGCTGATCTCGGGCAATACGTGAAAGAGAATCCAGATACTTTGTTAGACGTTTAAGCTGTTCCCCAGTTATTTTTTCCTTCTTCAGATGGGCGACGGTAAGTTCGATAAGATCATCGAGGTTTTTGAAGTAGTCAGGTTTACCGAGTTTAGCGTTAGCATCATCGATCATTTGCTGAACAAGTATCTTACTTGATGTATGCCTTGCATATCTCCGCGCCCCGGTAAAGACGTTATGATCAATAAGATCACTGAGCTTAACATTGATTATTTCTCCTCTACTCATTACAGGAGTCTCAATATCAAGATCCAGACGGATACGATACATCTGGTGCCGCGCTTTCTTCTCTGTAACGCGGAATGTTGCTGCCAGATCAAGAGCTTCTTGAGGATCCAGCCCAAAGTTCTTCTCAAGGATCTGGGCTAATTCAAGCGCAGTAGCCTTTTGGTGTGATGCATCATTAATAAGATTAAGCCGGAAGTTATTATTACCAATACTATCTAGGAATTTCTCACCAATCTTAAACGCTTCACCTTCACTAAGCTCACGAGGTCCCTTCTCTCCTAGCTCCTGTGCTGCCGCTCTGGCTTGCTTGTTCGCAGAGAGTAATCCATTTTGGAAGACCTTTGCTAGTTCTTTATCATCAATAGCAAGACCAAGCTTACCCCGGTGCATCGCAATTTTAGCTCGGTCCCAGAAGCGCGGGAGGTAGTGGGGATCTGAAACGATATCTTCCCATCCCTTACCGTACTGTTGTAGGAAAGCAAGCTCACCATCAAAGTGTTTTTCTGCCTTCTTAACAGCTTTCATAACAACTTCTCTAGAGTGCTCGGGTATCTCGTTAATAAATTTACCTGTACGGTCGATCTTCATTCTACCAATGATCTCACCGAACTCATCTTGTGCCGTGTTCGTCCAGAAAGACATGAAGCCTTTTCCATTCAGCTTCCTCCATGTCTGGAACTCCTCTTGAATCTCATCAAAGAAGGCGAGACGCATCTTAACCATCTCATCTCTACCCTCTTCAATGCCTCTACGACCCCAGGGAGAGTCGGTCTCAACGGGCATCTTTACCCCGCCTTTCCTGAAAGGCCCACGTAGGGTAGCTTCATCTAATTCATCAACGAACCCTCCGACAATTCTCTGAGAGATCCATCGATATATCCCAAAGGGTAGGTTCTGCGTCTTACTTTTTAATGACCAAAATGCCATGCCCTTAATCGTATTGAGCTTTGCTCCCCAACCCGTATCATTAAAGGATTTTGCATCATTCGGATCGGGGATACCCTCATCAATCCCATGGGGGGTATCATCAAATGCAGAGGTATTAGGCTCTCCGGGGTTCTCTGCATTCTCAGCGCGGGCTTTGGAAGCACGAACCTTTGCTCCTGCATCCTCTGCTTCGTTCATGATGTCGTCTACAGAGCGTGTCGTACCTGTCTTCTTATTACGAACAAAGAAGAAGTCATCAGACTCTTGATCATAGATAATATTATGCCGACGCTCGCTAGGCTTTCCCCTCTTCGGGCGAGAGAAGGGCTCAAACTCTTCAGCAACCCTCTCAACATCAGCAAGATCTTTCTCAAGTTTTCTTAGTTTCGCCTTATCAGATCTATTACGCTTCTGAAGTCTCTTTAGCTCATTCTTTATAAGTGCAAGATCTTCTTCCGAAAGCTCTGTTACGTGCCCAGGTTCACGACGCGGTCGTCTCTCACCCTGCGCCTTTAATACTGCCTTCATCTCACGAATACGGTTGTTTGTTTCTGTAATTCTTTCTTGCCACTTAGGAATACTCTCTTCGTATTCCCTAATTGTCCGTAGTTCCTCTGCAACAACTTTCTTAGGACGTTTCGGTGCTTTCTTGATCTCATCAATCGACATTACCTTACCATTCGGAAGGATAATTTCTATATCTGTTGGATCAAGAGAGGCTGCGGGATGTATCTTTTCAGATCTCCAATCGTCTAGCAGCCCTTGAATCCTACTATTCACTTCCTGCCAGCGTCGAAGGCGTAGATGCTTAGGTACATGCGCCATGAGATCACCAAGTTCTTCGATCTCTAGATGCAGTCTTCCTGCAATAATCTGGAAAACCTCCATATCAACCCGTGCAGCTTCGGCAAGAACTTCCCGTTCAGCCTGAGTATTCCAGTGAGTCTTAAGAGCTTCGCTTTCTCTCCTTACTACCCGATCAAGTAGAAGCTCTTTAATTTCAATCTTGGCATCTTTTAGATTCGTAGCTTCCAGATCATAACCAAACTTTGAACCACCCGGTATATGAAGAGTATATTCTTTGGGTCCACTCCAGTTAGGAGTAGGAGAGACATCTGACGGGTCACTACGAGGATAAGCCTCAAGGGTAAAGGGTTCACCACTCGGACCAGCGCCTTTATATTCCTGTACTCCCTGCTTTGGTGAGTACCCAAGATCTGATTTATTCATTGCTTTAACTTTACGAGCAATCTTATCTAGATCCAGGCTTTGTAGTTCATCAATACCAATATAATGCTTTATCTCCAACGTACTACGAAGCATCGTTTCCCTCGGCTCTTCACCATACTCGGCACGATGTGCCTCTATCTCTTCAGCCTCCATTTCTCTCCAGCCCGGAGCCGTCCTACGTTTAAAGGGGACTCCAGCTTTTTTTAATCGTTCATATATTGCATGAACTTCGGCAGTAGTTCCACCGGGATCATTTCTAAAGGCTACGCGCATCTTTTGAGCAGATTTCAGTAGTTCAATATAATGTAACGTCCCAAATCCAAGATTTAATACGGGAGTATATGAATGAGTAACTGGGTACACTGTGGATTCTCCCGCTGTTGCACCAAAATCTCGCTGTCCCACCGGAGATCTAAGATGTATTTGCGATATAATCGTCCCAGAAGCTTCCGACTGTTCTGGACGGAAGGAAGTTTTAGGAGTTCCTTCTACACCATGCAGAGTTTTAATTTCCCAGCTTTCAGGTATTCCAACTCCCTTAGTACCTGCTAGGTAGCTAGGAGAGAGTTCTTCCAGTTCATGGTAATAAAGCTCACCCACCTCGTCCATATCAGATATGCGATGCGGCCTATGTAGTCCAGTATCACGCGGATATGTTGATGTATCATACTCTACATCAAAGTATGATTTTCCTCTATATCGTCTTAGTGATTCAAGCGTATTTTTTAATCCCTTTATTTTATTCTGTATTGATTTTCTAGCTCCATCTGTAAGTTCAAGCTGGAGTATCGCCGCATCAAGCTTTCTCTGAATATCCGCAGCACGATGAGGACCATACATTTTACCCTGAATAACCATGCGAGTTTCCGGGTCATCAGGAAGAAGGAAGGGTATTCTGTCATCCGTATACTCCGACTTGATTTCTCTAGGGAAGTTCGGTTGTTGTACCGCATCTCTTGCTGGCATCTCTGCCAGATCCTCAAGTTCCCGACTAAACGAAGTCGTAGGTGGCGCGAATGGGTGAGCAGTCCCACGAAGAGTCATGGTAACTGGCATATACTCTTCACCCATCTCCTTTAGAATGAGTGCTCGGTGTCTTCCTTCATGACCATGGGCACCAACAGTCCCCTCTACATCTATGTTTCTAAGAGAAATTGACGGGGCATCTCTAAGAGGTTCTTCTCTCTCAATAAGAGCCTTGCGTAACTTCTCAAGTTTTCCGGGGTCTGGTTTCCACCCCTTGGGTGTAGAGATGGCTAGGAAATCATCGGGCGTCATCCATATGGTTGCACCATCCATCAATGTTCTGTTTGGGGGCACGATGGATAATGGGCCAAAGACACCGGGAGGATTCGCTTTAGCTTCCTCCTGTAGCCCCTTAATGCGCCCACGAAGATCCTTCCCTACTCGTGTATTCTCCTTTAGGACCAGTTGTTGACTGGCGATATTCTCTTGAAGAGCTATCCTATCTGGGTGGGTCAGTTCATCCTGATTAGCTTGGAAGAGGCGTAGCTTCTGGGCATCAGAAAGAGGAGCAAGTTTACTGGGCGTAAGCTTAAGGTCAGTTTCAAGGAATTCTCCACTCAGGACACGGGGGGAGATGGGGGTGATATCGTCCACTGTGTGCGTCTGTAGACGCTCTGGATGCATGATCGATTCCGGGTCTCGGATCACATCTGCTTCCTCGACAGGCCGGTAGGGGTCGCCTGGGTCCGTCTCACGGGTCGCTGGACCCCCTACCGGACCAAGCTCGGCTAAATCGTCCTGTAATTGTTGATGTGCAATATCAATGAGTTTCTTCTGCTGTGCCTCATTTAGTTTGCTTAATACTTCCGAAGGATCCCCACCTACTGCGCGTCTTAAGTAAAAGTGAGCAATATCAGAAGGGGGATACTTATTGATAAGACCAAGCTCAACCCCACTAAGAGCCTCCTCTTCGCCCTTAATCTGTTTTCCCGTGGCCCTTTGTAGTTTTCCACCCTTTGCCGCAGAAACAAAATCTTCAACTGACCATTTCTGTATTGTCGCTTGACTCTTCTTTTGTTGCTCTAACTCGCGTGTTGCCCTATCTGCGCGTTTAGCAGGGCCAACAACACGCTCTGTCCTTGGGTCCTTATGGAATGCTCCGAAGTTTACTTCTAAAGATCCATCATCAAGGACCTTAGTTACGATCCCAATAGGACTATCAACACTAGTATCAGGACCAACAACAATACGATGAAGGAACATCTTATTCGTTCCATCACCAAGATCAATAAGCTGCTGCTTATATGCGGCATTCTCTGCAACTTCCAAAGCACGATACTCCTTCAACAAAGCAGCTTGCTCACGCTCAACAATCTTTCTTTGGTTTCGTTTTAGCTTTGCAAAAGCAACAGGATCCATTTCTGCAATTTCTCTTCTCGGAATAAATTCTCCAGTTTCACGATTATATGTTCCATGCTTCTGTGCATCTCGTATGAGATCATATTCCGTTAGATGATCAAGCATCTCCCGTCCGGTAAGATTATTCCAGTATTTCATCAGCGGATAGCGGAGTCCTACTTTATAAGCCTCTTGCGCCGCAAGATCTTCCGGAAACTTCGCCCTCGCTGCTCTTTCGACAAGAGACTCAATCGTTTCAACAGCGTGTGCCGGAATCTCACCGAACCCGTGGCTATCGTACACGGTCCCCTTGGTTCCCCCAACAGCGGAGACTTCATCAATATCAAAGTCATCCGGCATCGGCTTAACTTTGGTAGGTGTGGGGGCACGGGGTGCACCCTCAAGTTCGGCCAATTCTTCTTGGAGTAGTCGCCTCTTTCCTTCTGTTATCTTTCCCTCGTTCAGAGTCTTCTTAATATTTGCAATTCTTTGTTCGGTTGGATCAATGGCACCCGGCTTCTTTGTTGCTCTTACATTCGTATCCCACTGTGCGGCCTCTGAGCCGAACTTTTTATGGAACTCCTTTACAACCTTTTCGATTTCTTGCTCAACACGAAGAGGATGCCCAGGACCATCGAGATCAAAAGCATTAGCACGAAGGGAGGGCTTTAACTCCAACGTCTCCATGTTGAAAGTTGCTCGACCAGTTTTAGGGTCCCATGTTCCAGAGATTTTATAGTCAGGGCTCCAGTATGAAATTACTCCATCTTGATCAATCTTAAAAGCTGCGCGTCCATCGGGAGCTTCCCATAAGATTCCCACCCTGTTCTTCGCTTGATCCCCAGCAATAAGTATTCTTCCACCTCCGGGCATATTCCCCCATGTCTGACTTGTTTCAAGCATCGGCTCAAAGTAAATCGGAGGTCTCGGCTCATCCCAGACATCTTCCCATGATCCTTTACGAACTTCTGGCATCTCATTGAATGTAGCTTTACGAAGAACAAGATCCTTACCATCAGGGACTCTAGTTTTGAAGGCAGCAGAAATACCACCACCTATGACTCCAGCTAGAACAGCAGCCATACCAACATGAAACTCATCAAGAAGAGGATCATCCTTCGCACGAAGACCAACAACAACTGCGCCCTCTGTAGCTGCTAATGTCCCTACTCGCGCAAAACGAGCAAGACGAGTATACTTATATACATCCGCAGCCTTCTTATATATGCCAGCACCACCAACCATAAGACCAATATTCACAGGATCTACAAGACCAACACCAAGATACGTAAAAAACATTCTAGCACCGCCGTATTTTTCATGCATCATACCAATCTCTTGCATCCGCTTAATGGAATGATTTCTGATTGCTTCCGCATGAGCTATACTTTTCGCGTTGAGGATATCGTTATGAGCAATGACAGGGACACCTGCGATTAACTTCCTATATTCATCCCACGACATAACCCAACTGGGGTCCTTTGTCCAAGTATCAGGAATTAAATCATTATAGTCATCAATTCTTTCATCCCTCTGATCCTCGTAATAAAGCTTACCATCCTCATCCAGCGTGGGAACAGCTTTTTTCCCTCCCGTAGATGGGAACATCCATGTTTCTTGCTTCGCATGTCTCCATAGATCTCCACCATCTATGGCATCAAGCTTTGCTTGCCAGATACGTGCGTCTTCCTTTTGCTGATCATAGTCTGAAAGAGTCGGAAGAGTCGAGGGAGTAACGATGATATCATCCATCGATATTCCCTGAGTATGCATCTCCGATGCTCTCGGAGGAGACTGCGCCCGGAGATTCCTTATAAGCTCGTCTCTATTAGGATCTTGTAGAGCCATTACTTAGAACCTTTTCCGTTTGTCATTATTTTCCATCGGGGCCTCTCTCTCTTCCTCGGAGACGTTTCGTTCGATCAGGATCCAGCTTGCGCTCAAGATGTAGGATCCAATCATGCCACCGTACTTTCATTCGCTCCGCATCCGCTTCGGAGAGGGCACCAGTCGGGCGGGAGACGTGCTCCACATGATCACGAAGAGCAGCCAACCCTTGAACGGGACTTGCCCCCTGAGAGACGGCGTCCCCGTACACACGCCTCATTTCAGCGGCTGATTCAGTATCAGGTTTCCCATACTTCCCGTGATAGTCTTCCCAGCTAATCACATCAAACTTCTCGGGCTCCTTTTGTTTTCTTCTATGAATAGCCAAGATGAACTGATCCCTAAATGTGCTGAGTTGTCCAGACATATGAGGATTAAGATCAGCAACTTCAAGGTTCCAGAATTCTCCGATATCCGCGATATCCAAGAATTCTGTTCGCTCCTCCTCGCTTAAGTTAAAGAAGGTCGTTACAGCTTGGTCCATAAAAAACTTTTTCACCTTGTTATCTGGAGTAGTCCATGCTCGAAGAATGGCCGATGAGGTTATGTCTATCATATATTGGCTGTATCGCTCAGGATCCTCTTGTTTTAAGTTTTTCTCATACTCAGCCTGTGCGAGCTTCCTCTTTTCAACATCCGCAGTAAGGTTATCCAGCATGGCAGCAGTCTCTTGAAGTGACGTATCTTCCGCTGCTATCTCTGCCGATAACTCAGTGATCTCCTCCTGCTCTCCCTCAAGTTCAAGCTCGTTAAGAAGTTTGATACGTTCTCCGTACTCTTCGGGTGTTTCTGTTATCCCCGGATTTCGAGACATGAGATAATTAGAATTAACAACCGCAGATTCAGGATCATATATTCCGTCTACCATCGTTAATTCATCGACACTCTCAATTATATGCTTCGCATCAATTCCTTCAAAGTATCTCCACGTATCATAGTCCCGAACCCCAGAGCCTGCCTGAATATTGTGGGCTTGCATCCGTTGGGCTAGAATCTTAAGTGCCTCGGCTTCTCTTTTTTCTCTATCTTCCTGGCTCCTCTTTGTTATCTCCTTGGCCTCTTGCAGCAAAGGATCTGTAGGCTCCTCCGTGGTCTCCTCATAATTAAGGACTTCTCCAACGACTGTGTAGTAGTCTTCCATAACCTTGGCCTTCATTTCGGCCAATCGATAGTTGGAACCAAGCCGCTTACCCGGACCTGTTGTAAGTTTATGCGCGGTCTCAGTAGAACGGGGATAGCGGGGCTCGGCATATGCTCCTTCGGGCTTATCAGGTGTTACAGTGGCCTCCCACGCCTTCATTTCGGTAGCAAATTCCAGATCCACCTTTCTCTTAGCAACATCTTGACCACTACTTATAAGTTGATCTGCCCGACCACCGAGTTTACCGAGGCGGTTAATAAAGTCTCGCCTTACCTCGTCAGGCATAGTGTCGAGCTTACGACGAAGCAACTCGTCCACATCCTTCCTCTTGCCTATGTCACCACTCCGACCACCGGAAAGCCCCTCGGGATCTGCCGCACCTATATGCTCTTTATAGAGTTCTTGCCTTGTGGAAACCGATTCCTTAAATGGCACATTAGCATATCCCGACGCAGTGTGGGACTCAACCAGTCTGTTTAGGGCCATTTGCGTGTGGTCAAGTCCGGGGATCCCTGCGGGGTAGAGGGCCGTTATACCCTCTGGAGTCCATTGAGGTGCCCCTCCTATTGTTCCCAGGGTCATATCGGGAAGCTGCTTCGGGGGGGCAGGAGCTTTTCCATGTTTCTCCGCATAGCCTATGTAATTTTTCCATGCTACGACTGCCTCATACATATATTTAAGATCATCCCGACTGTATACAGCTTTAATCTTATGATCAAAAAGATCTGATATCTGCCCAGTCTTTACATTAACAGCATGAGGAATTACTTGTGTTCCTCCCGGTGTATGAAGAACAGTAAGCTGGATACGTCGGCTAGGATCAGTCCCGACTATACTGTCAAGCCGCCTTTTAAACACCCCCAAAAACAACTCTTCAGATACTTGTTCTTGATAAAAATCTTCCGGTGGGCCATATCGAACAAACACTGTGTTATCATCATCATCCTCTCCACGCGCAACATTCGCCTTAGCCCACTCCTTCACCCATTCTGCCTCATCCTGTTTACTCATATTTAGGGGCCTTCTGTCCCACGCACTCTGAAGACCGCTAGCAGCAATCTCAAAACTGAGTCTACCTATGCCCATCCCTTCAAGCACACCTTCAAATGCGGTCCTGGCACTTCCTGTCATAGGCCCCCCGCCTATCTGGGGGCGACCTGCAAGACGATGACGAGTGAATGCCTCCGCTAGTCGTGCAGCAGCAGGGGCTCCATTACCTTGTAGATTGAAGGCTGATTCAAATACTGCGGCTCCTTCTGTCTCAGCAATACCCATGAAAGTCGCAGCCATCTTCGACTTATTGCGGACGTATTCATAGACCTCAAAAGACGCGAGAATATCACTATTTTCTAGGTCTTCTCGTGAAATTTCACCGGCATCTTTTGGTAGCTCATCGAATGCTGTCCCGAGCGTCCGAGTACGAGGATCAATACTAGGATCCCATGGATCCCCACCGATTTGATATGGATCGTCAGGACCTATAGCGGTTGGGTCGATACCCATCCCAACTAGGTGCCTTTCCGTCAGTCCCTGCCCCGCTCTAGTCTGAGAACCCAGACCTATAAAACGCTCCATTTGGATACGAATTGATTGTCCTATTAATCCTTGCTGCGTGGCATTTTGGCCCCCGAGCAGTATAATCATCTCCCCCCACGCCCCGATATTACCTATCGTCGGTTTGTATAGATTATCAAATACTAAGCGATCCAAGAATTCTTTTGCACCCTTCGGACCAAAAGGCTTCCCATCTGGATCTTCTAATGTGCATGACTCTGGATCAACCAGCAGCGCGAGGATATTTACCGAACTCTGAGTAAGGGTCTCATAGTTTCCACCTGCCGCCATACCACCCGCGACAACACCGGGATGCCCCTTGGGAAAGTTTGCATCACCAGGGCGAACACCGTACAAATAACCTGTACCAACATCTTGCGCTGCCTTCAGTGCAGCATCAGCAAGGAGTGTGACTTCTTCCATCGTTGGGTCGACAGTTTGGTTAACTTGCTCTTGTGTACGAATCCTCGTAAGAAACGTCTGATATGCATTCTCAATGTTCTGTGCATATGCATTATAGAGTTCCTGCTCAGAACTCTGCCAATCGTGATCGTCCCCACTATCCAGTAATCCAAAATGATTATGCAGTCTTCTTTTCTGATTTGTATACCAATCATATAATTCATCACGAGCTTCTCCCTTTGACATCATCCGATGTTGATGTTCTTCAGCAAATCTAAGCGGCTCATTTTTAATTGAAACATCAAGGGCATTCCAGAAATTTGCACGTTTTCTCTTCTCCCATGCACCTTGTACCACCGGAAGATCAGCTTCCCACTCAGCAAGCATTTTCTTAATAGGTGCAACCCCAGCCATGTCATGTGCACCAACCTTTATGGTTTTCATAAACTCTGTGGCGTCCGCAGGTGAGACCCCCTGAGTCATGAGACCATCAAGAATTGAGGTAAACAATGTTTTCGCACCTTCCCCATTGTTGGCAGTATAGAAGCCCCAACCACGAGCCCCCGGTGAATCACCATCACCACTAATAAAGGTTTGAAGCCAGTCTTTCGTTTCACTAAATAACTGATCACGTACATCAGTGTAATTAGGATCTTCAGCATCCATATCCTTGAACTGTTGCCATGTATCGGTAACCCAGTTACTGGCCGCAACTCCCATCGTAACAATACCCTGCTCTTTTGCTATCTTAGCACTTTCTGCGGTATAGTAATCAACCATGTCGCGACCCTTAGATCCAGGGTTAACGGCATACTCAAAGAAGACATTGTCTGCATAGTCATTTGGTTCTACACTTGCATTACGAGCATCAATAAGTTTAGAATACTCTTGCGTGGGGAACTCTGGATCGGACATTTGTTCCAGAGTAGCCGTCTTCATTACGCCCTGAAACTGCGTCATAACGTCTTGTGCGTTAAGCATAGCTCTGAGTTCTGCCGCCCCACGAGCCATTGTGGGCGTCCAGTCTATATGACCTGTCTTCTCAAGTTCTCTAAACTTAGCCTCTCCCTCCTTAAGAAGAACACGGTTTGCTTCAGCAAGCTCATCATCTACCCTATCTTCTGCTGCAAGTGCTCCGACACCAGATATTGATGCTGCTAGATTGGTTAGATCTTTAGAAACTTGAAGATGCTGCGCCCCTGCGCCAGGAACGAAAGCACCAGCAGCCGGGGGCGTTTGATACCAGCCGGGGCCTTGATACGGAGCGATTTGTTTTGTGGGATACTTAGCCATAATTAACTAGGGGTCCACCCCCATGGGGAAGCAGGATCTTCGGGATCTCGTGTGTTGTAGTCAACATCTACATCACCAAACTTATACATCCATTCGGGTAGTTTCGTGCCAAACACATTGGCATCCCATTCTTTACCCCAGATCTTTCTTTCCATATAGATCCCCTGGGCAAAGGCATTCATAATGTTCAGTCCCCACTCAGCCGCACCAGAGGGGGCAGCACGATCAAGACGTTGCTGTTTAATAGATTCGATCTCCACCTCACGTAGGTCTCCCGCAGCAGCCTGCCTACGTTTTGTAGCCCGTGCCGCTCCCGCCAATTCTACAGAAGCCTGTTGCCATTGCGCGGTCAATGCGGGGATATCTACACCAGCGGCTCCGGCTGTCACTTTCGTCGCCCCAAGTGCTACGTTCACCTTTCTAGCTTCTGTGTCAAGCCATGTATTTAACTTTTCATCTTCCTGAGTTCTTCGCACACCTTCTGCCGAAAGAGAAAGATACGCAGCAGCTTTTGCGGCCTTACGTTCGGCCTCCTTTGCCTTTTCTTTTTGGGACATGGCAAGTATTGAAGACATAACCACAAACTCAGTATTACACATGATTTTCTCTCCATTCAATTAAGTTAAATGTCATACCTTCAGGTCCAGCTTGTACTTCATTTATTACCTTAAAGCCCAGCCATTCATACCACTCACGATGTTTCTTATTGCGGGCATCCGATAGAGACCACAACGACTCAAATGTTTTACCAAGCTTTTTTATTGTATGCTTAGAAGCCCTAAGAAACTGCCAGCTTACATCCTCAATAACGTCTGATCCCATAAGCCATATAAAGGCACTGCCATCTCCAATATCCCTATATCCATATAAACCAATGGGTTCTCCATCGACTTCTAGGCACCAGCACTCATCACAGTCACGGATTCCTTTCTCTAGAGAGTCAGGACCAACCTCACCAGTTGCTGCCATCATCTCTTGCTGATCCGCTTCACGCAAGTTAGGGGCCAGTGCAACCCCGTCTCCAATCTCAGCTTCTCTAATAAACATCTTAGCCACCTGCGATCTCCTGTACTGCGAAGTCGTACTTAAGGATCTGGAACATTGCGTTCCAAGGCTTTGAATTCTGGACCTTAAACTGGAGGTCTGGTAGGTGCTTGCGGATAGAGAACAGAACGTCCCCCTCTTTTGTACTTGTCGCATTGGCGGCTGTAATAGTTTGAGTATATTCTTGGTCCTGGGTGACCTTGAGATTAAACTCATTTGCCATACTATATGTCAATCGGCCCGTCTTTGCAAAGATCTTTCTGCCAGATAGCGGAGCATCTTTAGCCGATGGGATAAACGGGCCATAGACTGCAAGCATATCATACTTCAGTCCTACGTAGTAATCTACGCCACTGAGATTCACTCCATGCAGCGTGAGTCTTGTTGTGGCTTGAGCCGCTGGGGTTCCTTCGTCAGCACCATGTGCAGCAAGACTCGACCCACCAGCGACAGAGACTGTGACTGTCCCAGTAGTGGTCCCGCTTGCAGCAAATTCATAAACTGTGCCTGTACCATTAGCTAACACAATAACAATATTATCGTCATTGTTACCCGTTAGTCTGTACTTAAGATCAATAGTTGTGCTGGACCCATTAGTCTGCGCGAAGACCCCACCAATGCCAGCATCAGCATCGCCCGTGCCTGTTACTGTTTGTGTGGCGTTTACGTATCCTGCGGCTTTATGATCAATCAGGATATTATTAAAGTTAGCTTTAAGTGTGGCGTCAAGCATGTTGTCTTTTGATGTAAGATCAAGATCAATATACTCTAGACACAGCATATTAGTTGTGTCAGTGAGTAAGTACAGTCTATCACCAAACACCATGATATCTCGGATATCATAGTCAGTGCCAAATGTCCATTTCATCCATGCTGACTGAACTCGTCCATCTTTAGAGTCAAGCCAAGAATATGCATAGAGATCCGTGCTGTCCTCATCATCAAGATAGAACAACATATTATGTTTAGAGCTTCCTGTCATACGCCTTGGTGAGCGCGGTAGATACCCTGGCGTATCAGCAGATGTGTCCAATACATTATAGCGGTCAGCGGCTTGACGACTCTTTTTAAGAACTGTAACACCAGATGTATCTTCCTGGCTGTACGACAAATACAGGTTGTCTGATACAGCAACAGGCATTGCGTATGTGTCACTAGAGACAGACGATGACTTGACAATGGCAACCGTTGTTGGAGAGAGTCCCTCAGTTGCCTTAAGTGTGTACTGTGCTTCATTAGAGAGCAGCACAAGGTCACTTTCAAATGGGACAGCAAACTTAAGCTGATCACCATCTGCTAAGTTAGGAGATGCTGTGAATGGATCAGCAGCATCGAGGTCTCTTACTGTAGTTTTAAAGAAGTTGAAGTAGTCGCCTGTCCCACTGAAGACAACGGACCCCTCTGACACAAGACCAAGCCTGTCTTGAAAGTTGAACAATGATGTGATTTTATTACCAATGAATCCTGGGAGAGGGTTCGTAGTGTCATCTCCAGCAACTCGCTTAGTCCAGTCGAAGTCTTCGTATGTCGTAAGCTTGACTGTTACAGCACCTGTTACATCAGAGCCAATAGGGACGGTAGCATCCGCTGCTACATTCGTTAGCCCAAGCGTAAACTTCCAGACCCGCGCAGATACACGGACCTTTGTTTTGATATAATACTTTGTATTGTGTGCAAGTCCAGTAGCTAATGTGTCGGATGTTTCAGTGAATTCAATGGTATCACCGATAACAATAGGAGCCATTGTGGCATCATCTCCGTTATCACTAAAGCCCGCATCTAGTGTCATCTGTACAGTATCACCAGAGTTCAGCATTACAACAGAAGTTGAGTCGCTATTAACTCGGAAAGCCCCCCGTGCTTCCATAAGACCAAAGGAGTCATCAGGTCTACGCACAAGCATAAGAGGCATCGTTGTGCCATTAATGTTTTGTGTTACGTCAACACCACAATACTCTTCCCAGTGACCATTCTTCGGGATCTTAGTTGTGGGGTCTACCTGTCCCCCAGAAGCATACCCACCATCATCAGTAAAGTTATTCGAGTATGACTTAATGACGGGATCATCTGAAACAAAACGCATATGGAAGCCACCAAGAAGATCGGAGACTCCCACCTTGAGGGTATGATCTACAAATGAGTTGGGCGGTAAGTCCGCGATTGTGTCCACTGACTTATGCGCGAGGACCTTGTGTGCGGCTCCGGCGTAGTCAACTTGTGATATAGAGGAAAGTGTTCCAATATCTTTGTTAACATACATACCCATGAGACATTTGAGTCCGTTCCTTTGGATGCTGCCAGTAGGAGCACCAAATGACTGCGTGTCAAGAGTTGTTGCCTGTATCATGCAATCTGATGACCCGTTCTTAGCTGATGACAGTTTATATGCCATACATGCCGCCACATACATAGGACTCGGCCATCCTTTTCCATTAGCATTATTTAGCTGATGTAGCTGGCTGTCATCTTTTCGTGTCGATACAAGGACTTGGTACGATGTGATGGTCCCGCCGATATTTTCTTCCCAGTTAAGCATATGTCCACGACTGCCCGCGCTGGAGTATACAACATCCTTCACCCAATACACAAAGGCATCATCATTAGTAATATCGACAGTGAGTTTATCTGTACCAGTCCCGCTTGGGTCTTCAATCCCTTGTTCAACACCACTATCTACATACCCACCTGTACCCGCTGGAATATTATAGCCTAGCCATTTCTCAACTCTGCCATCTTCGTTAGACGCTGCTGTTACAGCATCAAGCATCTTAGGCTCTACCTGAGAATCAGCAATAAAGGTCACATCACCAATAGTTGTTGTACTCGTATACTTAGGATCGAACGATGCGCCATGTAATGCATACTTACCAGCAGCAGTAACTGTTGAACTTTGAGAACTCGGGTAATGACATACATGGTACTTCGCCCCAGTTTTACTAAAGACCTGCCAATTTGTAGCACCAAGACCCACAACGACTCTTTCGGAGTCATCTACAAGCAGTGGAATAAACACACCAAAGTTTGTTGCGTTACTTGCCTCTACAGTTTGAAGAAACGTGGAGCCAGGGCGTTTGCATAGGCCAAACTTAGGGGAGAGCATGCAGTTTTCTGATGCTTCCAGCATATGTCCATCTTCACGTAAAGCGTATGGTCGCGTAGATACGCCACTAATTATGGACTTGGCGTGATACCCAAAATTAGCCACTACGTAGTTCCCCACCAAGTTGGGCTACCACCACCAATAACAGGGCGTTGAGATGTATTGACGATCTTAAAGAGATCATAGTTATCCCAAATGCTCCAAGACTCTTGTGCAGCTTCATAGGACTCGAAAGCTGATCTAGCCGCAACAAGTTGTGCACGTAGGATCTGGTCAATCTGTGCGTTACCGATCTGGGATGCTTGGAAAGAGACTGCTGCCATAGCGATTGCGTACATCTTTGCTGCTTCTGGCATATCCTCAAAGTCTAGGTAATACGTTACGATAGCTTTATATGAACTAGCTGTAAATACATTGAAGCTATGTTCCTTTCTATCCCAGAGACGGCGACTATCAACCCCTGCGGTATCCCACCGAATGACAACATCAAGAGATCCGGCATCTTTGGGGGCAAAATCAACATTTGCAATATTGTCGGCAACAGTAATGGTATTTGCTGTATCTCCACTCCCGGCGGGAGTAAGGACGACATCGTACTCAGTATTAAAGCCCCATGGGTGACTCATAAAGTCGCGCATAGAGTTTTTAAGATCTTGGTACGCAATATCAGCAATCAAAGAGAGGCTGCTAAGACTTGCGACTTTCTCTCCACCAATAGTAGATAGAATCCTGTTGACTGCTTCTACGTCAGTGATTGCTGTGATTGATGTTACCATATATTATTAAGAGGTTATGGGGGGCACCCACAAGGAATGCCCCCCGTTTTATTTAGTTGCTATCAGCCAGTTTGGATGAGAACAATAGCATCGTTGCGGAGTGCGCCCATGCCTTGAGCCATCTTAGCAACCATAAGGGTGCCTTGACGCTCGATGATGTACTCGGACTCCATCGTGATATCCTTGAGCTTGACGATTCCTGCGGCTGCTTTATGGAACACAAGGCAAGCAGTGTCATCGTTCATACCACCACCGATGTCTCCACCATCCGCGCCAGTAGGCGTACCACCCGCTGCGGCAAGGTTACGAATACCTTGATCTTCGGCATTGCCAGGAGAGGGAACTTTACTGTCAATAAAGGCAGCAGAGTCGCCAGCATCAGCAGCATCATCAGTAGATGCCCAACCATCGTTATTAGAAACGATGACGGGCATACCAGCAACCATAGTTCCGCTTACTTCACCACGAACACCAGTGTCCGCGTGGAGACCACGAGTATCCATGGTAGCGTGTGCCCCAATACTCAGAACACCAGCTTTAAGCAGGTTGTAATAAGCAATCGGGGGCATAAGAACCACGCGATCTTCCTTCGGAACGTCCTTCTCATCAAGCGTCCGAGACGCATTGTAGATGGCGTTCACTGCCGCAGCAGAGTCCGTATAGAAGTTTACTGCGGATTCAACAGCGTTCTTAGCAGTGGGAGTATGCTCGTCAGCAACAGTACCCGCATCCAAGGCAGTAGCTGTCAGCGTATACCAAGCCAAGTTATCTTGGTGACGCGCCAAAGCACGACCAAGTTCAGTAGCAAAAACAGAGCGGTAGTCATAATGACTCATTGCTTCGTCAAGCTGATCAATAAAGCAGCTTGAAGTGAGCAAGTTATCAACGTAGATTACACGTTCTGATTGCTTAAGAGTAGAGATGTAAGCGTTAGCATCAGCAGAGGTATCGTCAAAAAGACTCTCACCCTGCGTGAAGTAACGGGCAAGCGCAAGACCCGTAGTCGGGAACTGCGCGGACTTGCCACTAGTAATAGTACGAGTGGTCAGGAGAGGGGAGACTTTAATTGCGCGTTCATACGCATTCAAAACCTCACCACTAAAGACCTTAAGGAAAAGTGATCTCTCGTCGCCAGCGCCAGCAGCCTGACCACCAAGAGAAAGGGGAACAGCAGCCATGATATCCTCCTATGGATTTATGGACTCAAAAATAATAAAAAGAAAGTTACCCAAACTTACCACCACAGGAGGTTGTCGCTCGCAAGCGGCCTACTTTTAGCAAGCTTGTGTTTTGTTTAGAATACTGTGTCAGGAGTCACAGAGAGTTTGCGTTCAACCTCTGCTCTAAAGGCTGTGTCTGTCCCGTACTTAGGATCAGACATAGCAGCCATTACCTCACTACGACTGCGGAATCCCGAAGGCGTAGCAGACACAGTTCCTTGTATTTGTGTTGCGCCAGCACCAGTAGCTGACTTATATCGAGCGAACATACCTTGCAGTAGAACAGACACTTCTTCGTTGCTGCCTTTCTCTACTACATTGTTGTACGCAGTGATCTCTGATTCAGGAAGGTTTTCTGCCATCCACTCACTCATTTGTGAGAAGTTATCTTGCCCACCAATCGTGCCCATAAGCCGCGAAGATTCCGCATCAGCCGATGCCTTAATTCCGTTGACATATCGATCAACATACTCCCTAGAAATACCGTTAGCTTCAAAGCGCGTGTAATGCTCCTCAGAAATCTCGCCATGTTCATTAAAGTGATCTCCTGATTCTTGCATCAACGCATCAAGACTACCGCTGGGGGCGTCCCCAGAACTCATCTTCTGCTCAAGACTTTGGTATGCTTTTGCAAGATCTTCTTGCGACTTGAATTTACCCAAGATAAGTTCTTCTTGGGGTGTCTCTGCGTTGGGATGTTGTACTTGTTCTTTCGGTAGGAGCCCTTCTTCAATAAGCGTTGCTTCCTGTTCGGGAGTATAAGCAGGGGTAATTTCAGAATCAACATTAGGGGTAAAGCTATCAGCCATCGAATTTTAAGCTCCTTGAGCTTGAGGGGGTTGTTGTTGTGGTCGTCCACCACCGCCACCTTGCATACCTTGCATCATTGCTTGTTGCATCATGGCTTGCTGCTGTTCTTGTTGTAACTCTTCGGGGGTTTTAATCAACCCCGCAACTGGCACACCAAGCGCAGTAGCGCGACGGGAAATATACTCGTTCACATTAACATATTGGGCAAGGGCTTCAGGGCCAAACAATTGTCCCATTCCAGCCAACAGGGTGTCCAATTTTTCAAGCTCGGCAGCGCGTCCGATTGCATCTACCCCAACGATAATTGTAGGATGCACCTCCTTCGGAAGCTTAGGGATCTCTTTACGCTTCTGAAGATGTTTCAGAAGCATCTTGATTAGAGGCAATTGGAACTCACTACTAAGAAGAGAATACAAGCCACCAAGTGTTTTCTCCACTTGGCGAATGATAGCCTGAATCTCCGTAGCGGTTACCCTTTCCGCTTGCCTAAATAGGTCGGCAGTCATCATAAAGGCTTTACCGAGCCTCTCTTTGATTTCTGCAATTGTAGATAGAGCGACACTCATATCAGCGTGTTTTTGGACTTGAAGCACAGATACATCGTTCGCGCTGCCTTGCACAATAGCTCCATTTGCGCTCTGAGCCAGAGCCTTCGCTTTTGTCGTTCCGTTAGGGGAGACAAGGAAGAGCACTTTTGCGGATGCTGCGGATCCTTCAAGGATAGCCTGGGAAAGACCTTCTAAAGAGCGGATATCTCCAATATGTTCCTCAACGAAGGAGCGTCCATAATCTTCACCATCTACACGGGTAAATCGAAGTGCGATGTAGGGAAGTTCGTCCTCTTTATAGAGAACCTCAGAGCCTGGAACGGGGAGCTTCTCAACGTGCTGGTACACAAGGTACTTCTTAGTATCATGCTGATACTGGATGCACGTATAAAGATCAACCATCTTATCAGAGGAGGCTTGTGCTTCGAGAGCCTGTGCTAAGTCATCGGAAAGCGATTCGAGGTGTACACGCTCTTTTATGATAATTTTGAATGGCTTACCATTAGGACTACGCTTAATGACATAATTATCAAGCCGGAATGTACGCATTGTCCCATCTTTTGCAATATGAACTAAGGCATTGCCCGTAACGACCAGTAGGCGCAGGGCCTCATGAATCGGGGGACGATACGCCTTGATTTCAATCTCTTTCTGAACGATCTGCTCAATTGTTGAGAGGCTCGCCTCGATCTCTGAAACAACCTCTGGGTCACCTAGTTCAGCCTTCGCAGAGTCTTCAATGACCAGACGAAAGAAGCTCTGTGTAGGTGGAAGAAGCGACATCAGTAGGTTAGCCGAGAGAGAGTTAACCCCACGGGCTCCTAGAGATTGGTACGGCTGATATAGCTTTTCTTGGTGCTTGTTTGTAGATGATGTGTACGCCGGGGGCATGAGCGCAGGGATCGTGAATTTAGCAGAATCCTCCGCTCTATCAATATAGGGGACGCGATCAATCGCCATCCTCTCATACAATTCTTTGGGGGGCATCATTAGACGTATAACCCTCTACGCCCAGGTTTTTTTCGTCCGGGTGGCCGAACTTTGGCTCCTGTCCTTGCTGAACTATCAAACTTAGACGCTGCGGCGTATTCGGCATGCCTTTTCTGCTCTTTAGCGCCTTTTTCTGCTCGTATACCCTGATAAGTCGAGACTCCTGTTTGTGCAATCATCAACTTTTGCATTCCTGATATGCCTGCCTTCGTTGCGCCTGAAGACACAACGGGAGCAAGGGCCTTGGCTCCAAGGGCTGTTGCCCCAGCCTTGGCTCCAACGGCTGCTGCCCCAGGAAGGGCCACAGATGTCAGGCCAGCCGCGTTCAGCGCAGCAAATACCGGAGGGAAACACATATTAACTCCTAGTTACTGTGATATTTGAGCCACACAGTCCATACATTAGATGAACTTGATGTGTCGAATAAACGAATGGATGCGCCACCACCAGGGATTGCATCATATAGAATTATACCAGCATTACTTGCTGTTGGGGTAACAACATGGGTAGACAGTACTAGATCACGAACTATGGACTTGTCAGAGCTTCCAACCTGCCACTTAGCTGCTCCAGTACATACAGCGTGAACAGCATAGATGCGGGGATAGTTAGGAAGATCCACCCAGTCCGATGCTGCTCCACCAGACATCGTACCAGATACCGTTACATCTGTTGCTCCTTCGTATCCTGTTTTGAGTGCCATTATTTAGCCACGTATAGATCGTCTGCCCTGGCAATAGTAGCATCTTCAATGAACTTGTTATTGCCTGTAATGTAGTTCATGACCTTAAGCTTGCTACGACCCTCATCTTCCTTGTCATCATCACTAAGAAGAACCTCCATAGCCTTCTTTGCTTTTACCTTGAGATCAGGACTACACATTAGCGTTCACGCTTCTTTTTGACTGGTTTACGCTTCTTGTTGCTGATACGTTTACCTGTACGTTTAGCATATGCTGTAGCATCCTTCTTTCCTTGTTTTGTATAAGGGAATTTTCGTCCACCTACCTGAACCATTAGTAGAACAGTGTCCAAGTAATCTTGTTTTCGCTGCCTGATGTATCTAACATTCTAAACTCATGGGGAACAATCTGAAGTCGGACAACACCACTGTTGGTGTCTTGCGGATTATTAACCCCGATGGTTGGTTGTAAATTTCTGACTTCTGCGACCTCTAAACCTGCACCACCACCACCCCGCATTTGCACCTTTGCTGAGTCAGTAGCTGACAGAGCAATTGATACCGCATCACCCGGATAAATCCAACTAGTTGCTGCGTTTCCAGCAACCGTCTCACCAGCAACAATAGTATGCTTTAGAGCTTCTGCCTCGTTGATATCTCCTCTAGTGCCTGATAAGCTCTGTCTTGATGTCATTAGTAGTTAACGTATACAGTAATTTTGCAATCAGCACTACCCGTTGTGTTTAGTAACCTGAATTCGTGCGGGAGAGCGTTTCCAAAGATACATCCAGCAACTGTGGTTGAAGAGGCTGCCGCACCACCAGTCGGAGTGTACAAGCGGTACGTTGTCGCACCCAGCCCATCACCACCGCTACCACGAAGTTGTGCTTTCACAGCATAGGTAGATACCCAAATAACAGAACGGGCATCCCCAGGATAAATCCAACCAGTTGCCGCATCTGCTCCTACAGTTTCTGAAATGACGCCACAGTGTTTTAATGCTTCAGTGGAATCATTATCTTGGGCAAGCTGTTTAATATACGATCTATTCGCCATGATTATCTCTCAGGGTTGTTTTGGTCTTCGTGAATTTCAATAAGGAAGTTTACCATAGCACGTTTACCCGCATAATGGTGTATTTCTTCTACCGACATCGTAGTGGTTGGGCACTTTTCAGGGCATATGTCGTTTAGTTTGTTAATGAGTGTGCTCGTGATTCGGGGGAACTCGTCAGTATTAGGCAAGGAGTGTCCTCACTTATCAGTTATCTTTAGAAGGGTGGAGGTGTCGGGAGACAAAGTCTCGATTATGTTCTGCTTTATTCAGTTGTGGTTCTGAAGTATCAAGATTCGGGAAGTAATGAAGAGTACGACGACCGTTATCAGAGAACTTTAGAGTACGATAAACGCGACTGAGCGGGATGCCCAAAGTCTCACTTATTTCACGTGGTGGCATCCCAACTTCGTAGTAGAAGTAGACATGATCAGTCGTACTCTTCATTGACTTCAATGTTATGTGGTGTGCGTAGGAAACTTGGGGAAAATCCCTGATTTAGTTTACGACACTATAGGAGGAACCTAGAAAGAAAATAAAAAAAATATTAGTATATCTAGGATGCACGGTCCGAATTCAGTAGCACGTTGTCAGAATCCACCTCTATTTTTGTTGTAAAATTCTGTGTGTGGAGAGTTGTGCGCGTGGCGGGCGCGATCCCCCCGTGCGGGGGGTGGCCTCGGGCGCGGCTGCGGGCCCCGGGATAATCTTCAATGTCGCATTCGCCTACAATGCAATTTCCTGGAGGCCAGGGTTTACGAAATCGCAATCATACGGAATTGCATTGCGCTGGCCTCATTGCGACTTGCTAAGCCCTTTGCGAACTCCTAACGTGGTTATGCGATTTCCTACGGTTTCGGTGGCGGCCGGAACGAGCATCCCAGGATCGCGACACAGCTGGGAATCGACCAGGTCTTCGTCATGTTCATCCTGGCCCTGGCCGATAGTGACTGTGCCCTGCAGCTCCGGACCCCGGACTTTGCATATCGGGTTAACGTAGAACTTTAATAGCGAATCAGTCTTCCTTCAAAGGAGACTAAAATCCTCCTGGCCGGGAAGGCCGCTGGCTCGCTTGTTGTTTGATAACTAAGGCACTCTCTCTCTCTCTCTCTATGAGAGCCTCCGGTCGTGCATCGTCCCCACTGAACAGGAGACAGATAGCATGACGAATACCAAATTGAAGAAGCACCCGCTTGTTGCAGAACTTGTGGGGCGCATGAGACGAAGAAGAAACGTGATCCCATTCACCTTGGGAGCAATATTGCTGATACCGGTCCCCAGATCTCCACGGCTTTTGCTAAGGAGATTTTGGAGCGGATTGATTGCAATATCATCACCCCGAACCTTCCTCATGATGAAGACACCGTAAAGCAGATCCAAGACTGGCTAGCTTCCGGTGATTTCTCGGTCCAAGACCTTGGCAATAAGCTTGCTCAGGTACAGGACCGACCTACGTGCGTAGGATCTAATGACTCCGGGAGACTTTGGTCCAAGGCCTGGTTCGCAAGGATTTCAGATCTTGAGGCCAAGACTGGATACGAATTGAAGTATTCCATTTACGAACTCTGGATCGCTTTTACTTCTTACTTCACTGAAGAGAAGAAGATAAACACGAAGGATGCAGAAATCGCAGAATTGAAACTAAAACTAGAAGCGGCACGTAACGCTTAACTAACCAAAACCAGGGGACGATTCACGACCGGTGGCTTTCATAGTAGAGAGTTAGTTTTGAAACAGACGGGACATCCTGAATTTATTCAGGATGTCCTATTTATACAAACATTTGAACTGGGTATATGCCAGGATGTTTGTGTTCGGGTCACGAACTAAAACTGACCTGATTGATGTATCTCTCTCATAGGGGAAACACAATGTTTGATGTATCTCTCTCGATAGAAAGCACAATACTGATACTTCTCGGGCTTGTGTTTGTTCTCTCTCTCTTGGTTGCCTGTTTAATATCATGTTGGACAGAAATCCCGGGAGTAAATGAGCCGAATACATATGGAGGTAGAAAGAAAGAAGATAAAAAGGCCCAAGGTTATAGGGCTATGCTTCTTTCAGGTTCAATTCATAAGAAATAAATCTTCTCCCTTCGAGTTGTCTGGGCTGCAACTATAAATAAAGCCCACTTAATACACAGATAGACTGGCCAATTCCAAATGATCTATATAATTCTAGATAACTCTGGATCATTGGCCCTCTGATCTGTATGGGAATTGGATATATGGTATCAGCCCCAGTTATACTAGTTATATGCTGGCTAACGCTGATCATAAATTATATACCACATTCCCATCTTTCACTGTTTCAAATATAGATATGTAATACCTACTGCTAGACTATTTAGCACAGGTTATATCTATTGGGTTAAGTCCTGAGCAAAGTGCGGTAATAAGTCTGCCGCCACCATCTGACTGAATTAAACTGCTCACCTTCTACACCCCATGTTTAGTTAAACATATTAGATCGCTAAGCAATGCATAGAACTAAGCATGGTGTGATTACTGTGTGCTAGAGATATCTCTCTCTGGTACTTAATTATTCTCTCTGAATAGAGAGGGGGTATGGGTTACCATATCCTCTCTCTCTCTCTTATCACATGAGCTACTATAATATGCTGTTGGTTACAACAGCACATGAAAGTTCTTCTGAGTTTATGTCTTTTCTTATTGGTTGGATGAGTAACAACCACCATAAAGAAATGGCAGAGGCAGCGGAACGATTCCTAGAAATACGTAATCCACAGAAACTAGCTGAGTTTAAATCTAACAATATAAAGGAGGAAGATGACAAAGACTCGACCGAAGTACAAGAGAATTAAATCTTACGTCAAAATGTTCGCCGGACTAGGTGCATGTGAGGTAAGAGGAGAATCTCTTAAAGATGGGAACTTGGTCGTATGTACTACTGATATAATAGGGAGAAGGAATATGTTTGTCATTGATCCTTCTCATTATTGTGGTTCATGCGGCTCAATTACTTACAGAGCGTATCGTCCAGCTTTGGATGGTGCAGAATGACACAACAAATATGGATGATACATCCAGCAACTAGAAATGTAAAAGAATTCACGAACAAGAACGAAGCGTATCGTGAATGCAGAAAATTGAATGGAAAGAAATCAGGTGGACGCAGACCATATCATGTTCAGCGTAAACATCTGATTATTTCTAAGTAGTACGGGGTCCACCCCATATCTTGGGCATGATATAAAACTGCTCACTCGATTGTAGTTTATATTGCGAGGTTAAACAAAGCTACATATCCTGAGCATGATATAAAACTGCTCACCTTACACTCTACTATTTTTGTTCATGTTAATGGTAGAGACTGGATTGAGTATCTTTTTGCCCGTGTCCAGCGGGGAAACTAATAGCATGCGACCCAAAGATAGCAGCGTAAACCTATAGGAAACATATGGTATTATAGGTTGTCGGCATGGTCGAGGGAGGCTCTGGTATACCTCCTAAAAGATACTCACCTTACACTACGTAGTTAGGAGAAATAATAGCCGAGCAATTGACGCCTTCGTTGCCCTTCGGGGAAATCATTTGTAAGATAATGCACGGTTTATGGGTGAGGCGTCCCCCACTATTATTTCTCCGCTTCCTACACCCTGTATCTACTGTAGATATAGGGCTGTTCTGTTTCTATTTGAGGAGTCGTAGATTGTGTAGTAATATACTAATGGATATGAGTACCTGTGAAACTTTAGCACCCATAGCATTTGCTATGTTAGCTATCATAATCTATCTCCAAACAAGGCAATGATGAAAAGACTAACAAAGAAATTTATCCTTGATTATGCTCGTCATAATATAGGTGGTCTCTCTGATACAAGTAAGATGCCTTGCTATTCTTGGTCTATCTCTGCTGATCTCTGCCAAATGGGAGAGATGTTAGCAAAGATAGATGGAAGCGTATGCTCTAAGTGTTACGCAAAGAAAGGCAATTACTTGTGGCCTAATACAGTGAAAGCGCAGCAACGTAGGCTGGATCACTATCTATCAGACAGTATAAAGTGGAGGGAGGATACTCTCCTCCTTACTAAGTATCTCCATCGTATTGGAGAGACACACTTTCGCTGGTTTGATAGTGGTGATATACAATCTGCACAAATGCTGCGTGATTTCATGTGGATCTCAGAGCGTTCGCCTCTGAAATTCTGGCTTCCTACTAAGGAAGTATCCATCGTGCGAGAACACGTAAGGCATGATAGTATTCCTAGTAATACTGTCGTGCGTGTCTCTGCACCCATGATAGGCAGTAGAAATACTGCCAATCTTTCCACTGATCATCAACAAATAGCTGATGCTTTCGTTGATGTAGAAGATACTGATATTTATCAGTGTCCAGCCCCATCTCAGGGTCATAAGTGTGGCGATTGCCGCGCTTGCTGGGATACAATTCCTGTTTCTTATACAAAACAATAGAGTAATGATAACACTAGATAAAGTAGATAGCATCCTAAATGAATGTCCCCCTGTGGATTCTTTAGGTGCTTCATCCAAACTTACAGATAGGTACCATTTTATTTCAACAAGGCGTGTCGTTGATACGTTTCGTGATCTAGGATGGGAACCTCGTCAAGCTTTCTATGTAAAGACGAAGGAAACCAGTGATCCGCTGCATAAAAGACATTGCATTCGGTTCAGGAATCCTAAGTTTGACATAGATGGGCAAGATGGATTCGGTGGAGTGACACCTGAAATCGTTGTGAATAATTCACACGATGGCTCGTGCTCTCTTCAACTTATGGCTGGTCTTTTCCGTATGGTATGCTCTAATGGACTCACCATTAGAGAAGAATCATATGGAGATACGAGGCTGCGTCACGATAACAAACACCTTAGAGCCCTCGGAGAAATATATCTTCGGAGTTACCTGAAAGGTTTTGCTTATCAAGTACCGAATCAGATGGCATCTATCAAAGGTTGGGAAGATCTTGAGATGTCCCGAGGTGCGCGGCTTTCTTATTATAAGGCAGCAGGTAAACTTCGGGGTTTAGATATGCATGATTGGAGATACCGTCAGTTTGATGCAGCAAAACGTGCTGCTGATCAAGGGCATGATCTTTGGACTGTTTATAACAGAACCCAAGAGCACCTTGTTCGCGGTGGTATTAAGAATCACTATGACTATGACTATGAGAAGAAGAGAAACTACACTACGCAGACTCCTCTTTCAAATATTCAACGCATCGAAGATATTAACAAAGACCTGTGGTCTCTCACTTGTGAGACTGCGGCCTCCCTTAACTAATGACTGAACCTATCAAAGAGTTTGACCGAGATAGATACGTTGGGCAAGTACATGCATGGGTTACCGATAACGGTAGGAAAGTGAATGGCAAGCCCTTGGTATCTACTTATATCTGTCGGCGTTATACTAATGAAGAGCATAACGACGATGATCAGTGGGGTATATGGTTACATGTAAATGGAATCGACTACGCTGATATAGCCACAAAACTATTGCATTTCTGTGATGCATGTAGGTACGAGGTTGTCTCATTAAATGAGGCACATGCTGATGATCCGGATTCTCCTCATCATGAGGAAGAGACCATTGGAAATCAGGTTGACCTCGTAACATATAATGTCATATCACAACAGATTTATGATAAGTTTAGGGACGAGGCTGATGCAGCAACGGATGCACTGGCTGCTATTGGTTCTAATGCAAAGGATGAAATTAGCGCCTTGTTTGATGGCTTTGCTGCGGCTCAACAGCTAGGACTAGGTCCGCAGTAAGTAATGGACGGAGCGAAACTAAAGTACGATAAGATGCAGCGAGTAAGATCGAATGCTATTGAATATAATTCAGTAGCACTCGCACTCCCAATCTATCGTGCTTTAGTTTCCTCCACTACCTCCCTTTTAATACCACATCTGTTTCAATATATTAAAGATGAAGAGAGCAGGACCGGGAGACCGGGAGTAAATAGAATTGCAATACCGTATATAACTGCGGTCGGTGTAGAAAAATGCACCGCTATTGCTGTCATCACCACCATAAATAACTTCCATAGATCTCTCTCTTATCAGTCTCTCTCTCAAAAGATTGGGCAGTACGTGGCTGCCGAGTGGAGCATACTTCAAGAAGATCCTGAGATAGTAGAAAGGATCCGAACAAACACATACAAGGGAGCAAGCACAGTACGTAGACAGATATTTATGCGACAGCAACTGTCTCGTATTCTTGACCGACCATTACAATCTGTCCCACAAGTGGGAAAGATATCCATTGGTAATATCTTTCTCTCTTTCATCGAGCGCACTCCGCTCATCTCTCTCACTAGAGACAACAAGAAAGGATTCATCGTGTCCGCATCGAATGAGGTTATCACTTCCTTAGACAAAAACTTAAGGGACGCATCTCTCTCTAATCCTATCTCTCTTCCATCTCTCTCGCCCGAGCCAGCAGATGTAGACTCCATTATAAAACCACAAGCAGGTATGGATACTGTCCTCTCTAGTACAGAGGAGGGATCTATATTTCATAAGGCTTGTGGTGTGCTCAACAATACAGGGTATACGGTATGCGAAGAGCAGCTTGAGTTCCTTATATCCCTAGCTGATTGTCCAACATCTGTGCTTGGTATCCCTGGGCATAGAGAGATGGAACTTCCTGTATACCTAGATGGGATGACTGATGAACAGCGTGAGCTTATACGGCAGGGTAGAGCAAAGACATATGCCGCACGTAACGTATGGAAAGGGAAGAGAACAAAGCTCCTCTCTTCTCTCTCTCTTCTCAAACAGTATAGAAACAAGGAAGTATTCTTCAGTGTTCAAGCAGACTTCAGGGGTAGGTTGTACCCCGAATCAGATCTTCTCTCATACCAAGGAGAAGACTGGATCAGATCTCTCTGGAAATTTAAAACAGGGCAGCCCATCACTACGAAGGAGCAAGCTGACTGGCTCTATATACATGCTGCTAATTGCTATGGCTTATCTCGTAAAACCTACGCTTCTCGTATTAGTTATATTTCTAATCGCATGGAAACATGGAGGCTTGTGGTTAATGAGCCAATGCAATACGTTGAGGTTCTTGAAGAAGCGAAGGACCCCTTCCGATTCCTAGCTGCCATACGTGAGCTTGTTAGCTACGTGAACCATGGGATAGGGTACGTATCACATCTACCTATTCAGATTGATGCGTCATCCCAGGCTATTCAGATATGGGCTGGGCTCACGAACAATAGAGATCTCTTGATTAATAGTAATGTTATCTATAAGGATAATAAGGGCAGCGACAAATGCTATGATATCTATAAGAATCTAGCTAATGATATATATCATGATGCGATGAACGATGCTGCTCCCGGTGCAATGCACTGGAGATTGGTAGGCATCGAGCGTCCAGTAGTTAAGAAATCTATGATGATTATTCCCTATGGTGGGACATACACAGCCATACAGAACATCGTTGATACTGCCTGTATCGATGCACCCTTCATAGCTCGTCGCTGGCTGTGTAACAAACTTTGGTACAACAGTAGAGATATCCTCCATGATCTTGTGATCATGCAGGAGAAGCTCACACAGGCAGTCTCAGAGTACATGAAGGACAGCGACGAGGAGACATACAACTGGACCTCTCCTTGTGGTGTTCATATCAAACAAAGATACATGAAGACAAAGAAGAAACGTATCAAGAATGTTATCGGTCAGACACTGTACTCATACCGTGTTGAGACTGACAAGGTGGACAAGCGGAGACATGCAACCGCATTCCCCGCTAACTTCTTGCATAGTCTAGATGCTTCTCTTCTTTGTTATGGTGTCTCTCTTATGTCGGACTATGGGTTTAAACAGGTCATGCCGATACATGATTGTGTCGGTATTCCGGCAGCACACGTAAACTCTGTGAAATATTTTCTCAGTATCTCTTATCTCTGGCTAATACAAGAGGGCCAGAGGTTAGCCGGGGGTCAATGCAACATCCTTAAACAGGGTACCGGGTCCGATGACCCGTGGTACCATGGGTCTACAGGACTCAAGGAGTCGCCCTGGTCCCTGTCCCCTTACCTTTTCTCTTAATCTTAATTATAAATATAACAATAATATAATGAATAAAGAATCTAGATTTGATGGCTCACAACATCAAGTGAAAGTCATCACCCCTATTGGGGAAGCCGAATGGTGTTCCCTTAAAACACCGAAGCAATGGAAGAATGAGGATAAAAGAAACTTCCTTGCTACCGTGATCCTTCCTGCCAAGGAGGCTCAACCTATTATTGATGACTGCAATGGTATGGTTGAAAAGATAAAGGACATCATGGATAAAAATCCTAAGCTCTCACCCCATGATCCCTGGAAAAAGCTAGATGATGGTCGTATTGCTCTGAAGTTCAAGCGTCCTGCCTTTCTCGCTAATGATAAGTACCCTGCTACTCCCCCCATTACCACGTATATGCCGGATGGTTCTACGGTAGAGTGGGACAAGACAGATTGGGGTGTTGGTAATGGTAGCCAGATCGTTATCGGTGGATTCATCCGTCCTTACTATGTTCCTATGCTTGGCCTTGGTATCTCCCTTCGTCTAGATGCGGTTAAGATCCATGAGCTTAAGGAATATGTAGCAGGTGGTGGTGACTCGTTTGCAACTGACTTTGGTAATAGCACGACTACAACCAAGGACTCCGAGACAGTGACAGCGAGTGACTTCTAAATAGAATAACTTCTCCTCCTCCTTTTGGAGAGGGCAGGTACTTCGGTGCTTGTCCTCTCCATTTATCTATATGCTTATCATCCACAGCAAGACCCAACCTCCGGGTATTAACAGACTTCTCCGTATGCACTGGGCAGTGCGTAAGAAGTTACAGAACAATCTAGTTGCCGAGCTTCAAGCAGCATATCCCTGTGATCTGATTGAAGGACCAGTATCTGTGGCATACACTCGTCGTAGTGTACGTCTCATGGACTGGGACAATGCGGCTGGATCTTTTAAACTAATAGGTGACGCACTAGTTAAGTGCGGAATCTTAGAAGATGATAACCCCAAGATTATTAAGGAATTTATAGTTGAACAAGAACGTGTTAGAAAAAGAGATGAACAAGGATTCACAGTCAAAATTTATAAAACACCTACCATGTCCTGAATGTGGTAGTCATGATGCTAACTCATTGTATGACGATGGACATACATTTTGTTTCTCATGTAATCATCATACACAAGGAGACGAACAAGTGGAGACAAAGGAAACACAACCTACTTCTACGACTAACGTAGATTACAAATCCCTAGATAAGCGGGGCATCTCCGTTGAGACATGCCGATTCTATGAGTATGGAATCGGTATGTGGAACGGGGAAGCTGCACAGTTTGCTCAGTATTATGACCAAGAGGGCTCACGCTCCGGTACTAAGATACGGCAAGCCAATAAGAAATTCATGTGGTCAGGCACACAACCCGGAACATTTTTTGGACAACAAAAATTTTCTGGTGGAAAGATGCTGGTAA
>VTLG01002290.1_pt1 | contig 40891 bp, 49 predicted proteins | sample 4694571 | NCBI WGS metagenome assembly VTLG01 (sample SAMN12604809, study PRJNA352737) | marine metagenome | biome: ENVO:00000447; feature: ENVO:00000209|ENVO:00000569|ENVO:01000036; material: ENVO:00002151; isolation source: viral sequences binned using virsorter ...
TCTTTACAAATAGTAGAAATAAGCTTAGTAAAGGTGCTAAGTCTAGCTATGCACAATGGTGTATCAAACATGGTTTTAGATACTATGACAGAATTATACCTGAAGATTGGCTAAAAGAAAAAGGTAAAAATAAACACTTGAAATTTATTAAATTTTCAGGTACAAAGATAAGGAGATAATTATGTTAGATAAAAGAAATCCAAACTCATGTTTTATAGAACTAAATCCTATGTGTGATAAAAGCTATTGGACAGGTGAGTTAGAAGTTAATATTATAGCATCTGATAGGAGTACTCTTGACAAAGAAAGTAAAGATAGTCTATTACACCTATCACAATTAGTTGCATCCACTGTGGCTCTCATGGAACAAGATCCTCAGTTAACAATAAGATTAGAGGAGTTTGTAAGATCAGCAGAACGAGACATAAGAGAAAGAAACAAACCTAAAGTTACTAAATCCGTTGAGGGTAATGTTATATCTTTAAATTTTGAGAAGAAAAAATGATGAGACATTTAGCATATATGAAAAAGAAACTTAAAGAAATGGAAGATAAAACAAAGGAGCAGAAAGTGAAATATTTATCAGGTGTAAAAAAACAAGCCCAAGAGCAATCAGATCATAAACAAACTATGGACATGGTAAATAGTCCTGAACATTATAATAAAGCAGGTATTGAGACTATTGATGCTTTAGAGGCTATGTTAACAAAAGGATTTGATTATTATCTACAGGGCAATATAGTTAAGTATATATGGAGATATAGATACAAAAATGGTATTGAAGACTTAAAGAAAGCAGAGTGGTATCTCAAAAAGTTGATTGAGGTCTGCGATGGTAAGAGTTAAAATGATTATATCATTAATTGTTGATGAAGAGGAATACCCTATTCCCTCAGATGGTATGGTTGGACAAGAAATAGAGGACTACTTTATTGATATGGTGCATGAAGTAGATGGTTTAAAAATAAAAACAATAAAAACAGTAACAGAGGAGAAGTGAATGCAAAATTATTTACCCACAGATTATCAAAACTTCATAGCACTCTCTCGCTATGCAAGGTGGAAAGATGATGAACAACGTAGAGAGAATTGGTCAGAAACTGTAGACAGATATATGGATTACATGAGTAATCTTTTATTGTGTACTCGTGGTTATACTATAACAAAAGCATTAAGAGAAAAGTTAACTGAGCATATTATGTCTCTTAGTGTAATGCCAAGTATGAGAGCTTTAATGACGGCAGGTCCTGCACTAGATAGGTGTCACGTAGGTGGATACAACTGTAGCTATATACCTGTAGATAGTCCACGTAGTTTTGATGAATGTATGTATATACTTATGTGTGGTACAGGTGTAGGTTTCTCTGTTGAACGTGAGAACATAGACAAGTTACCTATAGTCAATGAACACTTTGAAGATAGCACTACTATCATCTCTGTTGCAGATAGCAGACCCGGATGGGCAAAAGCATTAAGAGAACTTATTGCAATGTTATATGTAGGACAAGTACCTAAATGGGATGTGTCACAAGTTAGACCTGCAGGTGCAAGATTAAAAACATTTGGTGGTAGAGCATCTGGTCCTGCACCATTAGTTGAACTATTTCAATTTTGTATACAAAAATTTAAAGCAGCAAAAGGTAGAAGATTATTTCCAATAGAGTGTCACGACATTATGTGTAAGATAGGTGAAGTTGTAGTTGTTGGTGGTGTCAGACGTTCTGCTCTTATTTCTTTATCTAACTTAGGTGATGATCAAATGCGTCATGCTAAGTCTGGACAATGGTGGGAAAATGAAGGTCAAAGAGCATTAGCTAACAACTCTGTAGCATTTAAAGGTAAGCCTGAGATGGGTACGTTTATGAGAGAATGGACATCTCTATATGAATCTAAGTCAGGTGAACGTGGTATATTTAATAGAAAAGCTGCTAAAGTAAAAGCAGCAGAGAATGGCAGAAGAGATGTAGACCATGAGTTTGGTTGTAATCCATGTAGTGAGATTATACTTAGACCTTATCAGTTCTGCAATCTTACTGAAGTTGTTGCACGTGAAACGGATGATCTAAAAACTCTTACTGAAAAAGTACGCATGGCTACTATATTAGGTACATTTCAATCTACGTTAACTAACTTTAAATACTTACGTAAAATATGGAAAGACAATACAGAAGAAGAGAGACTGTTAGGTGTATCTTTAACTGGTATTTTAGATTGTCCTATTTGGACAGAAGAAATATTAATTATATTAAAAGAAGTAGCAATAGAAACTAATAAAAAGATTGCTGAAGACTTGGGCATACCTCAATCAACTGCTATAACTTGCATCAAACCTAGTGGTACAGTTAGTCAATTAGTTGACAGTGCTAGTGGTATTCATGCTAGACATAATGATTACTATATCAGAACTGTACGTGGTGATAACAAAGACCCACTCACACAGTTTATGAAAGAGAGTGGCATCCCTAGTGAGCCTGATGTAATGAAGCCTGAAAGTACAACTGTGTTTAGCTTTCCTATGAAGTCACCTACAGGTGCTATTACTAGAACAAAAATGTCAGCTATACAACAATTAGAATATTGGTTGATGTTTCAAAGACATTGGTGTGAGCATAAACCCTCTGTTACTATATCCGTTAAAGAAGATGAGTGGATGGATGTAGGAGCATGGGTGTATAAAAACTTTGATGAGGTATCAGGCATATCCTTCTTACCTTTCAGTGATCATACATATGCACAAGCACCTTATCAAGATGTAGAAAGAGAAGAATACTTAGAGCTAAAACAAATCATGCCTAAGTCTATTGATTGGTCAAAGTTAGCAGAATATGAAAAAGAGGATACCACTAGTGGTGGCAGAGAACTAGCTTGTACTGCTGATGCGTGTGAAATGGTTGACATACAGGCTAGTTAATGTTAGAAAGTGGTGAGTTATTATGGTGGCAATGGTGGTTATTAATAGCCATTACCATCAACACCATGATTAATATGATCGTGTTCTTTAAAGGTAGAAAGTTACACATACGAGAGTTACTACATTTAAAACCAAAAAGGAGAAGTAAATGAAAGAGATGATAATACAAGCATTAAAAACTAAGTTACTAGGCGAGATGAATAGTCACATAGCTAATATAGAAGTTATGTCAACTAATCCTGTTGGTGTTGGAGACCACCCAACTATAATTGACACTATAGATAAAGAGTTGGCGGCATTAGATAGTGCTAATGGTAAGCTAAATGTTCTGATAAAATATATAGAAAAGGCTAAACCTGAAGAGCCTAAAAAGGAAAAGAAATGACGCATCATGCAAAATTTTATGTACCCAAAAAAGATGAGGAGTACGTAACACCCTTTGGTCCTATAATGGGATATAAAAAACTGTCACCTAGCTTTGTTAAAAAGATGAACACTCTTATGAAAATGGAGCTAGATGATTGGTCAGATAATCTTGTTGGTAAAGTAAAACAAGAATTAAGATTTACCACAGAGATAGAGTCTTTATGGTTGAAAGAAGTTTCTGCCTTTATAGGTAGATTTCATTCTTATGCAGAACATAGAAATTCTTTTGGTGTTAAGTCATTAGACACAGAAAACAATAATTATGGTATACAAGTTATATCAGGTTGGTTTGTGCGTCAGTTTGAAAATGAATACAATCCACTTCACATACATACAGGGTCTCGTATGTCTTGTGTAGGATATTTAGCTTTGCCTGATGGGATTGAAAAAGAATGGGAAGAAGATTATAAAGATCATCATCCTGCAAATGGACACATACAATTTGCTCATGGCACACCGTCAGGTTATAGTAATACAAATTTTATGGTCAAACCACAAGTAGGTGACTTTTACATATTCCCTGCTGAATTATTTCATTGTGTGTATCCATTTAAAACAAAAGGAGAACGTAGGTCTTTCAGTGTAAACTTTAGTTTCATAGAAGTGCCTAAAGAGAAACAATCAAAACAACTTCCATAAGGAGAATATGACATGCAGAAAAAAAATAAAAAATTTAAAACTAGACAAGAGAGAGGATTAGGCAAATATGATGCTCCTCTTAGTTTGCAATTCAATCAAGGTTTTAGTGCATTTAAAAGAAAAAAATTAGTCAACCCTTTTAATGACATGACTATGCAATCAAGAGAATGGCAAAGAGGTTTTAATTCTGCTTACTACATGCAATTAGAGAGGACTAAAAATGTTGAGGCTAGAAGAAGAGGCGAGAAAATACATGAAAGATAAGTTGTTTATAAAAGAAGTAATGACTGCTGATTTTTATGAAGAACGAGCAAGTATAACTGCTATTTACCCAAAAGAAAAAGCCTTAGAGTATTTAGCTCTAGGCTTAACAAGTGAGGCTGGGGAAGTTGCAGGTAAAGTGAAGAAACTTATACGTGATGGCAAAGGCGATAAGAAAGCTATTGCATCAGAGATAGGTGACGTACTTTGGTATTGTGCTATGTTAGCAAAAGAAACTAAAGTTCCTTTGAATGATATTATGAAAGATAACTTGAAGAAGTTATATAGCAGAAAAGAAAGAGGAACATTACAAGGGTCTGGCGATAACAGATAAATCTATAGGCATAGATTATTCACGGACTATACCATAGTCTATGCCTATTTGCATCAACATGCCATAGTCATCATTTTCTATTTGTTGATTTGGGTACAATTGTCTAAACTTTTGCTCTATGAGATCTCTATCAATACCCCTTAATCTAAAATATCTAGCTTTTTCTTTTCTTATAACATCTACTGGTGTGTCATAATCTTTTGCTCTTAGTACTTCTTTAACAGCCTCTGAACGTATAGATTGTATATTTGTCCTTAATAACTTTTCTTTTAGATAATCATTTTCTAAATTATTATATTCCTCACTGTTAACTAAATTAGTTATATGATGCTCGACAGCTTGAGCAACTAATTGTCTTGCTTCTCTATTTCCTACATTATCTTTAATTTTTACAGGAGCTACTTCAAAATAATCAAGGCGAAACCTATCCATTTCCTTTTGTGCAATTGACTTTTTTTCTACAGGTGTTAATCCTGTTATTTGTCTAAAAAAAGGCATTACATTTCTTATACCTGTAGTTTTGTATGGCGAAGTTTGAGATAGTCTACTTGGTAATGTATAATAACTTGTTATAAATCCTTCTCCATCTGCATGTGCTTCCATAGGGAATGACCTAGTTGCTTGTTTTAATAAGTAAGGTAAAAACTGAACATCTGTATTATCAGCAAGTAATCTAGTGTCTGGGTCTACCACAGCAACTGCATCTTTAATCATACCAGCTCCAACTGTGTATGTACTTAAATAGTTTCCTATAAATTTAGCTGCAACTTGTTTATCTCCAGATTCATCGCCTTCAGTAAATATTTTAACAATCTCGTCTACAAACTGTAAGCCTGTACCTGCCCTAGACAAGCCTCCAGATAAAGCCTCTGTTATTTCTCTAGTTTTTATATTTCCAGTTACCTTATCATTATCATGTAATCTAAAATTTTCTAGACCTATAGTGTTTTTCATAAATTTTGTTAATTCACCATTAGGTCTGCCTAGTTGATATAAAGCATCTGCGGCAAAAGCATAAGCCATAAAAGGTCCTAAAGAGGCTCTCGCATCAAATGTACCATGACCAAAAGGATTCTTATATTCATAAGCACCTGTGTTCTCATCACCAAGATTGTGTCGCATACCAAAAAAAGCACCCAACATTGTTAATCCTGTCATTTGTTTTCCTAGTTTTTCAGGTACACTAGCTTTATTTAATATACCAGCCCAATCAAACAAACCAAATATAGGAGCATGTTCATAAGTAAATCTAAATTGATTAACTACATACCTAGGAAAGGGAACAAAAGCAGAACCTAGCTGACTACTTCCCATTTGAATAAAACCATCAGCAAATGTATTAAAAGCACCCGTTTTACCTCTAAATCTACCAGTTTGATATGTGAAATCTAAAGCCTTTTCCATAGCTCCGGCTAATCTTTTATCATTTATTTGACTAAAAGGATCATTTTTAAATTTACCTTTAGATATTAAATCACTTAAACCATTTATACTTTCGTCTTTATCAATAGAACCATCTTTTCTATATACCTTAAATACACCCTCTACATCTGCATTAATCAATTTATCTATTTCTCTAGAAAATATAGCAGATTTAAATACATTATCACTAAGAGTATTTAATGTATTAAACATTCTAGCAGTTTTTAACATTCTACCTGACTCATCACCTACAGAAACTCCTATGTCTCCTAGTTCTCTAAATAATTGTTTGGATAAATCTGAGTTCCCTAGTTTAGGGTCTTTAAAAATTCTAGTTAATATTGCAGTATCTATTCCTTGCATGGCAAAAACCATATCTTTTAATAGAAAGGATTGTCCAGCTGCTCTTAATTGAGCCGAACCTTCTTTTGAAGCAACTTCTGCTGCTTTTGCAAGTATAGGGTCAGAGTTATTTTTATGATATTTACCATATGCTTTATTGGCAAGACCTTGCCCTAAATTATTTAAACCATACACATAATTGCGTAGATAACCACTTGTAGTGTTTCTAACAGTAGTAGCTAATTGAACAGTCATAAAACCAACACGAGTTTTATTTAAGGCTCTAAAAAATTCACCTGTTTTGTTTAATATTAAACCCTTGTCTGTCCTATCATGCAATGCTTTTTTAGCGGCTTCAGCAGTATCTCCTAATGTTATTAAAGCTGCGTCTAGCTTTGTTATATCCTCAAACATTTTTTTAGATTCTGCTTTAGATATAACACCTACTGTTTGTAAACCTCTTCCATATCCTGATATTTCAGCGGCATACAATGCACCAAACTCTGTAGCACTAAGATTATGTTGTTTTAATATACCTAAAAAATTATCAGTACTTAATGCACCACTAGCTATACCCCTAGCTATACGAGATGTCATTCTTTCTTCTAAATCTTCTTTACTTCCTTTTACTACCTTAACTGCTTTATCACCAACGTATTTTACCCTATTTGGAACTGCATCTATTACTTCAGACGCAGCAGAGGCAACATTTCTTAGAATTTTTTCATCTAAACTTAACACAGTGCCTTGTTCTGGAGCATTGTCTAACTTTAATCTTTTACCTACGTTCATATTAAAGTTACCAACTGTTTCGTCTAAAGATTTTTTTAATGTATTTGCTACAACTTTTGCAACTCTAGTTTTTAAATCTTTACCTTTTCCAAATTTCTGACTGCTAATAGTTTTGTATACATGGTCTATTTCACCTTTGCGTTTATTTACCTGCTTTAATGCAGCTTGTTCTGCTACGTTGCTAACAAATGCTTTACGTGAACCTATGCCTCCACCTAATATACCTCCGGGAACACCACCTAATACACCACCTAATGCCACTCTACCTAAATCTATTTCATCTTTATCTTCATCAGTGGTAACACGAGTTTGTTCTTGAGCAGCAACAGTTCCTGCAGCTGATAAGGCATCAACAGAACCAGCACCAATAGCAGTTTTATAACCACCACCTATAAATGCTTGTTTAGCAGTTGCAAACTTACCCATGTTTTCAGTGCCTTTTTGTAAAGCTTTCTTGGTCATCTTACCACCACTAGCTTTAGCACCATTTTTTATTATCTCTTTGATACCATACTTTATACCTTGTTGAGCTGCTAATGTTCCTGCTTTACCTGCACCAAAAGAAAAGGCAGAGGCATATGTTGACGGAGCAGTAAATACACCACCTAAATAGTCTGTTACAGTTTCTGCTGTAAAGTCTGTGTCTTGATTCTCAAAAGTTTTCATAAGTCTGCCCATACGAGCTAAACCTTCATCATCACCGTTTTTCTCATATTCTTGTGCTAAATACATATCACGCACAGCAGTAACCTCATTCACGTTCTGATAACGGAAATGTTCTAGGTATCTGTCATATATATCTTCATCATTGTCTGATTGATAATCTTCTCTGTCATACAAAAATTGTTTTGCATCATAGATAAAGTCTGTATCATTTATAAGGTTTTCTCTATTTAATTCTTCTTTGGATAATTCTGTGTAAGACATTTTATTTAACCTTGTTGCGTCAATTGTTTAAATACTTTTTTAGCCTCTGTTCTTCCCTCTGGACCGTCTTTAATGTTATTTTCTTCCATATAAGATTTTATAAAATTTCTTTCTACAGCCATAATTCTACTTGGTGCTAGTTTAGGAAATTGCTTTTTTAACGCTTTAAGCTCATTGACATAAGTTTGAGATGAACTTAGTTTTCCTACATCAACCTTTGTTCTACTGTCGGGAAATTTTGGTGGAAAATCTTTAGGGTTTACTTTGGACATGTCATCATATGTAAAAAGGTCTTCCTTTGCCACAGTTAATCTATACACACCATTTATATTAGTTGCTGTTAATTTTTTATTTTGTGTCATAGCTTTTAGTACTTCTTGAATATAAGACTGATCATCTTCTAAATTTCCTTTTCTAGCAGATTCCTCCATCCAATCCATATAGTAGTTTACGGCTTTATTTGTTAAGTTTAATTGTTCATCTTTAGCTCCACTTGATATGTATTTACCAAATTCATCTTGCTTCATATTAATCTTATTAATAGTGTGATAATTTTTATATAAAATACCTTGAGTCGTGTTAAAAGTCGTGGCATCCATAGCTTTATTTTTTCTCATGGCTCTTGTTATACCTTCAGTAACATCAATCATTTCTTTGATATTACCTTCCATTTTAGGAGTTAGTGTGCCATCTCTTTCTGCATTAGCTAACATAGTTACAAGTCTAGCTTTCTCTTCTATTGGATTTTCTTTTATTCCTAATATTAAAGGGTCAATTCTACCTTTTAAGGCAGGAGGCAAATCAATAGTTTCTTCATTAATATCTATACCTCTAGCTTTGATTAAAGCTTCTGCTCTAGTAGATATTTCAGAACTTACATTATCTTTTTTATCAAAAAAATTAACTTTCATAAGTCCAACCTTTGCAGACTCACCCAATTTAGATGCATCAGGAATAGCCATTGGAGTAACGGTACTTTTTGTTAAAGCACTTAATGTTATAGGAGTTGCTTTGCCTGTTTGATCAGCAAGTAAAGACTTTGTAGGATGTTTACCATACATTCTAAATGCTTTATTATAATCTTGAGCTAATTCAAAAGCACCATCTATACCTTTTAAGTTTATTAATGTTTGGGCTGCTTGTAATGCTTGAGGATGTTTAATTCCTTGCTCACCACCCATGTTAGCGGCAATGTTCTCAACAATTTTTTTATTTTCTTTATACATCTTGTCAAATTCTTTTTTGCTTTCAACAGCACCTTTGTATGTCTCAATAACTAAATTGTCTATATTATCTTGAGTACGTTTTCTATCTTCTCTTATTCCTTCAGCGGCAGATTTAGCAACACCACCAATAAGACCTTTACCAAAATCAGTATCTAAACCTAATGATTTTCCTAAACTACCTAAAAATGCCATTAACCTCTCCTTGCCATTAAACCTTTGGGTTCTTCTTCAGTAGGCATCGCCTCTTCTTGTGGCTGTTCTGTAGGCATTGGCTCTTCTTGCTGTACTTGTTGCATAGTCATGCCTTCATCCATATCCTCTGATTCACCTATCTCAGCTTTCATATCCTCAATAATTTTATTAAGCATAGACGGTCTTGCCTCTTTTTGCATATCCATACCTGTTACATAATCTACGTCAGCAGAGTCTCCTATAAGTGCCATAACCTCTACTAATATAGGTATCATTAACATACCTACATCAACTGTATGTAATCCTTCCATAACACTAGCTAACTGCATGGTGTTTGCTACTGTTGTTAAAGGCACGTTCATTGCCATCACATCAAGTAATTTATTTTTAAATTCAGGACTAGACATCTTTTCTATGTAGTAATCAGCAGCCTCATCTACAGTAACGTAAGTAGGAGGTGTCTGCCAAGGTCTAGCACCTAGTTCATGGGTCATCCCCATTCCCGGAATAGGTCTATCAAAAGATGTTTCGTCAAGCTGTTTCATTTAAGCCATTCCTCTTTTTATTTTGTTTTCTTATATACATTTGTATTTCTTTAGCTCTTATAATAGGTTGTTTATCATCTTCTTTTGCATCAACAGGTGTAAAATTACTTTTCTTACTCATCATACCATTGGTTTTTGGTTTTTCTGGTACTTCTGACGGAAGTTGCAGTCTTTGCATATTACTTATTATTCTTCTTGCTGGTGCTGTCATCATTTTAAAATAACCCCCTTACTATTTCTTTTCCAATCTCTCCAATTAAGTCACCTACTGCTCCACCTGCCGCAGAATCATTTTTCATTTGTTGTGCCTCTTTTAGTGCATCAGCATCTAATTGTGATATAGCTAATTTATTAATTCTGTCTAGTTGGTTGTCTGCACTAGTCCATGCCCATTCCATAGTGTCACTATAGTAAGACCAAAGATTGTCATAGGCTTCCTTAGAAATATCTAACACAGCATTAGCATTTAATTCATTGGCTCTATTAATTGCCGCAGTATCTGCTGTAGCGACTTCTCTTCTCCACACTGCATTGTTTTGAGCAATAGCTAGTTGGTTAGTTGCGTTGTATTGATCACGTTGATTGTTCATCTCTGCATTAAATCTCTCTACAACATTAGCTTGACCTGCGTTAAATTGAGCTTGTGCATTAGCTTGTGAAGCATTGAATTGAGATGTCTGCGATGCTAGATTAGCAAAAAATTGATCTGTTTGATTTTTGGATGTTGCGTTAAACTGTGATGCGGCATTTTCTGCAGCTTGATCAGTAAACAATGATTGTACTCTTTGTTGAGTTTTAAATACATCTGTTTGTTGTCTATTGGATAAGTTAGCCATTTCTGTGTCTAAGAAAGTCTGAGCATTTTTAACGGCAGCTTGTTGTCTGTTATTTAAATTGGCAGTATCTAAGTTTGCGAGAGCTGCTGCTTCAGCCATAACTAATGCTTGACTATTATTTAAGTTTGCTAGATTCATAGTGTTTACAGCACGACTATTTTCCATAGCTATGTTTTGTTCTGCTGTAAAGTTTTGATTAGCTACGTCACTTATTTTAGAGGCATTTTGTACTCTTGCTTGAAATGCTTGGTCAAACTCTTGTCCTATAAATGTAGCACGTTGCTCTGCGGCTAACATTGCTCTTGCTTGTCTGTTAGATAAGTTCTGTGCTTCAAAACTAGCCATTGTCTGAGCATCGGCTTGTGCAATAGGAAGTGCTGATTCTAATGCACCTTGTATCATGGCTTGTCCTGCCATTGACGATGCACCCATTCCTCTAGCTGCCATCTGTGCTTGAACACCTCTTAATGCTCCAGCCGCCCAAGGTGGTGGGTTGTTAGCATCAAAGCCTTCAGTTAAAGTTTTAAGTTGTCCTTGTACTGTAGCTTTTTCTGATGGTGTAGCTTGAGCTGCTTCTATTTGTTCAGCAAACTTAGCAGCTTTCTCAGCATCTGCTGCACCACTAATTAATTCACCGTCTTGTATTTCTCTTTGTACAGGATTCTCTAGTAGATGTGCCTTACCTTGAGCAGCTTCTAAATTTCCTACACTAGACTCTGTTTGTTGAGCAGCGATAACTTTAGTTTTAGGATCATTAGGGTCTAGTTGAGCTGCGTTTAGAGCATCTAATGCCGTATTAACACCCGGACCTGATTTAGCTGCTGTTGTAAGATTAGCATCTACTGCTACTGTTGGGTCTGCTTTTGTAGTATCTGCTTTAGCAGTATCTACATCTACATCTCCTTCAACTTGCCCTATGCCCTTATCACCTCTAGGGTCTATTAACTGATCAGGCATAACTTGTGTACCTACAGGTATAGTTGTGCCTCCCTCTGGTAATCCGGGAGTTTCTAACATCTTAGTTGATACATCTCCTATTGTATCACCCTCTTCATAATTTGTTTGAGGAACATCAGCTTGAGGTAGTTGTCTTGATCTTGTTGGAGGTAGGTCAGTAGGCATTCGGTGGTCACGAATATCTCCTATAGGCATATTGTCTATTGGCATAGTGTCAAAAATTGGTTGAGTAGGCATTGTTGTAAATTCTCCTCCACCGGGAGGAGGCATAACAGGCAGAGTTACTTCTGGATTATCACCCAGTTTAGGTTTACCCGTGCCACCACCAACACTCATCCTACGTACAGAACCACCACGAGCCATCTCTTGTGCCTTACTTCTATACACAATCATCTCACGTTCTTTGTCAGGGTTTGCTTTTAGGTACTCATCAAAATTTTCCATATTACCTGCATAACCCATGCGAGTAGCTATCTTTTGTAATCCTTGTGGTTTAAATCCTTTAAATACTGCCATTATTTAATACTCAACACTCTATCTAATTTGTCTTCTAATCTATGCAATGCTTCCATGACTCTGCCAAGATCTTGTCTGACATCATCTTTTGTTGCATACTCTTCTCTCGTTTTGTTTAATAATATTTGGATACGTTTAACTTCTTGAAACATTTTATTAAATGCCCAACCAAATGGAACTACGACCATTGTTAAAATTATGTTCCAAAACAACATTGCGTCAATTTCCATAATAGTTACCTTTTCCTTATATTATACCACATTTTGCTAATTTAGTCAATGTTTTATGCCTCATCGGGAAAATCATATATGGGTGCGTTACCTGTTGGGTTACCATCACTGTCTACTGGCACAACAAACAAGGCTTTAAATTCATTTAAGTTACTGCAATTATTTATGTTAGTTTCTATTGTATCACAAGCAGTTCTAACTTTGTCTCTGTATGTAGAAGTTGCACTAGCTATCGCAGTTCCTTTTTCTGCTTTTCTAGTTACTTGCCAATCTGATTTTGATAACAGACTATTAGCAGTTTGTTTTGTTTGCTCTATCCATAAGTACTTTAAACCTCGCTGAATCATTTGTTTACCTGTTCTTATGTCAATAACTGCTTTTCCGTTGTCATCAACTACATTCACATCTGATAATTTTTTTTCTACATCTACTGCGTCATAAAATCTATTGTCAAAAGTTTTTACAACTGGATCATCTTCCCAAGTTAAACCTTTAGCTTTTTTTTGTTCATCTGTCCAAATGCTCCAATTAGTAGGGTGTCTTATATTATTATCATCTACCCAGCTTTTACCATTATAAATTGGAGTACCATCACTTTTTTTCCAAACCATATTTATCTCCTATCTTGCATTAGCATATTTAAATGGTTGATCAGCAAAAGCCATAAACACAAAATTAGCTCCAGCTCTATTAGCCTCTGTTCCATTATCTCTTATTTTAAACCCGTTACTTAAAAAATCACAATAATTATAATCTTGATAAGTTGTAGTTTCAGTTGCTCTTAAAAACCCTGTGGGGTTTGGATCTAACACTTGACTATATATATGCCAATGACTTGCATTAGGAGAACATTTTGTCATAACAAATAAAGGTCTAAATCCACAATAGACAAATGAACCATCTGTACTTCCGTTACCCGTAAAACTACCAAACTTTGAAAAACCCTCTACCTCTGTCCAACAATAAGCAACCATGCCACCATCTGAATTTGTGTGTCTTCTTGATCCCACAGAGAATACTGCTGATGTAGGTGCAGTGTCATTCCAAAATCCTGAACCATCATATGTTGCGTTATTGCCTGACACTGAAGCCATAATAAGTGTATCTGTTTCTGGAGCAGTCGTATTTTCATGGTGAAAACTTGCACCATCATTTGCATTTAAAGGTATGGTGACTATCCACTGTGGAGCAGAGCCTAAACCATGTGCTACAGTTGATGCAGTTCCATTATTTCCAGTGCTATCACCAGTATAAGTTACAATGCTAAATCCTGCTGTTGTGTTTGCTTGACAAACACTATCTATTGAACCCACACCAGTAGCACTTGCATCATTTGTCAGAGTTGCAGTTCCACCATTTGCTTTCCAATTAAATGTATAATAAACACTTGAACTGGCATTATGATTAGCTCCTGTGCCTACTCTAAATCCATTTGAATTAAATGCTTTAATTCCAGTATTATCATTATTTACCCCTGCACCTATGTCTAAAAATAAATCCAAATGCACACCTCTAGCTGAGTCTGTGGCAAAATTTCGTGTAGATGCACTATCACGAAATGTCCAAATTAAATCAGGTTTGAAACTTAAACTAGTGCCTTTGGTATTACTTGTTGCAGTACTGACTATAACAGAACTCTCCTCACTTTGACTTCCATCACCTATATCAGTGTTGTCACTTCCAGTTCCAGTGTATTTTAAATAATCAAAATAATCACTTGCTTGTGTATCAGAATTAGGACCTATTATTGGTTCAGCCATATTTTTTGTGCAAAGTGCCAAACAATTTGTAGGAACTGGATAATTAAAAGTGCCAATGTCATTTGCATCTCTATAAGTGTCTGCAGGAGTTTCATTACCATTAAAAGTACCATCTGTGCCAAAGTTAAAAGTAAAAGAAGAATCATAACCTCCATAAGCGACCCAATCACCTTCAGTTAAATCTATGGTGGTTATAGGATTTGCACCAGTTGATGGATTACCCGTATTACCACTTGCATTTTTTAAGTAAGTTCCATTTCTGTGAATAAAAAATTTACCATCAGGTAAAATTGCAAATCCTGCTACGTCACCTGCAGAAAAAGCAGTATTACCACTTGTTAAATCTATTCTATTAGTAGTTTCTGAACCTAATATATCTACATATAGAGATTGAGTAGTCATGGCTTTTACTTGAAAGGTATATCCTCCTGCATCATTGTAACCACCATTATTATTATTTACACCACTGTCTCCAACAAGACCAAAATAACATCTTGAGGCATCAATAACATCCAATCTTACTTCAAAGTAAACACCACCTTCTGATGCTATTTGATTGATAGCCATAGTACCAAAATTATTTGTAGCATTACCACCTGATACTACTTTTAAATTTCCTTCACTAAAAGTAGATACATAATTGACTTGTCCAAATCTTCTACCTACAGAGTTCATGGTGCAAAAGTTATTTTCTGGAGAATCTGGTATATTAGAATCTGTTGCAGCAAAACCAGTCGGTGTCCAATGATGATTATTACCACTTGAATCATCACCTATATTAGTTGGATTTGAAACATCTCCACTTGAAGTTGATGTTCCAGTTCCTTTAAAGTCAAGTCTATAACCCCAATTCCCATGACTTCCAGTATATTCTTTAGCTATCCAAACACCATTTTTAAATTCACCAAAAGAGTTTATGTTAAAGGAGGTGTTTGCTGTACCACTAGTATCAGAAAAAAATGACAATCCATCTACGTAATTCCACTCTGCCATGTAGCCATTAAATCTAGAATTAACATCACCTGTTCCACCACCACTTCCACTATCATCAGTATATGTGCCTTGATAACCACCAATTCTTTCTACTGTTGATCCTGCATTTCCAGTTTGATAATAGCCAAACGCATGATCGTGATTTTGACCACTTGACGGATTGCTATCGGTAGGAGCAGCATCAAATACTGTTTCTTTAACTCCATTAATAAAAAGTTGCACTCTATTAGTTGCAGTTGCTTGAGTAGAATCAAATGCCCAAACAACATGATACCAAGCACTAGGATCTCTTAATAGTCTCTTTGAAATAACACTCATTGTGTTACTGTCTCCGATATACTCTATTACTTGAAGTCTATCACCATTGAGTAAAAGTGAAAATATATCTGCAACTCCACCACCAGAACCTTTAGTCCAAAAATATGGACTTCCGGTATCTAGGTCACCTTTCATCCACCAACTAAAAACTGCTTTTCTTCTACTAGCTGATGGATCACTTGTCATTTTTCTCCACAAAGTAGTATGTTCACTACGACCATTAAATTTAAGTGATTGAGTTGCAAGACCATTATAAAACTCTTGTCCGGGATTAGCAAACCAAAATGAACCTGCACCTGTCATATATTAAGCCTCTGCAAATGCTAGTTGAGCAGCACCAAGATGAATCTTGCCGTCTGCTTGTACAAAATAAGGTACAATATCTATAGAACTAGCTGCCGTGCTTAGTGTAATTGATGTTGCACCTGCTACAAAATATCTGTCATCAGCATGTGATAATGTTCTACTACCTGTACCGTCTTGTATAAATACAAATATGCCTGATTGCCCTGCGACTTCATCTCCCGGATCAGTCAATACTAAATCACCTGTTAGTGTCCATATAAAGTTAGTATATTGAGAAAAGTCAGGAGCAGTGCTTCCACTAACACTCGTATTAGTATTTGTATTAGGTACATTACCTTGATTAAATACTATAGCTGTACCATTTCCTGCATCAGATGATATGCTATCTAATGCAATGCTACCAACGTTAGTGATATCATTCTCACCACAATCTAAACCTGCTGCGAGAGTAATGCCTCCACCATCTGCTATAGTTATAGCATCATCTCCATCTGTAAAAGCAATCTTAGTTGTTTGCACTTCTCCGGGAACATTTATACCTGCTGCTGCATCTAGTATCTTCATATTAGTTGCATCACCATGATCAGTAAAAACTAAATCTTTACCGTTTGTTGCAAGTTTAATTGTTACATCTCCAGAGTTACCTTCTGTAAATCTTAATACCTCTGATCCTGCATCTTTAAATACAAATATACCAGTGTGAGCATCTAAATTTAAAGCATCTCCTGAATCAATAGTTATTGGATTAGCTGCGATGGTTACACCTGTAGTGCCATCGTGTGTTAATGTAGCATCGCTACCAGCACCTAATGAAAGAACAGCAGAATCTGATAATAATTTTAAATCATTTCCAATTACAGCATCTTTAATTACACTTAATCCACCAGTAGATACTAACGCACCATCATTATTGGTTGTTGCTTCTGTTGAATCAGTAGTGATTATTCTTCCACTAGTAGATATTGCACCACTACCTATTGTTCCATTTACAGTTAATGCACCATTGCCTAGTGTTAATAAATCTGTATCATTTGCTCCACCTATAGTTCCACTAGATTTAATTACAATATCATCAGCAACTGTTAGTAATCCCGCAGAACTTAAAGACATTTTTTCTGCCGCCGCTTCTGACGCACCTGTTAAAAATGAAAGTTTAGTGGCATTATTTGAGGCACTAAAGTCTCCCTCTGACACTGCTTCAATACCTGCCGCAACTAAAATAGCATCTGTTCCCGCACCCTCGTCAGGTGCTTTAAAGAATATTGAACCTAAAACATCATCTGCAGCTATATCATTATCACCTGCATGAAAAGAAAAGCTAGGTTCTTTACCATCTCCTGTTCCTACATGTTTAAGTATAAGACCATCATCAGCAACATGAGTAAGTGTTATTTCTTGGTCATTACCAAATTGTATTGTTGCACCATCTGCGAGAAACAAGTCAGAAAATTCAGCAGAAGCAGAACCGAGTGTAGCACCGTCTGCACTAGAAGGTACAATAGATGTGCCTACTGTTGCTGTGTTTAACACTGGACTAGTTAATGTTTTGTTTGTTAATGTTTGTGTAATAGTTGTAGAAACTATATCTGATGTAGTAGTAACATCAGTACCGTGACTTGGTATTCTTAGTGTGTTAGCAGCGTCTTCAGAGTGTGGTGCCGCTATAATTTTTTGTCCATGACTATTATTTTCACAGTTAAATTGTATTGTACCCGGATTTGTATTACCTTTTATTGTTACATGACCAGTACCATTTGGTGCAAGGTCAATATCAGCATTTGATGTGGTAACAATATCTGCACCATTCATGTCTAAATCGCCACCTAGTTGAGGTGTAGTATCGTCTACTACGTTAGCTAAAGCAGCACCTGATACTGCTAATCCTGCTACTATTGCACTTCTTGCAATCTTTTTAAGACCACCACCTGAAGTGTCTACTGCAATAAATACATCATCATTTGCCACTGTTGATATTTCAGATAAGTCACCGACTGCTGTAGGATTAAAGTTTGCACCATCTGCAATAAGTAAATGACCTGCGGTATTTGTACCCATAGTCAAATCATCACCTGATATAGTTAAGTCACCTGCAAGTGTTGCATTAGCTCCTGAAAAAGTTAATGCAGTTGTAGTACCCGACTTAATTATTAAATTACCTGATGAATTAGTTAATGAACCAAACGTTGTTCCAGCGTCTTTTAAAAATACATCTCCACCATCGGCATCAAGAATGATATCATCTGCTGTATCTAATATTAAATCGCCTGTATCATTTACAATATAAGAGTTAGTTCCACCATGATATAAGTTTAAATCTTCACCTGCACCTATAGTTAATCTACCTGTTGCACTGTCACCTGTTAAATCATCTGCATCAGAGTCAACATCTATTTTAATTACACCACCTGAAGTTATATTTGCCGCGGCAGTATCAATAGCACCTGACGCAATAGTTCCTGCAAAAGTTGCATTAGCACCACTAAATGTCAAGGCAGTGGTAGTGCCTGATTTAATTATTAAGTTACCACTAGTATTTGTAGCACTACCAAATGTTGTTCCAGCATCTTTAAAGAATATGTCTCCACCATCTGCATCTAAAGTTATATCACCAGCAGTATCAATTAATACCGTACCATCTGCTATTACGTCTAGTTGTCCGTCTGTGCTTGAATGAATATATATACCTGTGTCTCTGAATTGTAGCTTTTCAGTAGTAGCCATAAGGATGTCATCACTAAATTCAAAGTAATCTTCATCTTCCATCCATTTTAAAACACCATCTGTTGTTTCACCATCAAATGTAACTATAACGTCTTGTCCTGTTGTTCCTGCACCTATAGTAACTGTGTTAACAGCTAGTGCAGATATAGGACCACCCTCACCTTCAGTACCATCGTGAGTATGTCCTGTACTTGCGGCAAAAGCAGCTAATATTTGATCAAACTCATTATTGGTATGAGCTGCAGTAATAACGTCTCCGTCTGTGTATGTTTCTTGTCTAGTGTATGAATCACCCATTTATCTTCTAGCTCCTAATTGATATTCTAACTGAAAACCTTTTAATGAATATGGTGCTGTTGCACCACCGTCATTTACTCTTAATGCCACAGCAAATCCTGAACCTTCTACTGATTGTCTTACTAACGGCTGTGTAGAACCACCATATGTAGGTGTTCCATAAACTGATGTACCATATATAGCAACAACATCTGTTGAGTCTAACGGATATGCTGCGGGTCTAGGTGAGTCTTTGTCTTCATAATCATATCTTACAAATAAATCAGCATCTACTGCTGCTTCAGGTTGATAATTAACAATAACTCTTTGCATATGTTTTCTTATACCGGGATCATTAAATGTTAAATCAGGACTTCTATATCTGCCTAATATATTTGTACCATCAAAAGTATTACCTTGTTCTTGCCTATAAATATAGCCTGTAGAATATGCACCATGTAAAACTATGACATTTCCCTCTGATACAAAACTATCTGTACAAGCTGGTCTCATTCCTACTAATTCTGAAAATTCAAATTTAGTTCCTTTAAGAACACATATGATACCTTTAGTTTGATTTTCAGCTACAGTAGATTTAGTAAAAAATATTCTGTATTGTGTTTTATCAGTTATCACTACAGATTCAAACTCTGATGCATCAGCTATATTATCATTAAATATAGATTGCACACTAGAACTTATAGTTCCTAATTCAACGTCACCAATTCTAGCTGTACCAGCAACTGTTCTTAAACCATCAGGTCCTAAGAATATTAAGTCACCTGCAAATTCTTGGATTGTATCACCATTAACACATCCTATATCTCTTGTTACATCTGATACTGAAAAGTTAAGACCTGAACTTCCTGTTAATTTAAATATTCTTGTTTCACAAAATATAAATAAGTTGTCACGGAAAACTTTAAGTCCTGTTATTTCATCGTCAACTTTAAAACTACCTGCTCCAATGGCTACTGAAAAAGAACCTTCTTGGAACGGAGCAGAAAATACTACTTCTTGTTTGTTTGCACTCATGCCTGCAAAAAACATATGATTTTTAAATGCAGCAACGTGCTTTGCACCTGTTACAGCAGAAGGTTTTAAGTCAGAAACTATTGCACCAGCCTCGTGTGCTACGGCAGTACTAGTAACTGCTCTAGTTACTCCTGTAAAAGTTGTAGCTGTTTTACCCGTATATGTAAATATCTCTGTTCCTATTATTACAGAACCACTACTAGCAAATGCAGAAGTATCAGCTACTGTAAGAGTTCCTGAACCTGTCATACCATCGCCTGATGCAATTACAGCCGCTAAGACTGTTTGCTCTCCTGTTCCTGCACTAGTTACAGCAATGTCAGTTGCCGCTAAACTAGAATTAAATACAGTTGGTGCGTTAGTTCCATCAGCTACAATTATCTTATCTGTGCCATCAAAGTTAAATCTTTCAAAATTATATTTACCAGCACTTGTTCTTCCACTATCTATTGTATTCCATGCCTCTGATAAAACATCATCTAAAGCATGAGCCGCGGCTGATGTAGTACCTGTTGCTCTAGTTACTCCTGTGAATGTGGTAGCTGTTTTACCTGTATATGTAAAAGTCTCAGAGTTAAGTTGAATTGTACCACTTGAGCTAAAACCATCTGTGCTGTCTGCTGTAATAGTTGACGAACCTGTCATACTTGTTCCAGAAGCTATTGCAACAGCTAATTTAGTAGAGGCAGAGCTAAATATTGATGTGCCTCTAGCGGCTAAAACATTATTACCAAAAGTTGCTACCATAAGTGTTTTTTCAGAAGCACTTGCTGTAAAAGGCACAATAGCATTTATATATCTATTAAAGCCGTTTATTCTTCTATAACCACCTTCAACGGCAGGCTCAAAGTTTTTTAACTCTAAAGCTTCTCCGGGTTGCATCATAAATGTAGATTTGTTTAGAACTAATCCTCCCTCACAGTTAAATGCTGAAGGTACTGTTTGAGATTGATCTGCCATTATACTGACCTTATATCTATGCTACCCGAACTACCTATTCCTCTTCTAGGTATAAAGGTTGACCGTAAATATGAAAATTTATTAACAAGTAAAGTTTGCATATTTTTTATACCTTGTTCAAATCTTTGCATGTTAAGTTGATACTGTTGAGTTTCACCTCTATACTGATATACAAATGCTGTAGCACCATCTACAATTACTGGTGCAAATCTATCAGGTATAGTTGTTGTATCTCCGTGTGCTGATAAATCACTAGGGAACGTGTAGTAATCAAACTTTATTACATATGATTTGTTGGGAAAAGGATATAATAAATAATTATTATCAGGTGTTCTTACCACGTATTCAGGAACACCACCGTTATCAAACTGTGCTACTGTAACACCACTTGCTATTGAAGCTGCTGTTGTACTTGCCGCACCTCTTGTACATCCTGTAAATGTAGTGCTTGTAGTTCCTGTATAGGTTATTGATTCATTAGCTATGACTATAGTTCCTGCACTATCAAATCCTGATGTGCTAGAAACAGTTATAGTTGTAACACTATCTGTGTGTGTTGTACTAGTAGTTGTAGTACTTATTTCATCTTCTTGATTTACAACTCTATTTATATAATCATTATAATCAAGTATTCCTAATTTATATCCACCGTTTCCTAAATCACTATCTTTAACTATTCTAAATGTATTATAGTCTACTGTTTTAGTAGATGTAGGTAAACTATATCTAACAACACCTGCTGTTAACGTTTTAGTTTCAGTTGCGTGATTAAATGGATAATTAAACTCTCGCTGATTAATAAACCTTATTGATTCATTAACTGCGTTTTGACATTGAACTTGTATACCTCTAGCACTAGAAAAGGTTGTAGAAGTCAATGAAACCTCATTCAACCTTGCTATTACTTTATTTGTTAGTGTTAGATAAGTTTCTGCCATAATAATCCCTATAAGTGTAGGAGAGCAAGTTGCCCTGCTCCCCTAGAAAAAAAGTTTAAGCCAATGTATCTCGGTCTACCTCGTTGGCTGCCAAGTCACCTTGGTCATCAACGTTCATAACGACAGCAAACATTCTTAGTTTACCACCAGTTGTAGTACCAGTCATTGCTTGAATTTCAATATCAATAGTATCAGAAGTACCACCAATAAGAACAGGAGTTTGTCCTGCCTTAAATGCGTAGTCACCTACTGATGCACCATCAAAATCAAAACCGTCAACAAAGTTATCTAAGTCACCACCAGTAACACCAAAGTCAAAGTCAGTGTCTGTAGAAGTACCTGCGTGAGCTTCAGTAACTTCTAGACCTGCTGCTAAGATCAAAGTATTAGCTGGAATAGTTAAACCCGGAATAACATCGTTGGCTGCTAGAGCAGTTCCCTTATCAGTAACAGCAGTTGCTAAGTTTAGCTCATGCTGAATCATGTAAGGTTGCCTTCCTCTAGCACTATTACCTCTTGCTGGAGAAGTAGTATTATCACCTAAAGCCATAATCAGTCCTCCTATGCTAAATGATATATTGCAGTACAGATTGCTTCAGGGCGAAGTATCTTTCTGCCATACAAATGCATACCACGAACAATATCAGCAAAAGAATCAGGGTCTCTATAAGTCTCTGTCTTGTTAATTTGCTCGGCAGTAGCTACTGAAGATGTGTGACCAGCTACAATAACACCAAAGTTTGAAGAACTATTAGTACCTGTAGTAGAAGGTCCTGTTCCTAAACTTGGAAGATTATTTGACTGATATACCTTAAAGCCATGTAGGTTATTAAGAACTAAACCATTTTGAAGTCCTGTTCCACCCCAATCAGATTGGAATAGTCTTGAATCTTCATCTTTTAGTACCTCAATAAATACTGGGTCTAATACTAACCATCTACCATTAGTATCCACATTCTGCTGATCCATAAGTCTAGACATTCTAGCTATAAGAGTCAATGGGAATGTATCACCTGCGGCAGGAGTTGCATCAGTTGCACCCGGCATTCTTGGCTGAATAGTAACAGCATCACCTGCTGTACCTGCAAAGTTTGAGGAATCAATTTGCATTGAATCTAGTAGTTCGTCACTACCTGCTGTTGAAACAGCTTTAACACCATTAACGGTAGTATTGGCTGTATCGGCTGCACTATGCAATGCACTTTGCTTATAACCTGACATATAACCAAGTACGTCTTGGTCAAATTGGTCGGCTAGTCTGTAAGCTGCTCTATCAGATGCTAACTGTTGAAAGTTAATATGAGAGTGAGCCTCTTCAATATCATCCACTTTAAATGCAAAGTAATTAGCTTTGTCAATAGTAAGTGAAAACTCTTCATCGTCAAGGTCTTGAGGAGTAATAGTAGTTCCTCTAGAATATGCCTTAACTGTAATTTCTGGCTCTTTAATAACCTTAACGGAATCGCCCATATTTGCAATTTCACCAAAGTAATCATTATTGGTGATTGCTTCAACAACAGAACCCTTACGGAATGCAAGTTGTACCTGTTTGCTGTAAATAATAGGACTAAAATTACCGTTAGGGAGGTTACCATAGCCAGCCGCTGCTGTAAATGCCATTTTAATCTCCTTAAACATTTATCTAATGTACATCTAATGATGCACTATCTTTTAGTCATTTTACTTTATAAGGACCATTCATGCGTTGAGGTTGTACGTAAGATAGCTAATCTTTTGTAGGCTCACATAATTGGGTAGTCTATTAAAGTCGTGTAGATGTAGCATAAGTGTCCAAAAGGGGTTACACTACACCTCTAGTTATCTATAGTTATACTTAGATTTAAAACTTTGTCAAGCTTTTATCTAGCATTACCAGAGACATCATAGATAAAGTTACCACTACGGATAGCTTCCATGATACTTTCTGATTTAGACTCGTACTCTTTAGCACTCATCTTCTGAACGGCAGATTCACGAATTTTGTTACTACTGCCTTCAGCATCAATATTTGTTCTTGTAGCTTTTGTGCTAACTGCTTTAGCAGCACTCTTATCACTCTTTGTCTTAGTTCCTTTGTTGATACCTCTATCTGCTTTATAGAGGTCAATTGCTCTTGCCGCTGATCTTGCATCATTATCATTCTCATATAGTGCGTCTTGTACCCATTTAGGCTGTTCTTCTGCCCATTCGTGAAAGTCATCGCTTTCTCTTATTTCTGTAAAGTCTGGATGTAGTGACAATAATTGTGCTTCAGCTTTATCTTTCACAGCACTTAACTGCATTTCATCTATTTGCTTAACACGTTCTTCTAGAGCTTTAGATTGTTCCATAGCTTTTTTCATTGCTATTGTTTCTACAATCTTTGCAACATCAGGATAATCTTTTGCCCATGCCTCTATATCTTCATCAGACTTTGGCAATTTCATTTCTTTTTTAGTTGCTTGTTCTAACTGAGCCTTTAACTCATTTAACTGCTTTTGAAATTGCTGTTCTTTTTCTTGGGTATGTCTGCGTAAATCTCCATATCTTTTTTTGAAAGTTCTTTCTTCAGCAGAAGTCGGTTCTGCTTCACTTTCCTCTTTCTCCTCGCTATTCTCTGCTGAACCTTTTTGCTCTTCAATGAGCCTTGCAAGTTCTTCTTCATCTTTCTTTAATCTCTCTTCTTGAGAATAAGGTCTACTTATAAATGCTTTTTTAGTTGGTGTAGCATCTTTCACCATTACATCTTTAGCTGGTTCTGCCATTTTATTTCTCCTAGGGTTAACGTAGCCATGTTGGGGGTTAAGTAAGCTAGTTCTAAATGGGGATTACTTTTTAGAAGCTAATCCACCTCGCTTCATCTTTTTAGGTTTTACATTAGATGGTTTTTTGCGTGTTACTAATGAGCCTTTGTAGGTAGCACCATAATCTCCACCAAATCCTGTGTCTGGATCGCCTCCTCCTTGACTACCACCACTATCGCCCATTGAACTGCTATCATCTCCCGGATCATAGCTACTTCCATCATCAAATGTTACAGGAGAAGTGTCTACTTTAGGTTCTGTAGATTTAAATGAATCTTCTGTTATACCTTTGTCAATGTCACCTAGGCTATCTACAAAATCATCATCTAATCCTTGGTTTATTTGATCACCTCTACCAAACTGTAGTCCACCTTGTATTGATCTCATATCTTTTTCACGTAAGCCTTCAAATCCTAGTTTGTCTTCTTTTGATCTGTCTGCAAATTCTTTGTCTAACTCTTTTCTGCCCATGTCAAACATTTCTTCTGGTTTAAAGCCTCTGTCAAATTCTTTTTGTACATTTTTAGCTTTGGCTATGGCAGTGTCTAACTTTTTAACACCGGGAAGTTCAACTCCAAACTTTTTAGCTAATTCATTTACTGCAACAGTTTTTAATCCTGTAACTTTAGCTAATTCAGCTACTTGACCTATAGCTTGTGTTTTAATTTGTTCAGCTAATGCAGGACTAACTTTATTAAAATTAGTTTTACCTGTTGCCTTATAATCATCTACAGATGCTAATGAAACTGTTCCATCAAAGTTATATTGTACAGCATACTCTTGACCACCTATAGTTGTTCTAGCACCACCTAAATCAGCTACTCCTGTATCATCATCTTCACCAATAGTGTCTTGAACTCTTGCAGTCTGTACTCTTTTAGTTTGGCTTTGAGTTTTATCTACCTTTTCTGTTTTAAGCATATATCCTTCAGGAATATTATATCCTACTAAAATCTTACCATCTTTAAATGGCACTTGTATTTCAGCACCTGCTTCATTTATATAAGTTTTATATTCATCTGCACCTCCTGCAGATTTATCATCAACACCAACTAAATTTTTAAATTTTAACTTTCCTTTTTTTGGTATAGTTGGTGGTTTGTATCTATAGCCACCTCTCGGAGATTTACCTGCAAAACCATTAGCAGCATAAACTATTCCACCTCTATTATACTCTTCTTCATCTTCTATGTCAAGGTCTGTTATATCAAAAGGTAAATCATCTGGCATTGTAGCCTCATCACTATTACCCATCTGACCCATTTCTTCCATAGTCTTGAGACCTTGTTTTGCATCTTGTCTTAATTGCATAAGTTTTTCTAAACCAATATATCTAACTACATCTGCAGGAAACACAAACTCGCCTTCACTTAATTGTGCTGGTATATCATCACGTACTTCTTCTTTAGTTGATCCTATAGGTACATCATTACCAGACTCTTCATCAACTGTGCCACCTTCATCTTTTAGTCCACCTTCTTCAAACATTTCCATCTGTCTATTTATATTGCCACCTTTAGCTTTACTTATTTTTTTTAAATTTTGTATATCTTTATCCTTTTGTAACTCTATTAATGTAGGCAACATAAAATCTAATTCTTCTTTAGTTACACCTTTTTTTGCAGCTGCTTCATATAACTTTTGCATACTCATTAATTCTGCCATATTATTGTTCCTCTCCTGCTCTTATAGGACTAGTAGTATTACCACCAGAATCTACTTTTACACTCTGTCCTTGTAGTACACCTTTTTCACTTGGTTTCATAAATCTAGACCTAAATATTCTGTTGATAAGCTCATCCCTTTCTTTTGGATCAGTTGGAATTGGTCTACCTGCATCTTGCAACTGTTTCACTATGTTTCTGTAAGTTACATCATCTTCTACTATTTTTCTTGCCTCTACTTCACCGGGAACTTTTATGTATTCCTTATGTGCCGCGGCTTCCATTAACTTTAAATTTCTAGCTTTATGTTCTATTAAAATACGGTCTCTTACATAATTTTGAAAACTTTCATTGTTAGAAAGTATATTAGCTAAGTTTCTTTCATTGTCATTAAATTTAACATTTCTTGTATCATAACCTTGATAAACAAAAGGTTTAGATTCTCCTCTAACCACCATTGGAGGGTCTACTAACATATCTTTTCTTTGTAAGTATCTAATACCTGCAGGCAACTCATCAAAATATCCATCTGCATTAGTTTTATTGTATTGATTAAGTAGTGTTCCATACTCTCTTTTTACTAGTTTGTCTGTAACAGATTCAAGCAACTCTTTATTTTTTAAAAAGTCTATGTTAACTCTCTTTCCACCTACTGTATATTGCTCAAATTCAGAAAGAGCATTTCTTTTTTCTGTATACACATCTTGTAGTGTGTTTTTATATCTTTGACCAAACTCTGTGCTTGTATCTGTTAAAAATTTATTTGGTGAACTACCTGCATTAAAACCTTCTCTATGCTGAATAGCATGTTGAATTTCGTGCAAAAGGTCATCCCTTACATTAGATTTTAAACCTCCTCTTACATAAATTGTCTCTGTGCCTTTGTTTCTACTATATATAGCTTGAGTTCCTGCAAGGTCAGTCATTGCTTCTGTAGGATCTAAATTCTTTTCTTGTATGTAAGCATCAAAATTTTTAATTCTAATATCTTTTATTAAACCGTATTCACCGTTAGCTGCAGGAGTTGCATAATTTCTATATAAATCTCTAGCATTTAACATTTGCTCTAAGGTAATTCCCTCGGCAGGTATATTCTTAGAATTAAAACCACCCTCTATAACACCAAGTTCTTTTAAATATCCTTCATTTAATTGAAAGTCAGCAGTAGGTATTTTATATCTTAACTTGCCATCTTGCCCTCTGTAAACACCTGTCTCTTTGTATAGTCTATCTTTTTCATCAAGAGATAAATTTTTATATCTTTCTTCACTATAAACACCACCCATTGCATCTGTTTCAAGGTTTTCATAAGTTTTAGATGCTGTTGCACCGTCAGGAGTTTTTATTCCTATTTCACTTAAATTTATAATAGGTCTGTTAGGATCAATAGACTCATCTTTTTTTATAGGTTGTATAGGAGCATTATTAGCAGATTTTAAAGAACCACCACCCGTAGGCATATTATCAAAAAACTCAGACATACCTTTTTTTATAGGTGTAAAAAGTTTATTTAATGTTTTTAAAGGAACTAAAAAAGCACCTGTTGGAGATATTATTTCTCCTATAAGTTGATCTATGTTTTCTGGGTTAGATTCTAAACCAGTAATCTCTGTAAACTTTTTATCAAACGCAGGTCTTCCTACTTCTTGTTCTGCTCTATTTAAAAACTCTTTCATAACAGTAGCAGTAGGATTGTCTATATATTTATCTGCTACATCTGCACCCGCAGAAGCTAAACTAACTATATCAGACGGTAAGCCTAGTGTTCCTGTTAACAAACCTGTGCCTGAAGCCGTAGCTTTTTCTATTATCTCTTCTTTATCCCTAAACTGAGGAAGTGCCTCTTTTTTAAATCTGTCAAAAGAAAATATGTCAGACATACTCATGTCTTTGTTTTTTTCAGCAGATTCAGCTAACCCCTTTTTAACAGAGTCAGGAGTTAGTAAGTCATCCATTTGTTCATATAAACTAGCCATTGTTTGAGTTTACTTCATCCCTAAGTGTTTTTAGTCTGCGTAATAATGCAATAGCACCTTGTGCCTTATGCATTGTAATAGTATTGTCTGTTTGTTCTAATAACTTATGTTGTTGTGCTATTAAATAATCAATGTAATCATTGAAGCTGTTCAGTAGCTTGAGGTTGTTGACCAGCGGCTTGAGGCTGCTGAGTATTTCCTGCTTGTTGTCCATCTTGTGCTGTTCCTGTAAATCCTTGTTCTCCCGGAGCTGGAGCTACTCCAGTGCCAATAGTTCCACCACCTGCTCCTGTGGGGTCCATAGGGTTTGCTCCCGCGGGTGGTTTTTGCTGATTTGTTGGGGGTCCTTGGAATTTTTTCATAAGCTCTGCTTGTAGTGCAGCTTCATCCATATTGTTTGTAACTTTATCAGGGTCTAAATCCATTGCTTTTGCAATCTCTCTGATAACATATTGAAATTTAGCAAACGGTGCAAGAGACGGATTAGATGCCACTTGTAAAAATTGCATAAGTCTTTGACTACGTACTTCATTAGCCATTAAGCTTTCTGTACCTCTAGCCTTAACCTCTAAGTCACCTTTTAAATTTTTATCAAAGTCAAATTGCATATTGAATCTAAACAATCCTTCACCTAATGGTTTAAGTAAATAATCATCTACATTCTTAATAACAGTTTTAATGCTACCACTTGCTGCGTTCATTAGCATTGAGATTCCACTAGCAGTTCTACCTACACCTGTTACACCTGTTTGCCCATGTGAGAATGAAGGCAATCCTGTGCTTTCGTCTGCAAGTTGTCTAGCTTTATCAAACAATTGTAGGTTCTCTCCTGATACATTTGGAAACTTAGTTCCAAAGATTGCTTGACCGGGAGCGCCGCCCTGTCTTCTAAAAACTTTACCGGGATATACAGATAAATCTTGACCCGGCACTAAATTAGTTTCGTCTACTTCTATGAGCAGATTACCTGATAATACAGCATTGTCTACTGACATTCTCATAAAACCATTCATCAGAGTTTGTGTATCATCCATGTTTTCAGCAATACCTACACCAAAGAATGAATATGGATTCAATTCATATGGTGCAGCCATGTATGGAATTTTTGATGGTTTGAAAGGATTAAGAACCATTCTTATTAATTTACCATTACATATCCACACATTAACTTGTAGCTCGTCTAACTTTTCTAATTCTTTAGGTATATCTATTTCTTGGTCTGCTAACATTTCAGTATCGCACATACCCCAATACTCTAGAACTTCAAATCTGTCTATGCCATGTTCAGGTGCATAATCAGATAAGTCATCTTCCCATGATTCTTTTGTATAGTTCTCACCTTCTGCTATGGCAGCTTCTATAACCTCACCTCTAAAGTGTGGTCTTTTCTTTAATGCTCTTAATTGAGACCTTGACATTTTATGACGTTCAATAACATACTGTGCTTCATCCATGTTATTAGCATCAGGGTCTGGGTAAAAGTTCCACACAGATACATGAGACACTTGAGGCACAGTCTTTATGGTAGGATCATATTCGCCTTCTTCATCCCAATTAGGATATTCTTTGTCTATAGCAAAAGGACCTTTCATTACACCTGTGCCAAAAAGAGCCATTTCAAATGCTGTACTTCTTAAATGTTTACTTGCACCAGACTCTTCTAGTTGGTCGTGGATTTTCTTTTCCATATTTTTTGCCGCAACCAACGCAGGACTGAACGTAATTGCTGAAGGAGTTTTACCAACTTCTTCTTTAATGTTTTCAACATCTTTAAGCTTGTCTTGTAAAGGACCAAGCATATCTTGCAAAGTTTTGGCAGTTGCTCCTTTTGGAAGTTCTTTACCATCTCCTTTAAACCCATAAGGTGAGGATGATAAACTAGTGCTTCCACGAAGCTCTTTAGGTTCTTTAGGATCAAAACTAACATCTTTAGCTACTCCTTCTGGTAACTCCGTAGGATCTACACTCAACGGAAATCTATTGTTAGCAAATAAAACATCAACAATTTGCCCATAGGCTGCTAATGTTTTTGTCTTTGTTACTTTAATAAACACACGAGATTTTTCAGCTTCTGTAAATTGTACATCAGAACCATAAAGACCTCTGTAATTTCTATAGGCTCTCAACCATCTTTGTTCATCTTGTTCTCTATAATCATCTGCACGACTGTATCTCTCCATTACAAATGGTATTATATTAGTAGTTTTAACATCTGTAACTGTAGTGTCTTCAGAGTCTTCTAAAGATACAGCTTCACTTTCTACTATTATTTCATCATTTTCTTCCATGTTTTATCCTTAATATCCAAATGTAGCATCTGCTACTGGCATAGAGTGTGTTGGAACACCTCGTGGGTCGTAATCAAACAAACTAAATCTTGGTCTAGACATTATACCATATCTTAATGCATCATACAAGTGATCTTCTGATAATGTGTCAATGTCTTCAGGATTCCTTTTGTCTATAGGCAAAGATGGTAATTGTGATGTTGTATTAACACAAGTATTAAAAAATACAAGTCTAGGCTCTTCTGTAAACTCATCTACTTGTAAACGTCTATGTATCTCGTTTTTACCAGCTACACGACTGCCTTTACTTCTGTCTGACGGTCTCCAACGACATCCTCTCTGTATCATCTGCTCTGCTAGAGAAGGACCTGTGTCACCACGTTTGTGCCATAAAGAGCTATCTAATACTCCGTATCTCATGCCACCATCATTCTCTTCTAACTCTAATATCATATCTGCCAAATCTGTTGCAAGGACTTTGCTAACATAGAGTTCTCTGTAGACAATAATTTGTTCAGATGGTGATACAGCAAACCAAAGAACACCAGACTTACTACCATAACCATAATCACATGCTCTAAACTTAACCCAATTATGAGGTATATCAAAAGGCTCAACAACGTGGATATTCCTATCAAACTCAGTAAAGGCAGCACCTTCCTTAATATCCCAATCGCCATCAAGTAATTGCCGTCTTTGTTGTTCAGGTAATGATAATAACATTGCCTCGTAATCCCCTTGCTCTGCAAGGTAAGGATTGTCTGATAATCGTGCAGGGATAAATCTCCTTTTAAATAAAGGTTTACCAGCCTTTGCATGTCCTGCTGGGTATCTAAGCACTTCTGTTGTTTCAATATCTGTAGCATCAAATGAATTTCCGTATGGAGCAGGGTCTATAAACATTTTTTTAACCCAGTGATGACCTCTACCTCCCGGGTTTGTTGTTGCCCTCATAAATATTGGTAAGTCTGTTGCTACTGACCTCAATCTAGAACGCATATAATTCCATGCGTATGGTGTTGCCCATTGTGTTAATTCATCAAAGCCTATCCAACTAAATGCTAAACCTTGATATCTTAATACGTCATCGTCTCTATCTAAGTAAGACATCCACAACCTTGCACCTGACGGTGCTACCCATTGCATTTTTCTTTCTGACCATTTAATTCCCGGATATATTTTTGGATATAACTCTTGAGATTTAAATATCAATTCTCTTAATTCTTCAGTTGTGTGTCTTAATAGCAGACCACTAAATGATGGGTGACTCATATATCTTAATGGGTCTGCTAACATGGCATAACTTTTGCCACCACCAGCACTTCCACCATAAAGCACTTCTCGTTCTCCAGCTGCTAAAAATTCTGTCTGAGGTCCTTCATTTGGTTTAAATATAACATTGTGCGTTTGCTCAATGGGTAGTTCTTCTATATCTTCAACCTCTTGGACTTTAGACTCAAGAATAGGCTTTTGCACCTGTTCTTTCTTCTTCAATTTCTTTCGCCTTGGAGATCGCCGCTTCTGCATACTCTGCCCACTTGCGTAGGCTTCTAGCTTGGTTCTTACGTCTTTGCTCATTCTTTAACCTTTTTCTTAGTCCTACATGAGAAATGTATCTTCCTGTTTGTGTTGTTAGCCAATTAGCTACTTGTCTATAGGAATATTGCTTAACATAATTTCTAGCCATTTCTAATTTATCTAGTTCATCTTTTATAGGATTAAGGGTTTCAGGGTCTTGTTCATCTTGGATGTAGCCAAACGGTACTGTTCTAGCTATACGTGGTATTTTAATCCACTCATCATCTTCTTTTAAATCTGTTGGTTGGGGTAACTCCCAAGTTCCTATACTTCTATTATTCATCTTCTGCTTGTACATTTTTCATAGGCATAAGCATAACACCACCTTTAGACTCTACTTGCATCTTTTCTGTTTTTACTAAACCTGTTCTGTCAAGTAATTCTTTTGCTGCTGTCATCTTATCTCTGATTCCTAGCTCTGTAGGATCATTAATACCACTAACCATTGCAACTGCTGCTTTTGGTGCGTTACGTGCCATAAACATTTGAGTAGCCTCTAGAACCTCTTCTTTGATGCCTCTGACAATATCAGACGTAGAACTGGTAGGTGCATAGCCTGCAAGTAGTTTCGCCTGTGTAACATCGCCATTTGCCTCATCAAAGAGTACATCTAAAAATTTACGTTGCTTTTCTGTTAGTTCTTTTGCCATTATGATTTCTTCTTTTTTCTTTTTTTCACTGGTATTACACCAACCTTAACTTTTGTAACACTTGCTACAGTTATAGGTTTTTTCTTTTTGTTCTTAACAAATTCAGTAATTTTAGCTTTACCAATTTTAGGATATAATTTAGATATAGCTTCTATTAGTTGTTTATCTGACATTATATTGGTACTCCTAACACTTGTATACGAGAAATTAATCTTTCTGCTCTCGCAGTTGTTTGCTTATACCATCTGCTGTCTTTCATCTCATCTGCTGCTCGTGTCCAATCCTCATCTTTAACAGCAGCAATAAATTTTTTAAACTTAGATAGTCTAGGTCTTCCTAATTGAAAACACATATTTGCAATTACTAATTGTGCCTCACTAGGTAAAGAATCAAACTCTTCAAATATAGTTTTACAATCTTGTATTGTAACACTTATATCTCTTTCAAACCACTCATTGACTTGTTCTTTAGGCACAGGGTATCCTATAGGTTTACCATAGTAATCTACATCCCATTCTGTGATAAGATGCCCAATCCCCCCGGTCAAATGATTTTCTGAACAAAGATATAACTCATATTTAATGCCCTCGTCATTTGCTAATTCATCTTGTAGTTGTGCTAGGTTCATTACTTCTTATTCTTTCTGTTGTCTACAGAATTAAGAACCATACCACCTTGACGATAATCATTAGCACCTATATTTTTTTTAGTTATAAATTTACCTTTAGCCGCTACTCTTCTACCTGTTGGTCTCTCCATTGGCTCTGGTCGAGCTTGTCTTACTTCCTGTGCTGGATATGATGTAGCAGGTGCAGGTATTGGGTTTGTAATAGAACCTCTTGGGTCAACACTTATTCTTTGTTGAGGCACTGGAGTTCCTGTTGGTCTTCTTCTTGTTCTTCTACGCATTGCTTGATCCAACCTTCTTCTAGCCATATCTTCTGCCCGTCTTCTGGATATCTGTCTACGTCTTGGTAGGTCTTGCCTTTGTCTCCTCATTAGATCTCTTTCCATCATAAATTGCATTCTTGCTCGTGGTGACATTTGATTAAAGTTACGTGGTAGCTGTCTTGGTAACTGTGGCATTCTTGGATCTCTTTGTGGTCTTCTTGGATCTCTTTGTGGTCTTCTTGGATCTCTTACTGGAGGTCTCATTGGAGGTCTACCTCTTCCTCTCATTGGTACGTGTGCAAAGCCTCTGTGTGCTTTTATTACTTTTTTGCCTGCCATTTTTTACTCCTTTACATACATAAATCTTCATACTTGGTTGTATGAAGTCTATGTTTAGATAGATCACCTGAATATTTAAATAGTTGTAATAACCAGTTTATCATTTTTTCTTCCTTTACATATAATATGGTTTGACAGTAGAATTAGGATCTTCAATCCCTTCAACTGCTAAAACTTCAGGTATATAGTACTTTAACATATTCTCTATACCCATCTTTAATGTTTGTGTAGACATTGCACATCCACTACAAGCACCACTTAAAAACACTGTTGCTATACCATCTTTAAAAGATTTTAGTTCCACATGTCCACCATGCATTTGAACACTAGGTAATATAGACTCTGTTATTATTTTATTAATCTTTTCTTCAACGTCAGACATTATTTCTTTTTTAACATCTTAGCTGCTTGTCCTACACCTTTAATTCCAAATGATGCAGAAATTGCAATATATAAAAGATACTGATACCATTCAGGCAAAGAAGCGAGTACTTCAAAACCACCTTGCACGTATTCTCTCATTCCCGGAATGAAGACTAATATAGCAGGAGCTAGTAGGACAACTAACGCAAACTCGTCTTTCCAAGAATCCACCGTAGCATCTGCCATCTTGCCTTCCCAAGCAACCTCGCCTGCCGCAACTTTCTCTGCAACAGTAGCACGAGCTTTAGCCTCTGCAACTTTAGCCTCACCATCTGCTTTTGTTTTGGCAACTTTGTTTTCAAACCATGTACCTGCTAAATTTGCTAAAGGTCCTATTAATGCTTGTATCATTATAATCTCCTACTACCTTCTTTTTTTTGTTTTTTTCTTAGTGACATTACGTGCTTGTTCATAAGAAAATTGCCAATCTTTAGAAAAGACTTTGCTAGGATCAAGTACATTAAGTTTATGCTCATCTAATTTCTTTCTTTTTTTATCTAAATCTTGCCGTTTTTCTAGCAATCTTTTTGGGCTGTTTAGATACTTGTCTACCTGCTCTAGTTGCTTTGCGTTTAGCAGCCGTAGAGGCGGCGTATTCTTGGGGAGATAAAGCTTTAATTGCCGCTTCAGGTAGATAACGTTCACCGGTTGCTTTTGACCCTTGTGTACTAGGTTTACCACTCTTGGTTCTCCATTTTTGTTTTGTCCACTTTGCTAGTGATCTTTGAGGTGCTTTCATATGCTTCCTTAATCTCTTCCATTGTTCTCTTACATCCTATGCAGATATTATCCTTTAATGTACATATGCCTATACAAGGTGTTAAAATCTTCCTACCCATTTACCCGCAAACCATGCTAATAATCCTGCAGCAAATACTACAACTATTAAAGCTATCCCATATCCTATATATTCCATAAGCTCTTCTTTACGTTTTTGTTCCATCTTTTCTGCATAACGTCTAGACTTTCTAGCTTCTGCTTGGAATCTTTGCCAATCTTGCCAAAGTCCGGGTCTGCCTAGATAAATCATCATCTTCTTGAGTTCTTCTTCTTTTTCTCTTATCTGCTCAAGAGCCATGAACTCATCTAGATCTCCACCACCACCTTTTGTTTTTTGTTTACTTGCTTTCTTTTCTATTTGTTCTTTTGCAAAAACAAAATCAGATATTTGTTTAGCACAACCTGAAAGCTCTTTTCCGTTGGATATAAAACCTTTTATTATTCCATAAGCTGCATTTGCTGCCGCGAGTTCTGCTAACATTATCTTTTCCTTTTTGGCTTACAATATGCAGTTATACGTAAATTAGGTCCTTCCTCTTGTGGTATTGAAGGCTGTTTGTTTAACCTCTCTGCAAAATACAAACATCTATCTATGTCCTCAAAAGTTTGTGTTTGGTCTATTACTCTTATTCCCATCATAAACACTAACACAAACTCAATCATCTATACGGGTACTCCTTGTACCTCCTCCTCTTTGTGACACTCACAAGTGCATTCTTCACAATCACAATCATAACACTCGCATGTTTCACATCTATTTTTTCTTTTTTCTGTCATGTGCTTTCTTCAAACTTTCTTTTGCTGCTTTAGCTATTCTAACAACTTCTGTCTTTCCCATAACCTTTGCACGTTGTTCCATTACTGTTAGGATTTGTATCTTTCTTGCATAAGGTTTATTAATTTTTCTAACTTTTGCGACTGTTTCTCTAGCATCTTTTGCAGTAGCAAATTTAATTCTAACTGTATCTTTAGGGTTTTCATCAGTATACAAACGTCTATCTGACCCTTTGGGTTTTTTTCCGGTACCAACTTTAGGGTCTCTTTTCTTTGTCATTAGTTTCTGTATCCACCACCAGCTTTTTTATAAGCAGCTGCTAACATCTGAGCTTTTCTAGCTGACCATTGTCCGGGTCTACCACCTTTACCACCTGCTTTGATACGGTTAAACAATCTTTTACGCATTTCAGGTTTAGTGTAGTTACCCGCTTTATTAACCGTGCTTTTCTTTTTCTTTTTCTTTTTAACAGAACCACCCTTTTTTAACTCTATAGCTGACAAAGCTTTTGCTTGACCTGCATGAGCCTTACTAGCTTTTCTTAGCTTTCCTGCTACCTTTTTTATTGTCTTTTTTGCTTCTTCTGCCACTGTTATCCTCGTATAAGTTATTGAACGTAGTGTATGGATCTAGATAAGATTCATGTGCCTCTGCTGAATGTGTCCATTGAGATGGCATAAAATCAGGAGGACCTTCACCTGTCACCCATAATGCAGGACTTGTTGCTCTAACTCTATTGTTTGGTAAAGCTACAATGTTTCCTGTCCATTTTCCAGCATCTAATAAATATAATACGTGTGATTGTTTATGTTGTGCTGGGTCATCTGCTATGTCACTATCTGTGTAGTCTACAGTAAACATGTATTTAGCTGTATAAAACTCATTAGCTATTTTGCAAATCCAAGGACTAGAACTTACTCTGTCCATTACTATAACACTGTGATGTCTTGACTCACAATCCCAAGGTTGACACAAATGATCTTCCATTGGTTCTGCCCATTCATCTACAGGTATATCTGCTACAAGTGCTTGTATAGGCATTCTTGCCCACATTGCACCACCGTGTACATTCTCTTTTTCATCACATCCTGTGAACACAACTTGAAAGCTTAGTGATCTATCAGGTATGGTATTAACTGCAAAAGCTAATGCGTGAAGATATTCACCATGATAATTCATATGATTACAAGTGAACTCTTTACGTACCCAACATTTAAAATGTGGTACGTTACTTATAAGATAAGACATTATCTACGTCTAGCAGCTCCACCACGTGAGTACATCTTAGTCTTCTTAGCTGCACCACCTCTAGACATATACTTAGTTTTTTTCATGCCACCTTTAGACATGTATTTAGTTTTTTTATGTTTCATTTATTTCTCCTTTTATGCGTAGGGATTTCTTTTCCTAGCGTTCTTAGTACGTGCAAAAGACCTATTCTTAGATTTCTTTTGTACAGTTAGATTGCTGATCCTATTATCATTAGGATTACCATTTCTATGAGCAACATCTCTACCATCGCCTTTTTTAATAACCCCTTTCTTTTTTAGCAAGTTGTTTGCAGCATTACGTTTATCTCTACGTTTTATCTGCTCTGGTTTGCTATGATAATTAGCATACTCTTTTTTATAATTTCTATGGTATGCCATTCTTATGTAGAACCCATCATCCTTTTACGCATTCTCTCTCTTTGAAGCTTGGTTGGTGTGATGTTCGTACCTTTATATTTCTTAGGAGTCTTTGTAGACATAGCCTTTGAACCTAATCCAGTTTTAGCTGAAGTTTTTTTAGATTTTTTCTTGACTTTAGCTTTCTTAAAATCATCAACCATAACAGGTTTTCTCTTAGGCATTTGATCTTTTGTTAGCTTTACCTTTTTAGGCTTTGGATCATCTCTACGTGTTTTACCTTGCAAAAAGTTCATGTAGTCACGTAAGCTTAATCCAGACTTTTCTAACTGCTCTTTAGTTACTATAGTAGGTTTCTTTGGTTTAGTTTTAGTAGGAGTAGCCTTTTTCTTCTTTTGTTTTTTTAAAGCCTCTTGTAAACCAACATCTACTTTACCTTTTGTTTTTTTCTTTTGCTTTTTTAAAGCCTCTTGTAAACCAGCGTCTACTTTACCTTTCTTTTTAGGTCTTTCTACACCTTTAGTTCCTGTTGCTACAAGTTTACCACCTAAAGCACCGGGAGATTTTCCCATTTTAGTAGTAGTTTTCTTTTTATCATTTGACTTTTTTATAGATTTCTGTTTAAAGATACCGATAATATCGTCTTCAAAACTACCCTTTGATTTCTTTTGCATAACTAGTTCCCTCCTTTAGTTATCTTATTAAATGCCTGCATACCTTTTGGTCCAGACTTTTTAAGTGCCAACAATCCGGGATTCATTTTAACTGAACCACCAGCTACATACATGTGACGTTTGCCTCCAGCCATGCCACCATATGCCATTTTGGTCTTTTCTTCTTTCATAACACTACTTCCACGTTTTTTTGTGAAGTTAGCTACTACTTCTTTAGCCTCTGCGACTATAGTAGGACTAAAAGATGCAGCCTCTGATAATATACGTTTCGCTTCTGATAAAGTCATGTTAACATTTCCATCTTCTACGTGCCTGCCTAAGTCTACTGTTTGGATTTGCAGCTGCTTTAGGGAACTTTTTCATTTGTCCAGCACTTCTAGCACAAAAAGACTTCCTTCTTTTAGCTCTTGCCTTTGAAGGTTTGTCTTCAGTCACGGCAGTTTTTAATTTACTACCGGGATTGTCTCTACGGTACTTAGCCACACCTTTGGCTGTCATACCTGCACCCTTTTTAGTGGGTCTCTTGTGACCACCCTTTATGGAGTGACCCTTCATTCCAGTACTTTTGCGTTTTTTCTTTTTGGTTTTCTTCTTGGTCTCTGCCATAATTTGTGTTCACTTTACCTTTTTGGTCACTTGGTTCTAAGCATTTGTATTTCACAGCCACATAATCAGGCATATGCTCTGGTAATTCCATTGCTATTTCATAAGCACGTGTAATACACTCTTTCTTAGTCTCATATGGACCATATAAATCTGCTAATGTATGACATAAGTTTGGATTACCTATCATACATACGAGTACCCATGTCTCAAACATTAATCTGTCCACCCTTCTGCTCTCATAGCTGTCTCAACATGCTTCAGAGTAAAAGGTCTACCGTAATGAGCCTCAACTGCTGCTCTCACGTAATGGACATCACTATGTGGTATATGCAATTTATCTACTTTGTTATCACGTATAGCAAGATAAAAAGCTTCTAACACATTATCTGTATATAGTTTTACTGATTTTTTACTCATTGTCAAGTTTATTTCTAATTTAGGAATACGTAACCGTACATTATAAATGTATTTTTATATATATTGTATATAATATTAAATGTAACACTTTCAATGTACTAGTTATACGTAATTATATCATGTATTTTTTAGTCTGTCAAGACATTTTATATGTAAGCACCCCGCCGCAGTCATTTTATGTATAAAAAAGGCTATTTAAAGACACTTTTATGTATATTTTTATCACTTATTATTGTGGTTAACACCTAAAATTCCTAATCTGTGTAGTTATACATACATATAACGTGGTACGGGGGGTGTGGCTATGGCATGGCGTGTGCAAAATTGCCAAAACATGCAACTGCTAATGATAATTACTATCATTCTGCGAGTGATTCTCAATAAGTCATTGATAATGCTTATCATTTTCATTTGCAACAACTGATATAACAACAGTTTTCTTGGCATGTATATTGCAATAGCACAAATCATGCCAAATAAAAAAATATTTATGTAGGAGTATAACTGGCACGATTTTTGCTACTATCCTACTTGAGAATGATTATCATTATGGGAGTGAGAATGATTATCATAATGAGAACTGTTATCATTATCAAACTATCCTAATTGAGAATGATTATCATTTGCAGGTTGAGAATGGTTCGCAGCTTGAGAATGATTCTCAGGTAAACTTGGCATGGTAATTGCATATATTAGGGGATACGTCATCTTATTGACATTAACCAAAAAATCCCAAGTTGGGAAAAAATGAAAGAGAGAGTAAAGAAAATGCAAAATTATAATGATCTAATAGTTAATACTTTAATTGAGACATCAACTGCTAATCTTTTAAAAGTTGTAAGTTATGAAAAAACTTCAGAAAATAACAAAGCAAAAAAAGTTGAAGAATTTGCTTTTAATATTTGTCATGTTGCAGAGCAAGTTTATTTTGCAGATTGTGAAATTAAGCAATTTTCAGGTAAAGACAAAAAAGCTTTTAAAATTGCAACTTTTGAGAAATATAAAATTGATGTGATTTTATCCCAAGTTGGGAAAAATGATATTAAAGCATTAAAAATAATTGGTGAAAATGCTGAAACATTTTTTAATGAGTTTCAAAATTCTGAAACTAAAGCTAATTCAATTCGTGGATTTGCCAAGCTTGTTAAAAAAGATAATAAAGAAAAAACTTTGCAAGAAAAAATTGAAAATTTTATCAAATCCAATACTACTAAAAAAGCAGATGATGGAAAAATGACAATTGCAGAATTTACGCAAGAATTTTCAACAGTTGCACAAAAAATGCTTAAAGATAAAAATTCTGAAATTGTTGATTTTTTACCAAAAGCTGACGATATAAGCAAAGAAATAACAAAAGTTACAGATAACTTTTTAAATGAGGTAGGTAAATTAGATATAGCAATGAATAAATAATATCCAGAAAATTATATTTGAGGGAATTAATTTTCCCTCATTTATTTTTTTTTTCTTTCACTACTATCCTAGTGGGGGGAGAGGGGAGAGTGCGTCAAGTTGGCACGGATATTGCATATACTATATATACATTGTTAATAATT
>VTLG01005782.1_pt1 | contig 40885 bp, 44 predicted proteins | sample 4694571 | NCBI WGS metagenome assembly VTLG01 (sample SAMN12604809, study PRJNA352737) | marine metagenome | biome: ENVO:00000447; feature: ENVO:00000209|ENVO:00000569|ENVO:01000036; material: ENVO:00002151; isolation source: viral sequences binned using virsorter ...
GTATGGCATACAAAGGTCTTGCACAAATATTGTTGAAAATATTGTAGACATCAATTACAGCAATGTTCTATGCTTTAATAGTAGATACAATAAACATGATATGTACCCACCTTTACCCTCTGGTGTACTTAGTGTTGACTTAGCAGATTGGATTACAGATTACGACAGACCAGTAATATGGTGTTATAAGCCTATAAACTGGTGGGTCAACAGCATGGTTAAACAAAATCGTGTCACTAATCAAATAGCACACCAACAAAGTTTTCTGAGCAAATCTATAAGTAGGGAAGATTATTATAATTTAGATAACAAAGAATTGTATTTTAAATACGATTGTGATTCGTGGGATAGTGGATATTGTTACAAACCTAAAGACTCTACTGGTTTTTTATATAAAGAATATCAAAAAGGAACAAAGCTGTTAGATAGAGGTATGACCTTACATAAAACATATGATATGTATATACATATAGATGTATTAATTAATATGTACAATGTATATCACAATATATGGAACAACACAATACATAAATTAGCAAAAGCAAAACATCCCTTTATAATTATTAATTGGTTAGATTTAGTTAAGGTTACTGGACAACATGAAACTATTTTAAAAATAGAATCAATACTAGGAGAGAGCAAGAGAGTGTATGTAAAAGATACTTTTCAAGATATAAGTCAAACACATTATATACCAGAAAGCAAACCTAGTATGTTGAGTGGAATACAAAATAAATATGCATTAGCGAATGTCACAGATTTGTCACACATTCACACCCATTTATAGGTATTTAGAGTAAATTAAATTAGTATTTTATTGTCGGTAGCGAGGGGAGAGACACAAAAGTGGGGTTATTGTGTTGTTTTCTCGACAAAATAAATTATTGTCACAGATTTGTCACCTAAATATTTCGTATATATTTTTTATGTTGCTCAAAACTGGTGTCAACGTACCTACCAGTTATACTTTTAATACTATGACCCATTAAATAAGAAACATCAAATTCACTTGCTCCTATTTCTACTAATCTGGATGCAAAAGTATGCCTTACTTTATGCAAAGTTGCATTAGGTATAAACTTTCTAAGTTTTAGCATACTATGTCTCTTCTTTTCTTTGGTGTTTCTAAGCTGTATTAGGTCGTATTTCTTTAAATCTGGATGTAATGGTATAACTATATCGGTATTTGTCTTTTTGGTCGTTATTTTAATTCTATCATCATATATATTATCGCTAGATAATGAGCCTGCATCAATACTGCGTAACCCAGTATATAATAGAACAGACCAAAATGCCTTGTGTAATTCATCTTTTTCTTGCTCTATTGCGTTCTTTACATCTAAGTGATTTAACGACTCAATTTTAGGAATTACAAAATTGATCCCTGCTGTTGGATTTTTGTCTGTATATCTATTCTCAATGCAATAGTTAAAAAACATACTAATTAAGGCTTTATAATTTTTAAGAGTAGATTGCTTTCTATCATGGGTATATAGATATTGTTCGACATCTGTACGACTAATATCCTTAATACGTCTATGTTTGTTCTTTTCAGCAAAGTCTATTAGCACCCATCTGCGATAATCAATTGGTTTTAAGACCTTTATCCTATAATCTAAAAAGTCTTCAACACAATCACTTATTCTTCTATTGGGGTTAATGATGCCGAAATTACCCATGAGTAACTCGGCATCTAGTTTGTTTGCTATTTTTAAAGCGAGTTTTTTGTCTTTAGTTTTTAAAGACTTTTGGATTCGCTGTCCACTACTTCCAAAAGTATATTGCCAAAAAGGTGTTCCTTTTCTTTTATATATCGGCACTATATTGGATTACAAACACCTAATATGTCTGAAATCAGTTTTTTAATACTGCCGATTTCTTTTTTGTTTAGTTGTATTTCCCCTTGTAACGACTCAAGTTGCTGTTCTAAAAACATTATTCTAGCCTTACTCATTTTGTCCTTATTTTCTATCTCCTTAGTATCTAGCATCTCTTTATACTTCTTTGGTACATCATTATTTTTTCTCCAATTACTTATGTTCTGTCTTGATATGTTTAACGATTTTGCTAACTCTAAATCGCTATTCAACCTAAACTCTCTTTTAAAGTCGTTGATTAGGTCTTGAACCTCTTTAGAGGTATCTATCCTTTTACCCATTTCTACGCTTTCCCACATACGTTATAAATTAAACCTTGACAAGTGTCAGTATACATTTTGTATATTTACAAGTGTCAATTAACCATAAATCTATAAATTAATATAAATAATTATGACTAAACGTAATATAAGTGAAATATCTAACAAATATCAAGAGTTAGGTTTAAGTGAGAGTGAATTGCTCGATAGCGTGGTATGTCTAAGTGTGTCGGAAGTGGCAACTTGCTTGGGTGTACATTATAATACTGCATACGCTTTAATCACATCTGGCAAAATTGAGTCTATCAGACCAACTCACGATTCAGAAGATGACAAAAGAAGTTCGTACAAAGTGACATTAAAGACATTAAAAGATTATTTAAGAAACAAAGTACATAGACCATTGTCTAGTAAAGTTAGAGTTTAAGAGGGGCATCATCTACCCACATACTACACACATATCCTTTGTTTTGAACGATGCTTTTCGCAAGGATAACAGATAGTGTCCCTCTTATGAATTACAATTCAAAAATTGTCAAACTCATTGAACAAAGGCTCGAAAAGGGCAAAGAAGAATACCCAGATGATTTAAATGTGCATGATGGTAGAGATTGGGTTCAAGAAAGTTTGGAAGAGGTGTTAGACCTTGCAGTTTATGTAACTGCAAAACTGATACAAATAAAAGAAGAAAAGCAGAGAGGTAATAATGAAAGTTAACGTATCGAATATGTCACGAGAAGATTGGTTGAAAGAAAGAATGAAATCAATCGGTGGAAGTGATGTAGGCAATATACTAGGTGTCGGCTACCAAAGTCCTTTGTATATATATTACACAAAGGTTGGGGAGCGTGATACTGATGTAGAGGTTAATAGTCGCATGGAAGCAGGCAATCGCCTTGAAGATGTTGTTGCAAAATGGTGTGCTGATGAGCATGGTTTAACTATTCGCAATGACAATTTCATGCATTACAAAAAGAGTAACAAAGTCTTATCGGCAAACGTTGATAAGGTAATTGTAGATAAAAGTGAGCGTGGCAATGGTATTCTTGAGGTTAAAACCACTTCATCTTTTAATATTAAAAAGTACGAAAAAGGCATACCATATAACTATATGCTACAACTCCAACATTATTTAAATGTTATGGGTTTGCAATGGGGTATGGTCACAATGCTTGTAGATGGACATGATCTTCGCACCGAAACATTCTATCGTGACGAGGCACTCATTAATCATATAGAGCGTACTTGCATGGATTTCTGGAATAACCATGTTGTTCCAAGAATCCCACCAGAGCCTACACATGATGAGGATTTATTTCTCAAATATACTGAAGTAAATGAATCACTTATTGAGGCTACTGAGACAATAAATGACGATGTTGATGAACTTAGACTTGTGAAAGGTCAAATCTCTGACCTTAAAAAGCGAGAAAAGGAACTATCTGTAAAGGTTAAAGACTACATTGGTAACAATGACACTTTAACAAATGCAGATGGGGATGTAATAGCAACTTGGAAGATGACTAAACCTAGCGTGTCTTTTAATTCCCAAGCACTTAAAAAAGAAGATATAGAAACGTATCGGAAATATGCAAAGGAACGCAAAGCATCTCGTAGGTTCATATTAAAGGAGGTTTAATAATATGTCAAATGTAGTTGTTTCAAATCAAGATGAGCAAAGTCTTATCCAATTCTTTGCTGAGAAGAATCAGATTACACCAAAAGTGTTCTTTGATACTTTGAAAACATCTATAATGAAAGGCAAGAATGTATCTAACGAACAGATGGCACTCTTTCTTATGATATGTAAGAAGTATGAGTTAGACCCAATCGTTGGTCACGTTCATTGCGTGCCCTTGAGAGGGGCAGTAATACCAATCGTTAGTATAGATGGTTGGGTGCAGTTACTTCACAATAATCGTGAATGTAATGGCATTAAACTTGATGAGAACTTTGACAAGAATGGAAATCTTGAATCAGTTACTTGTCACATATACAAAAAAGGTTGGGAGCACCCAGTAAGTGTTACTGAATACTTTAAGGAGTGTAACCAGAACAACCAAGTCTGGAAACAATATCCAACAAGGATGTTGCGACATAAGGCTCTTATACAATGTGCAAGAGTCGCTTTCGGTTATTCTAAGATATATGACCAAGATGAGGCTGATAGAATAATCAAGGCAAAAAACGGAACGATTGAAGATAACACCATTGAAGATAAGCAGTTAAATGGTGTAGTAAAGTCGGAAGACGAATCTGCTATGGACGATTTAAAGAAGATGCTAGATGTACCAAGCGAAAAAGAAGAAAAAGTGGTATCCAAGAAGACTGAAACAACGAAGAAAGTGGCACTCTAACTACGAAAAGGGTATCACTACTGATGGAAGTAAGGATTGGGATGAACTATGTAAAGCATATGCACTTGCTCAATGCGATTACCCAGAAGGTCTGGGCATTGAAAAAGTTCTGGAAGAAAAAGAGAATTTCTTTGGAATTGGTGCAAGGTTACGATTCATCCCAATCCCAGACCTCAAAGAATTTATACAACGTCTTCGTGGAATATATCGGAAGAGACGTGGCAGAAAAAATTGAAAAAATTGCCATTGCCATTAAACAAGCTGATGGTTCATGGTTAGACCTACATACCAAAAAAGTGTACGATTCATTAGAAAAACTATTTGATGAGTACGCTACCAACTATAATCTAAGAAATTTCGCATCTACATACGAATATGCATGGATAGTCAGCAATGACATGACCGAGTTCTTAGAACCCCCTTTTGATGATTTCCTACAAGGGTAAAATAGAATACCCAAAAGCATTTAGGCTATTAGCATACGATATAGGTATGTATTGGTCTTCTAACAATTCAGAATTACAAGTTAAAAGACCAGAGATGAGCAGAGGCTCTAAAAGTTTTAACATAAAAGTTCATACTATGGGTGCATTAGGAGAAATGATATTTAGGCATTTCCTAGACTTAAATGAAATAACCTTTGAGGCATCATCATTTATAGCACCCAAACCACTATCTCAAGCAGATGTATATATAGATGGTGTTGGGTATGACGTAAAGTACAAACATCATTATACAAAAGAATTTCGTGTCAATGAGCAAGCACACAATAAAGAGGTTAAAAATCGAAGTGTGCAACATTATGTGTTTGTTGAGCCTGCGAAAGAAAAAAGAGTTGCTAGCATCTTTGTCGCTGATAAGATGGCAGTTAGCAATTGGCAACTGATAGAGAGAAAAGAAAAGCATAGGTCTAACTACTATGCATTAGAACAAGGATAGTTATGAGCGATTACGAACATAAACCAAATCGTGGTACTATTTGGAAAAATGATTTCAAAGAAACTGATAATCAACCAGATTATAAAGGTGATTGTTTAATTGAAAATCCAGATGGTACAACTCAAAAATTGGATATGTCGGCATGGATAAATGAGACTTCCAATGGGAAGAAGTATTTATCTTTTCAATTCCAAGAACCTTACGTTAAAGAGGGGAAAGAGGCAATAGACACATCGTCTACTCCAGGTACTTTAAAGCAAAAAGTTGCTACTGAGTCCATGACAGATGATGATTTGCCGTTCTAACAATTGAATCTGAAAACGCATATCACAATTTTCGGTAAACCACAATACCAAAAGAGAGCGAGGGTTGTATCTAAGCCTTTCACTAGGATGTATGACCCTTGCTCTGGTGAGAAAAAAACTTTGATCTCACGATTAAAAAATTCCATAGATGTTGAAGGCTTTATTAATCATTTAGAGAGTGAACCATTTAAAGCAACAATGGAGTTTATTTACAGCAGACCTAAATCTCATTTAAAAAAAGATGGTAGTCTGCGTAAAGGTTACAAAGAATCTCACACAACCAAACCAGACATTGATAATATAGTAAAATTTTATTTAGACGTAGGCAATGAATTGCTTTTCGATGATGATAAAAATTGCATAGAAGTCAATGCTAGAAAAAGGTATGGCAAAACCGAGAGAGTAATTATTTGCTTACAAAAGGAGGTCTTAGATGAGCAAAGTTAAGAATCCCCCTGCGTTTCAATTTTATCCAGAATCATGGTTAGGTGACCCAGATGTACAGATGATGAGTCTGGCAGAAAAGGGTGCATACATTACACTTATTTGTTCCATTTGGGTACGAGATGGGTTTCCCAATGAAGAAGATAAGGTCAGACGCTTACTTGGTAGTCCGAAGAATTTTAAAACCCTTTGGAATAACATAAAACACAAGTTTGTTGTAGTGGATGAAACAATACATCATAGACGATTAATTAAGGAAAGGGATAAGATTGAAGATTATAAAAACAAACGCTCTAAAGCAGGAAAGATTGGAGCAAAAGCAAGATGGCAATCGCATACGATTGCTAAAGAAGTGCCAATGGCAAATGATGGGTTTATATCTATTAACTCTATTAATACTTCTAAGGATAATAATAATATAGATATAAAAGAGAAGAGAGATAGTAAGGCTCTCGTAGATTTTTTGGATTTAGATACACTTGTGTCCAAAAACAAAAAACCAGATGATAAGGTAACATACCAGATTTATAAAACGATACATCAGAAGTTTGGATTACCATTATCTGCGTATGAGAGTTATGCAAGGTTCATCAATAGATGCAGACAACGATTCGATGATAATACGATGATAAGAGCAATTGAGGATTTTGTAAAAGATAAGCATCAGAAAGTTGCTAAACCCAAAAGTTTGCAAAACTTCTTTCAGTTTGATATTGACAAGTATGTAACTGAAAGAGTTAGTGGCAAAATGAAACCAAAATCAGATGATATAGTTCCAACCTATTGTATTGATGAGGATTGTGAAATGGATGGAAAACCAATCGAAACAATGAGAAAGGATGCATCATCTTCCAGATGTGAAACTTGTAATGGTAGTAGATATACTGAATCTGTTTATAAACAAGAGGTTGAGAGCGATAGACCATACAGAGAAAAAATGAGGTTAAAACATGAGCATCAAGACTAAAGAGTATGAAGTTTTAAGAGTTTATGAGAAGTTAATAGAAAAAAACCCAGAGGGTAATGAACTCATAAAGAAAAGATACCAAGAGTTGTTAATGAAATATAGAGAGAAAGGAGTTAGGCGAATTGGAAAATCAAACGAAAGTTAGTGGTTCAGACAAGGCTAAGACTTGGAATTACAAGGTTGAACTACGATTCAATCACAAAGGTGAGGATTTAACGTATATGTTAAATATTGATACCTCAATTACTAGTGATACTAGATTGATGAGTTATTTAAATACAATTCTTGATATATCTGTGGATAGAAAGATTGTTGAAAAGACTAGAATTGTTGCTGATAATCAAGATAATAATTGCAAACCTTGACAAGTGTAAATGTGCAGTTGTACATTGTACTAACTAAAAAATGAGGTTAATATGAAATATCTTGAGATCAAAATTGATAAAGATTGCAAATTCTTAAAAGACTTTGCACATGACATCAATATAAATGGTAATCAAACACCTTTAGCAGTTTACAATCTGATGGTTACAAAACGTGACCTTAGTTTGTATGATGTAGGCATTAAGCCTTACAAAGGTTGGAAGATAGGTAATATCTCCACATACTTTGGACTTAAAGGTAAAACCAAGAAAACCATCATACCAGAGTTTGCCGAACTAGTGGAAAACGTTAGAGTTTTATACCCATTTGTTCGCCCTTACAAAAATGATGATTTCAAGTCTAACAATGTAATGACTACTACATTACATCATGGTAATCAGTAAAAGATGAGACATGAAGTATTCATTACTACAAAGAGGTGCAAGCATGGTGTCTGAATCTACTAGAGATGCACTCATTTCAATTCTTAATGAAAAAGATAGAGAGATACAGATTCTAAAACGTGAGATTGTTGAATTGAGAGAGCAGGCTGAATGTGAACACCAGACTAAAACATACCAAGAAAGAGAGTTTGAGAATAATGTGCCAGAATCGTATACTTGCGATGATTGTGGTTGTGATTTAGAAATACCAAACGGAGATGAACATTACTAAGGTAGCACATTAACCTCATATATCAAGTCTATCTTGGTACAAAAAAAGGGGAGCATTTGCTCCCCTTTTTACTTTAGGTATACTTACTATCGCCTTACTATTTAATCGCTGTTTCTGTCCACATCATACATCGTAATACAAGGATATTTCTTCACGAACTCATCATAAGACATAGTTTTTATTACTGATTGAGAAAAGGTATCAATGATTAATACTTTATCATCATAAAACGATACCATAGACATATAATCATCATCGTTATATCCTTTAGCATCAATGTAAGCATATGAGTCAAATAAGTGTATTCCCATTATTTAACACCCTCATATTCATCAATCTTGTTTTCTAGGTAGTTTTCCAACGTGTATCCATATCCCATCTTAGTGTATCTGTTATTTTTAAAATCATCTGCTTGCCTTATGATTTTTTCCACATGGGGTGGGGAGACATAAGTCCCCCCACCATTACCATCGTTTAATATCTCAACGTCATCCATGTTAGTTTTACATTCGTAACCAAGACCTCGATTGGTTTCAAAGTATCTAACTGAAGTAACTTTTAAATTAAACGTGTTTGCCATCTTGTAACCTTTCCCAGACCTCTTTAGCAGGCATTGGTTCAAAGAATCTATCACGTTCAATCTTCATGTTACCGAATGGTGTAGGAATTGGAGTATGCTCCAACTCTTTCAATGAGAATGAACCTATTTCAGTTTCAAACAGATTTACAATTCCCCAACAATAGTCTTCATCTTTATCCATGTTCATTAGATACCATGTACCTTGACCATAGGGATTGAAGAATTTGGCAACGACATTTTGTTCCATGTCACCACCAAGTGGATATTGAGCAAGTGCTTGCTGTTTTTCTTTTTTAGTTATGAATTTAACGTTCATCTATTTACCTCTCACTATTTTAGATTCAGATTTAAATGGAATCTCGTTCTTATCGTAAACCTTGACTTTACGTTCTCTAAGAACCATACAATCAAGATTCTCATCATAAACCCACTCTTCTTCAACTTTCTGAGCAGGATACCATATGATGTTTTCTGTTTTCTTCTTTGTCATAATAACCTCATTAATTAATTAAGAATTACTTTAATTTATAATTTGTTATAAACCTTTACAAGTGTTACTTTACAAATGTAAATAATAACAAAATAATGAGGTTAAATAAACACATGAAAAAAGTAACAGCAAAAAAAGAAGTAAAAACGATAACTACTTCAAAGCATACTAAACACGAAGAGATAACTTTTCCATTGGGAGAGGTTATCAGCAGGGTAAAAGATATAGTTTTATCAACCCTTGAAGACTATTGGGTTCTCCATGATGAACCATCACTACAAGTTGATGATTGGTCGCAATCTGCTGAGATTATGATAGAGCAGGATGAAGCAAGTATTTCAGAGATTGCAAATAAGATAGGCAGACAGATTGAGAGTGAGTTCAATAAAGATGAAGTTATTGAGAACCATCAAGAGGTCGATGATGATGGTAATGTTATTAACAATGATGATGAGGAAGAGTAAGGATGGAATTATTCAAGAAAATATTATCTTGGAAATTCATCAAAGGTGGTCATGGATATGGATTTGAAATTATCCAAACATCTAAAGAGGGTGGCAACAAGCGTGTTGCCATCCTTGACTGCCAAGATTCTGTCCAAGAAGAATACGACACAGGTTTCTCAATCGTTCCTAAAACTAATTGTGGAATAGTTGGTCGTGTACTTAATCCAATGAATGAAAACAGATTCAGCGATGAAGAGTTGCAATTAAATGGTAGACTAATTGCTAATGCTCCAGAGATGTTAAATCTTTTAATGGAGATTTATTTTTCTTCAATGCTGTACAATGTTGACAAACCAAAAGAAAGTGAGGAATTGAATTATCAAATTTTCAAACTCATTTATGACAAGATTGGTATTGAACCTCGTGATATGATTAATGATGAATACAAAAAGGAATCAGTACAGCAGGAGTAATCTCCTTTTCGCCTGCTGTGGTCTAAATCGCAACCCTAGACCAAACAAAAAGCCTCACTTAATTGTGGGGCTTTTTCGTTTTTAATATTATGATCATAAGTTTTAAAAAATCCATGATCATAAGTCCACTTAAAATTTTAAAATAAAACTCAGCTGTAAACTTTAATTATTTAAGTCTTTCCTCTAAGACTTATAACAGATTGTTAAATATTAGTAATGTCAATTGACACTTGTTAATAAATGTCAAGTATTATAAACTCTCATATCTAATAAAATAACATATGAGGTTAAAAATGATATATATGGATACAATCGTACTAGGTTACATGAAAGGGTGTGTTGTTGAAGCAGTAGCAGGGCAGTTCTGCAAGTGCAAACAGCACGTCACAGACTCCTATGGTACATTCTTAGATTATGTGCCACATGACCATTGGATGATGGTAGCACAGAAACACAGCAATCCCATGTTTGCATACTATCTGCAATGTGAGTTGTGCGACTATCAGTTAGCACGTCAATATTGGACAGACAAAGATGGTGAGCATATTGATTATCTGTCTATGTACACCATGATACACAATGAATACACTCACCAGTTACCAGTTACCTTACTTACTGGTCACGCTCATTGGGATGATGAAGGGGGTGCTGTACAATGGTAACGATGACAGAATTTATACTATCCTGTTTGTTGGGTATGGTTACTGCTATTGCATTAATCTACCATGCTGAATACACAACGCTGAAATCTAAGCAAGCAGACGAATAGCACAGATTATAAGAGTACGCTACACAAGAACCCTCGGCAAATGTCGGGGGTTTTTTGTATCCATACATACACTCGCCTATTGCAGAGATATGTCCATATCAAGCGAATATAAGCCTTGTTTTAGTCGTATAAGACCTATTATTGTGGCATTATCTCGATTTATCGTTATATACTCGCCAAATGATTGATTGGACTATTATCATTATATCATTGCTATTCATTGCAAACTCATGCATATCTGCCTATCTGGGAGCAATGCTGTACAGACGTGGCATGACACTTGACCATCTTGACAGCAGACCAGATGCAGATGCCAAGCAGAACCGAGTCAAAGGCTACGAAACACCGATGCTGTACAACGAATGGGATGCAGTATGATGCACAAGGACAAAACGCAGGACGGCAGGGGGGCAACGCACCCACTAGGTAGGCATTTGACCCTCAAACAGCGAACCTTTTGTCACAACTATGTCGTGGAATATAATGGCAAGGATAGTGCAATTAAATCTGGTTATAAACCTAAAAGTGCAGGCAGATATGCAAATACTTTATTAAGAAATCCAGTAGTTAAGGAATACATTATGTCAATTCAAGATAAAAAGGAAAAAAAGTTAGAACGTGATGCTCAAGATGTTGTAGATGGTCTATGGGAAATCAAAGATAAGGCAATGGATAATGAAGATTTGTCTAATGCAAATAGATCATCGGAGTTGCTTGGCAAGCATTACGGATTATTCGTAGACAAAAAGGAAATAACAGCCGAAGTTACCTCTACAGCAGTAATCGTTACTCCAGAAGAATTAGAAGAAGGAGCACCTATACCAGATGAAAAGTGAAATAATAGAATTTGAGGGCATAACGCTTTTACCATTTAAGGACATTTGTAACCACTTGCTACCAAAAATATATGATAAAAAAGAAATATTAATAGTTGTATTTGGTTGTCAAGGTGCAGGAGTACACTTTCTTGGTAGATGCTTAACAAGTGTTATTAACGATGTTGTTAAAGACCCAGTAGAATTTGTAAAAGATGATGTTTTTAACAGAGAAAACTTTAAAAGATGTTTAGATAGATTGCAGATACGCAAAGGTGGTGCGAGGGTTGTTGTCTCTGCTCCTGCTTTATCGCATAGAATTGCTGAATTTCCAGAACGAGTAATAAAAATATTTATAAATCGTGACTATGGCGATAGTGCTTTTTCTATGCAAAAGAAAATAGAGGGAACTGAAAGACCAGACATATGGGAAGCAAGAGAATTAGAAAAATACAATGTAGGTTGGGGTGACCTTGCTAACATAAAGTGGTCGCATTACAAAAAAGTTTACCCTAGCATTAGTGGTACACATTTTACAACGTACTATAACAGCTTATCAGAGCATAAATTTTGGGTTAGTAAGAAAAAAAGAAAGGCTATTGATAAAAAAAATAAGAATTATAATAATTTGTATGAATTAGGAAATGTTAATTGGCATAATCCGAATGAAGAAATAACACATAAGGTATTGTTAGAAACTAATTAATGTTTGATTCAATCTTATGGCAACCACACAAAGGACCTCAGACTTGGGGTCTGCAACGTTCAGAATACGAATTATGTTTTGGGGGGATGCGTGGTGGTGGAAAAACAGACTTAGGATTGGTCAAAATGTTGTATGGAGTACATAATCCTAACTACAAAGGGTTGGTAATAAGACGTAATAGCGTTGATTTATCAGATTGGGTGTCAAGGGCAAGGAATATGTACTCCCCTTTACAAGCAAAATTCTCTGGGAATCCACCTACAATACGTTTTCCTAGTGGTGCATTTATCAAAACTGGTCACTTGCAAGATGAAAAAGCCTATACTCACTATCAAGGTATGGAATTTCATCGTATTTTGATTGAAGAGTTGACACAAATTCCCAGAGAGCAAGATTATTTAGCACTTATAGGTAGTTGTCGTAGTACAATTCCAGAGTTAAAACCACAAATTTTATCAACTTGCAATCCTGGGGGTGCAGGACATTCATGGGTTAAGCAAAGATTCTATGATGTAGCCTATAAAAAAGCATATACAGACCCAATTTCTGGAAGAACTAGGATATTTATACCATCTAGCATAGAAGATAACCCAACATTAATGAAAAATGACCCAAATTATGTAAAATATTTAGAAACATTGCCAGAAGACCTAAAAAGAGCGTGGAGATATGGCGATTGGGAAGTATTTAGTGGGCAATTCTTTGGCAAATTGCGTAGAGAAAAGCATATTTGTAAGCCTTTTAAGATTCCAGAGCATTGGGTTAGGTATAGAAGTTTAGATTGGGGGTTTAACCACGATACTGCTTGCGTTTGGTGGGCAATTTCACCAGATAGAAAGGCATATATTTACAGATATTACCTAAAAAACAACGTTCCAGTATCAAAAGCAGTACAAGAAATACTAAAAATAGGTAAAAGAGACGAAAATTTAGTGCAAACTACCATAACAGACCCTGCTGTATGGGTAAGAAATCCATATTCAGAGGCTCGTGCAACAACAATGGCAGATACAATGATTGATAATGGTTTAATGGTGCAAAAAGCAAACAATGATAGGGTGAATGGTTGGATGGCGTTGCGTGAATTATTGGAATGGGATGAATACGATGACCCAAGATTGCAGATTTTTGAATCTTGCGAACCAATTTTTAATGGATTAACGACACTTATACACGATGAAAAGAAACCAGAAGACGTTATGAAGACTATCGGAGATGACGTGGGGGATTGTGTGCGTTACGGAGCAATGCATTTATATGCAGGATTGCCATTAGAGGTACAAAAAAATAGTTATGAAAAGTTAATAGAAGAATTAACAGATTTAAATGAAAAAACAGAACAATGGGATAGTAATTAAGGTAATATTATGGCACATACATCAACAGCAGAAGCGATTACAATGGTAAAAGACTTTTTTAACGAGGCAAAAAGTTCTCGTGACAAAGTAACAGATAGGTGGAGAAAGAACGAGGCATTGTATTATGGTAGACATTGGGAGCATAGTAATCTAATGGCACATCAATCTAAAATGTCTTTTAACTACCCTCTCTCTCTTGTAGAAACTACGTTGCCTATTATAGCCGATTATATGCCTATAATAGACGTTTTACCACGAGAGCCTAATGATATACCATTTGCAGATATGTTGCAGTTTAGAAAAAAACAACTAGAAGATGAATCTAAGTTGTATGATAACATATTGTCTGCAATAAAAGATAGTCTTGTCTATAGCAATGGATTGCTAGAAATACTTCCTAAACTTGATAAAGACCAAAACTTCTACGGAATTGATGTTAAGGTAATTGATCCCTTTACGTTTTTTCCAGACCCATATGCTACAGACCTAGATTTAAATGGTAATTGTAAATATGTGGTATTTGCTACACCTATGGCAGTAGATAAAATAAAAGAACAATATGGTGTAGACGTACAAACACATGGGGAGTTAGATGATTTTAGGGCATTTCAATACAGCGACCCAGTAAACTTTCCAGATAACGACACGAAAGACAAGAATAACAAAAAGACAGCGATGTCTTTAGTGTTAGAATGTTTTTGGAATTGTGAGGGTTATCCAAATGGTAGATTTACAGCAATATGTGGAGATACATTATTAACTGATGAACCACTAGAATTGTCAAGAATACCATATTTTATGATTGGTAATTATAAATCGCCACACAGCATATGGGGTATTGGCGAACCAGAACTAATTAGAACGCAAACAAAAGTAATAAACGAAGTTATGAGTAGTGTTGCTGATAACATTAAACGTACTGGTAACCCATCTAGGAAAATAAGCACAAGAGCACTTGCTAGGCAAAAAAAGAAACTTACTGGAGCAGTTGGCGAGCAGTATGTAGTAGATGACCCTAATGATGTAACATGGGAACAACCACCATCAATTCCTGCATATGTACAGCATTTCGTTAATCAAGTACAGAATATGCAAGATAGTGTTAGTGGTGTGCATGATGTTACGCAAGGTCGTAATCCATCTGGAGTCACAGCAGGCAAGGCAATTATTGCGTTGCAAGAAGCAGGACAGACTCGTATACGTTACAAGATTGCTAAAGAGATAAGCAAACTAATAACAGAAGTTGGTGAGTATATGGTAGATATGTTGCAAACGTATGATGACAAAGTTGTAAATGTACGAACAACAAATGAATTTGGTGAGATGGATTTTAAGGAATACAATCCTAATATGTTAATTGATAAAAATGGTAGACAAGAGGGCGAAGTAGGATTCAGTTATAGTTCTGCTAAATCTTTGCGAGATACTACGTTTGACATAGAAGTAAATGCAGGGTTTAGACCACCTAATGGCAGGCAAGCAACAGAAGAAAGAGCGATGCAATTGTTTCAATTAGGTGTGTATGGGATAGAAGACGTTGTTAAGTCGTTAAATGAGCCTAATAAACAAGAGATTATCGAGAGATTTTACCAAAGGCAACAAGAACAACAGCAACAGCAAATGAACGCTGAAAATCAGCAATTAGGACAGAAAATGGATGTACCACCAGAAATAGTAGAATCGGTGCGTGCATTGATGCAACAAGGCATTGAACCTAATAGTCCAGAAGAACAGCAATTGCAAATATTAATGGAAAAATATCCACAATTACAGAATTTAGTCCAATAAGAACTAAAAGACTTTACATATGTTAATTTACATATATAAAATTTGTCACAACAATCTATGTCGAAAGACCAATGGAAGGAGATAATATGTCAGATGAAATCCAAAATAACGAAGTAGATACTGCACTTGAGGATGGTACGTTTACTAATTCTTATGAAAGCATATCTTTAGACAACATTGAGGGTTTAGACAATGAAATGGGTTCTGAGAGCAACGTTAATTACGACTCTGAACAAACAGAAACCGAATTAGAAAGTGGGAATACAGAAATTGAAAGTGTTGAGGAAGTAAACGATTTTATATACACAGCAGAAGATGGGAACGAATACACACAAGAAGATGTGGGTCAATGGTTCAAAGATAGTATAAATAAAGCTGATTGGAATAAGTCAAATACTGAAAAAGCACAAGAAGTTGCTGAAATGCGAAAAAAAGTAGAACCTTTGGTTCAGTTTATTGACAAAATAAAAGGCAATACAGAGGGTTTAGATACCATAAAGCAGTATTTAACTGATGAATATGGTAACGAAACTACTTCTGTTTTTGATGCTTTATTGTCTGGCGAAATTGAAGACCCAAGAGAGAACACGATCTCTGAATTACAGAGTGAGTTAGATTCTATTAAGGGGCAAGCAGTATTGCAAGATAGTATAAATATGGTAAAGTCCAAATATAACGCAGATGAAGAAAGTGTACAGCGTGCAGTTGATTATGCTGTTTCTAAGATGGAAGACGATGGACAATTCATAAGTGTTGAGGATGCTTTTAAATTGCTTAAATATGACGAGATGAATCGTCAAGAAAAGGTAAGTGCCATTAAACGTAAACCAGTTCCACCATCGGTAGTAAATAAGACGCAAGGTGCAAAAGAGATTTCGTCAAAAAAATCTGGCACAGATGCGTATGAAGATATTGATTTAGACAAATACAATTTTTTTGGATAAATCGTGAAATAATAAGGACATAGAAAAAAATGAATTTTGCAACACTACAATCTTTGATTGCAAAAGAGTATATGAAAGTGTTATATGACAATATATTTGTTAGGTCGCACTATCTACTCTCTAAATTGAAATCAAAGTCAAAAACGTTTAACGGAAGACGTATTTCCGTACCAGTAGAGGGTGGAGATGCAGGAAATGTTAACTGGGGCAGTTGGCATGGATTGGAAACCAATATAAAAGGAACTGAAGGTGTAACAGGACAAGCGAGCCCACAAAATGCCTCTGTAAGGATAGCAGGATATAGGGATTTACCTTTTGATTACACAGACCCTTTTACCCTAGCAGAGTATGTACCAAAGATGTTAACTGGTACTCTTGCAATTACTAAAGAGGAAACTCTTATGATGAATAGCAAGCAAGCAATCGCTAATATTGTTACTGCTAAAGTCAAGAATCTTCAAAAGGTAATTGAAAAGAAAGTTGCTCATAACCTATTCGACAGAAGAACTGCTGAAGATGTTGAAAAATGGGATTGCATTGAACAGATTACTGATAATGGTGTTCTTGGTGGGATTGACCCTACTGATGCTAGTAACCGATATAAGTGGTGGCAAGGTAGAAAGTTTGATGCTAGCACATTAGGTGGTTCTGAAGCAAACCTAGAAGCAAACATCTTTAAACTTCTTGCTCAAGGTATTGGTATGTCAAGACATCAAATTGGTGAAAACCCAGATTGCATTGTTGTACCTCAATATATCTATGATTTAATTGAGGCTAAATTAAACGATGTAAAACGAGGTCCAGTACAAAGTCAAGTCGCAGGAAAGTTAGGTTTTACTGCTCTTGATTATCGTGGAATACCAATTGTCTCTGAAGTAACTCTACCAGACCATCAAACTGGTGATACAGATGGTCGTATTTATTTCTTAAATACAGAGTATATGCATATGTTCTTTAACTCTGGTGCTAAGTTTACAGCAGGCAAGATGATTGAAGACCCAGATGCTAATAGATTCCAGATGAAAGTACATTCATATGGTGGCATGGTTGTTACAAATAGAAACTGCCAAGTCAAATTTACTGGTCTATACTCTCCGACTGCTTACTCAATCGGTGGTTGGGAAGTTGGTTCTAGTTTGGATGGTTCTGGAACAGAAGTAGATGGTGTACAAGCACCTGCTTACATCTATGATGCAGTAGCAGGTAACTTTGTAGAAGATTTACCTCTCTAAAGTAAAGACACGCACATCGTAAGTTGCTAACACGAGGGGAGACATAACCTCCTTTGTCTCCCCTCTAACGTAGGTAAAGAATGACTAACAAACAACTAGTTGACAATCTAATGTTTCGTTGCACCAAAACGGACATAAACTTTAATAAAACAATTATTCTACAATGCCTTAATCAAGGTCAAAACGATTTAATTCAAAACATAGAAAAACAAAGATTGTATTGGTTAAAAGAGGGTTACAGCGACACAGCGTTATATGATTCACAATTAAAAACACATTACATACAGCTTAACCAGACAGCGTTAGATTCCATGTTTGGAAGTGATCCTTATTTTAGTGTTGAAAGAGTTTCTACATCTGCTGATGACTACCTTACAAAGTATAGTAGAATATCTGATATGGAATGGGATGAATTAATAAATGGAATAAGAGGTCAAACACGACCTCGTTATTATATAAAAAGTTATGGTGGATTTGCAAACCAGTACAGATTTTACCTTATAAATTCTCCAAATTGTGACACGAGTACAATAATAACAATAGAGCACCTTGCAAAACCAGAAGTAATTACATATACAGATACAAAAACAAATGTGACAACTCCAGAACTATTTCACGATGTTATACTAGATTATGCTGAATCGTATGCTTGGGGAATGGTTAATGAAATGAAATTAAAAGAATTTGCTAACCAAAAAGCATCAGAAAAACTACAAACTATTATCCTTAACGTAGCACAAACAGAATCAATATTAGATACACCGATGCACGTTGATGGAGTATACCCATCTCCATATGAAATTAACTATTGACGATATTCGTGGTATACACACTAATAGTGACCCAGAAAATGTAAATAAAACCTATGCCGAAAAATTAGAAAACATTTTACCAAAACGTGGAAAGGTCGTAAAAAAATCATTACCACAAGTAGAATATTTATTTACAGCAGGAACTTCTATATATACAGAAGATGCTATCCATCATAATCTTAGTTTTGATAATGAAACGACATATATATTAGGTAAGAATCTTACTAATGGTGGCAGGCTAGAACTATACAGAAGTGGTGCAAATAGTTGGCATCCAGTTACAATAGATTTAGAAAATCCAAGTCTTGGTTTGGTAGGTGATTTAATTGAACCATCATTAACTGCAACTCCGAATGGTTGGGTACACACAGATGCTCATAATAACGCACACACTCTTGCTCAATCAGAGTTAAATGAAGATAATTATAAAGGAAGATTTATTGATGATAGTATATTATTTGATTTTGCTTTTAATCATGCAGGCAAAAGTGTTAGTTCTGTAAAATTTATTGGAACAAGTCCAGTAACGTTTGAAATACCAATACAATATACGCAAGGAACACCATCAAATAATGTTGTAAATACTAATGGTGTAGGAATTAATTTTAAAACTTCTGTATTAGATGGTAATGGATTAACAACAAATTATATGGTTGGTACTGGTGGTCTTGGAACAGCATATTATCCAATTGAGGGATATATACAAATAGAATACTCAGACAATGTTTTTGCTAATACTGATACAATAAGTTTTAGATTGTTTGTTCTTCCAGAAATAGAGTTCAAACTACACCCAGATACAATTGCTAAGTATGGCAATCAATTAGAAAAATGGTGGGATTTGTATGGTGGTACTTCTAACCTAACACACGATGCAAGTCAACCTAATAGCACAGAAAAATTTATGGGAATGACTCCATTTGTAGAAACAAGAACTGGAGATATGTTCTACTGGGGAATAGACTATATAAAAGTAATTATAAATGCAAAAAATGTTAAAGGCTTTGCAAAAAAATGGTATAACCCAGATAATGATAATTATGGTGACATAGAGTTTATTGCACCATTTACAGGGGTAACTGGTGTTGTTGATTCTAATGGGAATATAAATAATTACGAATACACAATACAAACTGGTAGAAATTCTTCATATCCTTTTTCAGAAAGAGCAATTTCAAAAATACATGAATTGAATGGTGTATATGCAATGTTCAGATATTTAGGTAGTGGAATTAATAATTGGGCAGATGTTAAAGGTTATAGAGACGTTTCTCCATATGGTAAATTTTATAAAGCAGATTTTAAAAGCAACGATTATTGGAGATTTCAATTTTTCTCTTTTCCTTATGCAGTATATGATGGTACTGATGGAGTAACACCAGAATATTTAAACGAAGAAACGTTAAGCGATAATTTTGATTTTAATATAATATGGAGTAGAACCAATAAACCATATTTAGCAACTGGTGTATTAATATCAGATGGTGGTGTAGGAAACAATATATTTCAAGTTAATGGTCAAAGTTTTTATCAATTTAAATGGATAGACGATGAAAATGACATAAGAATTTATATTGTTATTCCTAAAAATGCATTTGATAGTGGTAATTTGCATAGATGTGGAATAACTTATAATCCAAGCTCTATAACTGAGGCTAATCAAGGTATATTTCATAGTCCTTATCAATCCTATCAAGCAGGCAATTATGATGGAATATATCACACACTTCTCTTAGAAGAGGGATACAAGGCTTTATCTCGCCCTGCAATATATAATGATTTTACTACAAACACTTTAAAGCACACATTACCTACACAAAGAAAAAGATTTTCATTGGGTGATTGGTATGCCAGAAGTCAAGATGAATCAGAATTTATTAATTGGTGGAATAATAATTGCTATTTAGCAGAAGCACCAACACAACCATTTGCTGTTGCTTGTGCAAATCCACCTAGTCTTCCAACTACACCTTTTCCTCATGGAAGTCAATATCTTTATTGGAAATTATGGATATATGGAACACCTAACGTTAATGTATTTTTAATGGGAACTCCTTATACTGAATTAAACATTTATCTAGGGCAAACTCAAAATACTTGTACTTGGCAAGGTTTTACTATTAACTGGGAAGATGTTGACTCTGTTAATACATGGACAATTAAATTAAGTCCTACAACAAGTGCACAAAATGGATACCAAGAAGTTTTTGTTGGTGTCAATTTTAGCGAACAAATGCTCACAAGTAGTGAACTTTCTTGGGGAGCACAAATAATATACGAACTTCCACTAAGTTCCAATAATAAAGGAACTTCAAATGTAGGAGTTAATGGTTATCAACAACTACTCGCATCTGATGACAATAATGGTGGTTCTTTTGAGGGAGATGCAGGAAACAGCACAGCAATAGATTTAACACAAAATCAACCACCTAACACGAATACTAACTGATGGCAATTGAAATAAAACAAGACCCATATGTACGTTCATTAATAATTGTAGATGGCGATGTAGTAAGAATATTGCCACCAACTGATAGCGTGACGTATGGTAATCCTGCTGTTACAGAACAATCAGAGGGATTATGGATTGGTGGTATATCTGGTAGAAAATTATTTGGCAATGCTTATGATGTACAAGAGGGTGTATACACATATAAAACAAAAATAGAACCATTTTTTGGTATTACCGATATAGACGTATCAGATGATTTACCATATGTTTCTTCTGGCAGTACAAATGCCAATGAAAGGATCAGACCTGCACGATATTACAAATACGCAATATCTACTATATATGATGGTGTTCAAGAAAGTATGTTGTCAAGAGAATTTGAAGTTATACAAACAGATAAAAATCAAGCAGATTTTGGAGAACTACTTGATATATCTGAAAAAATTGCCAAGTTAAATATCAGCTTTGATATAACAGCAACATTTAATTTTAGAATTACTGGATTAAAAGTTTATAGGTCTGGTATGATAGGTGGCGAATGGGAAGATTTTTATTGTGTAGGCAATTTTGACCTTACAACTAGTAGGGCAGGAGCATATGATAGAACAGATGTTTTGCTTGGTCAAACTCTTGCTAGTGGTAATCAGAGTTCAGACCACACAATATATTTAGATTATTTTGAAAATTTTCCATCTTACACTATTAACGGAGGATGGGGAGGTATTATTCCAACTGGTAGTGGTAGCACCTTTACTACTTCAAATTATTTATTTTATATAGCATTTGGTAGAACACAAAATGAAGCATGGGGTTTAAGCAATACTGGATTTGGCAACAATGCAAATAAATTAAGAGTTACTGGTATGTATATTAATTCTACTACCAATACAGCTTATTTTACGTCAACAGACTCAATAAAAGATACTTTTGGTAGTGAACCAGATGCTTTGTTTGATATGTATTTTAGTGGTTATATGCAATCGCTTGTTGGTACTTCCATTACCGAATTGCAAGTTTTTCGTGGTCAAGGTTCTTTTGGTGGAGAGCACGTTGCAATTGCATACAACGTACCAACAGACGATTCTTTTAGCAGGGTGTATAATAAACAATATGTAACTGAATCACCAGACCATCAAGCGTTGTTTGTTACAAAAGCAAGAACTGGCAGTTTAAAACAACCACAATTATTTAGTGAACAAACCACTAATTCACATACACAAGATTTGGCAAAAAATATAGTGTATACCACTTTAGAACCTAAACCACAATTTAATGACTCTATTATGCAAGCAAACAATATATTAGATGGATTGCTTATACAAAACGTGACAAATACAGAACATTTTCTTGCAAACTTTTTTGATGTTGGAGAAATAAAATTAGAGCGTTATCCGTTACAAAATGTTGTAAGCATAGACACAATTGGCAGATTTGGTATTATGCACCAAAATAGGTTGATTTTAGGCTATATAACCCTAGATTATTACGACAAAAAAGAAAAACACAACGATTGGATAGCATTTAGTGAAGAATTTAGTCCAGATGTAATACCAGTATCTAATGTTATACCATTGCCAGACGATGCAGGGACTGAGATTACTGGTTTACTCTCTCTTAATGATACAATAATAGTATTTAAAAGAGAGAGCATATTTTTTATAAACACATCTAATCAAGACCCTGCATTGTGGAGAATTACAGAATCCAAAACAAGCATAGGTCATCACAGCGTATACAAACCTATAAAAGTTAGAGATGCTATATATTTTGTTTATGGTGATGGCATATACGAATTAACTAGTTCTGCTTTGTCTGGAGATACTAGTAAGTCATCTATTAGAAAAATATCTGAAAATATTGATGATTCTTTAAAAACTTTTTATAAAAATACAGACAAATTAACAAAAGTAAGATTGCTGTATGACAACAAGGAAAATAGTCTTATGTGTTGGATACCATATGACAATGAACTTGTATTATCTCCGTCTGGTACAACATTAGGATTGGCATATCGTTTCTGGACATTCTTACTTAATGAAAGAGAATGGACAAAGCAGGGATTATATTATGGTATTTTATTTGGTTCAACAGAAGATGATGGAAGTGCACAACTATACACTCAATACAATCAAAAGCTGTATAAACACGATACTGCGAATGAACTTTTACCAACCAATAGTGAATTCACATCTAATTACATTACTCTTGACGAAAATAGAAAAACAAATGTAAGGGAATTAGTTGTTAGGCATAAATCATCTGCACCTATAGGAGTACAACTGATTGACGAGAATGACAATTTAATATTAGATACTACACTAACAGAATCTAACAATAAATGGATTAATGAGCGAGTTAATGTTAGGAAAAGGGCAAAAAACATTAAAATTAAAATTAGCAGTTTGTCTAGTGGGTACGTTGGAGAAATTGGCAGATTAACATTGGAGTATGATTAATGGCAAATGTAGCACAAGTAACTGGTGCACAAATAGTAGAGGCTACATCAAGTGGCACATCTTTTTTGCAAGTAGATGAGTTAGTTACTAAAACAGCTTTATTATTAGAAGATTCTGAATTTAAAAGATTTAGTCAAGATGATATTGTTTCATTATTAAATGAGGCTCAATATAGAGTTGCAAGACTATTACCAACTGATATGCTAGAATTTTTATTTGATACTGATAATAGTATAGTATTGAGTTCAACAGACCCAAACATTGATTATGGAGATTGGTCTTTTTTTAGAGTACCAGATGGTATGAAAGGAAAGTTTTTAGATGGATGGAATAGTATTATTAGTGTTTACTATGTATATAATAGTAATAGAACATTTTTACGAAAAGTAAATCTTGCTGTAGATGATTTAGATAAACAAAATAATAGTTTACTAAGTGGTAGTGCTGATACTCCAATATATTATACTTCTCCTAGCGATAGTTATATATGGGTGCAAGGGATCTCATCAAGTAAACTATTTGTAAACTTTGTTTCTAGTCCACCAGTAATGTTATTAGGTAATAACTCATCGTGGTCAAAAAGTTATAAAAGCGTTATTACGATGTTTGCAGAAAGCGAGGGTTGGAGAATTGATAACAAACTTGAAAGAAGTAGAGAAGCATACACCCAAGCATTGCAGGAAGTTCAAGTTTTAAGTGGGAATTATCAACCAATACAATATGTTGGTAATCCAATAACTATACAAGGTGCAAAATGACAGAAAATTCTAACGATAGCAAATATAGAAAATACCTAAATAGATTAGGCGATTTTTCAAAGAAAAACCCAGGTACTGCGTTTAATGTTGCCTCTGGTATTTTTATGCCAGTTTTAAACAATGTAATGAGACAAGGTCAAAAGAAATTTGAAAATACAAAAGAGGGAGCATATTTAAGAAATCGTGCTAACGAGGGCATGGGTTTGGCAACAGAAAATGCAATGCTTAGAAGAACTGCTAGAAACGTAATGCCAGTAGTAAATGATGCAAGAGCACGTTATAGTGGCATGATAGCAAAAAATAATTTAGGTGGCAGTATATCTAGTGCAAGAGGTTTGGCAGACATTCAATCTAAGGGTGTAGATGCATTGTCAAATGTACAAGAAACTATTGCAGAAAAGGATATTGCAATTAGAGAAAGTGCTAGAGATGAATATGAAATGAAACAAGCACGAGACGAAGACGAAAGAAGTGCATCAAAACGTGGTGTTTTGCCACAAATAGTCAGCAATCTTACTGGTATCGGAAGTAATTATTTTAAACAAAAGCAAGATAAAGTAGATAGACAAAATTTAAATAAAGAAAAAGTTGATGCTTTGTATGATGGTCAAGACCCAGATTTTATAAAACAAGCATATATGAAACTATTAGGTAGTGACAAAACATTAAGTATGGAAGATGTTGTGGCACTTGCTCCATTATTAGGATTAACTGATAAAGATTTAGCAAAATTAAATAAAAAATAATATGGCAAACTATAAAAACAAAAAACATACATACACAAAAAAAGGCATGGATGCCTATAAAAAAGCATTAAGCAAATCTAAAAAGAAAAAAACCTACAAATAACGATGGAAAACAAGAATAAAGACGCATTAATTAATTTACTACGCATGAAAATGAGGTCTAATGCTGTAGTTAAAGGTATTGACACGAATCAAAAATCTGAAGATAGAAAAGTTAAACAACAAAATGCAGATACAAGTAGGGATAGGCTTGAATTAGACCAAAATAAGTATATTGATAAAAAAGTAAACCAAACCAAAGCAAAATCTAAATACAAATTAACTACCGACCCAACAGAGGCTACTAGAACTACAATAGGAAATTATGAGTTTGAAAAGGCTACAAAAAAACCAGAAACACTAGTTGAAAAACAAGATAGATACATGGATAAGTTGGCAAAACTTGAATCAGAGCGTGGTAAAATGAAAGTTCGAGTTGATATTTGGGATAAAGAGGGAAAACAGATAGAAGAAACTAGAGACGAGTTTTTTAAAGACCCTGCATCGCAAAGATATTTAGGTGTTTTAGATAATCAAATTCAAGCATACAGCGATAGCGTTGCTGTTACTGATTACACACAAAGGTTAAACAAAAATGCTAGTCAAAAGTTCACAAAAAAAGAAGTTGAAGACCATTATAACAATGCTTTAAACGATTATGAGCGTGCATTTTTAGAAGAGTATACTCGACTTAATAATTTAGTTAAACCAACAAAGCAATATCAAGTAAATGAAATGCAAAAGAAAGCTGATTCAGTTGCTGAAAAAATGTTGGCAGAAAAATACAACATGACACCAGAACAGATTCGTGATGAGTTTGAAGACATTGGTGCAGAGTATTTAAAAGAAAGAACTAAAAAAACATTTGGCAGTCGTTATATGGGCATTGGTCCAAAAAATAAATAATGCCAAATCCAAATCTTTACAAAACTTTAGAAAAAGAAGTTGACGATAGCAAAGAAATAGATGGGGTTGCTAGTCGCTACCAAGACCCAGACCCTACATACCCAAATCTAGTAACCCTATCTGATTATATAAAAAAATACAGCACTACAGACCAAGATGAATACATTAATTATGTTTCTGAAAAACTTGAAGTAGATGCTGATTCTCCTTTATATGATTTAGACCCTAACTCTCTTGCTCAAGCACAATCTGAATTTGAGGGATATTTCAATACAGATACTATTACAAGAGCAAGACGTAACAATAACTATGGCAATTTGCGTGCAGGCAACATTACAGCAGTTGACCCAGAACAACGCACTATGCAACAATATCGAGCCTTACAAAGGGCAAGGCAATTATATGGCGATTTAGACAATAATTTAAGCGTTGACGATGATGGATTTGTAATGTTTGGTAACCCAGATGCAGGGGGTAAAGCATTACTAAGACAAATACAAGCAGACCAATATCGTTCAAGACGTAATGCATTAACGCAAGACGAAACATTGCAAAAAAGAACAATGACCAATGAGTTACGTCAAGCAAAGGGATTAACAGATTTTGTTGAGCAAGTAAGAGATACTTATGAACCAGTAGATGGTGCTCAAGTTATATTAGACAAAGTAGGTTATAATCGTGAATTATTGGATGATGCAGTTCAAGAAATAGAACAGCGTAATAACAATGGCGAATTTGAAAACCCAAGACAAATGCACAACGCAAGGCTTGATGCTATTGTTAAAAGAATACAAGAAAAAGAAAACCTAGACCAACAACTAAAGGATCAAGCATCCAAGCTGATTCAAGAAGACAGATATATAAAAGATTCTTATAATTGGGCAGAGCGTACATATAGTCTTGGAGTTAGTGCTTTTTCTAGGATAAATGAAATTTTATTTAGGATACCAGAGGGTGCGTATACATCAATGTCATTACCATTAAACTGGACATTAGATGCATTAGGTAGTGATTATAGGTTTGACTATGATAAAGTACCAAGTACAGCAGATTTTAGTAAAGGCAAATATGCATCATTTCCAGATTACTTAATGTATTATTCAAGTCCTCAAAATCTTGCAGATGCAAGTAGAGAAATTGCAGATGAGTATAGCAAAAACGTAAACAATTTACATAGAGGTATTACTGATTATTTTACTAAAGGAGATTACAAAGGTGGTATGGTATCTCTTGGTAATAACGTACTTATAAACCTACCCTATCAATTAGCAATTATGGGAAGTGCATTGGCATCTGGTAGTTCTACTGGTGTATGGTATGCTGTTGGTGGTGCAGGACTTGGTACAACTGGTGTAAAAAGACAAGATTTAATTCGTGACCCTGCTCTTAAAAACATGGACAAGAATTATATTGATATGAACGCATTTATAACTGGTTCAGCTGAAGCATTATTTGAAAGGTTTGGTACTGGTCAAGCAGGGTTAAATCTAAGCAAGATGTACAAAACATTGCGTAAAAATGGAAACAAAGCATTGGCAGATAAAATGTTAAACTTTGCTATCAAATCAGAATTTGGACATTTAAGATTTTACGATGCTTTTGTTCCAATGCTAGTAGAGGGTGCTGAAGAGGCAGGGGTAAGGCTTACTGAAAACCTTGCTGATGAATATTATGGTGTAAACGAATTAAGAGATAAGGAGTTCGATGTATTTGATGGTGTTATGGATTCATTCCTTATCGGTTTGGGTAGTGGTGGTGCTACTACTGGAGCATTAACTGGGGCAACTCAATATGCAGGGCGAAGATATGAACAGCAAATGGAGAAAGAATGGCAGGAGCTCCAAGCAGGATATGAGTATGCTATTGCACATAAAATTGCAAACGATAAAGCATTAGCAGAATTAGAAAAACAAAAAATACTTGAAGATAGAAATAAGTCTTACAATAAAACATTTGGTGTTAACTGGGTTGATGTAATTGATGACGAAGAGATAAAAGAGGGATTTGTAAACTTATTTAACAGAGATGAAAGACGTGAGTATACTGAAAGTGGAATGTTTGATGAAGATAGTGCTCCACAAGAACAAGACGTTTTACCACCACAAAAACTATCTGGGGATGAATTTATTGGTAGGTTAAAGTCACTTGGTTTTACAGACCAAGATATGCTTGAACAAGATTTACTTGGCGATAGAGGTAGACAGATAGTAGAAAAAGGTATATATAAAGTAAACTTTATGCAAAGGCTAGAATCTGTATTGCCATTAGATGAGCCTAAAACTTTAGCAGACGTAATACCAGATGATGGTAGTGGCAATGTAGATACTAACTTGCTTAATACGTTAACACAAAGTCAATTTGATGATACATTTGAAACGATTGGCGATTTTGACGATGCTTTATTTAAATATTTTACAAAAACAATACCAGAAAATACCACCAATGAAGAATTGTTAAATATTATATATGAGCGTTATGGTGTGGATATGCTTGATGCAGAGCAGAAAAAAGAAACACAAGAGATGCTTGAAACTTCATTAAACAAAGCAATAATTAATGAATTGCGTAATATGGCAGATGCAAAAGGCGAACCTACTAAATGGGAAGATGGGTCAATAGCAGGCACACCTCTTAGTAGAATACAAAGTATGTACGATAAATTGCCTACGCTAGACCAACGAACTAGTTCTAGTATAGAAAAGCAACAATACTCTACTCCTGCTCCACTTGTATATATGTTAATGAAATACATACAAGATACTAATGCAAAAACTTACGATGTTTTAGAACCTACTGGTGGTAATGGTGGAGTTGCTGTTGCTCTATCTGATTTAATTAATACAGATGTTAATGTTGTATTTAATGAATTAGACCCTGCTAGGCTAGAAAACGCTCAAAACGTTTTTATGCCTATGAATTTATCAAGAGAAAATCGTAACTCTTTTGTATCTACAAATGAAGATTGGTTGCAATTGCAAGAAACAATGCCAGATAATCAATTTGATGCATTGTTTACAAACCCACCTTTTGGTAGTATAGAACCAATAAAAGTAGATATGGAAACAGAAGATGGGTCTAGTGGTAAATTTGCATTTACTTTAAGAAAATTAGAACATCTTATTGCTTTTACTGCTTGGAAAAAATTAAAAGTGGGTGGTGATGCTGTTATAATAATAGGTGGTAGTTTAAGTAAACAAACTAAAGCAGATAGTAATGTACCATTTTACAATGCATTATTATTAGGCAATGAAAAAGTAGAAATATTTGATTTAGATGGTAGTTATTACAAGCAAATGGGTACTAGTTATCCTATTAGAGTAATTGTCACTACAAATAAAAAACCACCTTTAACAACTGATGAAATACAAAAATTTAAACCAGTTGGAAATAAGTTTTTTAACGACATACCAAGAATCAAAGGAAAAAGCGAATCATTAAAATGGAATACTTTGTGGAGATTTCTTGATAAAAATCAAACAGAAATAGATGAAACACAGATTCAAGAGGTTGCAAAACAACAAGTAAATAAATTTGCAGAGGAATCAGATGAAATTGAAATTGAACGAGAAGTTCTGGATAATAGACCCAGATTACGCAATGCCAGAACTATCAGCAGTAATACTGAGGCAGGGTCACAAACCACCGATGACATTCAACGAGTACCAAGAGATGCTAGTGTACCGAGTGAACAGATTGAAACAGATGTCGAGTCCAGAGGAGTTACAGAAAGCACAGAATCTGTTCAATCTGGAAGTACCGATGTATCTGGGGGCAGAGGTGAACGAGAAGGAGTTCGTGTACCACCTACTACTGGAGAAACCGATGATGGGTCTGGATTGGATAGAGGAAGTTCGCAGGATGAAACAACCGATAGGGGAAGTAGTGTCAGACCCACAATACCTCAAGGACTTGAAGAGGACAACCTTTCTGGATTGGATGACGATGAACTTATAGATATAGTAGGTGCTCTTAATGATATTATTGAAGAAAGTGCACAAGAAACAAAAGGATCATTGCCAGATGAAGATGTTGTAGAAACAAAACCAGACGATAAACCAATTGTAATAGACCAATTACCACTTGAAATTGAAAGCATTGACGAAGATTCTCCAGTAGATAAAGAACCAGTTAAAATTGAAAGCGTTGAAGAAGACGATGCCAAGAAAAAAGCTGAAATAATAAAAGGTCAAGAATCTGAATCTGGATTACAAGTAGCATTTGAACCAATAAGTAAAAGCGAATCTTTTCAAACAAGTATGCCAGTATATTTGCTTGATGCTTATAAAAAAGCATTAAATAAAATGATGGAAGATTTAGGCATAGACAACATTGATACATATGTCCAAGAAAAATTAAACGCATCTAGTAAAAAGAACTTATATCAAATGTTAGGTGCAGAGCAGATTGAATCTGTAGCATTAATGATTTATAATTTAGAAGAAAAAGGATTAGCATCTGTTGTTGGTGACCAAACTGGTGTAGGTAAGGGTAGGCAAATGATGGCAATGCATAGATGGGCATTGCTAAATGGTAAAGTCCCAGTATACTTTACAGCACGAGACGCTCTATTTCCTCAAGCATATGTTGATGATGCAAAAGGTTTAAGAATGTATGGTGTTAAAAAAAGAACATTCAAACCTTTTCTTGTTGTTACTCCAAACAATGGCAATAACAAATTCAAAGATGGCGATGATATAGTATTTCAAGGTTTAAGTAAACCATTGCAAAACAAACTTATGAAAGACTATGATGGTAAAAAAACACTTAAACAATTAGGCTATGATGCAGTTTGGATACCATACTCACAAGTTAGACAAAAAAATACGCAACAAGATTTTCTTGAAAAATTAGTAAAAAATGAAGATGTTGTTTTGATATTAGACGAGTCACATTCAGCAGGGGGCGAGGGAGCGACAAATAAATTTATGATTGGTGGTGTTAATCAAAGAAAGAAAGATGGAGAAGTTGTAGAAGACATATATGAAGGAATTTTAAAAAACGCTGAAGTTGTTTACGCTAGTGCGACATGGGCAAAAACTCCTGCCAACTTTCCTTTATATTTAAAAACTGGCATGGGAGATGCTGTTGATGACCCAAGTCAATTAATAGAAGTGTTAATGAATGGTGGTGTACCATTACAACAAATACTTAGTAAGTCTTTATCAGAACAAGGAGCATATATAAGAAGAGAGAGAAGTTTTGATGGTATAGAAGTAAAACGAGTAATTGATGAGTTCCAAGTTGAAGAAAAAATAAAACTAGCAGATAGCATTGGTGAATATTTAACAGATTTATTAATTCTTGATTCAATTAAAAAAGAAGCAATAAAAGACAGCAACGATGCAGTAAAGTCTAGTGGATTTGGTGCACAAGTTGAGGGATACAATTTTGCAAGTCAAGTCCATAATCTAATTGGTGGAATAATATTGCTTACTAAGGCACAGCAAATACAACAATTAACATTAGAATCTTTAAAAAATGGTCAAAAACCAGTTGTTTCTCTTGAATATACTATGGGTACGTTTTTTGAAGAATTTGTCAAATTAAACAAAATTGAAGTGTATAAAAATAAAGATGTAGAAGATTACGAAGAAACGTCTTTGGATTACAGCGATTTATTAATACGAAGTTTGAATAAAATGCTTGCTGTTACAGAAACAGATGCCATGAGTGGAATACCAGTTAACAAAGTTGTAAAACCCAATTATTTTGGTAAAGATTTTGAAAATCAATACAATCGAATTATAAAAAAATTAAATAGCGACAATGATGCTTTGTCATTGCCAGTAAGTCCAATTGATGTTTTTATTAACAAATTAGAATCTGAGGGATATAAAGTAGTTGAATTATCTGGTAGAACAATAGGATACAACCAAGAGAAAAAAATATTTCACCAAATTGAAAAGCCTAACAAAGCAGATTTAGTTGCACAATTTAATAATGGAACAGCTGATGTAGTTATAGGCAATACAAGTATGGCAGAGGGAATTAATTTACATTCGCATCAAGATTTTGGTGACACTAAACAAAGAGTTCATATTACATGGCAAGCAATAAGAGATGTTAATAAACAAATGCAAATAATGGGTCGTGTTAACAGAACTAAACAAGTTAATAAACCAGTATATATTATACCTCAAAGTCCATTAGAAATGGAAAAAAGACCTTTTTATTTATTGCAGAAAAAAATGTCTAGCCTAAATGCAAATGTAAGCAGTAATGCTAAAGGCGATATAGATACAGATATGATAGACATGATAAACTCTCATGGAGATGCTGTTGCTAATGAGTGGTTAGCAGAAAATAAAGACAAAGAACCAATTTTAAATCTTAAACATAGCGATGGAAAAGCCGACAAAATATCTGGTTTTATGGGAAAATTAACTGGAAGAATGGCAGTTCTATCAAATGAAGAACAAAAAGTAATATATAATCAATTAGAAAATATGTACGCAGACAGAATGGAATATCTGCGTAGCATAGGTAAAAATGATTTGATCGTTGAGGATTATAATCAATGGGATGCCACATTAGTATCAGAAGAAGTGTTAACAGAGGGTACAGACGAGGCAAATATATTTAAATCAAGCGTAAAACTAGGTGTTTATGACGTTAAAAACCTTAGACCACCTTATACCCTTGAACAAGTACAAAATATGCTAAATACACCAGAATTAAACGAAACAAGATTTAAAACTGATGTTGATGAATATTTGTCCATACTAAAAGAATGGTATACTAATAAATATGAGGTTTTATCTACTGCTAAAGAAACTGCAAGCGATGAATTAAGAAACGCACAAATAAATAATCCAGATGACGAAGTTCAAATTCAAAAACTAACAAGAAATGTTAGAAAAATTGAAGATGCAATAAAAATTATTAGAGATGCCAATAGTGACATTTTAGGTTATTTAGAGGGCAATTATGCAGATTATAAACATGGCAATATAGTTGAATATGCACAAGTTGGAATGGAACAAGATGTAATACAAAAAACAATGGGTGTAGTTGCAGGGTTTAAATCTTTAAAAGGCATTGAAGAAAACCCAGTAGCGTTAAGTAGAATTTCTTTAATTATACTTACAAACGATAGCAACAGACAATTAAACATACCTTTAAGTAGGATTTCATCTGGAATGATTATGTTAGACAATAGAACGTGGAGCACCTCTATGGAATCAGCATTTAATGATGCTGTAGAAAACAGAGAAAAACGTCACGTTATTACTGGAAACATAATGAAAGGTATATCATATACTGGTCGAGGGCAAGTAATTACATTTAGCACTAGAGATAAAAGCAATATTTATGGTGTATTGATGCCTAAAGGTTGGAGTCCAAGTAGTTTAGCAACAGACCCAAGAAAAGTTTTTGACTCCCCTGCTCAAGCAAAAGATTATATGCAAAGCATGATTGACAATAGAACTAGTTTTATGATGCAAACCAGTCAAGGTATTATGCTAACTAACGATAGGTATAGTTATAGACCATTTGTTATTGCTGTACCTAGAAACAAGCAGAAATATGGAAAATTTTATTTAGACAAACAACTTCGTGAATTAACTGGAGATTTTGCTACTAAAAAGAAATTTATGTCTGTATCAATTACACCAAGTTCTGAAAAATTAGATAAAATATATAAAAGATTAGAAGAGTTAGATGCAGGAAAATTTTACGCACAATCAATACCAGAAGATGAACTTCAATCATTTACGAATTGGAAAGACAATCATAAAGGTAAAGGTTTACAAAGCACATCACAAGGTTTCATTCAATTTGGTGTGTTCATTGAGGCAGGAGAAATTGTATTTAATGGATTGTCTAAAAAATTACAAGCAAGAGGTCGCATCTACGGAATAACAAAAGCAAACTTTAAACAAAAGTTTCAAGAGTTTAAAAATGGTGCAAAAAATTTAAGTGACAAAGTTAAGCAATGGTTTAAAGATGTATTAAGTAATATCAAAAAATGGTACGATAAAAACAAAGTATATATGCAGTTAGGTGCTGTAGGCAATATTGATGAAGCTGTCAAGAAAGTAAGAAATAGAAAATTAGCCTATGCACACATATTAGAAAACGAATTGCAAATTGATGTAGATGAAAAATCACAATTAAAAATGAGAATATTTAATAGTGATACATTGGCAGATGCAGATATTGAAAGCATAGATAAATACATAAAGGTCTTAAAAAGCAGAAAGAATGGTATAGAATCTCCAATGGAGAATCCTATACAAAAAAGAACTTTGAAAGAAGTCCAAATGGACAAAAAACAAAGACCAGATAATCTTATTGAAAGACATATAGAAAAACTAAAAAAGGCAAAGAAATTAAATGATGTCAGAAACAGAAGAGCGTTATACAGCAGTATACAAAAAGAATTAAAAAGAACACCAGAGGGTGAAATATTTTATAGGCAATACGAAAAGGCTCAAGATTTTATAAGTGAATATGGAATATCAAATTTATATACACTTGAAAAGTATATGTCTCAAATGAATGAAAATGACATTCACGTTTTAAAAGAAATTATTGAGGGTGAACTTGATGTCAAAGATTACAACTTAACTACACAAGCATTTGTTAATTGGTTCAGAACATTGGATAATAATTTTTATACGATGGGTAAAGCATACATTAATCCAGATGTAAAATATATTAACAATCACTTTCCATTAGTTTTAAAAGAAGAATTTGCATATGTAGACCTAGACACAGAATTAGGCAAAGAAATCATAGATCATGTCAAAATGGTTTTAAACAGCAGGAATGAAGACCCAGTAAGTGATGCTGAAGTCAAAGAATATGTAACAGAGTTTTTAGCAAACTACAGAGATAAAGGTACATCTGCATATTTTACACAACATCTTAATAATAATGGTGGTAGCGTTAAAAGAAACTACCCTATTGAATTTCATAGGGATGAAATATTTCCAGAATGGATGTATGATGACGATGTGTACAATGTGCTAAGAAGATACATTCATGCATCTGCAACAAGTATAGGATATGCTAAATATTTTAAAAGGCAAACTAGTCAATATAGTTACGCATTAATTGATGAATTAACTAACAATTTAAAAACAAACGAAGAAAAAGAATTATTTAGAGATATGGTGCAAGTTGCATTGCGTTTACACAATATCAACGAAATAGATAATGTATTATTAAGAGCGTCAAAAAACATTAGTACGTTTTTGCTCTCTTTTAAAACTGCAATTAAAAACTTTTCTGATTTAGGTAAAGCTGTTGCTCAAACAGACAGCGTATCTCTTTTAAAAAGTATTAAATACCTTGCTAATGATAAAAAACAGCAGGAAATAGCAGGCAAATTAATCGGTAACAAAGAAATATTTGCTCATACTTATAGTGATATTATGAGTGGTGGTAGTGGTATCACAAAATTTGGAGATAGGTGGACAAGTTTTATTCAATTTAAAAGAAGTGAAAAAATTATAAGACAGATTACTGGTTTATCTGCGATTACATTTATGAATCAATATGTAAAAGGCGATAAGAAAATTGATGATTATGCTATAAGAATGGCAGATAGGTTCGGTATAGATATAATAAAAGCAAAGGATAAGGGTAGGTTAACTGAAAGGCAGATACAAAGGATAGGAAGTAGAGCGATTAGGTTGGCACAACCTACCCTACCTACTGATAAACCACTAGCATGGGAAACAAATACTGCTGTAAACACAATAACTCAATTGCGTTCTTTTGGTTTTCATAGTTTACGATGGATGAAAGATTTCGTATATGATGAGGCTACAAAAGGCAATATAATGCCTGCTGTTAAGTGGACAATGTGGACAACAGCTTTAGGGTTAACAACAAAAGAAGCAATAAATTTATTGTTTGGTACGAATGAAGAAGAAGACGAATCACTAATGACAAAAATTCTTGAAACCCTATTTCTTGATGGACATTTTGGAATGATAAGTGATTTCTTATTTTCTTTACGATTTGCAGGATGGATGAGTCCAGTTATTGGTTTTGTAGTAGGTGCAAGTCCAAGTGTGCTAATTGACTCAGTAGGTGCTGTAATACAATCGTTTGGTAGATTTATATACACACCAGACAGAAGAACTACATCTAATAAACTAAAACCAGTTCTTAAAATAGCAGAAAGACAAACTCTAAATAAGTTCCCATTCTTATCTCAATATGGTGACCAATTAATAGATAGCATACCAGACAGAAGAAGAAAAAGAACTAGTAGACGTAGAAAAGTTAGAAGAAGACGAAATAGAAAAAACTAGTCTTATAAGACCTATTTCACTTTAATTATTTAAACAAGTAATAACAATATTTACTATGGGAAAATTATACAAAAGAAAAGTTAAAAAAGAGACATTGAAACCATCAACAAAAACTTTTGTATGGAAGAGGTGTTTAACAAATAAAGCAAAGAATTTATTAAGAAAAATAAAGGCTACTGGTGGCACGTTTAAAACAATAGATATGAAAGGTTATTGCGATGAACGTAGCAATATGTTTGATAACAAATTTGCAAGGTATGTAGAAAATAAATTAAAACCAACTTATGACTACATGGAAGACCATGATGATTTTTTCTTAGAAGAAGATTTAATGGAAATGAAAAATGATGAGTTTATTCGTGCAGTTGATGACTACACTACTTATCCATTAGATGACGATTATGATTATAAAGAGAAAGATGAGATGGTTTATGCCCCCCAAAAAAAATAAAAAGAAAAGAGTTTTAATTGCTACAAATGAACTCGGTGAAATACGAGCAGGTGGAGTTGCTACTTATATAGAGAATTTAGAAACTATGCTAAAAGGTGAGTTTGAAATTGGAGTGCTCTTTATTGAAAACATCTGGTGGTATGAAAAAGCAACTGATTCTAAATGGTTTACTAAATGGTTGTCAGAACAGCATAAGCGTTACAATGGTGAGTTTATGGCATATTCTGATGGTTTTCTTTATAAAATAAAAGAACTAGTAAAATTTATAAATAGTTATGATGTAGTAATTCATAGTTCCTGGGGGTGTGTAAAACCTTTGCAGTTTATGAAGAAGTATTGCTCTCCAAAAATTAAAAACATTGGAATATTACATAGCAATTTAATAGCCGAATCTGTTTTTAATGATACCAGAATTGATATGGATGGTCAACAAGTAAAATGGTTGGCATTGATGGATAAAATTGTTTTAATAAGTGTTAGTGAACTAGTGACATATATTGAAGCAGGAATGGATATAGCAAACGACAATGTAAGTATTGTTTACAATCCATATATACCCAGAAAAAAAATATCTAAAAACAAATATTTAAATGAGCAAAACAAACAAAACATGGGTTATATCGGCAGATTTGTGCCTAGAAAAAAACCAGAACATTTAGTATTTGCTCAAGATAAGATAAGGAAAATACATGGAATCAATACTCGTTTTATCGGAGCAGGAGTTAATATGCCTAACACATACTGGGATAAGTTGGCAAAGAATTATAGTAACGTTGTTTTGCATAAATGGTCTAGTGACAAAAAAGCAATTGAAAGAAATTTTTGGCAACAAGTAAATCTAGTAGGCATTACTGGTGTGTACGAACCTTTCGGTTATACTTGTTTAGAGGCTATTGATAGAATGATCCCTATCTTAGTGCAAGACATCGGTGGTCCAAGAGAAATTGTATCTGGTTACGAAGATGCTTGCTTTATGTACAGCACTAGTACAAACGAAAAATTAAGCGTAAATAATATGCAAAATTCTATTATAAGGTATTTAAATACACCTATAAATGAATTACATAATAAAACAAAAAAAATGAGAGAAGTAATTAAAAGGTTTGATAAAGATGTTATAAGAGATAGGTGGTCAAACTTGATTGGAGATATTCTTTAGTATGCCTATGCCTTTTCAATGCATTTATTGTGGAAAACACATAAATCAACCATTGCATGGTATATGCAAGGAGTGTAAAGAAAAAGATGAAGACGAGTGACCATGAGGAAAAAACGTATCGTTCCACAAACGCAAGAATTGTATCGGACAATATGGTGGTGTCTGTCAATCTACATTGGATTCGCAACATCTTTATTGCCTGCATTTTTCTTGGCACTTTCTTATTCAAGTATGAACAAAGACTTCGACTTGCTGAGTCAAGAACTCTTGCTCTTGAAGAACGAGTTAATGAACTCAAATCAATACATGATGCTGAGATAGAGGAAATTCAAAAGTGGTACAAAAAGAGCGTTCAAGTAGACCTAAATCCGTTAAACATACTAAAAAGAAAAAAGTAATGTTTAGTCAAGATAAGTGGTGGTACGAAGACCAAAAAGTAGAATTAGATGAAATTGAACATTCGTTTTGGATGAATCGAGAAACAAGAAATAAAAAGAATTAATTATGGGAACAGATACACTAAAAGTTTTAAGCGTTAATTATGTAAACGTTTTTTCAATTTTTAGTGAAAGCGTTCCTTTTATATTGCAGACAATACTAACAATATTGTCAATAATATATATGGTTTTAAAAATTAGAGGTTTAAAGAAAGATGGAGATGATTGAAATATATGCAGATTATGGGGTACAAGGTCTTACAATTTTATTTTTTTTTGCAACACTATTGTGGTTTAGAGGGTTCATTACCAAACTGGTAAATGAAGAATTAGATGATATACGAAACGAGATTGTTCAAAATAGAGACATACAAATCAAGTTAATAGACAGATGGAATCGTGAATCTGATGAAAACATTAGAAGACACGATAACCTTGTCAAGGAGATTAACGATGCTACTGATTTATTAAATCGGATGGATGGGGTCATGTCAAGATTGAATGGTCATAAATAATAGGAGAAACCATGCTAGCAAAAATGATAGCAGATGAACTACTAGGAGATTCCACAAAAGATGAGATTATTGACGAGCTTAATAAGGCTATTGACGTACCTATAATCTCGGAGAAGACAGAAAAAGCAATCTTAGAGGCTTTGTGGAAGATTATTTCAGCAGTAATCTATAAAAGACTAGGTGTCTAATGAAAAAAAGTTCTAAACCAAAAAAGGCACAAATGAAAAAAAGTGCTAAACAAATGTTTAGATTAATCGAGGATGTGCTATTGGAAGCAGACTTGCATAACAATAGTGCATCTTGGTTAATATTAGGTACTGGTGCTGTTGAATCACAATATAGATATGTAGAGCAGATACAAGGTCCTGCTAGAAGTTATTGGCAAGTAGAACCTCGGACTAGTTATGATAATGTTCATAATTTTTTAATGTATAGACCAGAACTTTTTAAAAGAATTGGTAATGCTTGTTCAGTATCAAATAACTCCATAGAACATTTACATCTTGATGGTCACGAAAGGCTACTTAGATATAACATAGCATTTGCCATATTAATGGCACGTCTAAAATTCTGGCGTGACCCTAATCCACTACCAAAGACTTTTGATAAAATGGGAGATTATTGGTTAGGTGTATACAATACTCAAGGTGGAAAAGGCACAAAAGATAAATGGCGATTGCATTGGAAAAACGTAATCGGTTTTGATGTAAAAGACCATACGCTTAAAAGTGCTTATAAGGAGTATGAGAACTAAACTAGAACTAACTATTTTAACGCATGACGTACAAGAATTAGATAAAGTCAGCGAAAAAATAGATAGGTTGATAAACGCATCAACAAGTATGGATGCTCAGAAAGTATTAAATCTAGGCAAATACTATGTAAGGGTACACAATCCAGTAATTAAAATTCTTAATAAAAAGAAAATTAGATGGAGATATACCCACAAAGGTGGTGAAATAGAAATACTTGGAAAGCGTGAATCATAGTAGATAACTACCCATATCAAGATATGACAACTCGCAGGATTGGAGAAATCGGAGAGTTGGCAATCATAAAAGATATAATGATGAATCAGCGACTTGATGTTTATAGACCTTTTTGTGACGATAGGGGAATTGATCTCTTGGTTGACACACCTAGTGGTTTTAAAAAGGTACAAATAAAAAGCAGAAGTATATCTATACCACGCAAAGGTGTTAGGGGCAAAGCAACTAGCATTGAAATAAAACTTTCTAAGTATATAGACTCTGGCATTGATGTAATTGCAGTTTATTATATTCCAAATGATTGGATAGCATATGTACCATATGAAAATAATCATCACATGACATTAGCAATTGAGCCTGCATCTAATAATCAAGTTAAGCATAGAAAGTTTTTTGAGGATTACAGAAACTTTCCTTACTAATGCATTACAACAAATTTTACTTTTTGTATGGCATACAAAGGTCTTGCACAAATATTGTTGAAAATATTGTAGGCATCAATTACAGCAATGTTCTATGTTTTAATAGTAGATACAATAAACATGATATGTACCCACCTTTACCCTCTGGTGTACTGAGTGTTGATTTAGCAGATTGGATTACAGATTACGACAGACCAGTAATATGGTGTTATAAGCCTATAAACTGGTGGGTCAACAGCATGGTTAAGCAAAATCGTGTCACTAATCAAATAGCACACCAACAAAGTTTTCTGAGCAAATCTATAAGTAAGGAAGATTATGATAACTTAGATAACAAAGAATTGTATTTTAAATACGATTGTGATTCGTGGAATAATGGATATTGTTACAAACCTAGAGACTCTACTGGTTTTTTATATAAAGAATATCAAAAAGGAACAAAGTTGTTAGATAGAGGTATGACCTTACATAAAACATATGATATGTATATACATATAGATGTGTTAATTAATATGTACAATATATATCACAATATCTGGAACAGCACAATACATAAACTGGCAAAAGCAAAACATCCCTTTATAATTATTAATTGGTTAGATTTAGTTAAGGTTACTGGACAACATGAAACTATTTTAAAAATAGAATCAATACTAGGAGAGAGCAAGAGAGTGTATGTAAAAGATA
>VTLG01003914.1_pt1 | contig 40873 bp, 66 predicted proteins | sample 4694571 | NCBI WGS metagenome assembly VTLG01 (sample SAMN12604809, study PRJNA352737) | marine metagenome | biome: ENVO:00000447; feature: ENVO:00000209|ENVO:00000569|ENVO:01000036; material: ENVO:00002151; isolation source: viral sequences binned using virsorter ...
CCATGAGCAGGATGAGCGATATGCCAATACTTATGTAGGAAATAAGACTCATCTCTTTCACAACGCCTCCACTCAGCCTCTTGCTGTAACTCGGTTAATCTAGACACTACACATAAACTTCAACGTAAGCATCACATTCAGGGCAACTCAAATTAGAAACAATAGAATACGATTCATCATCTATAAGATCGTGATCTCCGCCCCATATCAATTCAGTGTTGCAATGCCAGCAATTCATAGTTATCCAGCCGGATGGTTAATTAGAAACTCTTCATACTTTTCCGGTGAATCCAAGATTATCGTAGTATACGAGTAACTCCCGCCATCCTTCTTATCTTTTCCTAAAGTAACAGTAATAGCACCTATCAAAGTGCCGATAGCCACAACTAAACCTGTTATGGCTGCTATAAGTTTAATAGTTTTGTTCAATCTACCTCCACAAAAATGCACTCTCCGGGGCATTCTTCAGCAGCCTCAATGACGGCTTCTACTAATTCGTCAGGTACTTGAACTGCTTGAGCCATCTCATGTGTAGGTTGTTTAGGTCTTTCCGAACCCGCTTCCTTAACATAAAAAAGCCCATCGTCATGTCCATAAAAAATGGAAGGACATATTTCTTCACATAAACCATCTCCTGTACAGAGATCCTGATCAATCCACGTTTTCATTTAATGGAACCACGATTGTACGATCCGCGACAATACCCCCACCAGATACACTGTAGAAGCGCCAACTATTCCCATCATCATCAGAATCACCCAATCTGTCACGGTAGGCGGTTTCATTCGCATGATTCACATGTCTCAGGGTTCTCCAAACCGCAAACGAGTTCTTTTTCGTCCGAAAAAACATCATATTCTTCAGATGAAAAGGCACCATCATATACCAATGGAGGACGCTCCCCAAAAGTCGTTTCATCTTCATAATCAACCCTCCCCATCAACAACCCTCAGATGATGAATTTGTGCTTCCAACTCATCAGCCAACTCGGTATCCGACATAGCAGCAGCGTCACGATCCTCAACCACGATCTTACGACGAGGAGTAAACTTCTCAATATACTGCAAATACAAAGAAGCAGCCTGAGTGGACCCACCAACAGCCTGAGCGTGTAACGCATCAATAACACCCTGAGTGCGCTCAGGATGAATGTTTAATTCAGCAGCGCGACGATCCCATTCTTTAGCAAAACGAGGATCACGCTTGATACGGCGAATAGAATCGGGGCTAATCTTATTCTCAGCCGCCCAATCTTTTTGAAATTTAGGAACCCTATCGGGTCCCTGAAGTAACCAGTCGAGAAGTTTCTGCCATTTTTTGGGCATGGTCTTCTCGCCTGTTTCTTCATCCCATTGCCAGCCTTTGCCGCCGCCGTTTTGTGCCATTGTGGTCCTTCCGTGTCCATTAATAAATGCTTTAAGTCCCATCTATTGTGTTACAATCATGTTACAGTGTGGGACAAAAGGCACATATACATGTAAACGGGCATAGCCCAATTAGCCACACGCAATCACCGAAGAGTGATTCACATGAAGGCTAATTGGGAACATGGCATGGCAAGCAAAAACCATGAAAGTATCACACGCCGAACCACTGCAAACCAGAAAAATCACCTCACCGTCCCTCCATATCTATACATATAAGCGGAAAACGGGGCGTACCCCCAACGGGGGTGGGGGTGTCTCTGTCTGAGCCTAGTAATGCCTACTGGCATAGGTGACACAACCGGCTTGAAAGTTTCGGCTCGTTGCTCGGACGTAAAAAAATGCCCACACTTTGAATATGGGCAAAAGAAAAACCCCCGAGCGCTCGGCTCGGGGGCTGATCTTCATTGCGAACAACTGACTAGATACATATACCTAATTTGTTGTTGTTATCAAAAAGTTTTTTAGCGGGTGGGGTATATCTTCCACCTTGCTTTACTTTCTGATTGTGTGGCACTTTGCGTTTACGGCTCATACTGCTTCTGCTTCTGCTTCTGCTTCTGCTTCTGGTTGCAACGCTTGAACCGCTTTGACTCCATCCGCCAACGCTCTGAAAGATACAGGGCAGTCGTGGGCATTGATTTTGTTATCGATTCCCCACTGCTTTATCTTTGCTTGTGTTGTTAGTTCATAGTGCTTGCCTACTTGTCGGCAAACTTTTTCTATGTCCCCGATGTAATCATCGCCAGCCAGTTCGACTTTGACAATTATCTTGTCATCGTCTTTGTCTTTGTCTTTGCCTTCATCCTTTTCGGTTTCGGCATGTAGCAACTCGTCTAACTTGGAAGCCATAAAAGATTCAGACTGTAAAAATTCATTTATAGCCTTTGTCTTTTTGCCTATTGAATGGCTAGAGATTCCTAAGCCTTGAAAGACTTTGTCTAGTACCGCTAGACCGTCTTTGCCGGCGATTCTTGATTCACTCAATGTGATTCTTGAACCGTCTTTGACAAAGTCGGTCTTTGCGAAATCATCTGCGTCTAGGAATTCGTCCCAGTCGCAAATTCTTGCTAGCGACATTCCAAGTTTTAAACTTGCTCTGACATGATTTGAATTACCACCGTAAGAATCACGGCCAAGAAATTTGAGTGAATCCATCCACTCGTAATCTTTGCCTTGTAATTCTTTGAGTTGTAATTGCTCTGCCCTGACATTTTCGTCAGGATGAATAACAGACGCATCGAGAACTACGTTAAGTCCTCTATTGTCCTTAGTCGTGTCGATTGCATTGTTGCGTTGTGCAACAAATCCGACACGTACACTTTTTACGACAAGTGTGTCTGCCGTGCGCAGTGTCTGCACTAGTTCCGAGATTAAATCTCGGCAACGGTTAATCGTGTTCACGATTATCTCCTTTGTTTGTTTAGATAGCGTGCTATCTAATTTTGGTTCAGCCACGTAGTTGTGGCTTTGTCGTGGCGTACATGACTTATTGATTATTGTCATTCTGCCACTATCAATATAAAAGCATAAAAAAAAGTTTTGTCTAGTGTGAGAACTTAAAATTTTGACATATATACGGCTGGCGATTACCGAGCGTTTTACCGTATTTTTGAGTTTTTTAAAATTTGCCTGTGTGTAGTCGTTTACTGCGATGGGTACGTTCCCTACCGTTACCACAATGGGTTCGCTCCCTACCTTGAGTTACTATCTGTTTCTATTTTTGGCTACTATTTTAGTAACTTGCTAAAATGTAATTTATACGATATAATGTATGTATATACATTAACGATATGAATTGATAGGAGGTGAAGTAAATGAAGTCATTAGGACATGACGCATGGATTGAGGCGTATTTCCGACCACAACCGGACAGCGCTGATGCGGTTCTCGCAAGGCAAATGCCGTGTGAGTGTGATAAATGTAGTGCTTCTCGTAAGAGAAACGCTCTAGCAAGAATTTAGATAGCAGGCTATCTAAATTGAATAGGAGGTAATTACATATGAACTTTATTGATGGTGTAACTCTCAACGGAGAGCGCACCAACTACGAAGTGTCGGGGTTGACACAACGAGAGTTGTGGAACACTCCGATTGTGGAGGTTCGCAATGTGCGAGTAACTTCACGTAGGCGTGGCGCTCGTAAGGTTGCACCACGTAGTTATAGGGAGACATCTGTGGCTATGGAAGCATGGATTGCTCGCATGGAACAGATGGAAACAGAGTGAATTTAGATAGCAGGCTATCTAAATCGGAAAGGTAATGATGAGTAATAAACCATTTAATGGTGTGTTGCACAACTGGTGGTACAACGTGCATGACAACACAATTAGCGGGGATGCTTATGAGTCTCCGACTTGGGAGGATGGTAAGTGGATTACCACTTCTTCTATCAGTGTCCTTGTGACACGAACTTTGATGCCCGATTTTGATAATGATAGGTCGGCGTATCAGATCACTACACGCAATAGTCAGTACGAGTTGGGTTTCCCGATTGTGCTGGCGTTACCAAAGGAGCAATGATGGATATATCTCAATTATTGGAAGTGTTCGCTACGTGTGATACGTGTGGCGATACTGAAACCGTGAGTGTCGACTTGGCAACTTGGCAGGAATGGATGAAAAGTGGAGAAGATGATGATGATGGTAATCCCACTCCACCAATTAATGTTCAGGATGCGTTTCCTGATATGACACCCGCAAATCGTGAGGTGTTGATAGGTAATAAGGCTGGGTGGCATCTGTGCAATGTGTGCTGGGCAGACTTATCAGAAATGGAGGGCTAAATGCCTAAGTATGAAGTCGGTGTATACCGAACAAGTTTCAACAGCATTGAGGTTGAAGCAGACACAGACGAAGAAGCAATAGATTTTGCTTTGGAGATGGAAGGCACAGGAGAGTTAGAACTCTTTCCTGATAAACGTGCCGAAGCCAATATAGAAGAGGTGCTAAATGCCTAGAGAAATAATAGTAACGATACCGGATGACTTTGACATAGAGAGCGGTCAAGATCGCAATGATCTGATGGATGACTTTATGCAGTTAGTTGACATTTTATTCACAGAGGAGGGCTAATGGGACAAACGACAGATGACCTGTTAGTGATGGACATTACGTTGCGACTAACTTTACGAGGCGACTACTGGTCTAGTCCTGAGAAATGGGACTGGACTGATCTGTTGGATCTAGAAGGATCTGAGAACGTAGAGGTACTTGCTTCTAAGGGTATCCGTAGGATATTCCCTGATGGATCAACGATAGAAAATAGAAAGGAGGGCTAATGCCTAGAGTAATAACAATAACAATACCCGATGAGTGGGCGGAAGAAGGTGACGTAGAGTCAGTCATTGAAGAATTCCATGTCTCACTTGGGCGTGTCTGTGATAACACAGATGAATGGACAGATGAAGAAAGGGAGGGCTAATGCCTATTGAAACAGACCAGCAGTACCTTGAGAGAGTCGTCAAGGCACAGGCTGAAGAAATTGAACGGCTCAAACAGGCAAATCTTGCGCTTCGAGGAGAGCGAGGGCGACAACATACTGACAAAATGTTATTGATATACACATCAGATGCGTTAATGGTCGAAACAGACCAGCAAATCATCAACGATGTCCTACGCCTCATGGAAGACAACTGTGATTGTGAGGATGTGAAACAAAAAATGAGAGATTTTGAATCATGGATGAAGACACAGACTGTTGAATCACTAACAGAGGAGGGCTAATGCCTAGATATAAAATAGTGCTGAACATTGAGTCTGAGATGGGCGACCCAAACGAATGGGATTGGGAAACGTTGCTTATTACAGACCCTGATGTCGAGACAATTATTGACGTAACCGTTATGGATGCAGAAAAAGTATTAAACCACTTGCCTGAAAACGAGGAAGTCTATGAATGTCTAGACGATGATTGCGGATGGTGGGAACGGAAGTACCACTGGTACATGGATGAAATTCCTACCGAGTGTGAAGACTGTGATGGTGCAATAAAAGAAGGGACAATGGATTATGACATCTGAACAACATTACACAGTAAAAGTGCAAGGCATTACACGTTGCACCGAGAGTAGGAATTTTGATGCTGAGTACGATGTACCTTACACCGTTAAACCGGAAGACCTGTTGGAGTGGATAAAAGAACAAGTGGAGGCAGAGGATTTGCGTCTTGAAAAAGACAGTTATGCGTTGTCCCCATCTGCGTCTTTTGAAAGTTCATTTTACGGTGTCGAGTCGGATGACCATGAGTCTTACGAGCAAATCTATTGGGAAAAAGGCGATGATTTGATGTTGGATGGCGAGTATTTGAAGGGAGGTGAGTAATGCCTACTTATGAAACTAGCAATGTGCAACAGCATGTTTCTAAAGATCCGATACCTGTCTATTGCCGAGATTGTGGCGAAGAGGACTCATTCGTTTGGGATGGGAAACTTTTTGGTGCTGAGGTTAAATGGGTTTCTCCTGAAGCCGAGCAAGAGGCTAAGGAGAAGAAGGTGCGGGGATGGAAATGCCATTCCTGCACGTGGTTGACAATATAGAAAGGAAAAATAATGAAAGAAACTAAGACTGTTGAAGTCTCCGTGTTTTGGAGATGGGAAGACAACAGAGAAATGGAAGTCCCTGCGGACATGGAACTCAGCGAAGTGAGAGACATGATTGTTTGGGATGATGACTTTGATCCAACAAACGCCTGTTTAGTGGAGTTTGATGTGTACAGGGTTGAAGATACAGAAAGGAATGAGTGGGAACTATGAAAGATTTGAACAGCGTGTCTGAAGATTTCGGGCATCGCTGGACGAACAGTTATGACGGGGACAATGTTGAATGTCAATATTGTGGCGACTCGTATGGCAGTAAACGCTGGTGTACGAACCGACTCGTTGTATCTGAGCAAGACAGGGAGATGGATGAATCCATGTCTCTTTATTACAGTCAGGAGGCTGAGAAATAATGGAAATAAATGGTGAGGTCAATATAGAAATTGACCAATATGCGGATGTCAGTATAGAAATTGACACCGACCAATTGGCTGAGGAATTAGCCATAAACCACAACTTTGTGGATGATACTGTTCTGCATGCACATGTAGAGGAGTATTGCGATAGTTATGTTGATGACCTTGTTACAGAAAGGGTTCATCAAGAGACTCAGGAACTACGTGATCAGGTTTCAGAGTTGCAACCAGATAACAACTATGTGCGGATCAACGATCTGCACACGATCATAAAAGAAATAGTGAGAGCAGAGATATCTGTTGCTTTCGCTGCTGGGCATCACAAGATGCTAGACAGATTAAACGGAAAGGAGAATCAGTAATGGAAATTATTGAAACGCTTCTGTGGATTGCTGTAGGGATGGCACTTGCTGTGCCAATCACTCAGGCTTTCTGCATGAGGGGCGAGAGAAGGCGTACAGACTTTTTGAAAAGCATCTACATACAAGGATGTTTCGATTCGGTTGACACGCTGGTAGCACAACAACTATCCGACAGGGAACAGCAATCCGAGTATGCACTCGGAGTGCATCTGGAGGAAGAAAGGATGAAGGAACACGATGCGTAAAAAACCACGAGTCGGGCGACCAGAGATAGGTGAATACATCTATTACAGGACATTCGGTATGAGTATGCGTTATGTGAAAGTCACTGATGTGTACGAGGATGTGAAAAACGGCAAAGCAGGCTTTGATTGTGTTGACCTATCAGGGAACACTTATTGGGGTTACGATGAGCAAATCATCAACGTTTTTTAAATCATCCAGTGACCGGAAGGTTGCACCTTACGGACGTAAGCAGGGCAAATCCCCTAATGGGATGAAGCCACTTAAGAATAGTTTCGGTCTGCCAGCAGGCAAGGACTTTTCTTGTCTGGGTGCTACTGAATGGTGTCTGTCTAATTGTTACGCTGGGAAACTGGAGAAGTTGTTTCCCAATGTGCGTAACCTGCTGTTACACAACTGGGATGTGTATCAGGAAAACAAACAGTCTTGGCTACTGTTGCAGGAGAAACTACGACCTATGTTGAACGACTTTATAAATGATTGTTCTAAACGTGAGGTTGAGCCTGTGTTCAGATGGTTTTGGGATGGGGATATACCTAACCGTAACTTTGCTAAGGCAATACGCAATTTGGCGTGGGAGTATCCGAACGTCAGGTTCTGGGCGTACACCAGAAACTTTGATGCGGTTAATGATGTGATAGGTGCGCCTAATTTCATTCTGTATCTGAGTGTGGACGCTGGGAATATGTTGGGTGCGTTGGCTGCAAAGCAACGATACCCAGAGGTTAAGTTGGCGTTTTGTGCTGACACTTGGGAGGAAACAGAGAGTCTTGCTTACCAGTTTGATGGTGAGCGTAAAGGTCCTCGTTGTCCTGAACTGACCGGCAAGTTGCCGTTAGTGGTTTGGGACACGGAGAAAGAAGGTCACGGTGCGTGTGTTGAATGCAACATGTGTATTGATGGCTTAAACAACGTGAGGTTTGCCTCACAGAAAGGGTAACGATGATTACCAAACAACAGGTGATGGACGCTATTAATAACCAAGTTATTGATGGTGACGGTCACAGCATTATGGATCCAGCATTTTATACAGATGCTGGGTTCGACTGCGAGCATTTGGCTACGGAATTTGAGTCAGATACTAGCAGTCCTAAGACCACCATTTTTAAGAATGGTGTTCCACAAGAGAAGGTCACGGGCATTTATGCTTTGGACTTTCATTATTGGGTAGCAGGTCAGTGTGGACTGGCTCGTGGTGAGGATTACGACGATAAAATTGGTCGTGGTTCACAAGCACAAGCCATTGCTTCTGCTCTTGCTAAATGGTCAGCAGAAAAGGAGACTGTATGACAGTTATAGAAAACAGCGAGCCGGAATATGCTCGTGAAACTATGGGTGAGGCTGGGGCTTTGTTCCCTGTGCATTATCCAGCAGCACAACATCATTGTCTGCGAAGAGAAGACGCTCACATTCCTGTGATTGAGAGCGGCGTTTACAAGGGTGAACCTTTATACAAGTTCGTTGTCCGTGAGGACACTGGGCAGGTAGTCGGGTTGCACTCTGGTAAATATCCTGAGGTTGATGGATATCAGATGCTTGCCGACATGGCAGACATGATGTTCCCTGCATCAACTATGTCCTGTACACTCTGGGGTGCCGGTGAGAGAGTTGCGGTTACGCAAGAACTCTCGGAATCCATAGATTTAGGTGGTGGGGATAGAATCCAATCCCATTTAGTGTGGATCAGTTCCTTGGATGGTTCTTGGTCAACCAGTGTGTACGATATGCAACGCAGGTTCTTCTGTCAAAACCAGTTAGTGGGTAAAGCACTATTGAAGGTTAGGCACACGAAGAACCATGATGAAATCTTCGAGATGAAAGCCACGATTGTGAAGCAGGCTGCTGCACAGGCGCTCGCTTGGCAAGGTAAGGCTCTCGCTTTGAAGGAACAACCTATGATTGATTCAGAGTTCTTTGAATTAGTCACCCAGTTGTTGCCTGTTGAAGATGACATGTCTACCCGCAAAGAAAACTCTATCAACGAGGCTCGTGGCTCGATAAGGCGACGCTGGTTCGATGAGAAAGAACAGTGGGGTGAAGGTAATGGTTGGCTTGCTTGGAACGCTATTCAAGGTGCCGAGCAGCACACTGTTAACGCTGGACGTAAACGTGATAAGGCTAAGTCATTGCAGAAGGCTCTTGAAGGTAAAACACCTTTGGCTAACAAAGCAATGAGTTTGATACTGGCTCAATGATTGTAAAAATATTATTGGTCGGTGCTTTGGGATTTATAGGGTCATGTTACCCTGTCTCTTCCACTAGCCGAGTTCAAGTGCCTGTTATCACAGTGCCTACTTCAACAACGATAGCGTGGGAGGAAACCGACTACGCTAAACACGTTGCCTCTAAACCTATAGAGGAGTGTCCTGCATACGGTTCGTGTAACGTACCAGAACATGAGTACATCGCTCATCTTCCTACGTTGCGTGAACTGGTGCAGTATTACTTTGAACCTGAAGATGTGCCTTTGATGTTACGAATCGCTTTCTGCGAGTCGTCTGCTAAACCAGATGATAAATGGTCAGAGGCTGTCAATCCTAAGAGTGGAGCCACAGGATGGTTCCAACACCTGCCGAAATGGTGGGAGGAGAGAAGTTACAAAGCAGGGTTCAGCGGTTGGTTGGCTGTTGAACCACGAGCCAATGTTGGTGTCGCTGCTTGGCTGTACTACAAACAACCACATCCAAAGTGGGGAAACGCCTCGCATTGGTATCCGAGTAGATCATGTTGGGAGGACTAACAATGATTAAATTAAATAACGGAGCCACTCCGATAGTGTGGCTGGTAAGAAATGGTGACGAAGGAGAGCGTCCTTTTTGTGGCGTTCTTGTCGCTAGACCAATGGCAGGAATACACTCATATGTTTGTTGGAGTATGTACTCTGATGATGGTGAAGCATTTGATTGTGTGTGGGGTAACTATTGCCACACAATAGATGAGGCTATTGAATCATTCAATGAAAGAATTGCAGGTTCAGTAGATGATGTTAGTATATATGAAAACAGAAAGTATGAAAAGTTTCTGACAAAAGGAGAGTTAATTGAAAATATTAAATGAAATGCCATCCGTTAAACGAAGTGGCAGGGAAGAACGTTACCCATGGGGCATGTGGTTCGATGGTAAGGTTCGACTACTGGAAGGGGACAAAGATTTTGATTGTCCACCTAAGAGCATGAAAGCAAATATTTATGCAGCCGCTCGTAGACACGGAGTAGAAATACAAGTTCGTTCGCTTGGCGATGACCTCGCTATCCAAGCCTCATAATCGGCGGTGCGGGGACGGGTTACCCTCCTTCTCGTCCTCGCACTGCTCCATTAGGAGACACGATGAGAACTGACTTGCAACTAAAACGCAAACCCATTCCGATGGGTGCGGGACTTTCTATGACACGCTGGATTGTATTCCAAGACGGTAGGATCAGAGAACTGTTTAACGATAAAGAAGAAGCGTTACATTATATTAATAGGTTAAAAGAAGACTGGTCATCTAAGGATGAATAGTTTTAAACATGGGCTATCAGCATACAAAAGGCACCGTTGCAGATGTGATATTTGTTCAGCAGCGAACCTAGACTATGAACGGAAGCAGACTGTCGTAAGACGTAAGCGTTCCAACAATGTTATAGACCCATATGACACCTATACTTTGAAAGAAATGAAAGCCATACGACAAATGGAAGGAACATAACATGGCAACCAAGAAAGAACAGTCTATCGAAGATAGATTAAAAGAAATAGAAGCAGTGGTATACCCTGACGGTAAAGAAGCAGGGTCTGTTGCTGACGCTATAACAGGGATAATATCCATATTCCAACACCTACTCAAAACAGTAGGAGATCACATGAACCAACAGATCAATAGGGACGAAGAGTTCATGCAACATATTGGATGGATATTCCAATCGTTAGGAGGAGAAATCGAAGTAGATGGACCTGAGCCTAGCGATAAACCAGACCTGACAGTTATCAAGGGTGACGGCTGATGCTTCGGCTTGTGTCACTTTCATGCTATGCGGGATACCCTCTAGGGGTATCCCGCCATGCCATGTATACATGGGGTAGAATTTAATTATGCAACCACCTGAAGATCGAATCATCCTCCGACAATCTTGGCTCGGCACCCTAGCGATGTGTCCAGAGCGAGCCAGACAGGACATGCTCGGCATCGCCGAATCCACCGAGTCCACCAGCACTGCGATAGGCACCTCAGTCCACTACGGCATCGAACAGTGCCTAATAGAGCAAATGCAAACAGGGAGTCCGTTGTCCAAAACGGACACCATAGATGCATCGTTAGAAGAGTGGGTTAGGAAAGAACAAGAAATAGTTAGATGGAACCACAAGGTTGACGAGTGTACAAAAATAATAGAACTTAACACAGCAGCATGGTGGGATGAAGTAAGAGAAGATATTAAACCAATAGCAGTTGAGCAACGCTTTGAACTACCACTCGTGGTTGATCACAAACCAGAGATTTGGTTACAGGGAACCATCGACTGTGTTCAAGAGTTCCCTCTTCCGATTGTGGACTGGAAGAACCCAAGTCGTAAACCATCAGACGACTGGGAAAAGAAACGCTGGTCAGTTCAAGCCGCCGCATACACTTGGGCTGTCTCCGCAATGTCAGACAATAATCTGTCAGAGCCTTTAGATTTCGAGTTCGTGTACCTAGTTAAAGGCAAGGTGCATCGAACGACAGTGAACGCAGGACCGGCGGAGTGGGCATCTTTGGTTGCGCTTGCTCGCTCCGCTGGAACACTCATATCCGCAGACCTTCCCGTCTGGCCATTAAACATGGCTGGCTGGCATTGCGCTCCTAAATGGTGCGGAGCGTGGAGTACATGTCGGGGAAGGTTTGCGGGACCAGATCCATGGAACCAACTATAGAAAGGGAGGTAGACCCATGGCAGAAAAAACAGAGAACACTATAACGGTGTTCCGTAGACAAGTTATCCAAACGGGTAACTATGAACCAGCAGAGGCATCGTGTTCGATAACGATAGCGGTGGACTCTGACGACAAAGAGGCAGTAGCCAAAGAGATAGCCCAATGGGGTGAGACTTTGGAGATAGCCAACTATGAGGCACTCGGTGTCGGATACGAACTATCCGAACAGGGGGTGCGTATGATACAGAAGGAGTTCCCTTCGACTACCAAAAGTGCTCCCGTGGCGAGCGCTTCGACCAGCAATAATTCCTACAGTCCGAAAGGCACTGGAGGAACCTTGGAAGAAATTTGGAGAGACTTGATGGACAATAAGTCCAACTGGTGGGATCCAAATTGGCAGAAGAAGTTAGATCCAGATTCTAATTTCAACAAGGCAGGACCTGACTATAAGCGTAAGGCTGATGGTAAAGGAATCTGGCTAACCAAGAAGGACGGCAAGTCTCTTGTCCCTGATTGGTTTGTATGCCCATTCACTGGTAAAGACTCCAATGAATTGAGCGCCATAGGTACGGAGATTCGTTCCTAATATGGCAACCCTGCATACGCAGGATGAAGTGGCTGAACGCCTCGCTGTCGCTCAAGGCGGCGAGGTGGACAGCGACAAGCAACCAAATAGATGGGCTACCACCTCTAAGGTAGTGGAGAACCTGATAGGTTTTATCCGCAATCCAGCAGAACGGTGGTATCTAGGTTTCCCTGAAATAGATTTGGCAACACGAGGTGTTGGTAAAGGGGAAGTGTTATTGGTTGTAGGTCGTTCCCATACAGGGAAGTCACAGATCCTGCTCAATTCAATAGTCACAAATCTAGTTAATGATTCTAATGCTCACGTTGTGATATTTTCAATGGATGAGCCAAGAGAATTGGTTGCGATGAAACTGTTTTGTTTATTGCAAGGGCGTTCCTCTACAGACGTGGAGGAAGCAATCAAAGCAGGAGACAGAAACATATTAGATGCGTTAGGTTTAGCCTCCGAACGGGAACTGTCTCGTGTCGCAATCATAGATGAATCAATGTCATTACAAGCCATGTCAGAAGCGATGGATGAAGCGAGAGAATGGTGGGGTACTAACCCTTCCTTTTGTATGATCGACTACCTTGAACTGATGGTCGGCGGGGACGCAGACGCAACGGGAGTAACATCCAAAGCGCAGGCGTTGAAACGCTGGGCTAAAACAGAACGAGTACCAGTAGGTCTTGTTCATCAAGCAGGTCGCACTGCCGGTGAACGTGGCAAAGCCGCTGGCATTCACGCTGGTAGATATGGTGGCGAACAAGAAGCCATATTCGTGATGGAAGTTTACAGAAAGAAAGATCAAACAGATCTTTCAGACTGGGAAACGAGATACCACGCAAACAGTATCAATATGAATATCTGTAAGAATAAGAGAACAGCCAGACTCCTAGATCAAACCTACTATTTAGATCCTGAGTGTGGTCACGTTCATCCTTATTGGGAGGAACTGATTCCAGATGGAAACCAGTAACCCTTATGAGATAACATTCGAGCAGATACGAGACTTTGCTTTACTGTTTCGTGGCGGGCGTGTGGCAAAAGATGACGGAGATTTTCGTCCTTGGCAAACAGCGGACGGTGGGTACATACCAGCAGACGGCAAAGACTTCCTGATCGTGGTCGAAGACCACCTGAAGGACTCTCCTGCCATCGGTGTGTACCCACTGGTCGCACATCCAGATGGAATCAAAGTCTGGTGGGGATGTGTCGACTTCGACGAAGGAATGGCAGAGTCGTACATTCACGCTAAGAACTTGAGAGAAGTTCTCAAACAACTAGGAGTAACTTCTTGGGTTGAACGGTCACGTTCAAAAGGATTCCACGTATGGGTGTTCTTCACAGAACCCATCCTTGCTGTGGATGTGCGAGTGGGTTTGATGGCGGTATGTGAAATAGTAGAGGCACCTACTAAAGAAGTTAACCCTAAACAAACTGAGATAACTGACAGGGGTTGGGGTAACGGGGTGCGTTTACCTTATGGACATAACCGTAAACAGGGTGGGTACAACGAGATGGATAACACTGATTATTCATTCTCTATGGTTCCTCTCAGAACGTTCCTCGCAGAAGCAATACCAACACGGGTAACACCCACTGCGTGGGAGCCTGTGAGAGCCCTGTACAGCCCTCCTGAGGCTCTTCCAGCGTTCACCTATAGAAAGACCCCTTATACAGGGGAACTAGACGGTCTGTCGGGCGTTATACGGCGTGGTGGTCCACGACCAGAACCAGAGAAACCAGAAGGAGACAGATCAGGCACACTGTTCGCCCTCGCTTGCGCGATGGCTCGACAAGGATACGCCGAAGATATTATCTACAAAGAATTGAAAGAAGCAGACATCGACTGGGGAGGGAAATATAATAAAAGACCAGACGGTGACAAACGCCTCGCAGAAACAGTAAGGAACGCTTGTAAAAAAGTAAGATAATGGAATCATTCATAGCGATAGTAGATCGCAGACCTAAAGTAAAAGCACGTCCGCGACACACCAAAGGAGGAAAAGTCTTCACTCCTAAAAGCACACTCGACGAAGAAGACTACGTGGCAAAAGCATGGGCAGAACAAGTTGAACAAAAATTCAGCGAACCTGTAGAAGTAACATTAATGTACACACCGGATGAGACAATCATCCACGTCACTACCTCACCCCACTCAGCGAAAACATTACGAGGTGACCTAGACAATTATGTTAAACTCACATTAGATGCACTCAATGGAGTAGCATGGGATGATGACAACCAAGTAGTACGAATAAATGCAGTGAAAGTAGATCGTCTTGATACTGATTGAATTAGAAAAATGGGAATATGAATGGGCATCTCATGTAGGTATCAGACGCTTTACGGAAAATTGGGAAAAACAAGATGCTGCCCATTATAAACGCGAATACATGGAAGATGACAGATCCGCACAAGTAGCAGCAGCAATAGGGGAATTGGCAGTAGCACGAGTGACCAACCAATACTGGGGTGGTCACGTATGGGCAGGTAACAGACATCAAGAAAACCGTGGACGTGCAGACGTAGGTTACAACATAGAAGTAAGAAGAGTTAGAACATCTAACAACGCGGCAGTACGCCGCAGGCAACTAGGAAAAGGACTTGTCCTGTTCGTAGTCAGACCAGTACCAGACGAATTTCGCACAGTCGAAATGCTGGGATGGCGAGATCACGACGAAGCGTGGGAACTCGGAGAGCCATCAGGTTACGACGAAGAAAACACCAGAGTTATAGCAGCCAACCATTTACATTGCGTAACAACTTGGAAGGCTGATGGCAAAGAAGAAGGAATTTCCGACTGAAGAATGGGTGTTCGTATCAAACAGTAAAGTTTTATACAAACAAAGACCCAGTACAGAACTACAATCATTAATGGAACTAGCACCGTTCCAAGAAGCGCGGATTCCATCACTGGAATCAACCGCCCACCTGAAAGAACTCACAGGTCAAGCAATCGACGATCTGTCACCAGAAGACAGATGGATATTCAACGCATTAATAGTTGAACGCCTGTCACTCAGAGGAGCAGGACGCATACTAGGCATACCTAAAACGTCACTAGCCCGCAGACGTGACAGAATAAGACGTGAACTGATGACTAAACTAATCGCCTCAGAACTCGTTCAAGAATGGCTTAAAAGATAGTTACTCTTCTTCCCAGTTCAAAACAGATTGTCGCAACAAACCCATTAAAGAAGTAGTCCAAACAGCGAACGCCTCACCCGCTTCATCAACACCATCTAAAGCCGCCTGAAAAGCCGAAAGTAAAAGTTCAGCCTCTTCCTCGTGGAAGATCAGAAGTAAACCCAGAACGCCATCTGGTGACCACTTAGCATGAATGCCGTCCCTGAGATCAAACAAATGGGCAGTGTCCTGAAGGTGATCATAAATGTCTTTCTGAAGAGCAACCCCTTCAACCTCCATGAACTCATCCCACTTAGCCTCAAGGTCGGCTTCCATCATTATTTCGCTACCTTGTCCTTAACTATAGTTTTAAGAACAGACACAGCCGCTGCTAAACCAGCGATACCCGCACCCTTTGCTGACGACAAGTCAGCGACAACGAAAACACCAAGGAACGCTTGAGCGAAAGTCCACCCAGCACGTTCTAATACATCAAACATGTTCTTCAAATTTTTTCCTTTGTTAAATTAATATCTTGGACGAGGCTTCTTACGACCCATTAGTCGTTCTCGTCAAACTTAGCCCGCATTCCGTTACTCATTCGTAACATAGCGTCACCAGTGAGAGAACCTTGGTTCCCACCCTGAGAAGCAGTGTCCACTAAAACCTTAGAGGCTTTAGGCACCTTCATTGTTTTACCATCTAACTGATGTGGCATCTCAACCTACTTTCCGAAAGGACGACCACCATGTGCGGCGTTGCCCAAATTAGTTCCCCGCAGATACGCTGCGGCTTTCTTAGCCTTCTGACTCATATCCCACATATTAAATGAAGACGTAGAGTTATAAGGCTGATCATCCTGCGACCCAAATGTTTCTTGGAACGAAGGACCATATCCTTTACCTTTTGGCATAATATTTTTCCTTATTGTATAAACAGAGCGCCGAACGTTTCACCGTTCACCACACCTGTAACCTTCAAAAAACCTTGTGTCTCTTGAAACTCTCTAACAGCAGAAACAGTTTTCTTACCATAAATCCCATCAACAGGACCAGCGTTAAAACCACGCTCCGCTAACTTTCCCTGCACCAAACGCACAGGCAAACCACGACTACGGCTAGGACGAGACAAAGGAGTCTTCTTAACCTGCTCGTGTAAATCTTTAAAGAACTGGATTATTGCAGCCCAATCAACAGTCTCAGGTGGTTCCACAACCCCCATACCGTTCTCTACCCAGTCACCTAACCACTTCTCAGGACACGTCGTATAACCATCACGACTCTTTTTACGATGCGTCGAAACCCACATGCCTTTGCCGAAATGATATTCAGCGGCATCAACAACTGTTTGTAAAGCACGTAACACATTGTCATTAGGCTTGTCACCACCCCAACCAGTAAAGCAAACACTAATGGAACGACTGTTCCACCCTTTAGTCCCAGCCCCACGGTTATCCCAACCTCGTCCCTCAAAAATAGTGCCAGTCTCATCAACCAGCCAGTTGTAACCAATACCATCCCAGCCTTTACCCATGTGATGGCGTTCAAAAGCCTTAACAGCAGCGGACCCTTTAGGTCCGTTCTGCACACCAGAGTGATGTACCACAACACCCTGCACTCTTGTTCTGTTTAACTTGTCGAACTTGCCTTTAGGTGGAGGTTTAGCACCCCACGTTTCTCTAGACACGTGCTTCATAACTTATACTCCTCTTTGTCCCGTTACTTGGTTCGGTGCAACAAGTCTTGCATATCTTGTCTGCGAGATATTTCATCCCACTTCTGCCCCTGCAACCAATTATACTGCACCTCAGCAGTGTTAAAGTTGACATTCACACCACCTAAGAAACTAACAACATTTCTAAGATGGTTACGCTGATACTTGCGTTCGTTCGGCCACGCACGACGAATCAAACTGATAGTAGGTAACAGACCATTTACCAAAAAGATGTGGTGATCTCGCATCTTCCAATCACCATGAAAGTTTTTCTTAGCCAAACCAACTTCTTGCAACACTTGCATCAAAGGTTCAATTTTAGTTATCGGATTAGGAGCCTGCTGATACCTGCCAGTAAAAGGAACACCAGTGAAAATCTGTTTACCGAAACCAACCTCCAAAGGAGTTTTAATAATAGGAGAAGTAGAAGCAGCGATCTGCTGACCTATTTCCTTAACTCCACTTATAGGACCTGTAACCTCCGCATACCTGAACAGATCCTGAAACGGGAAATCAGGAGCAGTGTAAACTCGTGCGCCCTTATACTTAATAGGTAACCTGATACCAAATGGTTCCATGTAATAATCAGGAACAACACCCTCAGTATCAGTACCCATTTCAAGGTTTCGTTTAAGAGAAATTAAACGATTATATTTATATGGTTGAGTTAAGAACTTCTCCAACTGGTATGGGAGATTCTTCCGAGTCCAAGTGTAAAACGGAATAATTCTCCTAGCCCAAGTCCGCTCCCACCGTGTCAACTCATCATAATCGAACTGTGTTTTAGCGATCCGTTCTACAGCATCATCTATACTCCCCCCGAACCTCAATGTGTCCATACCCACACCGATACGGATAATATCCTCAGCCCAACTGTTAACAGTTCTAACAGCATTAAATGGAGCGAACCTAGGGTTGAAAGGATTCAACACAGCGCCCACCATGCGACCACCAGTGCGTATCCTTCCACCGAGAAGCAACTCTAAACTCCAAGCGTTACTCAACCCGTACTGCAACTCGACAGAAGACACAGCCTGACCGCCACCACGCACACCTGCTTCTAACAAATCAACAACATCTTTATAAAGATTAGCGTTCTTATGTTTACTGTTAGCCAACGAACGAGCAGCAGTCAAAAAGTTCGTTTGATCCTTTACAGCCTTTTGACCTATTTGTTTAGTTAAATTAGCAGCATTTGTAATCTCTCTAAGATTAACGCCATCCAACCAAGCGTTAAAGAACGCACCAAAAATGTTACGCTCCACAAATCCGGGGGTAGCGATCATACCAGCCTTCAACCAAGACTGTAACCCATCCCATTTTTGCCACATCCACGCTGACTCAACAGGATCATTAATCTTAGCGAAAGCATTAATTACCGCAGCAACATCCTGATTCATCGCCTCATTAGCGTTCATCAAACTCCAAGGACCCCACTCAGAAGCACTAACAGCGTCACGCAACATGCCCATAGCCTGATCCCGTGTCTTCTTAACAGATGTTTTAACAGTTTTATCACTAAAAGTGTTACCAAGAAGATACGTGCTTTTTCTCAAAGTATCAGCAAACTCTGCCGCACCTCTACCAATGGTCGCTTTCCTCGATGTGCCACCTCGCATGATAGCCGCACCCTCAACTTCATCAATAACCTCTTCAACTCTTGCACGTATATCTACGCTCACCCCAGCAGATGTTTTCCATTCTGCTGTGGCTTGAACCAAATCTTCCTGTTCCATACGCAACACTTGTTCTTCAAGATTACTTATCTTCTCTAACGCTGCTTCTTCCCGTATAACAGATGTATCCATCTTTGCTTTCGCTTTAGCAACACGTTTCTTTGATGCTTTAGCACCACGCAGATGGAGAGATCGTCGCTTCGCTAAATCGTCCCGCTGTGCGTTCAATTTGTTCAACTCATCAATCTGTTTTAAAGTTAGTTGAACATCCTCAAAAGGAGAAGTCTGACCTAAACCAAACCTTTCAACAAGATCATCAGTTTCCTCTTGGAACCTAACAACATTTCTTTCAGCCCTTTCTAAAACCTGACGGGCAGTTAAATTAGTGTCAGCATTCCTAGCCCCACCCGTGAATCTTTCATGGGCGAACAAATCATCCAATTTCTGCAACTCTTCTACATGTTTTGCCCAAACGCCTAAGCGTTTAACAGAGGTGACACCCTGAGCGCCAGCCACACCCTTCCTAAGATTGTCCAAAAATGTGGACAATATCCGTAAACCTTCAACAGTCTCATCACTCTTAGCAACATTAACAGCCGCCGCATTAACAAGCCTTATCTGCTCACGAACATGCTCAACGCTGTTTTTCAAAGTATCCAAATTCAAAGCGAAAGTCGCCTGAGCCTCATCTATATTTTTAGCCACATTAGCAGGAGGCAAATCCTGTTCTAAAAAATTAAGCAACTCATCACGTTCATCTTTTTTAGCGAACCCCTCAACAATTTTTTGTTGTCTGAGTTCTTCAAGCCGAGCAATGTCTTCCTGTTCCGCTGCTAAACGGGCAGGAGCATTACTCTCATAAGGAGTGCCTTCTAACCTGCCCACCTTAGATAAACCTAAATGTTGCGATTCTGTAGTCAACGTTTCTAACTGTTCCCCAAGATCCTTACCACGTTGATTAAGTTCAGGTAAAAGTTCTTCAGCCTCTGATAATTCTTTTTTTATATCTTCTAAAGTTCTACCAGCCAACACAGATTCCATTTCAGGATCTGTAAGTTTCCAACCTTCCTCCAACCCTATTTCAATCTCCTCAATATCCGACTTACGCAACTGAATGTTGTTCCACATTTCAGTTGCTTCCTCTTCAGCCAGACGTTTCAACTGTGTTAAATCATCTATCTCTTTTTCAATAGCAGTCACTTCTTTAGGATCAACATCTATACGACCAGTAGCAGGGTCCACACCTTCATCATAAAAACGCCAACCTTGTTTTCTGGCTGCATCTCTCCATTCAGAGTGAAGTGTGCGCGGTCCAACTAATTGACCGCCAAAATCCTCTCCAATGTTTGCGTACTGCCAACGTCCCCCTATTTTCCTAACCCGAAGTTCAATGAATTGTTCCTTACGAGGCAACAATTCTTCCCTCATCTCCATCATGCGGATAGTGTCAGGGTCTTCCCCAAGATAATAATCCACCTCTTTAGTTCTTTTAACCCTGACAACACCTTGAGAACCATCTTGACTAACACCAGACAAACGAGCCATAGAAGGCAAAGGAGTGGGACCCCCACCAGCAATCTCAATTAAAGGACCTTGCAGTTGCGCTTGTTTAATTTTGGCTTGCAGTCCTGCTTCAAGAAGAGCAACCCGTTTACCTTGAGCCTCAACCAGTTGAGCCAATGGAACCGCATCACCAGTTGTACGTGTCCACTTACCTTGCTTCGGTCCACCAGATTTAGTTGCTCTTGTTTTTGTATCAGTAAATTTAAAAGTTCCATCTTTATTAACTTCCACGCTTCTTTTCACACCCGCAGTGTCTACCCACTCTTTAACCACGGTTTCTTCGCCTGCTCGTGTACCCCTATGTTTAATTGTTCTAGTCACCATCTCCATATCAAAAACAGTGTCTTCTAACAATTCTTCTAAATCATCTGTAACTTTTTTGATCTCTTCCGCTGCGGCAATAACTTTAGGATCAGCCAAATCGCCATACCCTTTTTCATACTGGGTGAGTTTCCCAATCCTTTTTCTCAAAGTACGCAACTTCTGAGTATCCCTGCCTGTTATCCCAGAAGGATATTCAGGTCGAGGTATCCCCTTTTGTAACTCTTTAGCCTTCTGCCCCGCAGCCCTTCGTATCAAATCTTTTTCCGTTTGAACAGCAGACAATCTTTCTTGCGCCCGAACTAACTCGCGGCGAGCAGTTTCGACATCTATCGCCTCGTCATAGTTGTTTTGTTTCCAACGATGCTCCATGCCAGCGATTCTTTCCAAGCGTCGCTTCTCAGGTTTTCCACCTTCTTTAAAAGGACCTCGCGCACGTTCAGCCTCTAACTCGGCTTTCAACTTTCGTGCATTAGCAAGACGAGTCTTATACGCTAATGTCTGACTTGATTTTTTTTTCAAGAGTTTATTATAAAGAGCCTCAGCCTCCATAACTTCTTTTGTTAAACCAGTAGGCTTTTTCTTCCCCTTACTACCTATCAAGTCCGAAAGCCTCACCCACTCAGCCTCCTGTTCAGGTGTCAACAATGAGACATGTCTCCCTTTCTGACCTTTCACCCCAGCAATAAAAACCTTGTCAGGAACTTTCTCTGTACTAGGAGGAAGTTGACCAACCTCACCATGCTCTTTTATTCTTTTAGCAACATCAGGAAACTTTTTCGCCAACTGTTCATCCGAAAAAGCAAACCGATCCTCCAACTCTCTAAGTTGCTTCCTAAGATTTTCCAATTGATCTAATCGTCTCTTTTGAGATTTAGTCAACTGCTCTATAAAAGCGGCAGCATCACGACCAGTAGTTAAACTTCTCTTAAGTTTATTCCACTCTTTGACTAAAGCCTTCCCCTTGCTGGTAGTCTCATCCACCGCAAGTAACTTTTCCTCCAAACGGTCAATCAGATTCTGGTAACGTTTTACCGACTTGTCTAACTGTTCCGCTAATTCCGTAACCGCAGGATCGGTTGTGGCAAAATCCCTCTCAAGCGGTTTCAAAACCGCAGCCTGCTCCTCCAACAAAGGAAGCGTTTCCTCTTTCTGACGCAACTGTCTAGTTATCTTTTCAAAATTCTTAACATCATCAGGCAACTGTGCTTCAATCTGCTCAATACGTCTAGCCGCCGCATTTTGCGCTTCCACAGCGGCACGATACTCTGCTTCCAACTCCACTAAACGCTCACGTTCCGCCATCAAAGAACCCCTCGACAAAGGCATGTTTTGACGACCAATGTCCTTCCTTATAATGTCAAATATTTCTTTCTCCAACTCTGCAACCGCATCATGCAATTTTGCTATCTGATCCACATACTCACTAGCGTGTTTCACCTCAGCAACTATCTCAGGTGCTTGTTTCGTCCAAGTTTTAACAGGTGCCGCACCAGCAGTTTCCAATATGCTTTCAAGATCAACACCTTTTTTAGAAAGCATTGAAGAAATATCTTCAATCTTGGCTAAAGCGTGTACTATTTGTGTCTCTAAATCGGCTACCTTCTCTAATTTCACAGCAACAGCAGCGCTGTGTGCCGCCATACTTTCGCCATATTTCTTAGTTTGGTCTTTCCAAAATTTTAGAACGCTTTGTTTAGCGGGAATAGTCTCCCCCCGTTTTGCTTTCTTACCCTTACCGCCTTCTTTTTTGTAAGCAATTTTACCTCTAGTATCATAAAAGGATCTTTCCGCTTCATCCCAACGAGCAACAACACCTTCAATGTCATCCAACAAATCATCCAACTTGACCATCGGATAATAATCTTTTATTCTTTTAAGAAAATGCTCAACCCTCACATCACGACCCATACCTCGCATATATGAATCTTTAAGAGTCATAAACTTTCCCTCAAATGCTTTCTCACCGAAAGCACGTTCATAAGCGTCGTCTATCTGACGACGGAAAGACAAACCAACTTCCTTAGGGTCCTGTAAACGAAATATGGAACCATCAGCATTCAACAAAACATCTACCTGACCTTCGGCACCTCTAGGCAAATGTTTACCTATAGCCCCTTCAGTTGCCACACCAGCATCATCATAAATTTGAACAAAATCTCCAATCTTACGAGGACGCGCCCTTAAAGAAGCAGGAGTTAAACGACCATGAGCATCAAAAGGAAGAGTGTCCTGTTTAACACCGCCAACCTTAAAAGAATAATTATCTATACTTCCCTCATTAACAATGGTATGGAACTTAGGTTCCAATAATCTTTTCTGAGCGTTCTGAAGCATACGTCGAGGTAACCGATAAGCCATTCCTTCCCTCTCAGCAACCTCATCAGCCATTCTCCAACGACCATCAGGACCAGCGTAAGCACGTAAAGTGTTTTCATTGATAACATCCACCCACTCATCCAACTCTTTAACCATTACTTGATACTCATCATCACTTAATCTTTTAACACTGTCAGGCAAATTGTCATAAAAAGTACCAGTGCGAAGAGCCAAATTAGGATCAGTAGGAGACATATCTAAAGCAGTATCAAGAAAATCGCTTATCTCCGCATCACCAATTTTATATAATTTGGCAGTTTTACGAACCTTTTCGCTCGCTTTTGCTTCTGAAACTTCAAAGAACTTCTCCATCTGCCTGCCCCAACGCATGTCAGTTCTAAAGTTATAAGCCAAAGCCATGTCATATGGATTGTCGCTCTTCAACATTTCAGACAAAATGTTACGTGTAACTCTTTTATTAGTAGTAGGGTCAACAACCTCATAAATAGGGTCAGGTCTGAACATTAAACGCAGACGATCCTGAGCAGCCTTCGGGGTCGCAGCCAACGCTCCACGCACAGGCAAATCCATAACCCGATTCAACACGGCACCACCCAAACCAACCTTGCGACTCCAACTAGGAAGAGCAATCTCCAAAGGAGTTCTTGCCGCTGCCAAAGCAACACTTGTAGCGTCCTTAATGTTGGTGACATCATCCATGAAACCTTTCACCAACTTACCTTCACGTCTAGCAGCACCAGAAGCACGTCTACCAGCACGTCCCGCTTGAATCATTGGTAACAAATCATCAGCAGCCCATTCATACTTCCAACCTTCAGGAATGTTCTTCAACTGTCTTTTAGCGAACCAATCATCAGATTTGCCGATCATCTTGCCCGCACCTTCAATCCACTTGTCGCCTCTCATAAGGCGACCAGCGGCACCAGTCATAGGTAGACGCATAACCAAACCAGACTTTGCTCCCAAAAATTCTCGCATTGCCACACCCAAAGGACCTTGCTTGCCTAACTCTGCGCCAACACCGCTCAAAGTTTTACGGTTACCTCTTTGAACACCTTTCATTGCTTCTTCTAAAACATTACGCACATCGTTACGTGTAAATTGTGTCACACCCTGCTTCGCCGCTAAAGGTTTCAAACCCGCTTCCATAGCCTTATAAGCCTTGTTGCCAGTAGCCGTGAACGTTTTAGTTGTGGTTCCCATCTTCGCCATTTGAGAAATCAACTTAGGAGCAGTTCCTACACCACGAGAAAGAAACGCGGGTAACCCACCCATCCACATAAGTGGATCTATAGCAAAATCACCGATAGTTCCCACAATCCGATCAGCCCAAATGTTGTCCATCATCACCGCTGCACCAGCAGCAGCAGACACACCCATAGTGAACGGAGACATCAGCATCAAACCCAAACCTACGGCTTGACGTTCATCGTGAATTAACTCACCGAACCCATAATGGTTATCAAACTGTTCACGCCAATCCCCAAAATTGAAACCCTCACCTTGAAGAAGGTCAATACCTTCTTTCAAAGTAGAAGCAACACCTGCACGACCCCAGTCAAAAACCTGCAAAGCACCCATGACAAGACCCCAACCTGATTTATCAGGTTCAGGTGGTTTATATGCAGGTATCAGATCAGGTGAAACAGTTACACTTTTTTGTGACGGAAGTTTCAAAGAACCCATCCAACTAGGTGCAGGCAAAGCACTGCTAGGAGTAGTTTTTGCAGGTGGTGGAAGTTTCCCTAACAGATCAGACCTGTCTAAAGATAATTTTTTTATCGCAGGAGGAAGTTCAAAACCCACGGTTATTCTCCCGTGGCAGTACCAATAGGTATCATACCTTGAACATATTGAAGTATCTGATCTTGAGGAAGTCCTGCATTCATTAAGAACTCAACATAAGCACCTAGATCACTTAATTCTGCGCCCACACTAATAGTCTGACCAGAAGGAGTCATCATTTCAAAAGTTCTCTCCTCAGCAGGACCATCCCAATTAGGATAATAAATATCCAACATGTCTTTATATTTACTCAAGTCAACCATCTCAACTGATCCAGCAGGATTCAAATCAGTAGGTGGTATAGGAAATTCCAATGAAGGATCAGAAGCAGTAGCATTAAACCCAGAACCAGTCATTTCAAATGTGTAACCTTTAATAAGTTCGTTTAATATTCCCTCTTGGCTGGCTCCAATTAATTGCATCGGGTCCATACCAATAGCATCAGCGAGAGAAACTGTGGCAAACATTTCTTGTTCTTGTCGAGCCTGATCAACAAGATAATCACCCAAAGCAAAATCGCTTCCCTCTAAAGCACTTAACATCGCAGGAGTCATTCTTTCCAACGCAGTACTAGCAGGAGTGGAAGCACCCATAAAATTGTTAGCAGGACTAGGAGCCATGCCAGTAGCAGGTATATAACCTTGTTGTAACTCCATAACCGCATCATAAAGATTCTGATCAGCAACTGCTTGAGCAGTAGCCCCACTTGGCTGCATCATCCCCATCAAAGAACTCAACGTGTCCATTTGCTGTTCATCTTGAGCAACTTGTAACATCCCAGACTGATATGGGGTCATAGTCTGAGACATCATATAATCCCAAACATTATCCTGATAAGCCATATCCGCAGCATCATCTCTCGCTGTGCGACCTTCAGCGTAACCTGCCATGTCAACACCAGCGCCCATGCCAGCCATCATCATCTCAGGGTCAAGACCAAAATATGGACCTAATAGTTGAGATTGTAAATTTTGTTCAGCGGCAGACTGCTGTTCAGCCAACATTTGCATAGCCGACTGCAACTCCATGTTCCGACCAGTAGTGTCCAAATCCTGACGGTAACTATCAAACATGTAGTTACCTAACATTTCCGCTTCGCTGGCACCTTGTTGACCGATAAGTTCTAACGCTCCCATGAAATCTCTCATAGCGTCAGTCTCCTCGCCGTAACCAGCGAGATTCATTCCAATGTCACCACCTATGACATCCTGAATAAGATTCTGTTCAACACCCTGTTCTGCGAGTAATGCGAGCATGTCGGCAACATCCGTACCACGTTGAGTGGTACGAGCCTGAAATTCGTCAGCAACAGTTCCATAAGTCGCTTTGTTTAACTCAGCCATCTGATCAAACAAAATGTCTTTAGCCTCATTAAACGCTATTTGAGCATTATTTATATCCGTGTTACCATCTTCAACCGCTGTTTGAATAGCCTCTACACGATCATTGTAAGTCTCAGTTAATATTTCTAGTTGGTCATTTAAATACTGGTCTTCTTCCTCAAGAACAACTTCCCCTAGTTCCTCTTCTGTGGTGACCTCTTCTTCTTCTGTTATCTCAGATTCTTCCACAATCTCTTCTGCACCGTCAGAGGGTTCTGGCATCATTTCGATTGTGCGTTTACCAGTTTCATCAGGTTCACCCCATTGAAAGATTGCTTTCTGACCAGCAGAAAAACCATCAACTTTGACATCATTCACACCAAGATTAATGTTCATAGGTTGATTAGCGGCTTCTTGAGCGCGCAACTCACCTAAGACATCAGCATTAATAATCCCCTGATCAAAACCCCACTGAGCGCGAGCATCATCGCTTTCCATTTTTTCAAGCATCTTTAAAAATGTATTAACAGGATCAACATCACCTGTGGCTGCATCTTGTATAGCAGTCAAATCTGGATCTGTAGTCTCAGTAGTAGTCGGAGCAGGACCTGTAACAGGACGTTGCGTTTGAGGAGGAGGTTGTACAACTTGTGTTTGCTCAAAAGTAGATGCATTCGCAGGAACATTCATCATCATACGGGCAGCCTCAGGATCAAAAGCAGGGGTAGCGCTAGTAGGTGTTGATTGTGTTCCACCACGAGATTGAGGACCAGTGCGAGTACGACTAGCAATGCCAGTACCGCTTCTTATCTGATCTCTAATTGCAGCCTGTTGCGCCTCTGCCGCAGCCGCCGCTTCTATAGCCCGACGTTGCCCTAAAGGTATCCCTTGTTCAATCAAAGTAGGAGGACGTGTGGGACTAAAATTTTGACTTATTTTATTTTGTAAATCAGTTTTTTGTGTTCGGAAGTCTTCCAGTATCTGTTCCATTACCGATGGACCCTGCATGGAGGGATTATTATACCAGTCGAAATCGGGAGGAGGAATGTATTGAGGATTCATTTTTCTTATATAAGCATCTAAATCTTGTTTGTTACTTTTCTCAGCCGCCATATCCTCAAACGTGTACTTACCATTAGCCATTAGGACATCGCCTCCCGAATCTCAGCAGCCTTAGCAGCCCGAACCGAATTAGCATCAGTAGCCCGCTGCAACCTCTCACCCGTAAACTGACCCTGCGCCGCCAAATCCTGCAAAGCCAAATCCAAAATCGCACGATTCTGAGCCGTAGCCGCCTCAGCCCTCGCACGATCAAAAGCAGCCAACTGTTGTGCTAAAGCCTTCTTCCTCAAACCAGAATCATAAATACCACGAGAAATAAACCGTTCACCAATCTGAGGAACAGCCTCCTTCTGAGCCTGCCCCAAATCGTAACGTTGACGATCATAACCAGTACCCACATTACGTCTATCCATAGTCGTCTTATTCAACGCCGTTTTAAGGCGTTGACTAGGAGAGATCCCATAAGGATCTTTAATATTGAAACCTGACGACAAAGGATTATAAGCCATATCTACCTGCTGCGAGTCTGAGAAATACTAGGGTAACGTTGCGCTATCTTTCTACGAATAGCCCGCTGCTCATCAGGAGAAGCGTGACCTATAAGACGCAACGCTGCACGAGCATGAGCCTTATCGTTAATCGGGTAACTACCAGACTTAGGAGCCTTGGATGGAACCGCGTAATCGCTCTTAGGTAAACGTCTGCGTTGCGCCGCTGTTAAACGAGCCATCTAGTTATACACCTGACCCGCAATTACAAGAGTGGCAGTGTCTACAACAACATTTAGCACAACAGCCCCCTCCGACCCACCGCCGCTGAGAGCAGTACCAGCAGTTACATCCGAAATGTCGCCCGTACTGGTCTGTGTGATACGTTGGTTTATTCTCTGTACGCTCATTGCAACACTCCCTATCCAAAGTATGTGATCTGAATATCAGAATCTGATGACCCAGCCCTGATGAATTTCACATCTGTTAAATCGTCTTGGTACAAATCCATAACACTGTATGGATTCAAATAGTGACCCACAGAAGCAGTCGGGGTTCCCCACCTGACTCTGATTGGTTCAGCACCGTTTGTTATCATTGCCGCAATAGCACCAGTTGCGGCTGTGCAAGCAACAGCCACAGTTGAAACTGTTAACTGTTGGTCACCTACAGACGACCCGTACTGTGAGGCGTTGTATCTTATTCCTGACATGTTTCTCCTATCCGCCTAACGCCGTTACGCGGGTTTCTAAATCATCCAATTTTTCTTGGATTTTAAACAACTCAAATTCGATTGCTTGGGCGTTTTCGCCAAGCATCTCTTGTGTGGGCTGGTATACGACAGTCATTACTCGGCTGCTTTTGCTGCCGCTGTAGGTGGATCATCAGGGAAAACAACTTCAGACACCTTGCTGAAACCAGCAGGTAGGTCACGTAGTTCTTGCCTGTATGCCGCCCATTCCTCAGCAGTGTGCGCCCCTAGGGATGCGTCTGCTATTTGTGTCCAGTCTGTGTCACGTAACATTGCGTCACGTTGACTACGAACAAAAGTGAAATCCAGATCCGCTGCCGCTTTTCTATCTTCCAATTCTTGTATTTCTTCTGCCGTGAGTTCGATGTATTCACCGTCTACGACCTTATATCTTGGGTCTGCCATTATGCTGCTCCATTTATTCCATATAGTGTGATAGTGCTGTATTGAGAAATATCGCTCGAACCTAAAACAGGACCATAAATGGTAATTTCATCAATATCCGCAGTAATTCTAAATCTGGCACCAACTAAACTCGTTTTGACGGATGTAGTTGCATCTCTCGGTGATTCAGATTTCATAATTATAGTTTTTTGATGTGCCGTATTCGGGTTCATTATCCACATTTCAAAAACACCAAAAATGTCCGCTGTGGAAGTACCTGAAGGATTCATACAGCCATAGGTAAATGAGGTTCCTCCTGTGTATGCTCCTGTTGCTGGAGTACTACCACTTGAATCTAGCCTCGTATAATCATAATTGGTTCCACTATTTCCATTTAGTCGAACAGGAATGAAATTAGGTGCATAAGTAGCATTATCATTTCTTAAACTAGCAACCAAATACAAATAATCGTAAGTATTAGGGATACTAGATTTAGTCCACGAAGCCGCGGCACTAGATAACTCATCGTGTTGTATAACATTCCAAACTGCCATTATGAACTCTTTATTCCGTAGATAGTAATTGCTGTGCCGCGCTGGAAAGAACCAGAAGAAGGATACAATTTTATGCTTGTAACGGCGGCTTTATCAGACCAGCCGCCTCCACTCATTTTCACCATAGGATTAGAGGGGCTAACCGCCCATTCTCCTGAAAAGGACATCACAGCGGTTTTTATATTCGCACTAGTATAATTAGGAATAATCATATTGACTGATCCATAATTTGCTGTTCTAGTGTATTGATTTCCATTTATAACACCCATATACCATTGGTTATGACCTGTATAAGTATCACCACTTGTAGAACTGGAATATCCTTGCATACTATTCCAATAATAATTAGCACTCGTATCGCCATTCAACTGCACATACACATCTCTGTTTCCTGAACCTGTTGCGGCTGATTTTCCTGAAATGTTTAATTGCAAATGAGCGTAACCTGATACAGAACTGAAAGTCACATTTGCGGCATCAGCCTCCAAATAGACTGTTTCTATTGCTTCAATAACTGCCATTACGACACCATCCTTGGAAGAACACCAAATAAGTCAAAACGAGAATCGGCTACAAAATTTCCCCCATTGGTTAAATCAATCTCTGTTATCGCTGCTTGGTTTTCCCAAGTGTACGAATACATTATTGTTTGATTACCAGCACGATCAGTTTGACAAAGAGCATGTTTATATTTGCCAGAATTTATATCAAAGATGTGCAATATTCCCGAACCAAAAAGTCCAGAAGTCGCAGAAGCACCAGTTGCGTCATCACTCCACCAGTAGGTTGCAGTAGCACTATTTGAAGCCGCCGCCGAAGTTCCATTTGAGTACACGTACATGTAGGTATAATTTCCACCTGTGTCATTATTCAAATTGAGTCTCGTAGGATCAGCGCTACTTGCTGTGTCTCCGCGAGCGGCGCTTAAAAGAACAAGATCCTGATACTGTGACCAGTCATTAGCACCAGTTGAAGATTGTAAAGTTATTGTAGAAGTCGAAGATCCTGAAACCACTACCGTTTGTAAAGCGACCCACGCTTCGACATCAGTAAGAACATTAGTTGATTGATCCAGATAAGCGGGTGCGGCAGTATTTATTGTTTGTGTCATTATGCCACCGCATATCTGATTAGAACAATACCAGCGCCACCATCATCATTGTGATATGACCAGTCTCCACCAGAACCCGAACCTGTGTTGACAATACCGCCATTACCAATATTATTAGCAGCAGCAGAACCCGCATTACCACCTAAACTACTTGAACCACCTGTTCCAAGCGTTACGCCACCACCAGCACTAGTAGCAGATCCACCACCGCCAGCGGCATAAACAGGAGTAGTGGTGTTTACACCCAAACCTGTGGCACCATCGCCACCATTACCACCAACAGCAACAGCACTACCTGAACCTGCCACACCAGTAGCGCCAACGGCTCCTTTACCGCCACCGCCACCTGAGAAATAATAGCCACCGCCGCCGCCATTATTTCCTTGACCAGCAGTTCCAGCACCACCAGCATAAGTAGTGGCAGAATATGAACCAGCAGCCCCGCCACCAGAACCACCCGCTTGACCAGCCTCAGTTCCCCAATATCCTGATCGACCACCACCTGTAGCAGTAACACCTAAAGCAACACTATCGTTACCATTTGTTCCCGAAGTTGAGCCATCATTTCTTCCTCCCGCACCAACAGTAATAGTGTAAGGAGAAGAAGCAACGTCTAGTGTGGCTTCGCCTGTTAACATACCTCCAGCACCACCGCCACCCATCTTTCCATAACCGCCGCCAGCGACTATCAGATATTCAACATCGCCATTACCAACAACAGTCAACGTACCAGTACCCCTGAAAGCATGAACACGATATGTTGTACCAGAATCCTCATACTGAGTCATCATTCCACCGTATGCAATAGGTATAGCGGCACCGCCAGCCAAACCACCATTCATCCACGCAGAAACAGCCGTAGACGGATTAGCCTTCGCTAAATCCCGTCGACCATTCCACGTAGAAACGTAAGTGCTAGGGTTAGTCCTATCTTGTCGAAACACTATAAGACCTCTTAAGCAGTTATTCTATTTACGTAACCAAAGATTTGGATAGAAGTAGTAGTAGCAGCAAAAGCACGAACCACCAAAGGTGAAGCATTACCTTTGATGATAAGCCCCGGAACTACTAAGACAAGTCCAGCCTCTGTGGTGATTGTTTGTTCAATTAGATCACCAGCAGCAGCACTACCCCACTCAATCGTTAATTTACGATCACTTGTGTCATAGTTGGCTGCATACAGCCATATCTCATCATAAGTAGTTGCTGTAGAGGAACCTGTATGAACTTCTTTGCCTGCTGTGGCATTGTCATCTATAAGGATTCCTCTACCATCTGTGCTACCAGATAGTGTTATCTTTGAATATGTTGCCATATTACCTTTCCTTTATTTAATTAAAAACCGAGTTAGTAAGAATGTTATTAGCGTTATTCCATTCAATAGATTCTGTGAGGGCTACTGTTCCAGTGGCATCAGGGAACGTAATAGTACGATCCCCAGTCGGGTTAGTAACTACTAGACTTGTTTCGTGAGCATCAGCAGCAGAACCTTCAAATTGAATATATTGACTAGAACCATTAAAATACAAATAACTATTAGAAGTAATTCCTTCGACAACTGTTAAAGTACCGCTAACAGTTGTGTTTGACCCTGAAGTAGACAGAGTTGGAGTTCCTCCAGCCCAATTAACAACGTCAGTAAAATTAGCGTTCATTTGAGATGCAACAATAGATGTTCCTGCAACAAACGAATTTGTGACCGATAAAGCCGCCATTAACGCAATCTCCTAGTCCTATACATGCCTATAACTGACGTAAGCCCCCACTTTCCGCGTTTAACGGAAGTAGGAGAATTACCAAACCTCAAACTAATAGCCTGTGCTGTCCCAATTGTCGGCCATCTAGCGAACAAATACTTGTCTTGGGTGCCTTCCGCAGCCCATTCTGCGGAATCCCATTTTCCTGTATCCCACACAGCGGGAGAACCAAGTCCTGTAACAGTTTTGTAATATGAAGGTACAACCCACCCGCTCAAGTCATAATCCTTGTAAATGTACATGTCTATTACCACATCATTGTCTGCCAAAAGCACAGTACGGGTTTTACCCCAACGTTTAGGGAAAGTAGGACGATTACCTACAAACCAGCCTGTCTGATAATAAGACTCGATTTCATGGGCGGTACTCACATAAGTGTCAACATCTTCTGTTTCAACATTAATTCGACTTATTCTTGTGAACGCCGCAGGAGTGTTTATTTCCGATGTGACACCTATTCCATGATGAGTAGCGCCACTTGGACGGTATTCTAAGAGTTGACGTGCATTAATGTCGTAACGAACCCAAGCGCCAGTATCACCAAGGCTAGGATCCCACATAAAAGTGTTACGTCTTTCATCTTGGCTAGAATATGACAGATTGTCATCCGACTGGTAGTCGACTGACACCCAAAGTTTTTCCTGAAACCACATCAAAGAAGGAGCATTAGTTAAAGTTAAAGCAGGTTGTCCCACATCATAAGTCATTGCTGGATGTATACGTTCAAAAGCCCAAGCCAAATTTTGTTGATTCAAAATATAGATACCTTCTTCTCCATACCAGAAGAAAACACCCATTGTCGCAGCGACAGGCTGACAGCCATCTCTGTTACCAACTGTTCTAGTAATGTTTCTCAATTGGAACGTTTCGCTACCAAAACCTGTTATCTGATACACAGAGTTTTGTTTAAATATTAGAAGTCTGGTTCCATCAGGGATAATGGCGGTTATAAAATCGCCATCTTCACCTGTGTCTACATCAATGTAATCCGCTGCCGCCCATGTAGTCGGGTCGCCTGCGCTTGACCATCTGATACGGTTACTGCCGTCTGTTTCATTAATGTGGGCTGCGAACATTCTGTCTTGCCACGTAGAAATGTAACGTGCCATCGGGAAATGCCCTGAAGTGCCATCAAAAGCCTGCGTGTAACCTACAGTGTCGTCTGTTCCACCTGTCCAACTAAAAGCAGAATTAGACACAACAACATTAGTTGTAATATTCCAAACATAGTCACCATTAGAAAAATATGTTTTACCATTAAACGTCGCAGAAGAAGGAACCTGATCTTTAAAACCAAAAACATCACCAGATGATTCTAAAGGACCTGAAAAGTTCATATCCGAACCGTCATAAGCCATACGATAAAAAGAAATAAGCCCAGTACCAGAAGCAGCCTTAGTAGCAGCAACAATGTTATTATCATCAGACTCATAATGAGTCATCAACTTTATGATCTCATCATCAGTAGCAGGAGCAGTAGCGTTAATACGTTTAACCCCGTTACGACGACGAACACCACCCCTAGGGTCAACAGAAACGTTCAATAAAGCAGGTGATTCGTTGAAACCAATATTAAACTGGTCTGCTCTAAGATTTAAACCGCCTGTGAAATCAGATTTTTCGTCGTAACGAAAAGCATCAGGACCAGCACCTGTAGTTGGTGTTGCTTGTAAAACCATTCGTTAATATTCCCACGAATACCGAAAACGGTAAGGGAGAAAATTGGAACCCAACCATTGAGAAGTGCGAACACTGTTTAATAGTAATGGTTGAGGAGCAGGACTATCTTCAAATCTTGCACGAAGATTATCTAACTCTTGAATAAACTGTGAATAATACTGTTGCCCCATCGCAGCATCTTCCTGCTGTTGATAAGCCCTGTAAATAGCGTACAACGCTAAAACGTTGTCGAAAGGAACAGGCAAATCGGGAGTATTAGCATCAGCAATAGCAGTACGGTTAACAGCCGTGTTGCCACCAAACTCAATAGGGTTACGGTAAGCCCGAACATTAATAGTCTGAACACCATTAGGAGTCGGATAAATTCTTATTACCTGATTACTGATACCCGCCGCAGCACTCGTGTTACCAGAAGCCCACATCGAATAATACCAAGGCTTACCTATACCATCAGTTTCAAGAGGATATAAAATATCCCCAGCGTCACGACCAATATAAGCAAGAACACGGTTATCTGTTCTTAAAGCAGCAACTTCACGTATACCAACATTCTTAGGTGCTGAACCACCAGAAAATGTCACACCGTCGTGAATAATACTAAGATTAGTAGCAATGTCAGCCATCGGATAATCAGACTGACCGCCAACCGTACTGAAAGTTAAAGACACTTCATAAAACGGCCAACGCTTCTCAGAATAAACAATAATGTCATAACCTTCACGAATAAACGTATTCATTGTCGTATCAGCAATATCATTACTGGTTATGTCAACTATGTTTCTCACATAGTCGCGCATTTCACTTAGTTGCAAAACAAACCCCTACTCGGTTTTAGATTCAGTTACCTTCTTAGTAGGTGTTTTCACAGGAGCAACAGGCTTAACAGACGTATCTGCTACACGATGAATTTTACGTGATGGTCCAACCGTTTGTGGTCGTGGTGACGCATCTCTGAAATTGGTGCCAGCCGACGGTTCCCCGTAAGGTCTAGCCCCTTTTTTGTACGTATACTGTTCATATTTAGCCATGTTTACTCCTATGAAAACTACCTCTGTGCCGTCAAATTATGCAGATATTAAGCAATACCGTACATGTATCCTTGACGGGCGCGGTTGCTTACTGTCAAGTTGCCGTAGCAAAGTAACTGCGAGTAAACCGCATCTATGTTAGTTGGGCGCACAAACGGGGTTGGTTTAAACCATACGTCGCTGTGGGCTACTAACTGAAGGTACTTGGTGTTAAGCATATACATTTTGCCTTCACCAGCAAGAGTACCGTCAAATGTTACTGGACATCCCTTGAAGAGAAGATTCTGGAAACCACCGTCAGCCATGTCGGTGTCGGTGTACCTGATCTGTCCTTCAAGAAGGGCTTCATACGCTTCGTATTCTTCCTGTCCTGTGATTATAATTGTTGGCTGGTCATTACCAACTGAACAATTATTATAGGTTGTAGCCATGTTTCCTTGAGTAAGCGCACCTGATATGTTAGCAACTTGTGATCTCCACCACGAGTTGTCAGAATCAGTAGCATCAATACCCGCAAGAGCGGCTGTACCATCATCATTGCCAAGACCTACTAGAGCCGATAGACCCATCCAGTCTTTACCACCATTGCCTGTACTGTTACCGAAGAACATGGTGTTCATGTTTTCAATAATAGTTTCCTGAGTTTGGAAAATTTTTCCTTCAAGAAGGTCAATGATTTGTGCTTCGCCATTGTTTTTGGCTTCTTCAATACCGTTGATTGTTACGGTAGCAGCATACTGTCTCCAAGAATACTCAGCAGCGCTTATGCCTGTTTGAGCAGTCGTGTCGATAGTGTCAGTGCCTGCGTAAGAACCAGCAGTCGAGTTTGTTCCATAAATAATTGGAACGACGATATTTGCACCACCTGAAACACGCCTAATTGTCTGACCATTTGTCAAAGCGTAGAACAGTGGTCTAGCCGTGAAAATGTTGTCAGTCAGTTTAGGGATATAGTTTTTCAGTGTGGTTGACAGAATCTCGTCAAAGTTAGCGTTTCCTGCCGCCATAAGTTTTTACCTCACTATTGTCTATGAAGCAAGTTCCCGTTTCGCATCCGCAAATGCTTCACGAATAGAATTAGGTTGATCTACGGCTTTTTGCGATGACCCTGTTTGTTTGGAACCTTTTGGTTCCACAACAGAAGCATCACGTTTAGCATCCAAACGCTCTTGCTCTTTTTCCAATTTGCTTGCTTTGTCGGACAGATCGCCGTAACGCATGTGCGTTAATGCTGCTTCTAAATTTCCGATTTTGTTGCGTAAAGCATGTTGGTAAAGTTCCTGAGCGTCAAAATCCCCGTAAGTGTCCCTAAGTCCTTCTACTTGCTTTTCTATTTGTTGTCTTTTCTGCAAACGATCCTGCTGCTCAAGACGAGCCTCTAACTGACTTATTCGCTGTTCACTCACATCAGGTTCAACTGGATCAGAATAATCATCGTAATCATATTCATCTCTCCGTTGAGGCTGAACCTGCGGTGTTGGTTGAACACCAAAAGCATCACCTAAAGCCGATAAGGTTCCCTCTGGATCTGACTCCAAAGAAGACACAATCGCCTCTGCTTGCTGTAACCGTCTACGTTCGGAAGCCAATTCCTGCGTCTTACGTGTGTAATCCGACTGTCTTTGGTATCCGTCCCGAAGTTCTTCAAGACTGACCTCTTGTTCCTCACCATCCACCTTTACGGTGTATGCTTCGCCAGAAGGTTCCTCTGTAACTTCAACTGAAGACTCTGGAGTGTCCACCTCAGTGGATTCCAATACATCCTCTTCCATATTCTTTTTCTCCTCGGAGTCCTAAAAGGCTGCTCCTATACTATTCGGAAACTCTGTCCCGTTATAAGGCTGGAAGTTCCAACCCCATTTGACCCTGTAACTGGGCCAACAACTCTGGAGGTACGCCGCCGGTGGGAGCAAACGCTCCCATGTCGGGACTTTCAGGCATAGGCGTTTGACCAAACGGTGTAGGTGCCGCACCTGCCTCCGCAGCAGCAACTTCCATGTCTTGCGGAGTTTGCTGCTGAATAATAAATTTGTCAGGATCTTTAATATCAAATCCCATTGTTAAAACATGTTTTGCTAAGGCTGCGGGATCAACTACTGTTCCCACAAGCGGAGCCATCGCATTTAATAATGAGACAGCCTGCTGTTTACGGATAGTGTCATTCATCGGCTGAGTTGAACCAGCCTCAACACTGAAATCGTATTCGCCTATAATGTCCTCACGGGTGTAAGGAACGAACAAATCCCCTCCACCTTTTTGTGCAACACGAGCCATCTGCTCACCAGTCATAAATTGTTGCATAACCTGTAACACTCTGCGAGCAACATAGCCGATACCAAGTTCAACAGTTGCTAGTTTGTCCGCTGCGCGGGCATTACCTGCATCAGCAATAATGGATGCTTCGGTAGCAGTCCTTCTAATTTCAGGCATCTGACCGCGAGCATATTCAGAAACACCAGAAACAGTATTAATATCCGTTTCAATAATGTCACTGTATTGATAAATCTCTGGAGATAACGGAGTTTGAGGCATCGGAATAACCGTTTCACTCAACGGTTTATTCTCCTCAACTACAGGAACAAGACGACCATCCTGATCAGACGCTAATGCTTCACGTCCTTCAGGACCAAATGAACGCTCGTGATACAAATATTTTCTTGCATAACGTTTACGAGCATTCACAAGTTGTGTACGTGTTTTATCTAATTCAAGTTGCAAAGACTCGATTGCTTCCAAATCACCCATTGGATAAAAATAGTCAGGAATGTCATAATTTCGTAACATTACAAAAGGTTGACCATAAGCGTAAGGCATAGGCGTTGGATCTACAAGAAACTCGTCACCCGACTGGGACAAAACAGAAATAGTGTTATTTGCAATGTCATAAAACTCGAAAACAACAGTACGTTCTTCGTCATACAAATATTCTTCCTGCTGTTGACGGCTAGTAGGACTGTTAAGAGGGTAAAGGATATTATCTGCATCTAACTTTTTACGAGCAGAAGCCTTGTAACGTTTATCTTTCTTAGCCTCATCCAAAGGACGCACAATTCTTTGTGCGATCCAATTAGCGTCTTCTAAACAAGTCGCTTCAGGATCAACAAACATGTCAAAAGGAGAAATACGTTCCACAAAAGGTTGATCTTCAACGATCATCATCGCTGTGTTAGTAATATTCGCAGCGATCTCCTCATCACTGGGAAGATCACCAGCAAACTCAGGATTAGCCATAGCAAAAGCATCAGCCTCTAAATTCGCTTCATTAATCATATCCTCTCGTTCTTCCTCACCGAGAGTACGTTCCTGTTCAAGGAACTGCCAACCTACTTTTATCCAACCGTGACCGAAAATAAGAAAATCTTTAACGGAACGACGGAAAGGCTTACGAAAATCGTGATGTCTCCAAACATGATTAATAACTGCTTCAACAAAAGCAGCCCTGTCACTATTCTCAGGATCATTAGGAGTGACAACCACTTTAGGGTGGTTGACCGAAACAGACGGAGCGATAACATTGACGGTGCTAAAGGCAAGATTAACAGCCACCAAATCCTCTGTAGCAGTGACACGCGGCCAATGCTTCCCTCTGTACAAATCAATCATTCTCTGCCAAACAGAGTCATAACCCATTTCTTGTCGCCAACGCGCACATGAATCCAACTTACGCAGGATTATTTCATGCTGTTCCGCTCTAGTTTTACGTGCCATTAGACTTTCTCTATGTTACGCCCTTGCGCTTTGGCTTCGGCGATTAGTTTGTTTTCTCTTTCGTTTAAAGTCAAATGCTGCTCGTCTGGCGGTAACCGTGAGCGGGAGACTGCTCCAGTTACGAATTTGATGCCAAGTAGTTTTTGACGACGTTCCCATAATTCATCCAGTTCCGTTTCCGGCACAGGACCTCGAAAATCTTGCACGTAGATGCAAAAATCTTCGTATGTCGCCCCACGAGGGAGGACCGCCACGTCTATGGACGCTTTGTATGTGGTGCAGCGTTATGTCCAGCCAAATCGGGTTGTGGTGCAGAAGGTTCTACATCACCTGTTGTGCCATGCTGATTGAATGGAGTGTCGCGAACAGTCTGTTCTCCGTAGCCGCCAGTCATATTAGCGTACTTCGGGCTATCAAAACGTTGACGAGGTGAATTAGGTTGTGTTGGTTCCCAAATAGGGTTAGCCACAACAGAGCCACCACGCTCCATTACATTATTTCCGCCTGTAGTGCCTTTGCCATCAACATTCTGACTAGCACTGGTGTGCGAAACGAATCTTGCCATTTGAACCTCCTAGGTTCCTAAAGTCTCTATAAGATACAATTAAAGTGTCCCACGTACAGTGTTTTGCCCTATTTGCATCTGCTCTTCTTCAGGTTTTTCCACTGAAGGAAGCAGATTTCTAAACCAATTAACAGTCCAATATTCGTCCTGTTTTAGCGTAAATTCAGGCATAAACGCATACTGGCGCATCTGATTAGCCATAGCGAGAGCCATAACACGGTCATCATGCGGGCTACCAGACATAGTTCCACGCTCATTACGCACATAAGTGCGTAACTCAGCCAAAGTAAACCTGTCATGGATCTTCAACTCGTTGTTTCTTAAAGCCATACCAAGATCATCAATAAGCAAAGGTTTAGTGGTTCTAGTAGTTTTCCAACCAAATTCTTGAGAAATCTTAGAAGTAGCCTGATTTAAAGACCTTTTACGAAAAATGTTAGGATAACCCAAATGACGCAACTGAGTGATAGTAGTTAAACCGTGGTTATTAGATTCAACACAACACAACCCAGCGTTGTACCACAACCCCATCATAAACACCTCGTGTGCCAATTCATCAGGTGGAATATGACCATGCCATGCTGCTACCTGATCACCAGTACGCACATCTAACACTTGAATACAAGAATAGTCGCCGTGAACTAAACCCTCAGAAGTATCAACCCCTAAACAATAAATGTGTTCTAACTCAGGCTCACGCCAAACTGTAAGCATCTTTCCTAAATTCTATGACCCTCGGAGTAGGCTCACGCAAATATCCCATTTGACCAGCCTCAACCATGCTTTTTTCCATATCTTCCAAAACATCCAAATCAAACACAGGGTTACCTGATTTAATAAACGCCTCTTCAGGGCTACTTGGGTATTCTTGAGCCAACTGCCACGCCAACATAGATTCTTTCTTAGATTGATACCAAGAATCATCTCTGTCCTCAGTGGCAGACCAAGGAAAAAACATTGGTTCAAACCTGTTAGTACCAGTTTCAGAACCTACCCAAAGTTGATGAAAGAAATTACCAGAGCCATTAGCAGTAGACAAACCAATGATCCTACCGCCAACATCCGCGACAGGTTCTATAGAAGCCCACGCTTCCTCAGGATTTGGAAGGAACGCCCATTCGTCAACCACAACCAGCGAAGCCGACTCACCTCTAGCAGGATCGGATGCTGAAGGCATCGAAGTAATCTGTGAACCATTATCAAACCCCATTTTCTGCTGATGTTCAACCAGCGACTTAGGACCACGTTCCAGCATCCACTCAGGTAAATGCTGAAACCCATACTTAGACTTTCTTAACAATAAAACAGACTCACGTTCAGTACGTGAAAGATCAATAATGTTCTGATCAGAGAAAAAGAACGCTAACCAAAACTGGTGGGCTGCAACAAGAGTAGTCCAACCTATCTGACGTGCTTTTAAGGTGAGACTGTAACGGTTGGTGGCCCAATGTTGTAATGCTGTTGACTGCGCACGTCGGAGATCAAAAAGAATACGA
>VTLG01009340.1_pt1 | contig 40868 bp, 52 predicted proteins | sample 4694571 | NCBI WGS metagenome assembly VTLG01 (sample SAMN12604809, study PRJNA352737) | marine metagenome | biome: ENVO:00000447; feature: ENVO:00000209|ENVO:00000569|ENVO:01000036; material: ENVO:00002151; isolation source: viral sequences binned using virsorter ...
CAATAACCACTAACCAATAACCACTAACCAACGGAGCAAATGACAATGGCACGAATAAACACAATCGAAAGCGCACGCGCAATATGGGACAGTTTGCCGATAGCAAAGCTTGCAGCAAACCCAAAGATTAATACGCCAGGCCAAGATCTTGGCATAAAAGCTATCGCCGGATGTTTAAACAAGAACAATGGCAAATGGCGCGCTACACCGCCTAAAGAACATGACGCTAAGCTACTCTGGAAACTTGTAAAATTCCATAGGTCAACGGGTAATCTGCATAGCTGGCCATGGTTCGCGCCAAAGATGCTAACAGACCAGCTAGATACTTTGGCGATCCTACTGCTAGGCGGGCGCAGTGATGCTGCAAGTAATTGGCAGCGCGTATTAGGACGATAACAATCTAACCAACGGAGTACGAACAATGGCAATAAAGAATAACCGTCAATCTATAAGAAAATTCGTTGACGAATTGCACGCGCAACATCCAACAACCCAGGCCGAGACAGTTTCAGCTATGTGCAAATCACTGGCCACATGGGCTATCGAATCAAAACAGCAAAACCGAGTAGACCCCAGGAACAAACGCGCTGTTGATGAGGTTCTATATATGCTCAATGTATCCGAAGATGACCAGCGCCAATTTCATCTGGAATTTTATACATGCTAAGGCGTGATGGACGATAACAATCTAACCGATGGAGTGAATGACAATGACATTAACCGAAATGAATGAATACTTGGGTAAAGAGGGGGTGATTGAGCATTGGAGTGGTGACCTATCGATTTGTATCAACGTCAAGGTTACCGATGTAAAGATCAGTTGGGGCAAGACAAGGTACGAAGTGACTCCCATTAGTGGATCTGGCAATGTATGGGTTGAAGATGGAACCATTAAGTTCAAGAACTCAAGGAGTAAATGACGATGAATAATAAAAATAAAACAATGATCTTTGAGAATTACGTTGACTCTGGAACCCTTATTTTGGCAGATCCATGCTACATTCTTGGCGAGTTTGCCACCAATGGAGTGGATGACTGGCAAGCATTCTGCGATAAGATCGGCCCAAAATCTGAATTCCAGCGTAATATGGCATCGCAACCATTAGGCGCGGGAGTATGCACGCTCGTTTCAACGGGCTACGGGGATGGGGCATATCGGGTTGTCGTTGAAAAAAACGATGAGGGCCGAGTCAAAAAAATGACGGTAACATTTATCGATGATGATACTTGACAATCCCAGTATTGATTATTAAGATTATCTAAACAACTAACAGCACCAACCATAGGTGCAGGAGTACGACGATGCAGTGCATTAAGTGCGGTGATGCGGTAGGGATTGATGAAGATGGCTGCCCATCCGCAGACAATGTGTGTGCAGGGTGCAGTGATCCATGGCTCGATGATGCAAAGCGTTGTGGACGATGCAGTCTCTTAGCTGAGGGGTACTTCAGTACAGAGATCGGTGTGACGGTTTGGGATTCGACAGGATCAGATGAGCTGTTTGTGTGTGCAGGGTGTGTTCGAGATACAGATGTAATTCAAAGCGAATGAAAGGGTATATGAAATGTCGCTAGGAAAACGAATAAGCGTAAACATGTTACGCAAAAAGAACGCAGACAAGAGAAGATTGCAGTTCGCAAGGATTATCAAGATGCGTACAAAAGAAACCAATCTTGTTGCGGCAGCACCAAGAATGCTGGCTGCTCTGGAATATTTAGCGATCAGGGACAGTAGCCAAGACGATGGTGTGTATCTGGATCGTGATGCCAAGAAAAAGGTTCAGTTGGCAATATGTCAGGCGCTTAATGAGGTATATGTAGAGAATGATGGGACTTGTGTTTAATTAACGCACCAAAGGTGCAGAATGGAGTACGAAATGATCAGGTTTAAAAGAGTACTTATGGCTTTTGTTATGCTGTGTTGCTTGTGCATTATGCCGATGGTTGGCGGATGCCAGAGTGTACGAGCCACGATCAAGGCAACCGGCTTAGTCGGTGAAGCCGTGCTTAGCGATCTAGATGCCGCGACGATGGGCCTGGATGAACGCATCAATAAGGGGATTGATGATGATTAAGAAGATCGACAGTTTCAGCCGGGGATTCTGCGTAGGCGTGCTGTGTTCAGTGTTTGCGTTGATGATCGCGTGGATACTGGGACAGGTGACAGTATGTAATTGGGCTGTTCATTTGGAAAAGGTAACCTACTGATGAATCTATTCAGCCACAAATTTTTAGCAAGAGCAAAAGACCCGGTGACATCCAAGCAAGCAGCCAAAGACGTTGCCAAGATGCTACCAGACATGGCCCAACAGGCACTGGTAGCAATCACTGCGCACCCTGGTCGTACAGCCAGGGAGCTTGACTTCATATCTGGAACCACTGACGGCCAGATACGCAAACGGCTAAACGATCTGCGCAGGATGGGCAAGGCGTACATTGGCGATAAGCGTAGATGCACGGTATCAAAGAAGCTTGCTCAAACATGGTGGCCAACGAGGGATTCACGATGAAACCACAAGCACTGTGTGTGTGTGCAGCAGTTGTTATAGCGGGGTGTGTGCAGGACAATGCGCCACCCCCGCAACTGCTTCTGGTTCAAAGTCTTGTTGACGCTATCGCCGTTGTTGAAACTGGAGGAGAGTTGAATCCCGATAGTGCTATAGGTGATATCGGGTTAACTCCGAGCCGTGGCCGCTATCAAATATCACGGCCCTACTTTATCGACAGCGGCATACAGACAACATACCAAGAGGCTTGGTCAAACCCACTGATCGGCCAGCAGGTTATGCTGGCATATTGGGCTAGGTATTCAGGCGTGAAGCGTGGATTAAACACGCCCATCACCATGGCCACAGCCGAATGGATGGCTCGAACCCATAACGGTGGCCCAAAAGGCTACCGCAAACAGGCAACTGTAAAGTACTGGCGCAAAGTTAAAACAACATTGGAGACTCGATATGGAAATCATTAACCAATGCCCCAATTGCAAATCTAAATTGATGCATAGCATGATCCCGGCCACTGGGATGTGGCTCACGCTGTGGTGCGAGGACTGTGGTAGTCGGACAAGCGTTAACACAGCCGACGAAAACATCAAGCCGGTTACCACTGTTCCCAGGTACTTACGAAGACCAGATGACAATCTTGACAAATAGTTTAGAACTATATAGGATCACGCCATGAATATCGAAGATGCCGACAAACTCAAGGTTAACGATACTGTATATGTAGAAGAACAACTGGTAGACCCATTCGTGCTGTTGGTTATTGGCGCGCCAATCTCAGGGATCATACTTGGTGTGGAACTGACAAAGGGCAAGCCACGCCGGTGGTGCTTCCCAGAAGATTGCACAAAGATATCCCACGATGGAGCTAAGAAGTTATCAGGACTTAACAAATTAGAGTCGTTGTTGTTCGACGTACTCGTTTACGAAGATGAAAGGAAAGAAAAAGATGGCAAGAGGAATCAACCCGGATCTGAGGTACACAAAGAATCACCCCCCATCAAACCAGATGATAGTAAGCACTGATCATGATACATACGCGCTGCTTATTCGCCTGGCAATGGGGAAATACGGCAGTATCAAAGCAGCCGTCAAGGCGGCAGCAAAGTCGCTGGCGCACCGGCATGATATTGATATGAGTGGACTTGACTTGGATTAACAGCAAGCGAAAGGAATGGGTTATGGAAATTGAATTCAACGATCACGCTGATCTTGTGAAGGTAGCTAAGTTTTTAGTTAACGTACTCGACTGGGATAATGCCAGAGACATCGTCGCCTTCTTTAACGAGCCTCACAAATACAAGAAGTATTTTCCACTAGCTGAATTGTGGTCATTGCATCTTGCACATTACACAGTGGCTTGTGAGGTATGCGGTATAAAACAGAGGGTAAAAAACGATGGAACCATCGATTGGTCAGAGGGTACAGCGTATATCACATGTAAGAGTGCTTCCTGCCCATCCAACGCTGAGATGCAAGAGGTGGCGTTATGAACAAACAACTTAAAGATGCGTGCGTTCGATTGGCCCAACTGCCTGACCCAACGATTCGTGAGGATCTGGAAGATTTTTCCAAGACACTTAGGGGCATCCTTGAACAAGTAAATACTGACAACATAGAGCAGGTCATATCTGTCAAGCTGCCACGCAAAACATGGGTCGCTATCGGATACACGCTAGACGTAGGTTTTACTGCGATGATAGATTTTTTATCAGAACCGGAGTACGAAAATGGCAAGGAAACCAAAGACATTTGACAGTGACATCCCCAAGGCTGAGCCGGGAGTGTTCGCGGGGTTGACGTTCGATCAGTATGCAGCGATAGATGCCGTCAATGCCAGCGTATTGAAGCCGTTCAGGCGGTCGCCAGCACATGCATTGAACAAGATGATCGCACCTGATCCACCATCACGGGCCTTGGTGATAGGCCAGGCACTGCACTCACGATTGTTCGATGACAACTGGCACAACGATTACACCGTGGCCCCCAAGATCGACCGCCGGACGAAGGCTGGCAAGGCGAAGTGGGCTGAGTTTGAGGCCAACGCAGAGGGTAAGATCATCCTGACATCCGATGAACACACAGATGTGTGTGAGTGGAGCAATGCAGTTATTAGTCAGGGCGGTGATGCTACGCAGTTGATCAAGGCCAAGGGTCACAATGAATTGACTGTGGTATGGGAAGATCCCAAGACCAGCCTGATGTGCAAGGCTAGGCTTGATCGTGTCGTTCAGTGGCAAGACTGGACATGCGTAGTCGATGTTAAAACAACCACAGACGCATCGTACTGGTCATTCGAGAAGGCTGTACATCAGTACGGCTACCACGAATCAGCGTCATGGTATCTAGATGGACTGAATGCACATCACCAGCGTGACCGAAAATATATCTTTATCGTAATCGAGAAGACCACGCTGCCACACGGTGCGAACGTGACGCAGTTCCAGTTGGAACAGGACGCACTCGATCAGGGTAGACGCAACATGCGTAGGTACTTGAACCTGTACGCACGGTGCCGGATGGAACAGAAGTGGCCGGGGTACAGTGACAAGCTAGAAGCAATCTCCATTCCCAGGTATGGCTTTGACGCAGAGGGGAACTTGGATTGACGCAGCAACCAGAAAAGAGAAGTAGGTATACTATAGAACACTGCATTGTGGAGTCTAAGGTTTGCAAGCTACGGGGCGCACGCAAACTAGCCAAGGCGTACAAGCGCCTAGCCAAAAAGATTGCCTCGCAAAGGAGTACGAACGATGGCTGAACGAATAACCGATTCCGATCTGGATGTGGCATTGAGCAGCAAGCCAAAGCCAAAGACAGAGGTGCAACCACAACCAAAGCCACAACCGCGACAGGTCGAAGCCAATAAGGTTGACCTACCCGATGTCCCGATGGGCGCGCGTGGGGCAGACCCGCAAAGCATTACGGAACTGTTTCGTCTTGCCAAGGCGGTGTATAGCTCTGGCCGGTGTCCCGGTTGGATGAAGTCGGCAACGGACACGATGGTCGCCATGCAATACGGGGCGGAGTTTGGGATTGGGCCGGTCACCGCTGCCAGCAAGGCGGTCGTGATCAATGGGTTGCCGTCATGGCCCGGTGAGATTGCCTTGGGTCTTGTCAGGCGTGCCGGGGTGACTGAATTCGTGCGGTGGGGATGGTCAGAAGAACCTGGCGGCGATGCAAAGTCATGGCCTGACAACTACGAGGCATGGATAGAGGCCAAACGCAAAGATGATTCAGGCGTGTACCGCGAGAGCTTCACGGTTGGTGATGCCAAGCGAGCTAGGCTGTGGGGCAGCAAGCAGAACTGGCAGCAGTACCCAAAGGACATGCTGCTGTGGAAGGCTGTTGCGCGAATGGTTCGTCGCGGATTCAGTGATTGTCTCGGCGGGTTGCGTGTAGCTGAAGACCTGATGGGTCATGGCCCAGAAAACACGGTTGCAATCGAGCCGCCCAAGGGTGAAGATCCACTGCTGGCTAACGCCGATGCAACGGCAGAGCCAAAGCCACCACTGATTGAGGGGAAGGGGAAGATACTGTTTTAAGTCAGGGATAGACAATGACAAAGATCACGGACGATCAACTGCATACCATCCTACGGATATGCGAAGAGATCCTTAAGCGTCACACGATCCATCGACAGATGGAGCCTCAAGTCATGAACGATGTTGAGGACATATTTGAGTTCTGTGTGTCCACTCTGGACGAAGAGATGATGGGGAAAATAAGTTGGACGAAGAAGTGGGGTTGGCGTGGCATCACGCCAATCCTGCTTGCCGACTTCGACGTTGAATACCCATACATCGCCGTGTCCAAGGAACTGGAACGGATAGACGGTTACCTTCGCAGGTACAGAACGAATAGACCCAAACCAAAAGATTGGATGCGGTACATCCAGTCCATGTTACGGAGAGCGAACAATGCCAAGGCAAGGAAAGAACAAGACGACGACGACAGTGAGTATTCCGAAGACTCTTGACACGCCAGGATTTCGTGAGGCATGGGATGAATGGATGCGATATAGGGCAGAGCGGAAGCTGTGCCGATGGGTTCCGATGACACAGCGCAAACAACTCAAGCGTATGGAAGCGATGGGGGTTGAACGTGCCATCGATATGATTGAATGGTCGATCATGCAGGGATGGCAAGGGCTGTACGAAACACGGGCGTCTGAATTTGAAGTGACCGCAGATGATCTAGCCAAAGCGTCACGCATTGATGAAGACGATACGCAAATGCGTTTTATCTCATAATCAAACGCAAGGTCATATTATGATCTACTACAACGATAACGAAGAGTATTGCTGCTCCGTATTGAGGGCGAGGATTGCAGATGGGCAGCTACCTGAAGGAACTGTGGACAATAGGAGTATCAGCGATGTCCCAGGAAAAGAACTCAAACAATACAAACAGATCCACCTCTTCGCAGGCATCGGAGGATTCCCCCTCGCCCTCGAATGGATCAACTTTGGGAGAGATCGCAGCATCATTACGGGCGGATTTCCATGCCAAGACATCTCAACCGCCGGCAAAGGAGCAGGACTCGAAGGCGACCGAAGTGGATTATGGTGGGAAACGCTTGCCGCCATCAGCGTGGTTCGACCGGAGTTCGTCTTCTTGGAGAATGTTTCAGCATTGCTTACTCGAGGGCTGGACGTTGTTCTCGGGTCGCTGGCCCCGCTCGGGTATCGTCTCGAATGGCATTGCGTACCAGCTAGATACGTTGGCGCACCGCACCAAAGGGATCGCATCTGGATTGTCGGAGTCAGAGATGTGGCCAACACCAATGACGAGGGGCTACAGCAATGCATCGGAGGGACAGTTGGCGATTTTTCAACGAAAAGTGGGCAAAGGCGAACTTACGGAGGAGGAATCCTCCGCAATGATGGGCGGATGCTCTCTGCGGCCACCAAGAGTGAAGATGTTACCCACACCAACGGCAGGGGACAGTCGGAACTCAGGAAGGCACACAACTACAACGGGGAAGTCCCACAGTGGAACAACACTGGTAGATGCGGTGAAGATGTGGCCGACTCCGAGTGCGAGCGATCACAAGGGGAGCGGCCCCACACTGGTCAGGAAAGACGGCAAAGATCGGTCGTTCGACCGACTCGATTACGCCACGGAGCAGGTGACGGACAAGGGGGGTGGGGCGCTCAGTGCAGATTGGGTATCCATCCTGATGGGCTACAGTCTGGATTGGACAACGATTGTGGAGGATGGGAGTGCGGAGTTCCAAGGGTCGCAAGAGGGCAAAAAGACCGGGTCAAAAGATTGAAGGCATTGGGCAATGCCATCGTGCCACAATGTGCGGTGTTCGTACTTAACCATGTTTTAGGAGTGAACAATGACTAACGAGGAATGGACAGACATCATTGAAACCATCTGCGAGCTATGGCCCAGATGGGACAAGACCAAGACACGGGCGCAGGTTCTTCGTGTGATGTACGACAGGTATCCGTACAAGGTCGTTAAGGCTTGCATACTCACGCAGTTCAGCCAGAGCGATGACCAGTACAACCCAAAGATCAAGACGATACACAACCGAATACGAAGGGCGGTACGCGCGTCTGAATTTAAGAAGCGATTGGGATTATCAAATCAGCAGCCACGACTGCTACCTGTCACGCCATGTGCAGCAGTTGATGAGCCAACGAAGATGCGTATCACGGCAGACACAAGCCCTGATGCGTTCAAGATACCCAACCCCACGCAAAAACAGGTTCGTGAAGCCAACATTAAAAGGCAGCAGTTTATCGCTGCATTAAAAACCGATAGGAAATAACAACATGTCTATAAGCGTTTTGTCATTGGGTGCTGGGGTTCAATCTTCAACCTTGCTGCTGATGAGCATCAAAGGGGAACTACCCAAACTGGATGCTGCTGTTTTTGCAGATACTGGATGGGAACCACAAGAGGTATACGACCATTGTGATTGGTTGAAAGCTGAATCGGAAAATAACGGCATACCGTTTTACATATTAAAGAGCGGAGATTTAAGGCAACACACCATTGATGGAAAGTTAAGGGGGATAAAATCAAAAGGAGAACAGTTCGTATCGATCCCCCTCCATGTATTAAAAGACAATGGAGAAAAAGCAATTGTCAGGAGGCAATGCACCAGGCAATACAAAGTAGAACCTATACAAAGATTTTTAAAGTCCGAGATACTTGGTTTGGATAAACACAGCAGGTGGCCCAAGGAACCTGTTATAGATTTATGGTTTGGAATATCTAGTGATGAAGCGGTCAGGATTAGGAATCCAGAAGAGAAATGGAAAAACCACATATATCCTTTATGCAACATGCCGTCCAACTACTTTAAGAAGCCATATAACCGCCAACGATGTGTTGCATGGTTAGGTCGCAACTATAAGGACAGGAGAATACCACGAAGCGCATGTGTGGGCTGCCCATTCAAGACAAACAGGGAATGGAGGTACTTACGGGATCAATTCCCTGACGAGTGGATCGACGTAGTGAAGGTAGATGAGTCACTGAGAACCAAAGGGCAAGGGGATACATTTTTGCATTCATCTTGCACGCCACTTAAAGATGCTAATTTGGGCGATGATCCCAACCAGCTTATGTTTGGGGGTTTTGGTAATGAATGTTTAGGTTATTGCGGTAACTAAGGGGTTATTACAATGAGATTCACCGGCAAGGCAAGGTGGAGGCCGAGGCATACCCCCGGCAAGATGAACAAGACCGAGGCTCGTTTCGCTGAACGCCTTGAGTTGAGGAAAATCACCGGGGATATCCATGACTATATGTTTGAGCCAGCGAAGTTCAGACTTGGCAAGGACTGGAAAACGTCATACTGCCCAGACTTCATGGTGCTTCGGACTGACGGGGAGATAGAGTTAATCGACGTGAAGGGCGGTGCTGGATGGGAGGCGGCTGCCAGGGTAAAGATCAAGGCAGCGGCGGCACAATACCCGATGTTCCGGTGGCTTGGGTACACCGAGTACAAACACAACACGTTTGGAGAAGAGGAGTTTTGATATGGACTATGCACATCAAGATATTACGCTTTCGATATCTTGGGCTGATATCAAGAGTGCGAATCGGGCTAGATCGAAGGGCTACGAGTGGCCCACACTCCTGTGTATGTCATGCCCGTTTTCGTTTTCAGTGAGAAGAAACCTCAAAGTGGATGAGGTATCAGTGTTCTTGGACATCATCACAGCTATCGAAGTGGACAAGCAGGACAACCTGGTTCAAGTGGTGTACGACATTGGCCCGGCAAGCGTTAAGATGATCAAGGAATGGGACGCCACAGGCAAGGCAAAGCCTCAGACTGTGACCATCAAGAAGCGTATTCGTAAAGAAACAACGCAAGATAAGATGTTCTAATCTTCGACATCTTGCTCGCCCTCTTCATGTGCAGATTCAATCGCCACCTCAAGCGCCTTGTCTATGCTTCTGGTAAACCTTAATGGGCTAGAGTGGTTCAGGCGTTCGTTGGGGATACTTATTGTTACCGACATACCCAGATTGGTAATGGCGTCTATCGTCACGCTCTCGTCGTCCATCCATACATCCGACTGGATAATATTCGGATGCTTGTCCGACAATTCCTTCACTTGGTTGAACGTAATCACTCCCCGCCCCCGTTGTACAACTTCGACATGATCTTATCCATGTCCTTTTCTAAAGCCGATATCTTCAAATCTTGGCGCGTATCTGACGGCAACTCACCGGAACCCCATTTACCGGCGGGCCACAGCTTGGTGAAGCTGATGGCTTCTTCTAGATCCGGCTTCATCATCTGGATCTGGTAGTTGTTGTGGCTCACACGGCTATCCACAGATGCGATGTACCAGATGCCAGTGCCAGCTTGAATCAACAAACCAATTCCAATCGCAACAAACTTGGAGTCCATGCCATCTATCCTTGGGATACACCAACCCGCTGCTCATGAATCCTGCGGATAATAGCCTTCTGCTTCTCCGAAACACGAACCTCTGGGTACTTATGCGCCTTCTCGACGTTGTTGGATAGGAACTCCTTTTCCCACTCGGTCAAGTCCTTCCCGTTCGATTCAATCTCAAGCAGCATGGTGGCGTACTCGCCTTTTTCTTGATCGGGCATATCACTTGGCCTTTCGGTTGGATTATGAAAGCATTATATTCTATCAATCAGAAATATCATCGACATTACATGGCGGCTAATATGTAGCAGAGATATTAGAGAGGACAGAAGATTTAGAAGTCATTTCTCTGATTCTCTGACACTCTGCTACTCTGCTACAGTTGTCTTAGGATCAAGGGCGGAATATGCAGAAGGCTTAGATCGGCTCTGCGCGCACAGACCCCGCGACAACGAGGTCGTGCGTAACCAGGCTGCAGATAGGATGAGTCGGACTACGACACCTTCTCTTCGTTCCACGCCATGAGAAGTTCGACTAGCGTTGGCAGCCCGTGGGTGTCCGCCTATACCGGCCAAGCCGGGGCTGTGATTCCGCAATGTACCGAATCCCCGGTTCCGATGGGGTTCGTGCCTTCAGCCAGACGACATGGGCGTTCGCTCGGTGGTCACGCCTTCAGTCGCAAAGATGTCAGTGTTTCATCCGACGAAACAACTTCTGGCAATATACCATTCGATATGTTACGATGTCAATAATCCGACGCGACCGTCCCCCCGAGGCTGGTTTTCTCCGTCACGCCTCATGGGACAGGCAGTCTGCCCCTTAAATGGGACTAGGCTGGCCTTCAGTTAGTCTAATCCCTTTCCGCCCGGCGTTGCTTTAGGCCGTGACGCCGGGTTTAACAGGAACTGACGGCGTGAAACAGGGGTTCCCCACAATCTCGCGGAGAGTCGTTCTAAGAGCATTTGATTTTGCAGGGAGGTATCCCCACCTTGGCCCACGGAAGGCGTCAGGGGTTGTTCTACGCCGTTTATGGCATATAGGTGATCACATTGGTCTTTTTTAGCATACGAAAGGCCAACATCTGGAAACAATGTGAATCTGATTCAACCTAGAGTCACGTTCCGTGATCACCCACGCCCTAGCCTTGTTGGCTGGGGCTTTTTTTTTGAACCTAAACCGGTCAGAAACCGGTCAAACCCGGCGCAAACCGGTCAGAACCGGACCGAAAGCGGACCACCGGACAAGCAAATATCGTTGATTACGGCTCAAAAACGGCGATTTGCCTTGTCCGAAAACGGTCCGAAAACGGTCCGAAATGCTAGAACGCCAACGAAACGCCAACGAAACGCCAACGAGCTACGTTAGTCGGCAATTAAGCGGCAATTAAGCGGCAATTAGTCGGCAATTAAGCGGCAATATGTCGGCAAAATGTCGGCAAAATGGCGGCAAATGACCGGCAGGCTTACTCAAACCGAATGTTTTTAGGCCCAAACCGAATGTTTTTAGACCCAAACCGAATGTTTTTAGACCCAAAGATCCAATGACACAGAGCCTACAGAGCCTACAGAGCCTACTGAGCCAATAGAGTCTACAGAGCCTACGGAGCCAGTTGGGGCTGGACTTTTACGATGCAATTACTATGGATCTCTGTTACCATATTTGAGTCTAAACGCAGACGTATATAAAGGATTTAGATATGCCAGTCGTAACAACCTGCTCAAGCGAAGGGTGCAACGAACAAGTCAAGACGACCCATTTTAGCCAGCTTAATGGCAAGGTCTACTGCGGGAAGCACGATAATGTACAGCCGGAAGAAGAGCCAGAAGACGAGCCTGTAGTCGCCAAGAAGACCAAGAGAACCAAGAAGAAGGCTGCTGATGCGGTCGCGGATGAGGTTATCTAGGCCAACAGTAGTACATGGCTAAAAACCCAGTCAAAACAAATCGACGGGCTGGTATACCTGTATCCGTATCATCTGCCCAGCAACTCCGTAACTGTATCTACAGCGTAATCACCAAGGAACGGTTTTCTGCCATACTAGATACCGTTTGCCTGGCTGCTGAAAACGGTGATCTGTCAGCGGCAAAGATCATATTCGACAGGTGCTTGGGGCCACCCGTAGAGTTGGATATGACCGAGCGAGTAGCCCGGCTTGAGCAAATGCTTCAACAACGAAATGATTCAGAGAAACTCGACGCTGGACAACCCAAACAGGTAATAGGGTATATCAAAAGGAAGAGCGATTAACGCATTCCGATTGGACTTTTAATTAACAGATCCAGTTCTAAGAAGTTTCTGTAGGTCAGTTTCTTCAGAACTTTTGTTTTTCCTTCTATTCCTGCTTTCCCTTTTCCTTTTATTTCTGTCTTTTGTTACCTTCGATATAGGTTCACCTGGAGCGTCAAAAACTGAAGTGCGAATACCGAGGGTGGCTGCTGTGGTAACGGCAGAGGTCATGCCCCAACCTGCTTCGTGTTGAAGCGCGTCATTGATGTCGCCCAAATTCATTGGAGTAAATGAACTTAGAATTTCTCTCTTCCAATCATCAGCTTCTTTCCAGTCTAATTCTTCCCCAAGAACATCGCTCCCTGCAATGAAGTTCGCAAGCGAACTCCAACCAGGGTTCAGCTTGTTTCTTGCAAACCTAGTAATAAGATCCCATCCATCCCTACCATACACATAGTCGCCTCTAATTGGATATACTTCCCCGGTTACAGCCGACTTGGTTTCTCCTGTGTACGCCCTCGCAAGTAAAACAAGAACTTGCTGAAGGCCAGAAAACGGATCAAACCTTACCTTGCCAAATCGTATCTTCCCCAAATCCGAGCTTCTGGGGTCTTCCTCGATTTCTGCGTCGAAGAACCTAGAAAACGTCCACATGGTTACCGCTACGACACCAAGATGAACTGCGATCTCTCTTGCAATCAACGCAGTTGCATGTTTTGCGTCCATCTTACTTACGATGGGATGACGAAAATCTTTCCCTGACAAGGCTGCCTTCCAAAGTGGAATCCCAAGCGCGTATTTAAAACGGCTGGCGGTAAGTTGCGCAGACCACATGAGTTTTGGCGCAATGCCACGTTCCGTGTATTCCCCTGGAGAACGACCTGTTGCCGTATTTATAAAATAAGCAATGGCCCTTGCATTTGACTCGCTGAAATTACCATGACGATTCAAGCTGGAAACCAGCGTCGAAAACACATTCATACGCATGGAGTTTAGGAACATGCTAAACGCTCGATTACTACCTGCTATGAGTGGGATATGATCTGCGATATGAGATCGCATCCAATCTTCTCTTTGATTTGTTTTTACATCAGTAAGAGAAAGTCCAACACCGCGCGTCTGCGAGTATTCAAAGAGATCATGGCCCATTAACTCAGCCATACGCTTGTCGTATAGGTCTTTACTATAAAACGCCTGCAATGAACGCCAAAAGGCTTTTGAAAAGTTGATGGGATGGGAGGCAGACAGAATTCCACCTTGGTAGAGAGTTCCACTTAAATCCAAACCAGACATAATGCCTTTAGAAAGATTAAATGGTTCAGCTAAGTAAGATAAAAGAGGCTTGGGTTCAAGGCTTTCTATTTTCCGGTCAACATTCCTTTTAAACACGGTTTGATCTACTTCAAGTCGTTCAAGTTTCTTAGAGGCATGTTTTTGTGCCAGCGATTGTTTTGACAGGTCTTTGTGATCATTGAGTAAAGACGATAACGATTTCATATTATCAATAGTATCTTTAGGCAATTTAGACCCTTTGGATGAACGACGATCTAAATTGTTAATCGCCTTATCTATTTTCTTTAATGAAGATGGACTTAGATCGGACAATTGCCCAAGGTTATCCAACAAAACAATTTCCCTTAGAGAAGACCTTAAAGGCCCAAATGGAATCCGAATTGGAGGAAAATTCTTGTCTGATGAAATCTTATTCGCCAACTCTACAATAGACTCCATCCTGGTACGATTCTTAAAGTCAGACACTTCACTAATAGCCTCTGACAATATATCGGAGGTTACAGGGAAGCCGCCAGCCTCTTCTATGGACTCGTTTATTTCTGATAATATGTCATTAAATGACATGGATGGGTTGTTATCGGCGCATGACATTGACATGTCATTTAGTATCAAAGATAACTTACTGCAATCAGCCATTGTGATAACCTTTTGGTTCTAACACGCTTTTGAAAGCAAAGCGAACGATTTTGCAAACATCCCCAATCTTTTTTTGTGCGTTTCCCGATGCCCCTTTTCAACTTTAACATCCGTATCGAAGGGTCGTTTTGATTTTGGTTTCGTCGATTTCGCCCTTCGATTGATTTGGTTTTCGGCAGAAGTTCTATTCACCCGTTTGTGCTGAACTTCGATTTGCTCGTTGATTCTGCTATTCTCTACGCCAGCATCTTTCGCTATTTGCTTTTGCTTGGGGGATAACTCGCGTTCAGCTTGATTCCGCTTTCTTCTTTTGTTTATCGTGATTTTGATCCTTCTATTTATATCCTCAGACGTATAGTTATCAAAGTTAAAGTTTCCGAAATCCAGCGATCTAGCAATGGTTGTTCTCGCAAATCTCGTAGCAGTACTAAGATTCAAGATAAGCTGCTTTAAAGTTTCCTGGCTATTCACCAACTCTTGGTACTGAAGATGATCCGGTTTTAAGTTTTCTAGACGGGATTCAATTTGCTGTAATTCATGGGATAAATCTATTTGACGAAGAAGCATATTCGCCTGATCATCAGCATTTATGGCAGGGGCATTTTGAGGATGTGACAGGATATCAGTAGCCATATCGTCTGCCTCCTCTGTTCTATTCTGCTCCCGAACACGCTGCAACACTTCAACCCTTCGTTGCCTCTGAGGGTTCGGGATGTCCCCAGAAACTCTAAGAGCTTTCATTCCCGCCTTCTGAAGCCTTCGGCTTACGCCTTTCGGTAAGATTTTCGATAACGAATTGGACACATCTTCATTTGAAGTCGCAGGCTTTGGCTTGGGCTTTGGCTTGGGCTTTGGCTTGGGCTTTGGCTTGGGCTTTTTCGGTGTATCAACTAAATCTCTTAGCCGTCTTTTAATTTCCGATACTTTTCTTACGTTTTCTTCTATTGAAAAGTCGATATCTCCTATGCGACTTATTGACAAGTCAATGGCCTCCCCAACCGACATGCCGTCATTTATATTCTTTTGGACTAAAGGTTTCAAAAACGATGCTGCTTTAGACAATTCCGCATCTGGAGCAAACTCTTCTCCCTTTGGCGCAGGCTCCGCAGCAGCAAGGACACTGGGATCGTCAGCTTGCGTGGTTTCCTGCTGAACAGCGTCGAGGAGAGGCTGTATAAACGACCTGGTTGTAGCTGCGTGTATACCATTGCCCAATACCTTCTTTGCTAATTTTTCATCTTCAGGAAGTTTAAAGCTATCTGGAAGTCCCATCAGCCGAGACATCATTTGCGGAGTAACTCGCTTGACTGTCCCGTCGATAATCCTGCTGCCAGTCTTAGTTATGCGTACCGTCTTGCCTTCGTTAGGTATGATTAAGCGTGGCACAGCACGGGTTGAAGACAACAATGTTGGAGAAGGCCCGCCAGCCTGACGGGCATTAGGAACGCCCTCGGAGGCTGATGCACCCATAGTAATGATGGGCTTACTCAAATCTAGATGACGCTTATCCGATTTCGGTAAATCTGCATATCTCTTTATTCGACGCAGTTCGTCAGGGCCGACAAAGTTCTCCTGACCCGCAAACTTCCCAGTACCTATACTTACTGGAGCATCCTCAATGAGGTCTTTAATAGTATCGAACCAATCCGCAGGCTCGGTCGTGGGTGGAACAGCAGGAAGGCCAATACCAAGGTCTTTCCGAATGGCGCGGATAATCATTCGTTCTCGCGATTGTGCTGCCCCATAGTCAGCAGCATCGTGTATCTGAACATCCCATTCGTAACCTGCATCTTCAAGTGCGCGAGTAATTGGATTTATTAATTCTGGTGTAGTCGCAAATGCTGGAACATTTTCGATAGCAACAGACTTTGGCCTGGCCTCTCTAATATTCGAGGCGATCTTCTTAGACGATTTGATATCGTCCGGCAATATCTTCCGATCAACTTTCGCCCTAGACAATGATTTGCAAACAGGACTTGCGTGGTACAAAGCGGAACCACGGATTTTTTCTGGATCAACGTCAAAAGCACTTTCTGTTTTGAAGTCTGTGCCAAAAGACTGGTTGTACGCATCATTGATCTCATCATCAAATTCTGAACGATGCTGAACCGTATGATCACTTAAAGCCGCCTCCATTATTCCATAGCCAGCAAAGTCCAAGGCGATTGGTGGAGCCTGCTTCAATAGCTCAGGCGAAGGCTCTTCAGCAGCAAGAGCCTCAGTAGATACTTGTGAATCACGGAGTGTTGCCGTGGATTCCCTCCTAAGTTTACTCCTGTTATCGATAAAATCGCGTGCAATATTATCGTATACCCCTCTGCCAAATGTGGATTTTATTGCCGTTAAAATATTGCGCGCCTGATAACGAAGGAATCCAAGTATTGTTTTAGTATCTTCCTCAAGACCTAGCCTTTCTAAGGTGGCTTCAGCCATATTCTCAGATACCCACTCGGAAGTACTTTCGAGGCGATAATATTCTTTGACTTTAATTTTATTGTCTTTGACAACTTCCTTAAATTCTGGCTTGTATGTACCAATTCCCCGTTCTAGACCTGGACGTAGCGAGATTTGGGGTCGTTTAATAGACTCCCCGTAAAATAGATCCTCATACTTACGACCATACTTTTTGGCAAACGCAGTACGGGCCTTTTTCAAATCTCGTTCTATCGCCTTGCTGTACTTGTTGTCTATCAGGGGTCTTAATGCATGCCAAAGCTCATGGGCGAAAGTATGCTTAAATCTTCCACCCCTAACAGCTTCTGTTGAAATACTTATAACTTGGTCAAGCCAATTGTATAAACCATCGTTTTGGCCTATATTTTTTGCTACGCGAAACCGAATGCCATGTTCCTCAAGTCCACCCTGCTGGTTTAGGCGATTGATTAAATTGTAAGAAAACTCCGCTTCTCTCTGTGAAAGAACGCCATCATTAGCTGCCCGTGAAATCCTCTGCTTCATTTCCTTTTTGATTCGGCTATCGCCCATACCCAACCACGACTCAGGAACCGATTCCAGAGAATCAAAATCTTCTATTTCAAACTCAGTATCTATTATCTGGCTAGGCGAAGGCTCTTCAGCAGCAAGAGCGTCAGGCTCTGCGGGGGTAGCAGCGATAGACCTCATTTCTTTTTCGATATTCTTCAAGCCGAAAGTTATTGATTTAACGTCATCTTGCAAATCAAAAGACCACACCGAGCCGCCATGCCTTTGCTTGTGGTTGCTTGCTCGAATTTGGAACGAGTCCCCAGTCCCTTCGTCCGTTTCAAGCCTTATATCCCAATAAGTTGATTGTCCATCGTGATCGCGGTCAACCCTCAATCCATAGCGTTCTGCAAGGGCAACAATCTCTTTCTCAACCCCGTCCTTAAATTCTGCGTCTTGGACAATGCCCTTCGAGTCACGCTGTTCTTCCGAGGGATCATCCTCCATATATAGGCGCATTGAATCCATAGAATCGTCAATACGCTTGGCGGCATCGTCAAATCTCGCATCTTGCTCAGGCGAAGGATCGGCGGCAGCAAGGATGCTGGGAGCGTCATCCGTTAGTTTGCGCCATTGGGCTGCGCTAGGACGGCCAATCTCATCTTTACCCCAAATAACTTCGTAGTTCCACAAACGAAATCTATCACCCGGCACAGCTTCTCGACCAAATAGCTTCTTGAAATCATCCAACGCATTCTTTATCGCATCGTCAGAGCCAATACCACGATTTCGTGATTCATCGTGAAGAATACTAATAAACTCGTCACTATACGAAGAACCCTTCACGTTACCGTCTGCATCAGTCTTAGTCTCCCTTGCAACCTTAAACCCCGGCTCTGCCACTATAGGACGCTTAGAACGGCTCAGGTCATTGTTGAATACGGGCGGTATTTTAGGTCCGGCTGCTTGGGCTTTTATAATAGCATCAACAATAAATTCCTTACGCTTTTTCCCCGTCCCTTTCCTGCGTTTTCTCCCCAGCCCTGAAATGCCAAGACCCTTGGCTTGCTGGTTTAATTCTTTGATAGTTTTGCCTTGCAGGGCTTCCCTAGTTTCTGGTTCTGGTTTAGCTTCAGCCTGCGTAGTTTCGGTGGATGGGGACTCCCCAGGATCGGGCTTCTTTTCAAATATCCCAATAATTTCCGATTCTTCCGTAGCATCTTCTTCTATAGTGGTATCATCAACCGGCTTGCGTTCAATAGGCATTCCAGACGCATCAGTCTTGGAACTAGATACGCTATTTCTTAACTCCATTAACGCCTTATGTTGTGACGGAGATATATCAAATCCAAGACGATCAACTAACTCAAAGACCGCATCTACAATCTTACCTACGGAACCTCTGTTATCTGCCAAAGCCTTGTTTCTGAAACTTCGACTCCGAAATAACTCTCCAATATAACGAGCAACCGCCTCACGCCTGGCAAGACCAGGATCTCTTTCCATCTGACTTTCGTATAGCTCAACAGCGGCTTCAAATTTGGGATCTTGCCTGAGAAGATCAATATAATCACTCCAAATGGATTGCTGTTGAGATTCCGACAAGATATCCGTAAGATCCACGCCTGTGCCATGAGCTATTTCGTGACCCAACACCTCCCACAAAGCTTGCCCTTGCAGTCCTTCATTAAGAACTAAAACGCCAGTAGGTCTTAAGCCATCTGGACCTCTGTCCATTATGGCCACGCCACCCACGCTTACATTTTTCATATACAACAAACTTAAACCAAAATGAGCGGCTGCTTTCTTGGCAAGGGTGGACTCCTCCGTATCAACTTCAACAACCTCTGCGTTTTCGCTTCCTTTTATACTTTTTCTAATACTTTCCCTAGCTTGTCTATGCTTTACTTGGGCTTGATTATCTGACCACTCATTAGCATTATTTGAAGACTCAATTCCGACAAAATCCCAGGGGCGAACCGTTTTACCCTTAACTTGATCCTGAACGACCGCGCCTTCCTCCTGCTCAACCTCCTGCTCAACCTCCTGCTCAACCTCCTGCTGAAATACTTCTGGATTATCCTGTTTAGCTTGTTCAATCTCTTCTGGAGTGAAATCACGATCCGTGTAATTCTTAGACTTTCTGGCTCCTCGCAAGAAACTACCAAGAATGGCTTCCAACAAAAACCCAAGTGTTCCACCAGCAGCCGCAGATTCCGCTAATCCCTCCCAAAGACTTGTTCCTTCATTAAGAACAAACTTGTTAATTAAGTTTTCTCCAAAATTAGCCGCAGCTTCTTGCCCCGCCTCTTCTGCTGCTTGGGATATACTTCGCGCTAACGCCTGGGAACCCCAATGCTCAAATTTACCTTTTCCCCATTTGGAAAATACTTTGTTAAAAACACCACCAAAGACATCATCTGCCCTTGACCAAAATCGATTTAATGGAATTACCTCGGTAGCACCCAATCCGGCTTTAAGTAAAACAGAGGCCATTCCATTTACATAATTAACCTCTTTGCTTTCCCTTTCCATTTCCCGCCAGTCACCCAACCCTCGGCCAGCACCCTGAACGCCAGCAAAAACCAATGCCCCCGTTGGGCCGAGTGTTGCACTAGCCGCCAATAAAGGAACCATTGAACCCAAACCCTGTGGAATCACGGTCAATAAAAATGAGTCATCATATTCTGGGTTGGTATATATAAGTCTAGCTGCATTCAGCCCTCTATTGCCATCAACACCAAAAATTTGTGCGAAATCAGACAAACCTTGTACTACAGAAAAATTCACATTACGACCAAAATTTCTTATCGCATTTACATCCCTTCCGTATACCTCCCTCTGCGCTTTTACATTTAACTGAGACTCACCATGAGCCAGTTCTTTATATGTAAGAATGGGTATTGGTTTGGCTCCAGCAAAACGGACAGGAGATTCCGCTTGAATAATCGCGTCTTTTTCGTCAGGCGTAAACCTTTCCCATCCTTCAATCTGATTTTCGTGAGCATACGATTTGAACCACTGATCGGTTATTTGCCTCGAGTTCCTTGCGTCCTCCCAATTTCTAGGACTCCATACTCTTTGTTCAGGAGATGGCTCCTTGGGGGTTGGTTGCGGCGTCATCCCTGTTTCCATGCCAAACGACCCTAGAGGTCTTTCGGAAGGATCTGGACGCATTTGCTCTTCTGTAATAAAAGGAGATTGCGCTGTCTGAGTTGGCTCTTCTGTTTGGATTGTCGCAGATGCTGGTTCAGGAACCGGCTGCTTGATTTGCTCTTGTATTTGCTGCCTCTCTACAGGCTGCAAAAAACCCGCCCTCGACAGTTCATACTCCAAATCACGCAATACGGTTTCTTCGTCCTCGCCTTGGCCTAAGCGATTCCCTGCGTTATTGATCATAAGATCAGGATCTGGCGGCGCATAACCAGAAGACGATATTTTCTTTTTCCTAAGCTGTTCAATCGTTGATGGTGTAAACGTAGACATAACTATGACGCCCCAGAGATTTTCAGTTTCGTTTGTTATTTATCGCTTCTATAACCCGCAACGCCCCGGGGCTAATACCTTGCGGCGTTCCTTGATTCTGTGAGGATCTCGGGTCCAAAAAATTCTCCCCTGGTAGAGGGGGGCTATTGTCAACAGAATTAAAATCCAGCAATGAATTCTGAGGTTTCAACGTCGCTGGATCTTTCCGGTTTGCGGATCGAGGGATGTCACCTATCTCTCCTTTAAATAAATCGGGAAACATACGATCTTCGTGTTTTTTAATAAGGCTATTGGCATCTATAACCCTCCTCTCTAATTTAGGAATCTCTTGTTCTAATTCACGAATTTCTTCGTTCTGTTTCCTATAATCTTTTTCCTGGTCTCGGACACTATATGTACTGCCTTGCGAATCCCTTTTCACACCTAATTTTCGGACTGAAGATCGTAGTTCTTTTAATCTATTCTGAACCGCCGCCAAGGCGTTTTCGGCGTTGTTCCGAATCGAAACAAGAGAATCCAAAGTTTTCCTGTGTTCCTCTGCCATTGTCTCTTCATGAGTTTTTACTACTGGTGCAGGTTGTCCAGTAACGTACATATTGAAAAGGTCATCCCTTTGTTTCAATAACTTTTCAATCTCCCCTTTTTGAGCGGTACTTGGTTTATCTAATCCCTGAAGAACTTCTAATCTTTCATCAATATCATCCATTTGTTGTTCAAGCCGCATCTCTTTTCTGCTTGCCTGACTGCCACCAAGCCCAAGTGACTTTTGATATCGCAACGCTTCGGATAACTGTTTCTCTTGAAGTGGAGTACGATTTTTTACAGACTTCAAAGCGTTTATTCTTTGAGTTACTCTATCATACTCCCTGCTCTTAACACTAGGGACTTGTACACCACCTCCCTTTCCTTTTCCTGTAGGGCCAAATTCTACAAGAGCTTTCCTTCTCGCTTCCCGATCTAGAATACCTTGTTCATGTTCCTCAAGACCGCTTAAAGACAAACCAAGGCTGCGAGCCTTCTGTATTTTCGCCCATTGAGGGTTTTCTTGGGCTATTTTTTGAACAGCCCTACGCCTTTCTCTCGCATTCATAGGAACTTCGACATCGCCTTGCTGATTATCAAATGCAAACCTGGCTTCTTTAATTAACCGATCCTCTTCTTGTTTATGTCCACTTGCTATCAGTCGTTTCTCACGAAGCTTAGCACTGTCTTCCCGCTGTTTGTCAGTTGTAGGTGAACGATAAGTAGCCTGTCTACTGCTCCCACGCTGTTTAAAGCCATAAGTCGCCATGATTATTTCCTAACTATCTGAAATTATAATTTGTTTATTTCGACCTATATCCAATACCGTTTGCGACATATTGCAACCAGCAAAGTCGAGACTGATACCACTATCAACACCAGAATCAGTATTCCAAGAAATAAGACCGTTAGGATCTTTAATCGTTACGCCATCAGCCTTGACAACAATCTTGCCAGCCATCGCCTTAGTGGAAGGGTCTGTCTCGTTTAATAACTGGGCTGTATCATCCAGCGTGAACGTGCCGATCTTTGTGGAAGCACCGGGAACATTAGGCGGTGCATTCAATTCTACAATCGCGTCACCGCTTATCTCAGTACCATTCGCCCAGGTTCCGTACTTGTCCTGAATATAACGACCACCCTTGATAACACATACGCCAGCACTAGATTGATTTACAACCGTCCCTGCGTACTGCTTTATGATCACGCCGGACGAACCATCTAATGCGTAGTTTCCACGGCCAATCGTAACGGTAGCATCGCCAACAGGATCATCGACATAACCAACGTGTATTGTCGCAGCCTCAAAATTGCCGTTTTGTGGAACAATACCGCAGCCAACATATCCCCTATAGACGTATATATTTTCATACTGCTCTCCCATTAAATACAAGCCGTGATTTCCTTCTGATGGGGTAGCAGTGTTATATACAGACAAGTTAACCGTATTTGATGATCCGGCTTCACCTCTGAAATAGATATACGCCGTACCCGTACCCGCGAACATCGGTGCTTTACTTGCGTCCATCATCACATGCAGGTATTGACCAGCAGTTCCACCGATATTCCCCGTGTATCCGGGGTGAACGTGAAATTCATTGCAGTCAATATTTGTCAAGCCATCCAAGTTGTAAAGGATAGATGAAGATCCAGAAGGAATATGAACTTCATCATTATCAACAGGTATAGCTCCCTCTAGCCAATTCGCAGGATTCGTCCAATCATTCGGCCCAGTGCCGGTGGTTACATCCCCTTCATTAGCCCATGCAGCACTGCCGCCTACGCTATCCGCTATGGTATAAGGAATACCAGCTTCCCCGGTTAAGACCACCTTGTCCGTAGTAGTGCCATCTACCGAAGCAGTTAATGCCCTGATTTCAGTGGTAGTTGAAGCATTCCATTCAGACACAAAGTTCGTAGCCACTACGGCAGTGCTGGCAACACCAGCCGCAACGGTGTGGGTGAACGCATGGGTCTTGTTGTTTTCATCAGTAAGAGTAATAGTGAAAGTGTTGTTCTCCGCATAAGTGTTAATTTCACCTGCCCATACATGAGCCACCGAAGTAACATCGCCTTGCCAAGTTCTAATAGCCATTACCATTTACCTTTCGGACATGTTTCTTTTAATAGTCGGATCTTTGGTGCTATCCAGCATCCGCAGCCACCTGAACCTTCACAACGACCATTATTGTTGGTATCGCATGAATTACATATTGAATACCTATCGGTTACAATTTCATGGGAAGCCATTCCGATGTTCGCCTCTGCCTTTATCAGTTTCGCAGCACCCTCGACAATCGTTTTCACCGTTCGCTTTGGAGCCTTTGGCACAACTTCATCTACAACCTCATCTACAACTTCATCCTTTGGCTCTGGAATTTTCGGCTCGAAGGTCTTGCATTTAATAAAACTCTCTATAACCTGTTCCTTTTCGCAGTCGAACACTGCGTACCCGTCACCCCATTCGTCCTTTACCTCTACGCGACGAAGCTCCTGGTTGTCACCACGAACAAGAAAATCCATTACGCTGGCTCCAAATTCACCGTCACAGTTCCAGCGTAGTAGCCAGCACTACAACCAATAACGCACACCTCGCCAGACAAGTCGTACCCGTTGGGTATAGGAGTATTTAAATCGAAATCTCCCGTACCAGTATTAAAATGGCAGGATTTCTGGTACACTTTTACATTGTTAACTTTCCACTCATTATCCTCCTCGTCCCAAGTTAAAGATACCTGTATATTTCCAGTTTCCGTAGCTGTTGCCGGGGATGTAGGAGTGGAGCATGTATCGGAAAACGTATTCAGCTTAGACAAATTCACAGCAGATGCCGTTCTATATACATGTTTGGTGCAACTATCAGTTGATAAACCAACCCTATTGGAAAGCGTATAAGTACCGGGAAGGTAATCCGTATTTACAGTGGCCCATTTGTCAGTGTCAATAATGAAACATGAACTACATGCAGTGCGTGAACTGAACGTCACCTTTACCTTTGCAGGCTTGCAGGCATGGGTTTCATCTTTGAATTGAAGAACATGCGCTGTCCCATCACCAAACGGAGGATCTGGATAACCAAAACCCGTCCCCGACGGTATCGGCTCTGTCGTTCCAAATTTTTGTCTTCGTGTGCCATCCTTGCAGTCATCTAAACTTAAAGTATTGGTTGCGTCCTGAGCAATTAATACGGCTGGAGCGCCGCTTGAAATACTGCTGTAGCTAAATATTCTTGCAGCCCCTTGACGAGGTATAGGCCATGTGTCACCTTGCATCGATTCAATAGATCCTTTCCTTCTCTCGAACTCATTATCGATTCTCGGGCCTGACCGTGATGCATATCCGCATCCCGAATAATGTATCACGTTATTGTTGAATATATAAGCAAACCTATGTTCTCGTATCCCAGTATCGTCGTTAGTTAAAGGCGTTTGATCTTCACTTTTCTTTCCCGTTGCGACATCAACAATTTCAGAATAATAAGAATAGTCATATGGCGCTCCAGCACCACTGTCCTCTTCCGTTGCTTCAGCAAAAAACGGAATTTCACTACCACTTCTTTCCCAATCGTCGTCAGGGAGTCCCGCAATATGCCCCGGGAAAATGGAGTCACCGAAATGAACCACAGCCGAAATTCCGTATATAGTTTTACAGTCAGGGTTAAGACCTACATCAATCTCCAATACCCCAATATTGGCTACTACAATCCCGCCACCAGTAAACAAATGCCCGCATGGATCTCCATAATTAGTGCTTTCTTTCACCCAAGGTAGACCTGTCACGGGATCGCGATATATCCAAATTTCTTCTTCGAGTCCCTGCCCTGTCCGGAGTTTAATAAGATTGGGCGGCATGGTACTTTCGACAATACCATACGGTATATCATGTTTTCTTGCATACGCTTCTACTCCAAACTTCAGTTCTTCTTTTACTCTATTCCATGTGGCAACATCACTCATTCCTAGATTTCCGGCATCATGCATTATTTTCCCGAACTTGCCCTCAAAAATGCCTTTGTATAACGCCACGCCATGGCTTGAATGGCTGGGTCTTGATATTGTGGCATATCTATCAAGTTTGAAGGTAGAGTTTATTTGGCTCGACTCCAAATCAAAAACATAACCACTGTCCCCAGCGCCTGCGGCGGTACTACCGACTCTCCAGAAATCACTCGCCCCCTTGCAATAAGATATACCACTTAACTTGACCTGCAATACATCCGGTTGGCAACTACAAGGATCGCAGTCACCGCCAGACGGTATTTCCGTTGGTATCTTGCAACAACATGCCATCCGTACAATGCTTCCGCTCATTATGCGCCCGAACAATTACCATCGTGAGAATTAGGACGATCAAACAAATACAAAATGTGTTCTCCGACACTCCAAGCCATCATCAATACGACGGCGTCAATGTCACCATAACCAATCTCCCTTGGTTTAAATTGTGTTCCACGATAAGACGCGCCGTGAACATCTACGCCACTTACATACCAAGACTCCGTTACTGTTGTCGGCTTTGGAGTGTTCGTAGATTCCGAAATATTGTACGCCTTCCCCTGCACGACATCGCCAAGAATTCGTGTGTATGAATCCTTATCTTGATAAGTCGCTTCAGTTACAACCTCTACCTTCCCGGTTTTGGTTAAAGATACCTGTTGAAAATCATACACCCATCGCGCATCAGCACCAGTAATTAAAGTGCTGCCGGTAATCAACGCCGGGAATTGACTAAGTTGCTGTTCACCACTATGACCCTGGTCACGAACTTCAGCAATGGCGTCATCCAAATCAAATATTGCATCCCTAATCGCACCGATAGCTTCACGAAGTTCCACTTCCTCGTTGCCAATACGGTCTAGTATAGTACGATCAATAAAACTCATTACGTTCTCAAATTCGCATATTTAAGCGACTCTACTATTGGCACTTTGTAGTACCTCACTCTTTCAGAAGTCCCATCCTCAATTACTGTGCATACCAATCTCCGAAACCCCTCCGGGCTTCTCAATAGCACTCCCCTTTTCGCTTCCTTCTCTAATTTTTGACCTGCAAATGTCGTATCTGCCATACATTGGAAAATGTATTCGCCTGTAAATTTTCTTACACCTGCGGGATCAGTAATAACCTTTACCTCGCCTAAATTAAAAATAACGTGATACGGATTCCATTTGGCACCGGCGATATTGTATTCATTCGTATTGGTATGCCCGACCATATTCATCACCTCTGGGGTAAGAGGCGTTTCTGACAACGAAAAAGGGATTCGTATCAAAAAATAATGCAACTGCCTCGGATAACCAGAATTATTCTGCGGTCGCTCCTGAATCCTTGCGTCGGCAGGAAGCACTGGCTTGGATATCTTAACTACATCTGCGGTATCAGTAATCGTATACCATTGAACGTCCATTCTTCTGGGGGTAATAGTGAATGCGCTGTTATTTAAATCCTTTGCCTTTTGGGTGGATCTATTTCTGGCCTTTCCGCTAATATCCGTATTCCCGTATTCGTCTATAACAATGGCCCGTTGCCCATCGAGCCATTCAACCGTTCGTGATTTAAGGCCAAGAGTTCCATGCTGTCCACCGATAGCAACTTCACGATCATCTGTTTGAGAAGCTAATTTGAGAACGTCACTGAAGGTTTTTACTGACACACGATGCCTGACCCTGGTAGCTCGGCTTCGGTCTTTACTATAAAAGTCATGCTTGACAAGTATTCGCCTGCCAAGATTCGGAGTGTCATCTCTATTTTTTGCATTACCTGGATCGTTCATACGAAATAAGTCCCCGTATCTTCTTGACCTAATAGTTCAATAACCCCAAATAATTTATTCAATGTTTCATCCTGCCGTTGAATCCGATCCTCCAACAATTGCATTCTCATATCTATATTGTCAAATCTCTCGATAAATTCGCGGTGATGATCAGTCGAATTACGAAGCAAATCGTCGAGCTTGCTTACCACTGCATCTTGACTAGCCGTCCCAGTATCACTGCTGTCGTTAGATATATCGACGTTGGTTCCAGGTTGTCCAATGGGATTTGTTTGGTTGAAAGAAACATCTACTTTGTCACTATTATCTTGCGATATTCCAGGTTGAACAATGGAATTGTTTTCCACAAAAACATCTACTTCGTCACTAGAATCTTGCAATTCTTGCAAGTCTTCCCTGTTTTTATCAAATTCAGGATCAGCGTTAGCCATTACAAACCCCTAAGATGCAAGACTGTCATAACGATGCCTTGCTTCGACCCTGATCAGTGCGTCCTGTTTACGAGATCCCCGTAATGTCACGTCATCCACGATTGCTGTACCACCCAAAGTTTCACCGCTATCGTCCGTTTCAAAGTCAATGGTTGTAGCACCTCGCGGAGGCACTTTAACTGTATTTGCTGTATCCTCAAAGATATCATCGTAATCGGAGTTCCCTCCAATATATTCGATTAACCCTGACAGTACGGCATCAATTTGCATATTTACAAAACCGTTTCGCGTATCAAATGATGTGGGAGTGGAACGAATAATTGCGCCACCCAACCCAGTCGTGTTTACCTTAAGCGTTCCAACATTATCCAAACTTGCATTAAACCCCATTGGACTTGCAAGCCAATGCTTTGGAGATGACGAAGCAGTTTTCAACCATGCACTCATAGTCAAATATGTTATTGGCGTTGACCACATGAAACTTCGTGAACGCGCACCTGCTGCGGCATCAGCGGTTGGATCGCCAGCGCCAGTTACATCTTCAAGATTCCATACACGACGCAACGTCCATTCGTAAGGCTTGATATGTGGGCTTGCTAATGCCGTTGATCCATCGTATTGCTTAATATCAGTATTGTATCCCCTACCATACGTTTCCGTTGCAGTAGTTGAATGCTTGGCGACACCAGCAAGGGTAACGTCTATAGTAGGAAGCCCCGAAATCAGCATAGGAGTTACAGATCGGGACGAATCTTTTGTTCCAGACACATCGAATATTTGCCTATTCGTATTTATTCTTGCTTGCTGCCATCGTACCCCAGTAATGGGGGACGTTATCCTGGCTTTGTATCCTTTAACAAGTGAGATAGCCATACTTATTTGCCCTCGTTAAAAAACTCGCGCCTGCTGTAACTGCCGAATCGTCCGCCAGAAAAGTAGGGAGTTTGATCTATCTTTCGTCTGAACTTTCGACCACTATGCACCCTGTTCCTGACCCGTGGGATAGACTCGTTTGTAAAGCGAAGCCACAGCGGATCACTCGCCAACGCATCGGGCGACCCTGCCGCCAGCAACGCTGGTATTCCCTCCCATACCACCGGCTGGATATAACGATCAGGAACATTTAGGTCAAAACTATCTGACGAGTCGGCGGCAAGCGTCGAGAAGTCGTCGTAGAACCGGCCCTTGATTACATAGGCTATATCAGGCGCTGGATACACATGCAGCGTATCGGCATCATCAAAGCCATAGAACGACGGTTCGTCCGTTACGCCTGAGCCGTTGAACTTTCGTCGCATTTCCTCAAACGAGATCGGGCCTTCCATCGGATCGCCAATCTTTGTATGAACCCTAGTCCATTCGTCATTGCCACCTGCCGTTCCCGGTTCCGATCCAGACGCAGACACATGAGCCTTAACGCATTTATAAAAATAAGCGTCAGGGTCGTTGTCGCCTTTAACAAGGTCACGAACCGCATACGACACGCTGCTGCCAGACCATGTTCCTCGGTCATTAAGGCCAAGCTCTATGCTGATCAGGAACTCCTTGCGGAGTCCGTAGATATTGCTCAGGTCAACTTCCGAAAGATATTGAGTAAGAGTCTTGGTAAACGACGTTATGACGCACCGAGTTTCATTGACAAACACGTTACCCGCATAATTCGCGGCGTTTATGATGTCAGCCTTGGGAGCCTGGTTCTCGTCCATGTTTGCCGCAAGACGAACATTAGTAACCAACTGTCCGACATTCATAACAGCCCCCTAGTATTTTCGGGAAATCCACATCTCTCTGAGGTACGTCGTCTTTACTGCAGCCTCTAGCGTTTCCATCCCGAAATACGGCTGAGTATTTCCTGAGTCAATCACCGGGCCTTTGTAGGTGATCGACTGGTTCTCATCCATGATCGTATACACAGGTTCTAAATCAGGAGTGATAACGATGCCAAACGTGTATGTTGTTGACGCCGCAACCTTCATTAAGGGAACATCGGCAACAGTATCCTGATCGCCAATACTGGATACGAACTGGAATCGTCCATCGTCAGATTCAGAATGGTAGTACAAGATCGCCTTGTGGTTACCGTGAGCCGTTAAAAGTTCACCAGTACCTTCTATCTCGGCTTCTCTGGTCTTGAAACCTGCGTTTATAATCAGGTTGTCAATATCGCTATCGGTCTTGAATACGCATCCAAACGAAATTTCCTTGCTTACTTGCCATCGAGTACCGTCCCACGCTGATTGCCCCGCGTCCTTGTGGACGGTAATAACTGCTTGATCGGCAGACGCGCCAGCAGTTCTAACCCTGATTCCACCACCCGTATTAAGGGTGATGTTCGAGTTTGCCTTATTGGTTCCCTGTAGTTCAAAATAACGATGCGCGTAGGGATTGTCTACGTTCGCATTCAACTGCGGTATCTGGGTGAACTGGTCATGTAACCGATATCTGCCAAGAGGGGCAGCGTCCCTGTATGCTAGTCCGTATTTCCCGAAGGTACTCATAAGAAAACTCCTTTGTTAAAAGCCGAAGTGACGCCGTTGGGGCCACTCCGACTGGGACACCGAAGCTCGGTGTGTTAATAAGCCTTGCTAATCCATGTTTTTCGGACATAAAAATGCTTGGCAGAACCAGTCTCAGCCGAAATCCCAATGTAGGGAATAAGGTCGATTTCGGTATCCACGGCATCGCTGGCGATACCAGTAACATCGTTAACCGTATAGGACACATCGAGCGCCGAGTTGATTTTGAGTGATAGGTAATACGTCGTGCTTGCAGCTACAGCCGGGCCAACCGTCCGAATTACATTGGCGGCATTGTTGTCGCGCGTTATTAGCTGCCACTTGCCACCGTTTTCACTTGGGTTGTAGCGAAAGAAAGCCTGATCTTCGTCAGTACCAATCACATCAGTATTGGTCAGCTTCAAGCCAGCCCAAATTGTTGTGTCTGCAACACTTGATCCAGTCTGGATTACACATCCCCAACCGACTTGTTTCTCGGTATCCCATTTCGTGGAATGCCACGCTGATTGACCGGAGTCAAGGTGGGGAAGAATGATATTTTCATCACCTGAAGCACCATCTGTTTCGCACTTGATACCGCCGTCAACATCAAGCGTAGCATCGCCAGTGCTTGCGTTGGTTCCGAGAAGCTCAAAACTTTTGTTAGCAACTAAAGTTTTGGTTAATTCTGCGGCAGAGGTAGCATCACCAACAGAATTTAAATCAGCATTAAGTGCAGGAACGAGTTCAAACGATTCGTAAAGGCTGTGTCTAGCTTTACTAGACCCGACAGGTAATTGTGCTGTTCCGTCGAAAGACATAATTTTTTCGTCCTTATAAAAAAAGGGTGTGAGCCGCCCCGAAGGACGGCCCTACACCACAGATGGAGGAGTGTTAACCTGTGACTAAACCTGTGCATTGAACCTGCAAGTCAGGTCGATAGCATGTGAAGCGAGTCTTGGCACGAATAAGCGTGTACCAATACTTGGCTCCACCCTCATCGTTACGCCACTTGGCTTGCCATTGGTCAATCGAGAAGTTCTTGCCCGGCATGATCTCGAACACCATGACCTCGGGGGTAAGAACGTAAAGATGTCCCGATGGGCAATCCTCGTCGTAAACGATAGAGGACGTATCCTTGTGAATGATTGGGAAGGCGGTGCTTGTATCGGTCAACATGCCCGGAATACCTTCCGTGCTGTGATTGATACGATGCTTGCCTTCGGCTTCATTTGCAAGGACATTCCACAACGCAGGAGTCGTGATAACCAACTTGCCCGCACCGGCCATCTTATTGCCGATGCCGCCATAGGTATTATTGGTAATTATTTCACGAATCAGTCTCAGGTTGGGCACATTGTCGGTTATGACATTAGCAGCCGTCAGCACAGTGTGAGTATTCGTCGTGCCTTGAAGAACAGTATCTACGTCACGGTCAACGCCACCGTAGAAATCGCCCCCAGTACCAGTTGCCACATGCTGAACGCCGATATAGTCCTGCCACGTTTCAGCACTTTGCTGTGCTTCGGTAAGCGTTCCTGTCCATAGACTGGACTGGTGCTTCTTGAGGTGCTTGTTGAATCCCATGTCCAACGCCTCTTCCAAGAGTGCGCGAACCTGAAGTTCACCTTGCGCCTGCTCTACACGATCTTCACGAACACGCAACGGCGAATCGAACTCTGTCCATCGCGTTGCGAATTGCTTGACCAGATCATCAGCAAAGACTGACGCAACCGGAGTAGCATCGTCCAACTGAACGGCACTTGCCGCATCTGGTTCTGAAGATTGGTAACGAACTTGATGCTGATATGAACCAAGCTGCGAACGCAGTGTGGCTTTACCAACAGCCTTGCCACCAAGGACGGTTCCCATGCTGGGATCGCCAAGACGTGAACCAAAGTCGGCCACGGTTTGACCGGCAAGGAATGTCAAAAGAGGTTTAGTTTTGCCGAACGAACTTTTCAGTTCGGCTTCAATAAGCTGTCTAGTCCAAGAGTTTGCTTGGTCAAAGTTAATTGCCATAAGAGGCGCTCCTTATCGGAAACGCCTCGCGGATCATCTACTTTTGTGGCCCCGGTTTAAATATGCGAAGTCCGTCGTTAAATACACCGTCTTCGATATCAGTGGTTCCAGCAAGGGTAGTGTTCCCCGAAGCGCCTGGAGTCATTTCCGAAGCACCACTGGTGGAATCCTGGGACTTGGACTTGGGCGGGTCTTTTGTTTCACCGTCTTTAGGAGGAGAACCCGTTTTGCGGCGATGAGTGACCGTGTTGTCAAGCATACCGTGGGCATAAGCCTGCGCGTATTCATCTGACATGCCACGATCAAGGCAACTTTGGACGAGCTTGTTATGTACATCCCTTGGGTTTTCGACCTCCGGGTTTTTTTCACCATACGATGACCAGAACTGTTCAGCACGTTTTTCCTGCTTTATAGCTTCTAGTTCATCTCGCACGGAATAATCCGAAGAATCGTTATTCAAGTTCGATACACTTCCAAGGATATCATCTTTCTGCGCGTCAAGAAGTTCCAGCATCTTTTCCGGTGACACATAGTCATCCGAATCAGCCAACTCTTTTTTCAGATCATCAAACCTATTGGCTTGAGATTCTGGTTGAGCTACTGGATTTTGATTCGTGACCGCATCAGTAATCTTCTGGATCTGGTCGTCAAGCTGCTTTTGTATCACGCTCATGTTCTGGCGATACTCTTGTCGCATCTTGTTTTCAAGATCCTTGTACTGATCTGAATCGTCCTTGGCTTCGGGTACGGTTTCGGGTTCATCGTCTAAATTAGATTCTGGTTTCGATTCCGCTTCCGACTGCTCTTGTTCTTTTTTCTCTTGTGGGTCAGGAATGGTTGTTCCTATTGGAGATTCAACAGGGTCAATAGATCCATCCGGGCCTTGATACAAAGAGAAACCATCCGATACACCATCAGGTGTCTCAATTACTTGCTCATCTGCCATAGTCTATTAGTCCCTAATTCGGCTACTGATCAAACTAGCCTGACCCGCTTAAGTTCACGCCGCAACGGATACTGTTCGATTTGCATTGCAAAAACATCTTGCGAATGCTCACGCTTAAGTTCTCATTGTTACGGATACTGTTCGGTTAAAGTAGTTGCTTAAGTGCGCTCACTAGGTGGCGTTGCCTGGACAGAACCGCTCTGAACAGGACTTGAGAAAAGGTCACCCGCATCCTTAGATGGGAAGGTGACCATGGAGTTCAAGAGAACTAGGCTCCCGTCATTGGCTGAAGCGTACCTTGCGGCGTCGGAGGCTGCGTAGGTTGCTGTTGTTGTTGTAACTGTGGGTTCGCCAATCTTATTTCCCTGGCTATCTTCTGCTCTTGTCTTGAGTTATTGGCTATACCACGAATATTACGAGCATCTTCCTTATTGATCAAACCGAAATTCAAATCTTCTAGCACTTTTGTCATCTGACGCTCCCTATTAGCAGCCAATCCTGCCTGAACGTCACACATTACATCGAACTTCAGCTTGGACATGGCATCTTTGCCAAATACATAATTCACGGCAGCATCGGTCAGATCAGAGAAAATTACCTTCCAATGCTCCATAGGCATGTACTTAGCATAATAGGAACCGATGATTTTGCCTAACCGAGATACGGTATCTCCGGTAAATGACGCCTTAAAAGACACTGGTCCTGAAGCCTTTTGCATCAGGGCATCAATAGCAATACCACTCGTATTTGCACCGGGCGCACGACCTGATCTTACGTCGGGCCGTCCGGCAATTACATCATGTTCGGCCCTGAAATCGTCCCACACCTTGGCGGCAATAGATGGGATATCCGGTGGCCTGACTGCGAATCCGTATGGGTTTCCCTTCAGGTATTCCTGGTAGTGGATACCGTCGATTCCCCATTGTCTGCCCGGATGGGTAAACGGCTCTTCCTTACCCTGGTCAGCATAACTGTCGAGGACATCTTGCGGCCAAATCTCGCATGGATAAGGGTAGTACAGCAAGTAGTTTATGATAATTTCACCAGACTTATTGATCGCGTCGGTTACGTCCTTGGTTCTGAACGGTTCGCCCATACCGTGATGATCGAATGGGATGGGGATATTCAGGTTCCAGCCGACGGGGATATCGTCGTATTTGCTCATCCGATCCTCGATAAGCTGCTGGATCTGCGGCAGGGTCTTGATAAACCGAACCCCTGTCTTTACCGGCCAAGCCTCATCGTTTGGGGTAATCGGTTCGTCGTTGGCTGCGAGCTTGAACCCTTCTCCGTCTTCGACTACCAGACCACATTGGACTGCATATTTCGGCTCCATCGGGAAGTTTGAGTCCCTGATATAAGCATTTCTAATAACAACCATATCACGCTGGAATTTCGTGTCACCGTACACGCTACCCATGTGCCAAGCACCCGGCTCCTCGGTATTTTCTAGTGTCCCGGTGGTTGACGCTTCTACCAGCATTTCCTTAAACTGAGGCCACTGGCCGATAGCCTCATGCAGCGACACCATTTCTGTAATCACACAATAGTGAAAATCATCAATAATGAACTGCACGGGGTCTGCCAGTGCATTGCGTGGATGCACATTGCGTAAATTGATACTCCAATCACGCTCGTCGATATTGCACCACGATACGGCGTGACCGTAGATATTGCAGTACAACTCGTTCATCTTCATCCGCAGATCGCCGTTTGCATCTTTCCACTTCAGTTCGACCAGCTTCTGTAATCGTTCAGCCCGGAAAGAGTCGTTGATCTCCACAATTGCGTTGGTATCTAGCAGTGGTTCCACTGACTGGCCATCGGGCAGGATCATCGTTTCCATGAACCGTTTAAGTTTCTTTACTTGTGAAGATGAAATCTCTTCTTCGCCAGAAAGCTGTTCAACTGACATGCCCTTGATCAGCGAATCCAGACCCGGCGGGATGATGGGACTGAGGGCTATTGCCTCGGCATTCTGGGATAACCGCTCTAATCGCAAGTCTTGGATCTGCGTGATACCGCTTCTTGTAAGGAAATACGCTGGCTGATCGTTATATTCGACCGGGGTGAAAATATTGGTGAACGGCTGCTGGGTCTGCTCTGCAACATTGGTCAAAATAGACACCTGGTCACGGTTCAAGGTGAACTGTACAAGTTCGTCCTGCGGTGCAACGTCGTGATGATCGCCCACATAACGTCGATGGCAGAACAGCCACCAGTCCTTGATGTTCTTGTCACCGTCGATCTTCTTGCTTTGCAGAGAGTCGTTCGCTTCAGTTACAAGCCTGTCAACCAGTATTACAGCAGGATGCACGTTCTCGCCGGGCTTGGACTTGTCAGCACCGCCCGATCCGAACATCTTGCCGGTAAACAGTTCCTTGAGTGTTGGTAGTGGTAAAATAGCCATATCTTATACCTTTGCTCGTTTGGATTCGTCTTTTTTCTTTCTTGGCGTTCTATTCTTCGGTTGGCCGGTATGCGGCTTCTTGAAGTCGAATATTGGCTTGCTACTGCCGTCCGATCTTCTCGAAGTGATTGAGCCGACGATAACACCTACCGTTACCATCGACGCACCGATCAGGATATTGACCAGGTCTGATACTTGTTCAGGCGACATAACGTAAGCCTCTCTTTGAAGTATTTCGTGACGATGGGGTCGTGTGTCCGTATCGGTTTACCCACATGACGGCGTACCGCATCGCATCCATTCCATGATTGTTCACGTCCTTCGGCTCTTCCTTGTAATTCTTATTCGGTCTTGCCTCCTCCCAGACATACGTCGGGAACTCATCGATTGTCTTTGCCGGAAGATCGTTCTCCAGCAGATAGTTGTCCACCTTCTTGATCGTGTCTTGGTAGAAGTACAGGCGTGGCTTTCCGTCACCTGACGTGCCAAGCCGCTCTTCAACTCTCTGTAAACCCACATCCATCTTGTTATCGGCAGGCACAGCCTTGATACCATGCCTCCTGTACTGCGTAATATACTCCGGTCGTGACGGGTCACACGTCCAAGCCTTGGGCTTGTACTTCTCGTTGATACTCTTGTCATTGGCGATCCACCAGTCGGGGGTTTCATGAGAATGATAAATCTCCTCGAAGCAGCACATCCTTCGATCACCGTCAACGCCCCATACCTGCGTTACCCCTGCGTTGGTATAACCCCAGTCCTTGGAGCATATGAAGTGCTTTACCCCGAACTTCTTCTTCAGTTCTGACCGTGACCGTGCCTTGATCACATGCATATTCGGGTTCCAATTCTCGTATACAACACCCTCGGCAGCGGCCCATTGCCCCAAATACAGCCGCTTTCGCCGTACCCCGGTCATATTCCGTAGCGAATTGAGGTATCCCTCATCCGCAGTCGGATTATCCTCATGCAAAGACGTGACATGCTCCATTTTCCCCTCATTTGCACGCCTCAAAAGCCAGTGATTCGGCGGGCCAGGGTTGCATTCAGCGATACACTGCTGCAATGGCATCATCCGCTGGCGGCAGCGAGTGGTTAATAACTCCCAATCGTTGACCGTAAGCTCCGTTGCCTCAAATGCAATGATAAAATCGAACTGACCGGACATGATCGCCGTCGGATCGTCCATACCACCAAGAACAACCTCCGATCCGTTCGCCCACTTGTAGTCATGCCTCGTATATCGCATCTTTCCAGCACCACGCTGCGGTGCAGAATGACCCGGTGGAAGCACCTCCTTCTCCCAAATCGGCAAAATCGTGTCAGTCAAGGACTTTCGGGTCTTTCGAGCGAAAAGTACGCTGATTTTCGGGTTGTTATCGCACAAATACTTCGTTTTCTGCAAACTTGCACGCGATTTACCCGTACCCGCAGCACCGGCAAACAAGACCTCGGGGGCGTTGGACGTGAAAACCTTCGTCGCACCACCATAAGCATGGTAAACTGGGGAAGTTTTACGAATTACAGGCATCTACCTCTTCTTCTTTATACCCGAATTCTCTAATTCCTTGCACCTACGCTCCAATTCCATCATCCGACGCTCCATATGATCAATCACATGAGATCGCTGGGCCATCCACCATACAACACGGGCTAAAGCCACAAATACCACAATACCAACGCCAATAGGTATCAATGTCTTCCCCGAAATCACATTGCCATTGCTCATCTGAGTAACAGCAATCCAAAACTGTAAAGGCGTAAGAATAACTATGGCCGCTAGTGGTATGCCCAAGTCAATAAACATGATGTACCTATCAACCAGTGGCCTCTCGAATAGCATCAATCGCCTCGCCAGATCGAACCTGACTCCTGGCTGAAGGCGTACCCTTGAAATCATTGATCTCAATCAATGCCGACTGCGCACGGCGACGCTTGCGATACTCCCTAGTGCCAAATGTCAATAAACCAGCAATCGCTACGCCCGATCCGGGGAACCATAAGTCAGCTACGCCAGATACCTCGTCAATCGTCTGGTCAACCTTGGCCGCTACCTCCGGCTCGCCAGCACCCACAACCTTATCCAATTCAGCACATCCAACCAAAGATATCACCACATAAACCACGACCGAAACCTTAAACAAACGTGTCAGCCACTTGTCGTAATCTATCATCGTATATACCCCTAAAAAAAGACCGCCGTGAGGAGTACGAAAACCCACGGCAGCCCAGGAATGAAGACTAAAAGTAAGAACACATCATACCAGTTCCCAAAACCGGCTCGGTGTCCTAAATAAAGCATAACCAACCATAACCCAAAATCCAAATGCCAAAACAAAAAATTTCGTGGGGAAGTCCCCTCCCCCCCGGGGCGGATGGAACCTAAAACGTGATACCCCCTAGCCCCCCTCTACCTTACAACTACCAATCCTGGCACCACCTGGTTCATTGTAAACCACTACGCCACAAACATTTGCCATCATTTCCCCCGTGGCCTATTTTCCATCACACCTTGATCATCTATATTCTGCGGCACTTGTGGCGAAGGTGAATGATGCAGGACGACTACACTTGCCAGGCTTGATAGCTTGCCACATTCAGGGCACCCGCCGGCATCAGCCGGCATAGGATCACCTTCACGGATTACATAGGTGGAGCCGTCTACACCTTGACCGCCACAGGTAGAACAAGATCCAATTGAGAGATCATTCTCAATCTGCGCGAGTAGGTTACGCCAGGATTTTGCACGATGTGCCATAGATTATCTGAATGCTCGAGCATTTTTGTGCGCTGCCATTCATTACCACCAACCAAACCATATCCATCAAACCATCATCATCATATTAAAGCTGCGCTTTGCTAGGATTGCTAGGAATAAATTGCGCTTGAACCGTATAACAATACGCAACGGTTACCATCGTAAACACTTTGCGAATTCTCGCCACCATATAATTTATTCAATTCCCCTAAACCCTTGCCAGGTCTACGGTTTAGCACTGGATTCAAAAAAAATATCGACAATCTTTGCAGTTATTGACAATACCTATTGCATTGTTAAGAACTATAGCTTATCATTACCGTATTGTTAAGAATAACAAACGGATAGCCGATAAGGATTAGACAATGGAACTACTAAACCAAACCGTTCGCGTCAACTTCAATCTACATACTCATGATTGGTCCATTAAAACCAAACAAGGTGGCCGATGGATATTGGCGCTCAAAACTCCCGCCTTAGTACTTACCAACGCTATACCAATCGAGTCAGTTAAGGGCGCTGAACGCATCAGACAAGGCGCGCATAGATCCGTAGTGGCAAAAATTCAAGGTGAATTAGAGTCAATTGGAACATACCAGGGTAGTACGGGCGAGCGTATCAGATATAACCCTACTAGGTCTAGCCATTTCCATTACGAAAGTGGCGCGCAATGGTTTGGCGCGGATCGCGTTGTGTTCCTGAAAACAGGTCCAAACCCGCCAAAGTATGGTGGCGCGGATTGTCGAGAAGCTTAAAAAAAATATTTCCAGTTGTAACCATAACCATAGAGGAGTGTAAACAATGAAAACATACAAAGTAGAACTACTCAGGGCGCGAGAACACAACGCAATCGGCATGTTTTATCCGATCACGGTAATGATCGATGCACATAGTAAAGATAAAGCAATCAACGAAGCTTTAAAACTGTATGAATCTGCGGGCGGAATTATCGTCAAATTCCTAGAACAAACAATTGGGTATGAATTTAATGATATTACGGAAATTGACCCATATGAATGGCGCGACGATGTAGCTGAGTATCGGTATCTAGGCCATACGATATTAGAAACGGCTAAGAGGTTTGATATGCATCCTAATGTCGTCCTTCAGTTTGACGAATTAAATACATCGGACGATTAACCAACCAACCATAGAGGAGTGTAGACAATGGCACGATTAAAGCTTTTAAGCGCTGGCGATACCAACACCAAACTACGAAAATCAAATGGCAAAGGTTTTCTAGTGTTTGGCCTATCATTACGACCAGCTAAGGGTTCAGGCTATAACGTATGTTCAATGTCAGGCAAATGCGAGCAAGCTTGTGTTTTAGAATTCGCTGGTCGATCCGTTACCGCACCAGTAAGAGCAGCAAGGGATCGTAAAACCAAGCTTTACTTCGAGAATCGCCCACAATTTATACGAATGCTGGTCAATGATTTGACCATCGCACAACGTCAAGCCGATCGCAAGGGTTTGAATTGTGCAGTTCGATTAAATGTAGCATCGGACTTGCCTTGGGAAATGAACCACCCTGAATTATTCAAACTATTCCCAAGAACCACCTTTTATGACTATAGCAAGATATATCGACGGTTTGATCATCCGATCCCATTTAATTACCACATTACCTACAGCTATTCCGAGACAACCGATCCACAGATAGCTAGCAAGCTTTTAGACTCTGGCCACAACGTAGCTGTTGTATTCGACACAATCTACAAACCGGCGCAAGGTGAAATAGGCGACCTACCAAACACCTTTACCATCAATGGCAAAGTGTACAAGGTAATCGATGGTGATATACACGATATGCGCTTGCCTATGTTTGATGGTGTAGGCGTGATCATTGGCCTAAGAGGCAAAGGTGGCAAGGGTAACGTGTTACAAGGTGTAGCGGATGGATTCATTCAGTTGACTAGCAATGGCATAGCGTCAATGGCGGCATAACCAATAACCAATAACCACTAACCAATAACCACTAACCAACGGAGCAAATGACAATGGCACGAATACCTAAAGTTAGAACCTGGCAAGTAACGTCATACGATGCAGACGGCAAGATTAATCAGCGCGTACAAGTGCAAGCGCCAAACAAGATCCTAGCACGACTAAACGCGCGCCATGAATACCCTAGGCTATATGGCCACAAATATACCGTGGGATTGATCCGAAAACCTTAACCAACGGAGCAAATGACAATGGCAACTAAGGCAACTAAGTTCAGAACCATATACGGAGACACGCTGGAAGTGACGTGGAATGGCAATGTATGGGTGGCGAGTTGTGGCGCTCAATTCGCATCAGAATCCGAAGCAATGAAAGTTGAATTGCACCAATACCTAACAGAATCCGGTGATGACGATGTGGAATACGACGAATTGAAACTTGCCGACCATGGCAAGTGGGAATAAGGCGCGTAGCAGTTTTAATTGATCGACCATAACAATCTAACCAACGGAGCAAATGACAATGGCACGAATAAACACAATCGAAAGCGCACGCGCAATATGGGACAGTTTGCCGATAGCAAAGCTTGCAGCAAACCCAAAGATTAATACGCCAGGCCAAGATCT
>VTLG01014562.1_pt1 | contig 40857 bp, 66 predicted proteins | sample 4694571 | NCBI WGS metagenome assembly VTLG01 (sample SAMN12604809, study PRJNA352737) | marine metagenome | biome: ENVO:00000447; feature: ENVO:00000209|ENVO:00000569|ENVO:01000036; material: ENVO:00002151; isolation source: viral sequences binned using virsorter ...
AAGGTCAAATGCCTCTTCACTTGTTATCTGCTGTACTTCGTTACTTACCATTGATTCCTCACTTTCCAGATTGTTTGTAAAAGTAGGAAACGATATCGGCTCTCTGGTATTGCCGTACCTCACAACTGCACTCCAACCTTTTCAATATAGTTGCCATACTGTCCTACCTTTAGAGCAGTTTAACGTCATGCTCAGGACGGTTTCTAGACTAGCCTCACTGGACTAACTTACTAGCTAATTTCGTGGGCTACTTTCAAGGCTGTGTTAAAAGCCCTTGCTTTGGCTTCCGCCCTATCACCAAAGATGCTTGAACCTAGAGCGTCCTTATGTCCTCTACGGTAGTCTTCACATTCTACCACTGCTTGCCATCCCGCCCAAGGGGTCATAGCTAGCTTGGGGTATTCATCGTTGAATGCTTCAAACCTACTCCAAGCTCCATCCCTTAGAACCTTAACTCCTGCCCTTCGTTTGTCCCACTCCTCTACCCAATGCTTCTTATCATTAAGTAGGGTAGACCATACCTTTGCAGGAACGTCTTCGGGCTTTATGTCCCTAGACAATTTTAGCTTCTTAGGCTGAGAGGCATCTTTATAGGCAGAGTTGATAATTCGTTCAATGTCGTTTTTCTCTGCTTGCCCCACTTCCGCTAGATGGTTCATAGTAGCTGTAACAGTTTCCTTCGCTCCCATCATCTGAGCAAACAAAGCAGTGTACCACTCTGCATCCTCTTTGATGGTGCTATGGTGAGTTAAGCTAGCAGAGACCTTCGCTGAACTTAGACCAACTGTCAAAGTGTTTTGACATACTACCCTAACAGGAGTGAAAGCAATGTTCAGGGATTCCGTACCCATCCTGCTATCACTTACTAGGTAGTATAGGTGATGGTCTTCACCTGCGATAATTGACTCCCCTGCGTCTAGGGTAAAAAAGATTTTCTCTCCATTACCCAATGCTCCTACTGTCTCTACAGGGTACTTCTCTGAGATTGGGTCTAGCATCTTAGCTAGCTCCCATGCTTGTAGAGGAGTCCACTGCTTACCCACATTTGACAACACTCTGTAAACATTGTCATCTGCTGTAGGGTCTCTAACTACGGCAAACTGGTCAGTCTCTAAAAACTCCCCAGTTTCAGGGTTCTTTGCAAACATCTCCCACTTGTTTACTGGGAAGGCTATGTTTGCTACCTTCATTGCTTCGGTAGCTGTAAGGTCTTCGTCCATCACAGTACCAATCCCATGCCATGCAGGTTCACGCCTACCGAAAAACCTATCTCCAAATATACTAGCTGGCATCTTTTTTACTCCTTCGACCTATCTTTGGTCTTGCATTGTTTAGAGCCATATCATTCGCTCTGCGGTTTTGGCTCACTATCACCACAAGCGTTGTCCATACACCAGTACAAATACCTAACGTACCTGCTACCAGTAAGAATTCTACCACTGTCATATGTCTTACCTCCAAACTTAAATTTGTTGAGGTGGTTTTTCTCAACTGCCTGTAATCATACGCCTTTATCAACACCCTGTAAAGTCTAAATTTCTCTACTTACCTTAAGGGGTATTTTTACAGACTGTCTTTATTTGACCTAACACTATTTCCATACTTCCTCTTCCCATCCAAACCCTTGTCCCAACATATCATACATATCCCATTCCCTAAGGGAACATCGAAACTCTTGCATCGCTTATAGAACTTACATACTCCTACTGATGCCTGAGGCAAACGTACTTCGTCTACATGTAATATGCTTCCATACTTCATTGCAGTCAATTTATATTCCCCCTACAGGAGTTCCATGCTCGTAGGTTGTCTTAAAGATATCATCAGGAAAATCAAATAGGTGGGTCTTCAAAAATTTCATATCTGCTATGTTCGATTTCTCTTGCATAGCATCAGGCTGAACAGAGGACAAGGATTTGATTCCATAGTACAAGGCTTGCGAAACGATGTACCTTCCTCTCATAGTTCCTAGGAAGTCAAAAGCTTTCTTCGTCTCTGCTTCCTTCTCTTCTTCACAAGTAGGACATTCAAAAGTTGCGTGGTCTCGACAACCACCACAACATCCTGTACCTTCTATCTCTTCCCTACCACAGCAACCACTTATTAGTTCCTCACATTCATGGGTCATTGTATTTGTCATTGCCTATCTCCCTCCGCAAAAGTTTCACTTATCATATCAATTTACTGGTGGTCTGTAAAATTATGTTCTACACAAAGAGGCATCGTCCCCAAGGGAAGTAATCACATCTACTCCACGCCATTCTGCTACTACTTCCTGACTTCCCCAACATCCATTAGGTAAGTTCCAATACATCCACCTAACTATCTCTGGTAGAAGTTTAATGTTTTTATCATCCGCTCGACTTACAGCTTTGTGTAAATCGTTTTCCAGACAGGCTATAAGAAAATCTCCTGCAAGCATTCCTTGTTCCACATACCTCTGCATTCCATCTTGTAAGCCTTCAGGTAACTCTTCGTAGTTATACATAGTCATTCCCCTGATTTAAGTCTTCTCGTACATAGTCTGCATAAGGCTTGACTTTGCCAACAATATCTAGATATCCCTTTTCCCTCAAGTCGTCTTGGATACTATCTTCCTCTCGGTATTCTATCCATTGATTGTCAGGGTCTTCCCCACCTTCTTCCACAAAGTCTTTCGCTTCCTCTACCTTACAGAACCTTAGTAAGGCTTTGTTATCATCTTCAAGATACCACCAACCATTCAATCCTAATATCCCATCGGGGCTTTGCATTGTTCTTACTACTATCATGCCTATCTCCTTACTTACTTACTTAGTAACTTGCTATGAATCTAGGGGACTTCCCTTGTTCAGTTAAGCGTTCCGCTAATTCAACGAAAGCTGTAAATGCTTCAGCAGAAGGGGACTCTAAATTTATGTCCTCGTTGTAAAGCTCCCACTGTCTTTGAATATGAAGTTTCAAGGTTTCTGGTAAACGCTCTCTTAAAGTAGTTGCTTCTATGAAGGCTTCTCCATCCTCACTCTCAAATGCTTCTGGTACAAGATGCTTTGTAGCATATGGACTTCCATGGTAGGCTTCCCTTAGGTAACCCACATGTCCATGCTGTGTGCTGAACCCTGCATACTGAGCTTGTTTCTCGTCTTCGGTCTGCTTGTCCCATGTCATATAAATATCTATACCCATCTTTATTCTCCTTAACTTAATCTGTGTAGGTAGAGGGTGGGAATTGAACCCACCAATTCTAGCTTATCCTGCGGAAAACTCTAACACCTGTCGATACAGAATCGTGTTAACCACCTACAGTCTTCTTGAGCTTGCGAACAAGTTATCACTTACCAGTTGGACTATCTACAGTGGCAAACTAGAACTCCGCTTGGCTCTACCACGAAATACGATAACACACTTTCAAGGGTGTTGTCAAATCTCAACCCTCTAGCTATAAGTATTAACCTGTGCTTCGTTACCCTGCATACCAGTAAGTATCTTAGCTATGCGTTCGTTCAAATCCCTAGCAGATTCTCTATTGGGTACTTCCTCGTTAGCTAGGTTACCATGTAATTCCATTCCTTCTTCCTCATACCTCCAACCCATCTTTAGCTTTGGAAACCTTTTTACCAATTCCCTGTAAATTCCATAGGGTGGATTCCAAGCTGTATCAAATTTATACATCAATGAGGTTGGTTCAATACTGGCAAGTATTTCCTTTTCATCTAAGTCCCACTTAGTTCCCCAGTTATCATAAGCCCAATCATACCAGTTGTCATTCCCATACTGTCTTAGGTACTTCAAACTTAGTTCCTGTGTGAGTGGTCTTCCTTCAAGTCCTTCCATCTCTATACTATAATCTGTTCCTAGTTCCTGTTGCCTCTTACGTTCATAGGATGATTCCATCCATTCCTCATACGCTTCCTGACTTACTATCGTAGTCGGTGCGGATGTTCCTCTTAGGGCAGAAGGCATAGGTAGGATAGAGTCAAATGAAAATTGGGTATCCTTGCCTTCAACAAACTCCTTAAACCTAGTTATGTCTTTCTTACTTCCATATACATCTACTGTATTACTACACCAGTTAGGCATTGTTCTTCTCCTTCGCTTCTTCATAGTCCTGTCTTAGAGCGTCAAGTGTATAATCACCATTGATTAAATCAGTAATGATTTCTCTCTTCTCCCCCTCTGTAGGAATAAACTCTTCAACATCTAACTTCGTTATTCTGACTTCCCTCATATCCTATCTCCTTAATGTTTAGCACCATACACATCCCATGTAATCTTCTGAGACGCTTGGTCTGAAATATTAAACTTCCCCTGTAATTCAAACTCTACGTTCCAAATATCAATGATACTTAGATAGTTCTTCTTCCCATCTTCTCTGTTCTGAGACTTATAATTAAACCTCTTAATTATGTAATCAGATATCTTAGGTCTGTTGGCTTTGTTTATTCTTGTAGTCATTTGGTATCGAATACCCCAAGACGTTTGCCTATGGTAGACCATTCGATAATAGTCACCTTACCATCGTCTCCAACAGCTTTTACGAGAGTCTTAAAAATCTCCTCTCTATCTTCGGACTTGCTAAGTCTACTATAGATAGCTAGCCCTAGCTTAATTGCTCCTAATGAAATCATGGCTCACCTCCTATTCAGATTTTGCTTTATCATTTACAGACAGTCTATACCCTTTATCAATCTTTGTCAAGTACTCTTCCGCCATAGCACAATAGCTACTACTAATCTCGCTTCCAATGTAGTTTCTGTTCATACTCTTTGCAACTATAGCAGTTGTTCCTGTTCCCATGAATGGGTCGTATACTATCTGTCCTTCTTCAGAGAAGTTAGTTAAGATAGTCTCTACTAACTTATCAGGAAAGACGGCAGTATTAGTTTTAGTATTTTTATATTGTCTAGGTATCTCCCAAACATCTTCCAATGTTCCCCTCTTAAAATATCCCTGCTTTCTAAACTGTCTTGAAATAGGGTAATCAGAATCAAATATCAAAAGTAACTCTGACCTCTTACTTAGAACTTGTTCATGCATAGCAGGTTGAGCGTAGCCTTTATCCCATATGATAATATCTTTAAGGTTGTCTGAAAAGTCTCCTATCAATTTGAAGAAAGCTCTCTTGCTTCCTGTTACAATTTGGATGTTATAAAAGACAAGGGGACTAACTCGTAGGAGTTCGTGTAAGACCTCTTTATGAAAAGCATAGAAGTCTTCTATAGGTAAGTTATCGGAGAACCCCTCATACTTTGTACTGAACTCTTTAACTATTTGTCGAGAACAATACTTTCCCTTCCTAATACGTAAGTTCATATTGTATGGAGGAGAAGTAATCACTAAGTCTACGAACTTATCTGGTATCCCCTTTAACGTAACTAAGCAACTTTCATTGTGAATTTCATTTGTCAATAGTCTATCCTACCATAGGCACAATGACCACACTTCATACCAACTTCTACTCTAGCATCTTCGTATCGAACTTCATCACATTCCATACAAATCCATTTAGCATTGCTTTCTCTTTCGCATTCCTCACAATCCTCATCCCATACTTTGACATTGTGAATATTGCAATGCCCTACATGTATACCGTGGTCTTCGGCCCACTCATCTTGCTGAAACTCAAACATTAAACTAGACATCTTAACACATTCTTAATATGCTCTAACTCTTTTATAGCTTCCCTTGCTGTTGTCTTAGACACATATCGTTCCAACACTTCATCGTACCAGTAGTTATCTTTAACTGGAAACTTATCCTCAATATAAAGTCTAGCACTGGTAGCATTCTCTCTTGCTGTAGAGTCTTGGCTAGTACCTTTAGGTCTCGGCCCAGTCCATCTCCTAACTGCTTTGTACCTACCCCTATTAAGATATCTTTTAAGGTCGTGTGTAAATCGTTCTCCCTCTTTATTTGCAGGGACTCTTAAAGCCCATCGTTCTTTACTAGACATACCTTCTCCTTTCCTTAGTTACGGTTGTTCGGATGCATTATAGTTATTAAGTCTTCTGGTTGCATAGGTCTGGTCATACTCATACCTGTCTTCATCATTAGTTCATATTCCATGTATCCCCATACTACGCTAACTAAGGTGGCTGATACAACAGCAGGATACGTTGACCGAAATGTAGTAAAGGCCGACTCTGGGTGAGTGGGATAATATTCCCTCACTTGGTCAGCCAATGCTTTGAGTTCTTGATTTAATGATTTGAAGCTGTCGTCCATCATACTTTATGTTACCTACCTATTGATTAAAAATAGATTTTGTTCTTGCTGTATCATCTCGTATTCTACTTCAATCAACTTTATTTGTAAAGGTTTATCCCTAGTCTGTAAATATTTTAGTAGAGTATCTACCTCTGCAATAACCATGTTCCATACTCGTTAACTCCACGGTTATTATTTATATACCTGTAACTTCCACACCCACAGTTCTCGATTAACATATTCCCATCATGGGCATTTGGATGGCAAGCCATGCCCACACAATTCGTATACACTTTCTCAATTGTTCGATTCCCCTTGTGGTAATGTTTCGCCTTCCTTATCCTCTGTAGCATTCCTATTTACCTCTGCTATCTTTTCATCACTAAGATACTTATCCATAAAATCTTCAGCTTGTTGTCTTACTAATCTCTTTATTTCATTGCCCCACTTACGAGTATCCTTCTGATTAACATTAGTCTTCAAACCTATATGTAACTTTACTTCATGTGGTCTGGGGTTCCTCATCATCTTTGTAGGTAGGTGTCCAGTTGTTTCAGTTTCCTCTTGAGGTAAGCATGCCAACCCAACTATCTCTAGTTCGATTAAGCGTTTGGAAAGCTCTTTGTAATTCTTCTCTGTAATTTTAGAGATGCCTGTAAACATTCCCAAATGTATAAGTGCTTCTGTTACTGGGTTGAGTATAAAGTTTTCACCCTCTTTCTTGTTAGGGTCTTTATTCTCTAGCCAACATAGCTTTTTGTTATTCTCTATCTCTGTTAAGTCCCACGTTAATGCCATTTGTTTATCTCCTTTTTAGATTACTTAAGGGGAGTGGACAAGTTTCTTTAGAGTAGTTGATAATGACCGTCGTCTTCTCTCAACCCTATTACTCCTCATACTTCAGTCCTACTGGAAGATAACTGGATTCTCTGGATGCATCGGAGGGACGTATACAGGGGTCTCTAGTAATAGCATGCTTATTATCTAATAGCTTGCCAGAGATAATCCTGTTCCGTATTCACGGTTCACTGGATGGCAACAGAGTTACGCAGTAGGAGTGGGTTAGTCCACCCCCCAAGATGGCTTTCAGACTTTAGCCACAGGGTACGCATTATCACCATACTCCCCAACCAATGGCTGACCTGATAAGGGGTCAGCACCCCAACCTCGCAAGGTAGCGTATCCACGATATTAAATTGTTAACTTGCTACATGATACACCTCCACTTTCTTGTGGGCGTATCTGCCCTATCAAAAACTTTACCACACTCTGCAAACTCTTGTCAAGTTTAGCGCCCCTACTATCTAACACTCCTTATTAAACGTAGGATGTATATTTTCAGTGCCTCTAAACAATCTCCACAGAGCAGTTCGTCCTGTCAATTCCTTAATCTTAGCATACGCTTCCCACATATCATTAACTATATAATGATATTTCTCGGCTTCCTTATACCTAAAGATATCTTTCTTAATAGTTATTAACCATTTACTTGGTTCCCACATTATATCGGAAGCAAATATTTGAACATAGATAGTACAATCGGTTCCTCTAGCTTGATAAGTTTCGTTGAAAGGACAATCATCATAGCAGTACATTCCATCGAACACAATGTTTCCTTCGTTTGAAGGGTCTATTGCTCCATGCTCCCAGAAAGATAACTGTGTTCCTTCTTGCATATACCTCTCCTACGTTAGATTAACTGCCGAATACGACTTACTCACTTTCTCGTTCCACCACTTAGGCATGTTAGCAGGTAACATCTTCTTGTTTCCAGTATGAAAGTCTACAACATATACTTTCTTCTTAGACCCCATAGCAGTCATATCAGCAAATATCTCATAAGCCTGTTGGAGTTCTTCCTTAAACTCAGGACGACTAAACTTCAGATGAAGAAGTGTCGGTCTCTTCATAAGTACAAAGTCTGCGTCCATCATAATCTGTACATCAAGCTGTCTGTTATGTTGATTGATAAATATCAATAGATGACCTTTATGTCTACATACCGCAATCAACTTCAACCACAATAAGTTAGCTGTCTTCATTGCAGACCTTGCGTTCGCTACAATAGATGCTTCATCTACTACAATGATATGGGGTTTCATGTCAGCAATCTGTTCGACTGTCTCAACATGAGTGATTCTTTTAGGCATTGCCTTCTGTGCTTCATCGGGAATTCCTAAAGCAGCAATTTTTTTACGGTGCTGAGACCGTAAGTTCTCTGCTAACCACCATGCTAATGCTGATTTACCCTCACCTCTATGTCCTGTAATGATTAAAACACCAGTAGAAGGCATCGTCCTCCAAGAGATTGTTCTATTTTTCATGGCCTATCCTCCACTTATTTCACCATATACTACACGTTTACTGTCTGTCTGTCAACTACCCCCCAAAAAACAGGGGGTTCTAAGCACCTTACCTATGCTACAGGTCATCTTTACTCTTTGACGTGGCTCTACGGGCTTCCTAGAGCCTCGTTGTAGCTAAGTCCTATGTAAATTTACATTCTTTTTGTTAATGTTTACTACTTCTAGGTTCATGTAGGGCATGCTTGGTAGAAATTCCCACACTCCCTTATCAATTTGTTGTTTCCATTGTAAGTCATGTTCCTTAGGATAGTTCCTTGTCCACTCAACTGTGGAATCTTTTAAAGACTTTCTATAAATCTTAGCCAATGGAAGTATGTATCTAAATTGTTTGCCCTTAACTCGTTTGATTCCCTTCATCCTTAGGAAGTCTGGTGTTAACCAGAACACCATGTCTCTCCCCAACATCCTTGCATTCTCTTTACATAAGGATTTACTAGTGCGGGGATGTATCTTTTCACCATCCGCCCCGATGTATATGTCAGTCCATATGAATCCACCATACCAAAAATTAAATGCTTGATAAACATAACCTGCCTTCCCTACTATTCCATCTGCCCATGTATAAAGAAACTTCTTTTCAGGGCAGTTTTGTTTCATCCACTTAACTACTGCTGATAACATCTGTGTCTCAGAGTTAGTAGGATACGAATCGTCCATACACATCTTCCCAATCTCATAGTAGTCTTGTGAAACTAATGGGGGAAATAGTTTACGGATTGTCTGTAAGGGTTGAGTTCCCCAACCTAATGTAAGAACTCCTGCTAACTCTTCCTTATTATATACACCTAGGTAATGCTTAGTTAATCTTGGCATAACCTTAGAGTAATGTCTAGCTTGTATATAATCTACTGCCATCACCTTATCTATTTCTATAACTTTAAAGTTGTACTTCATTTAGCTTCCTACCTAGTTCAAGGCCACTCTCCTTGAAACGTCAGTCCCCTTCTTCCATAAAGAAAACAGGAGTCAACTTTACGGAAGCATCAAGTTAGAAAGGGATATAAACCTGAACATGACTGACAAGCCCAACCCACTTTGCGTTCTCTTGCGCCACTAGGATGTTATTACTTAGTTGGGTCGTAAGGCTTTAATCGCCAAACGGTTATTTCTCTAGCGTGAGTTGTCTTCCTACGTGAAGGAATATAACCTGACTTCGTAAAACGGCTATCCCTAAAGATAGCACCTGCAACACTGGGACTTTGACAAACCCCAATCCTTTCTACTACGTCATCGCTAGTAACAAATCCATGCTTATCAGCATGCTTTACTGCATACTGTCTTGCTTTGGACAACCATATTCTATGGCTAAGTTGCAAAGCGTTCTTCTTACCAATGGTCTTACTTGGATTCTGTTTCTTCATTGTTACCTCCTTTAAGGTACTTATTCCCTTTCTAACTTTTCCATTTACCATCTATACATACTCTAGCTATGGCTCCATAGACTGTCAAGTCTTGCCATGTTTCGGTTACTGGCTCCTCCACTTCAGGTGCTTCCCCTCTATTTTGTAGGTTAATCAACCGTTCAATCTTGTCACTACTGCGTACTAAAACGCCTGAAGCACCGAATTTTGCTATGTTTTGTGGGCCATAATCGTGTTGTTTCTTATCAAAAAGTTTAATATCCCCCAGAAATTTGGATATAATTGTGCGTGTTTGTTCTTCTTTACACCCCAAATCAGCAAAAATCTTCTTAGTTAATTCGTCTGTGATGTTGTGTTTGTGATTATTTGGCATCGTTCTTACCCCCAATGTATTCAATTAAAAATCCAGTTGATTTAATAGTGAGTTAAGCCTACCACTTTTCAAACGGTCTGTCAAATTCTGGGGTCGTATACCAAGATGTTTACAATTACAATTAGTAACTAATCCACATGTACACTTATAACAATCTTGCCTAAGGTCTTCGATTATCCCCCGCAATATTCCATTCTCTTTTCGTAGCTCTTCTTCATTCATTGTAACTCCATTGTTAACTTCCCTAGATAATAAAAGAATACACACAGTACTATAAGGTAAGTAATAGTATCGAACAGATGATTTGGCTGCATAGGAAACCTTTACTTAGTATCTTCTGGATGCTTCTTTATTTTAGAATCCTCATCTACTAATGGCGCAATAGGAATATCTATCTGGGAAATAATCTTCTGGGCAATCTTATCCCTTGAATACTCCGTTCCGTATAGTATTGTGTAAATCTTTCTCTTGAGATTGAACCCTACAGGTTCATCTCCAATCTTCACATAACTATGGGTAATCTCCCTAAGCATATACAAGTCTGTTTCTGTTACGGTTATCGTAGCAGGTTGACTCGCATTCTCTGGGTCAGTTGTAAAGAGAATAGCCTTCCCTATCTTCTCTAGTAAATTTACAGGTGCGGGTAACCCTGCTGTGTGAGCCATGGGTCTAACTGTACCTAAGCGCTCATCACCATGTTCCCTCTCTATAATCATAGATAAAGAATCGTCTATGAATAAACATTCATTACGAGTTAGGGATAGCTCCATTTCAGGGATGTCTGGAAAGTCCTCTTCCTCATCATAATCAGATTTACCATGCATGTGAAGTGTATCATCAGGCATACATTAGCCTCGCTTCAATTTTAGTTTAGTAGCTTTATCTTTAAGTATAGTTAGAATACCTCTAACACTAACTCTATTATCACCTACAAAACGTTTCTTAGATTCTCGCTTTGTGTCTCGTCGTTCCCATTTTCTATCTTGAGACATGCTACTCCTCGTTGTCCGAACTATTAATGGCATCATACTTTGCTCTCTGTGCCTCCTTAATCTTTAATCTAATTCTTACCTTCTTCTTTGATTCAACGTTTCGTTTTTTAAAGGGTTTGGAAAAGGATTTATTATCCCTACGGTTCTCTATCTTCCTAGCCCTACGCTCCCAACCCGATGGCATCGTGGCCTCCTCTTTATATATATGCAATTTTCATGCGCTCAACTTAATCTATTATACTTACTTAAATACAATTAACGCTTCTTTTTCTATGTACGTCCCATGTACTTCGATACACTTTAGATGCCCCACCTTATTAGATAGATGACGAACAGTGATATCTTCATCCGCTTGGGATTGGGAGTACTTTAATAGTACTCCTTCTCCCTCACTGACAATCGAATCACAGTAAACACAATCATGTGCTTCTTCATTAGGTGTTCGATATCCCATGCTTAGACTCCTATCATCATAGCAAACAATCCTACTGCCATACATAGTAAAAGAAACTTTCCGTAATCAGTTATCTGCATAAGTCGTGACCTCCTTGTCGTTTATTTGAACTAATCCTAGCACACAACAAAAAGGTCTGTCAAGTCTATTTACGCCTAAAGGTAGGGGGGCGCAATGCCCCCCGTCCCTCAGATGCGGATCACCTCCTTATATATTTCACTTTCAATTTATCGAACGATGACCGTAATTCCTTGTATTCAATCTTGCCTATAAATGTATTCACCACCTCCAGATACGCCGTAGCGAAATTTGGCCCATGATGGTCTGCTGGGCCTCGTTGATAGTTTATCACATGCGACATCTCATGGCATATGAAAGGTACGCTTTTCGATAAGGGAAATGGTAATACTAGGTTAGAGGCAGTAGCATAGGCTGCGCCTCCATTTTTATATAAAGGGGGGTAAGATACTGTAGGGCATTTTATATTTGCCCATTCCGAAATGTCTTTGATGAATGAACTAACTTGTTTGCGAGTAAGGATTTCAAGGCAGTCCCAAAAGTCACAGTTTAATTCTGCGTTATACAAACGTTTACGTTGAAAGTCTCTTAATAATGGGTTGGGAATATTCCCTATATATGAACGGCCCATTCCAAGACCTCCTATTTATTCTACCTAGTAATCGCCGTATTTTCTATTGTCGCCGTATCCTTCTTTGCCTAAGTCTTTAAGGACATCATTAAATCCCTGATGGTCGGACATTATAGTTCTCATCTCATTCTCTATTATAGCTTGCATCTTCTCAATATCATCTAATCTATTATCGAAATCTTCAAGTGCTTCCAAGATATCTGTTGAATCAAACTCTTCAATCTCTAACTCATCTAACTTAATAACTTGTTCCTTGAGGTTATCTATATCTGTTTCAAGAACAGCTATGGAAGTATCGGTCATAGAGGATTGCATCTCAGCCACGTTGTGGTCTAAGGTCTTCACGGTTGAATCTAGTTGCGCTACATACCATATGATTCCAAAGGCTTGGGCAACTATAATTCCTATTACCGCTATGGGTAATTTAATCTTAGTTATATCCATTTAGATACTCCCCCCGATTTTACTCAGGAATAATTATATCATCTATGGCAGTAATGGTAGCCTTAGTAAATTCTCTTAGTTCTTTAACCAACGCTTTCTTTTCCACCATTGTAATCTTCTTATCCTTCATAGCAGTTCCAAGAGTATTCAATACATCCATCGCTTCCTTTAGGATGATTTGAGCCGCCTTGGTCTGTCCTTTATTTAGGCTATAAAATGTCATAGCCATGCTAAGTATTTTCATTATATTCATTCTAGTACACCTCCTTCATCTTCACTATTGTTACACCCGCAGTTTCCTCCACAAGCGCATCCAGTTAATAAACTCTCGTCCCATTCCTGACATGAACAGTCAGGGCATCCGCATTCACAACCCTCCTCACACACACAGTAATCATCTGATATAAAACATTCGCACTCTAATGCGTCCTCATAAGCTGTTACCATAACTCACCTCTTCTGGTTCTAATACATATTCTATTATACATGATTCACAGCCACATTCGCAATTACATTCAGATGGATTTTCACAGGAGCATTCTCCAGTATCAACACAATTACAATCGGAGTTTACTGTAGACATAACTACTTCCAATGACATTATTCATTCTCCAAGACTTTCATTCCAAGAGCGATTATTCCACCGATAGTTCCTGTAGCAATTTCTGGAAAATCATTCAAAGCTCCAAGTGCGGCAAGCAAACCCAATACTAGTATCGCTAGAAATATTTGTGGTCTTAGTTTTCCAATCATCTAAAGCTCCTTTATTTCTTTCGTGGGCCGAAAATGTCTATATCTGTAATACCCTCAATTCTTTTATACGTCTCCAATTCTCTTTCATATGTCCATCTGGAAGTTCCGAACAGTAATGTATGTCCAGACGCTGCTATCTTTTTTAGAACTGTGATTACTATATGTCTCGACAATCTCTCCTCCTAAGTATTAGTGGCCCTCCATGCTTTAAGCATATCAAACCAACCCATTGATGGCGCACTACCTGCGTCCTTCTCTATCTCAGCGGGTTTATGTTCACCTGTTTCCATACGATTGTGTTCTTTACACCAATGCGGTTTTCCATGTTCCTTCCTTATCCACGTAAAGAATTCATTAGATTTTGTAATTGGTACCTCAGGACTATACCAAGGATGGCCTGATTCTTTAGCCGCTGCCGCAGCTTTCCCTGCTACAGACTTTCCATAAGTAGGAGCATCTTCATCATGCCTGTTCCCTAGATTCTGTCCAGCTTCATTAACTATCCATGGCGGTTTAATTTTCATTGGAATACCATAGTCATCAGTCTCAGTTTCAATTACTGGAGTATAACGCATTCCTTCCTGCGGTTGTTCGGATGGGAATCCGTACTCTCTCAAAAGCTGATGATGTTCAGCATCACGTCCTGCAAAGTTATTAAGTGTAGTAAAAGATGTTCCAGACTTTAATGGGTCGTCTTCCTTTTGCATCCAGTTTTTAAGGGTGTCTATAAAGCTTATGTCTCCATCTGACTTAATCATTAGTTCCAATGGAGTTCTAGGTGATTCATCACAACCACAGTCGCATCCTTCAGATTTGGAAACTAGGCAGCTTCCATCGGTGCATGTCTTGGTTGCGGCATCGTTAGCTTTAAGAATATCAAACCCTGCGCCTTGGTTAACGCCCTTTTCACATACAGTAATCTCTGCTAGTTCCATTTCATCTACTTGCATATAAGGCATTAAACCTTTCTGCATATTCTGTGTCTTAGTAGCAGAACCAGCTATAGAATAGCTTTTCAGCTTTCCTTCATTAATTTGTTCTAGTACCTTGTTTGCAATTTTAGTATCCTTACGTATCTCTGTTACAAAGAATAAGCCTTTATCATCTACGCCAGATTTAAATATTTGTCCGCCCTTACTAATGTAAGCGGGTAAAGCCCACCCAACTTGTACATCAGAATGTAGAACCATCGTATTCCTAGTACGGAAGTTAGCCATATACTTTTGGAAAGCTTTCTTTAAAGCATCAGTAGTTATTAAATGTCCTTCCCTGTCTATAAGTTCAACGGAAGCTGGGCCACCTACTACTACAGGTTCACCATCAATCTTTTGAATAGCTTTAGAGTATGCGACATTATTAGGATAAGCTCTGGATAAAGTTAATATCTCTGCATCAGATGCAATTCCTGCCTTATATAATCGTTCGTATTCTTCCAAAGCATCTTTAATATCTTCGACACTGGTTCTTCCATTTTGTTTTTCAATGACAGTAATCGGTGCAGCATCCTCTGTTAGAGTTTGATACATGTCTTCGTTCACAACTGCCCAATTACTTGGCGATGGAATGTCCCCAATTGCCGTTGGAATCGTTGTTTGTGTAGTCATTTTAAACTCCCCAAATTACGCCATGTACTGTAGGTGTTCCCTGTGCCGCAATAATAGATACCTTGTGTGTAAAACCAAGGGGCCATGAATTTTCAAACGTTTCCCCTGCGCCTACGGGAATTCCTGTAGTGGTAGTAGCAGTTGTATCAAGGGCTACGTATACGATTTCAGCAGCGGTTCCTGATTCATTCTTTATAGTTACGCCCCTTATGATTGTCATATCCGCTCGTTTCCTTGATGTAGAAGCGTTTGCGGTTCCTGTCCATTCATAATTGATTCCACTAGCTCCATCCACATAAGTACTTACAGTCGTAGTATCTTCTCGTAATTCAAAACCAATCTTATCCGCATAGAAATTAATATTATGTTGAGCAGCACTTACTAGATATAGTCTATAAACTGCTGGTGCAGTGCTTCCAGGAACTGTGTAAGAAGCCGTAACCCTTGTCCAACTTGTGGCTAGGTCAGAACTTCCAGATGTAGCAAGTACGGATGTTCCTGCCGCATCTCTGATATCCAATTTAACTGCTCCAGATGCTGATGCACCTCTATGTTCTAACTGAACTGATATATGTTGTGGGGTAACACTGAAGGGTAGTTGCGGGGATGTCCAATACCATCCTTCTCCTGCTGCAGAATTTGCGGGGTCTGCTAAAAGTGATGCCGCTCCTGCTGCTTGTTGTCCTGTACTTCTAGATATTGCTGACCCTGACGCAGTAAACATTGTAACGTCAGTAGCCTCAACTCTAGGGTTTGTTACCCAGTTGACAGCTATTTCTCCCTGTCCTGCATTTACTAAATCTGCTGCAGTCGTTGAGAGTGCTTGTCTAAAAGGCGTGTACTTAGTATACGGGTGAGCAGATTGACGAGTAGAGAAATCGACTTCCCATTCCCGTACATCTGTATGTCTTTCATTTGCCATAGATTATTCTCCTAATCCTGTAATAAGTTTACAAGAGCGACAACCGCAGCCATTACCACTCCAGCATGCGCAAACAGTATTCCTACTAATAGCGCTAATGCCCTAGCTCCGTAAAATTTCGTTCGCCACTCCTTTATCTCATATAGGTCATCTGTAATTTGTTCTAGCCGATTACATAATGATTCGTTTAGTCTGCTTTGGGTTGCTATATATGTATCTAAACGTTCCATATAGACCGCTAGGTCTATTGCGAATTCTCCTTTTATATCTTTACTTTTCGTCGTCATAGTTTATCCGCCTAGGTAATTGAAGCTTGACCAAGTTTGGATTTTTATTCGACCCAAACTTTGGGAGTCGCTTTACTATCTTTCGTGGTCTTATAATATTATCAGTTTCATCTTTAGAATGTTCCTCAGTCATATTATCTAACAACTCCTTCTTATTCAGATAAACTATTTAATATGAAGTATGGGGGGTGTATTTTTACGGACACCCCCCAAACTATCTACGGCTAACTAGCGTTTAAGTCGCCAATCTTAGCCTGAACAAATATGTTCTTACAGCGCATCTCAGCCATGGTGTAGAGTAGACCACGAACCACTAACGCATTAGCTGCGAAGTAGTCACGGTTTTCTACATACTGAGTAGGTTGCGCTACTGCAATTTCCAAATAATCTGTATCGAGAACATAAACATTAGTTCCCAATATAGCATCATTGGTAGCTACAGACTTTGGCACATCCGCATCTGGAAGTATAGGTATACCCTGATACGTAGCCAACACAAGTCCAGTTCGTGTACCTGGGAATGTACGTTCAGAACCTACACCCACTTGATACTCTTCCTGACCCATGTATCGTTGGTTAGCACTTAGCAAGCGCTCCAAATTGAAGTACTGGTCGTGACCCAAAAGTATTAGTTTTGGTTCCCCACCGTTCTCCCTAATCTTCTGGATAGCGGTATCAAGTAGCGTAAGAGACAAAGCTCTGCCAGTACCACTATTCAAAGAAACTGAAGCTGCAGCGTTCCAACCACCAGCGGCTCGTCCAGCCAGTGTCAAGTCATAAGCCCTGACATTAGCTCCACCCGAACCACCACCAACAACCATAGCGTCTTCCGATACTATGTCATCAATGGAAGTGATACCACCTCTACTATAAATGGAAGCGATGTCACCGTCTGCAAATGCGGTACCTGATGCTACAGTAACTGTACCACCTGATACACCAGAGACTGCAGAACCAGAAGTCCTGTCAAAGCCAGTGCCTACGTTATTCATAGATACTGCGTCTCCAACCTTGAAATGTTTACCGATAGCGGAAGGGACAACGAAAGTTGTACCACTACCGCCCGATACTAGATATGCGGAACCTGCAAGAAGTTCCTCGTTAATTTCCTTAACATGGTCTAGCTGTGCGTTCTCATTCTCCAATGCCAACACGTCTCCAACACCGCCTTCCAACTGCGCTGCGAAGACGGACTTAACGCTTGCGCCGAAGGTCGTTGCAACGATCCGAGGCAAGCTCGATACCGTCTCAATGTTAGAAATGTCAACTGTAGGAAGGTTGCCAGTCTCTGTTACAGGTCGGCTCCGTAGGGAACCCCTGTCAGTCCTGACCCTCCAACCAGCAGTATTGCCCCAGACTACTCTGGGAATAGCATTAAAGAAACGAGTTTGGTTATTCAACGACTGCCAAACCTTGCGTCCATACGTGGTATTAAAAATACCCGTAGCGGTATCAACCGTGAAGTAAGTCTGCTTCTGCAGAAACTCAGGGCCGAATACCGACTGGTACAGTCCTCGTTGGGACTGAGCAAGATATTCAGATAATGATGGATTAGCCATTACTCATTCCTCCTATTAGTTTTAATTCTTTATTAACCTATGAAGCACCAAGAAGTTCTCTTGGGACTCCCTCTGTCTTACCATTCTCTATGTTGACTTGTAGGTCACGTAGTTCTTTGTAAGACAACGATGCCAACTGGTCTGCTACGTCCGCATTAGCGGCTTGCTTTTTAATGGGTGATGTTCCATCAACCCCAAGCCCGACCTCTGTGCGCATTGGTCGTTGTAGACCATTGTCCTCACGGAAGCCCATCTTTCGTAGACGTGACTCAGTTTCGACCTGAATAGACTTCGACATACTAGCCTCATACTCAGCAACCTGCTTCTTCAAAGCTGCAAGCTGCTTAGACAGAGACTTCTCTGCGTCAGCCTCTTCCTCTTCTTCCTCTTCTTTGGCCTCTCCATTCCCTTCTTTTGAAACGTCTTCTTCATCCTCTTCTTCGTCATCCTCGGCTTTATATTTCATCCCGCCTTTTTTCTCATCAACGGGATACTCTTCTGCTTTTTCGTCTTCTTCCTTGTCCTCTCCACCCTTTTGCATTGCTTGGATAGTGGCCTGTTGGTCTTCTATCTTGGTGGTCGCAGCCACTGGCTTTTCGGCATCATCTGCATTAGCAGGTGTTTTACCTGTCTTTGCAGCGGGACGTACTTTTTCACCGTCCACATCCATACCAGCATCAGTGTCTTGACCTTTCAAAATTCCAGCAACCTCTGAAGCAATCTCCTTAATCAAGGAGCTTCGGTCAGCAGCAGCCTCTTCCTGTTCAGCCTTAGCAAGAGATACCTCTTCATCTCTGGACAAACGTCCATCCATTTTAGAGAGAACTTCTGCTACAGCGGACAAAGCAAGACTATTGCCTTCCAACTGTTTCTCGATCCTGTCCATCGTTTGGTCTGCCATATTTTTCCTCCTTACTGTAAGTAATTTCTACGAACTACCGACAGAAAGGTTGGTCTTAGCCATCCGACCTCTCCATTAGCAATCTTTTTATTTTATAGTCACATGACTATACGTTTGTATTATACTACGTTTACGCTAAAAATCTAATTAAACACCTGATTTATTATATAAATTACTCAGGCACTCCCGTTGTAACTAGACGAATCATCTCATTTCGGAAATCATACAATGGAATTTGTGCTAATTTCTTTATCTTTTCACACTGATTCCCTTCTGGCATAGATGCTTCTAATAGATCTAGAATCTTTCCAACCATTCTAGAGTGTTTCGCAATAACATATTCTTGTTCTGGTGTTACTTTGTTTACATCAACCATGTCCTCCTCCTTTTCTTTGTCTAATAAATAAACTTCTGCAGTCCCATATTTTGTGTAAAAGCCTTTGTAAAAATATTCTCCATGGCTTCAGTCAAAAAATATCTTCCTTGTGTTGCCTTGGTGGTACTAAACGTTCTCCATTGACCATCTGGCATTAATACAGGTTTCCCTGAAGTATATTTCTTAGTATGCGCCTTCACTTTAATCCTTCCCTTTTTTGTATTACGTACATGAGACGGAACTGTCTGTGTCCAAGGTTCTACTTGTTCACCGCCAGTACGCCCAAACTCTACATTTTTTGCGTACTCAGTATTATAGGTAATCTTAAAACCATTAAAACTTCCCTGATAACTTCCAGACCGTTTTAATTTTCCCGTAATCACAGGAACAGTCTTTTGGGAATTAGTAAATACGTCCATTCCCAACTTCGCTATGGCTTGGTTGATTTTATTTTCTAGGTCAGCTTGGTCTCCGTTAGCCATACAAAAACCTCCTATTTACATTATACTTAACCTATTTCACTTTTCCCGCATTAACCCATACATCAGGTAAGATATCTGTAAATTCACTGGTAATTGTGTCATATCTATTAAGATACACAGTCTCTTTTGCAATGTAACCGTACTTTGGATGCCAGTATGTAACCAACTGCTGTGGTTTTGTTATCACTGCTAATCGTTGTAGAGCAAACTCATCTCCACCTTTCATACATCCACAGATAATTGCATGCCCTGTTCCAATATCTATCTCATCACTTCTATGGAAATGTCCCATCATAACTGAATCAAAGGATGCTGGAAGGATATTAGGGTCTACAACCCCCTCATATGCTGCCGTGGCCTCTGTCTCCAGTCCTTTCCTAAACTGTAAGACTGACCTAAGATTAGTAAGTACTCTAGTAATAGTGGTAAGTGAACCTGCTCCAGAAGCACTGTCTCCATGCATAATCAATACATTCTTATCAAATACTTGGAAGGTGTTTAGATAACTCTTCCTAATATCAAACTCTATGTTCTTTTGTTTTTGGCAAAAGGCAGCGACCCATTGATATAACATGAAGTCCCAATCCATATACTTATCCTTCATTGGTGGTTTCCTAGTCATGCGACCATGGTTACCTACCACACATGGAACTCTAAGCTTAGTGAAGTGTGGGGCCAGTAGCATTAATGCTTGCGAAATCAAATTGGCTCCTCTAATCATCTGTTCCATACAATTAGCTAAGTTACTGTTAGACAGTTCCTCATGTATATCACCGCTAATCATATCTCCTAACATAGGGATAACTAGTTCGTCTATAGGAACTGCTTCTCTTCTAAGTTGTACTAGGGTTAATACTTGAGTAGCCCATCCATACAGACGTTTATTAAAGATATCAAAGTTATAAGAGTTAAGTCCTGCCATCTGTTGATAATCTACATACTCACCTATATGTGTATCAGATAATGGAGCTACAACAACTTGTGTGGAATCTCCCCTATGCTTTCCCTTAGGTTTATTAATCCTCTTTAAAGCAATTTTATCAAACGATGGGGTGAGTTTCGTAATAGCATCTACTATTAAATTCTCTTTTGCGGTTCCCCTTAAAGACTTATCATAAAGTTTCTTATAGTAATTAGCTTCAGCTTTATATGTAGCTAACTTTTTATCAAGTTTTATACGGTCATCAATTGAATCCAATACAATGTCATTGGAATCAAGATTTTCTATAGAGACCTCTTTGTCGTACCACCGCATTACGGTAGTTCGGTGAACGTCCACGCCGTATTCTTGTTGGAGAAACTTTGCTAGGTCTGTCCATGTTGACCCTGCTAACCTTTTCTTTACTAATGTTTCCTTCGCTATTTCTGGTATCATAAACTATCCTCCTTAAGGCTATACTGTTCCCGCACATAAGACAATGTAAATCACCGTCAATATCTACATATAAAGAACCATCTTTACATTTAGGACATAGACTGCGATATAACTTCATTTTTTAGAAATGCCTTTTTTAGCGGCCTCAGCTATCTGTTCTAAAAATGTTTGCTCTGGTTCGTTCCTATCCTCTTCTGATTCCAAGTCATCCTTATCTCCCGTTTGACGTAATGCGTCTACACTAGCGGGGCCACTTCCCCACTCCTTTTTTGTTACTTCCTCTTCATCTTCTTCATCCAATAACAATGTATGTGGGTCTCCACTATCTTTATTTTTATCTTCATTCATAATACGTTTTTGCTCCTTTTCCGTCATCTTTTGTCCTGCCACAAGGTTTGGGTCATCGGGTATTTCAGCTTCTCGCTCTACTACTTGGGGCGGGTCATCTGGTGTTGGTTTAGATTTTGGTGGAGTCTGACGCTTTACATCATCCTTACGTAACTCCATTCTAACATCATGTAACAAATCTGTCAAGGATTCAATTGGAGACTTTACCATCTTTTTTTCAGGTGAGTTGTCCACAATAAATTGTCCTAAACGTTCTATCCCTGTTTTTTTCTTCTTGTCTTTTTCTGGTTTACCTTGTCCTCCGTGTGTAGGAGTAAAGACTCCAGAGTTAGTAGAGGTAAAGACTGTGCCTCCTCCAGCTAAAGCTCCGCCTCCATCTCCGCCACCATCCTCTTTATGAATCTGTACATGTAAATGGGTTGGGTGGTCATCTCTATGTGAATGAAGAGCGGGATGTTTCTTAGACCTCTTCTGAGTTTTTTCCTGTAAAGCCTTCACCGCAGAAGCGGGTTTCTCAGGTAATCCTTTTTGAAGTAAATCATTCTTCTCCCATTTATTACACCAATCATCTCCGTGAATGAAGCCAAAGACTAGGTGACATGCTGCCCCATCTTTCCAATGTAGGCATGTATCACACTTCTCTCCCTTGGTTACTTGAGCAGGTGACGCTGGCCCATAGGACACATCAAACTTAAGGAACTTCTGATGTTGCTTTTTGAGTTCCCTATGTGGGCCTAAAACCCCACCATGTTGTGGGGGATACTCTGAAGCATTTCCCTTCTTCCTTGGCAGTAAATGGTCTGGAAGCTTGGGTTTAATTCCTTCTTGTTTTCCTCCGACCAGAATCTTTTTAACATCATCCGATTGTACTTTAGATACAAATCCAGATGGTTTATTGGTATCCGTTAAACCGTTATGAAAAGCAATATCTTTCTCTATAGACTTAGATGCGAACTCTTCAAGTTCTTCCTCAGTCATATCGGTACGTGTAGATTCTCCTGCTCGTTTACGAGCAAGTTCCGCCCCCATAAAACGTCTTTGTTTTTCTGACTTAGCTGGCATAGCTACCTCCGTTAGAGTCCCATAGATTCATCATCATCTATGACATCTCCTGTATATGGTTCACCTTGAACATTACGCTCTTTATTACCCCTTTTATTATTGGTTTGTGTAGGTGCATACGAAATAGATGGTTGTCTTAAAGTTGGTTTAAATACAGCCTTTTGTACATGTACCTGTGGCCCTAAATCAGCCACATAATCAATTCCGTTTTCTATAAACCACATTTGTTTTCCATCTGGTGTAACTTGTTTAATTGTTGGGGATACAAAGCCCTGTTCCATCAACAGGTCTATCCAAGTTTTTGGGGCTACATATTGTTTTAAGACTCTTTTATTAGTGCCTTTAGGAGGTCGGCCAGGTAATCCTTTAATGCCCCAGTGCCGTTTCTCCCCTTTCTTATCCCTATCCTCAGCCCACTCATCAATATCTCGTTCCTCGTTTGGCCCTTTATCATGCCAATCTGCAACATATGTTTTCTTGAGGGGGTCTAAGTCATCTACGATAAACCCATCAGAGTCAGTTAATAGTATATCCATTATACTTACGTTCCCTCAGTTTCAGTTTCTTCACCTGTTTCTTCCGCTCCCTCAGCTTCTTCTGTAGGGGCTTGTTCAGCTAACTGTTGCTGCTGTTCATTTTGTTGTATCTGTTGTTCTAAAGCCATTGCTTGTTGTTCCCCTTGAAGCTGGGCTGTAGATACCGCTTCCCCATCTATAGTAAATAGGGCATCCTCCATAAGAACTCCACCCTTTTGCAACTTAATAGTGAAGCCCATTTGATTCAATTGATTAGCTACCGCTACTCTTTGTTGAGAGAAACTAATGCGGGTAGCCTCAGCCTTCTCTTCAGGCACAGCTAAGGATAAAGTCCAGCCAGTTATTCCAAAAGCTTCCAATAATTCAGGGAATATTTTTTCATGGAATAATCGTTGGTCACCTTCGACCACACGACTCATTACAACTAACTGTTGGGTTTGGGTTGACAGACCACCAAATGCTTCTGGTGCGCCCTGCCATGCAGGAGTTACCCCCCACATAGCTGCAACCCTTTCCCTTATTTCATCCCGAACTGGTAAATAGTCCATTTCTTGTAATGTGTGGAAGAGACGTACCATGTCTACACGTCCACGATTATTCTTGGCAGAAACTGCTACCATCGGAATAAAATTCGGGTCTAATCTAGTTTGAGCAGCAAGGTTCGCTCGTTCTCTTCTCAAACTTTCAGGGTCATCTGTAAATACCATCATCATAGCTGCTGGCATTTTTCTTTCAAAGAAATATCTATAAAGGTTTTTATCCATTCCAATTAAGGTTAAAGCTTTTTCAAACACCGTTAAAATAGGACTCCATCCATATGTTTCGGACGGTGAAAATTTAGAAACGTGGATAATTTCAGAGTCAAAGAAATACATATGTTTATTTCTATGATAATATTTATACATAACAGGCAACATTGTCTGTTCGCAATCCTTTTCTGGGCATTTAGTTGCTGATTCCTGTATATCTTCCCTATGTATTGGACATAAGAAATGGAAATTTTTAGGTAATCCCTGTTGGTCTAAGTCAAATTCTACTAATGCGGGATTCAAACGGCGTATTTCTCGTACCTTAGAGCGTAATTCTCCGTCCTGACCCGCCTTATACTCTTTTGCTAGGTATAAAAAGCCATCATCAATAGAGTTTACATCAAAATGGAACTGCCTTAACACTTCTTCTAGACTCTGGTCAAACACATTACAATCTTTCATAAAAGCTTTGAACTTCTCTGTCTGACTATCATCGGAATTCTCATCTTTAGCTTTCCATTCAAACCCTCTACGAAATACTTCGCTAGTAATATGGTTCAACGGCCCCCGTATTTCTTCAACAGACATAGCAATTGTCTGTAAATCCATCACTAGTTGCTGTCTATATGCCATTTGATGGCGTACCCATGTATTAACTACATGGTCTAAGCCAATTGTTGGGGCTTGCGCAGTATCCCCTGACGCTTTCATTAACTGCAGCATATCAATCTGACTATTCAGATTAGACATCTGCTTTGCGAAAGCTGGAACCTCTGGCAAGAATTGTGAAAGTTTCATAAATTTGTCCTCACTTTTAATCTCCCTATACCTATTTTACTCTCTTTCCTGCAATTATTCCGTCTTCGTCGTCAGGTTAGATACATCAGACATGGCTGCTAGTTTCAAAATAGATTCCATAGCCCGTTCTTTTAGCACATAATCCTCTGTAGAATTTATTCTCTTTTGTAATTTTTCAATTTCTAAATCTTTCGTAAGCATCTCTTCTCTTAACTTTTGAACTTCTTGTGATTTATCTAGCAAGGCTGCTTCTTGTTCAGCTTCGCCTGTACCAAAAGTAGCGTTCTCTAAAATTCCCATTCTAGCCGCTTCCTTTACTAAAGCAATAAAGGCTCCTTCAGTTAAAATTGTTATTGCTGGACACTCGTCAGGTATCTCATCTTCAACCTGCATGGCTTTTAACGTTTCATGCCATGTGTCCAATACTCTCCACGTCTGTGTTTTAGCATCCTTAGACGCTACATACTGTTGTTCTCTACCTTGTAACATGTTTCCTAACATTTAACTCCTCCTTATAATAACGCTTCCGCTAATCTTTTTGTATTATAACCAACGATTACTTGTCCCCCTACTCTATCATCTACAATAACTGGTGTAGTTCTGTAACCTAAGGCAAACAATTCGTCTGCTACGCCATCTTGCGACACGTTCTTTTCAGTATACAATACATTATTTTTGGTTAACCAAGACTTGGTTGCCATGCATGGGCCTCAGCCAAATGAAGTATAGATGGTTACTGACATATACTACTCCTTCCACCATTTATTTGTTTTCTTAGTCCCTCCATAATACGCTATTGCATGTCCTTCGTCAAGTAATTTATCATTAATATTTACGTTATCAGCAAATATTGTACCTAATATCCTACCGTATTTTCCTCTGGCTTTTTTGTCAATAGCTGTTTTAACAGTAATAGTGTCGGCGGATTCTAATAATTCTCGTAAGCGAGCTTTTGCAGCCAGCCCGTATTTCTTCTCTTCCAAATCTCTAGTACGTGATTCTGGTGTATTTATACCATGTAAACGTATACGTTGTTTTTTCAAGACGACACCGAAACCTAAGTCTAGGTCTACGTCTATCGTATCCCCATCTATAATTTTTACAAGACTACTTCGATACTCATACATTCTTTTCTTTTTGCTCCTTTACTGCACATCTATAGCATTTCTTTCTACCGACCTTTACATGTAACTTAACACCACATGTACATCTTGTCCATGTGCGCCTCGCCATTAGTTAGTAGCGGGTTCGGCTATAGTGACCTCTACGTTATCCTCTACAGTTATATTTGCCCCTGTGACTGTTGTAGCAATGGTAAACTCTTTCGTACTGAAGCCGTCGCCCATTCCTATCTCATTAAGCAAAATTTCAAGGGTTCCTACATTTATTTTTGATAGTACGCAGTCACCACCCTTTGTATATAAATTAGACAGTCTTAAAGTTCCTATTTTTCCATTAACACCACTTGCAGGAGCCTGTATCCAAATCCTGTCATAAGTACCGCCATTAGTGATCATGGCATCAGCTTGTTGATGTCCACCACCTATGGCTCTCATCCTAGAAGTTCCTGGTGAAGGGGCCAAACTTTGACCATCACTGGCATTTCCACGCACCAAAATCGTATGTGCCTGTATATCTGTGAGTGTTAACTTTTTGCAACGAGAATTTTCAAATATTAAATGTCCTATTTCTAATCGTGTATTAGTACCACCAGTTACAACGTTTCCACTAATCTGTACCACATTGGCCTCTCCAGACGGTAATGCAGATCCTGTAAAAACGGTTCCTACGGAGACATTCTCTATAGTAATTTCCCGAACAGGTGTGGTACCTAAGTCAATCCTCAACGTGTTTGAACCTTCAACGTATGATGTAGGAACGTCTAAGTTAGCATTTTGTCCTACAACGGATGCTGCATAAACACCGCTATCTCCACGTTGGAATGACCGTTCAGCAAATACTGTCTCGTTTACTACGACACCAGTACCTACAGTAGAACCAGCGAATAACAAACCTATCGCCATTTGTGGACTGAATCCAGCGGCCCGAAGTAGGCTGTATGGAGATTTCAATATATTAAAGGTTGTCTTCCATTTAGCGGATTCGTCATTTAAATAATTTATTTTAGCTAATAGCCAATTTCGCCAAACAACTACTCGTCTGTAAGCTGTTATAGGAGAATAGAGAATCGCTTTAGGAGAAGATTTTATTCCTCTACCCAACGATTTAATAGCTCGTACTGGGTCTTGAACTAACAAAACCATACTTGAACAGCATAATACGGAAGCCACCCCTACGGTAATCCAGAATAACATTAAATCAGTCTGTAGGGTAGTGAACAATCCTTGTACATATTCCTCTGTTAAAAGCAGAGTTCCAAAATTCTGACTGTTTATCTTAATGGGAAGAAACTGAGCCAACCATTTTGTCGGGTCTAACGATAAAATTGCAAACCCAAGGAGTCCAAGCGTTAAGGCAAGCCCTCCCGTTGTTTTCCTCATGATGGTTTTGACTCTATTCCAACTAAATAACTTACGCATAATACCTCCTATGTAGTAGCCGCATTTTTATTATACTCATTTTATGCAATTAAACAGGCACTATATCCACATGATTTACAAGTTTCACATCCTGACTCCTTAATAATATAAGGGTTGTCACAACATTTAACTTCTATAGATGGGTTATTTATAGGCTCCATATTAAAAAGTGGAAGCTGTTTAGTGTCGTGTTCAGTTCCCTTTACTAGAACTTCTTTATCTCTACTACCAGCCCTGTAAACTGTTATCCCTTTACATCCACTTTTCCATGCCAATAAGTAAGCGTCTTCTACATCCTTTACGGAAGCTTCATTTGAAAAATTAATCGTCTTTGAAATACCTGAATCAACATGTTTCTGAAAAGCTGATTGCATCAATACATGGTCTTCAGGTGAAATTTCTGGTGCCGTAACATAAATATTCTTCGCCCAATCTGGAACATCGGGATGTTTTTGTAACGACCCCCCACTAGATAAATAATCCATGAGGTCTTCAGAATAAAATCCATGTTCCTTTGCATCCTTTTGGAAATACTTATTCACATAATTAAAAGTTTTACCTTCAAGAATGTTTTGTTTTTTCCATGCCAAGGCAAACGTAGGCTCAATACCGCTGGCACAATCTGAGATCATAGAAATAGTTCCCGTAGGCGCAACAGTTAATCTACAATGGTTTCTATATGACTCAGATACCTTATCGAATGAACTCTTGTCCCACGCATCAAATGTACCTCGTATAGCTGCTAAGTCCAAAGATTCTTCATCTGCCCACTCACGAATCTTATTTATAAGTTCCTCTCCTACTTCTCTAGCACGTTCAGAATTATACGCAATACGTAACTGAATTAGAAGATCAGCAAAACCCATAACGCCAAGACCAATCTTGCGAGTTGCTTTGGTCATCTTTTCAATCTCAGGAGTAGCATAATAATTAGCGTCAATAACATTATCAAGAAATCTAACCGCTAATCTAGTAACCTGTTCTAATCGTCTCCAATCAATTTGATTCTTCCATAGCTTTTCACCAGTTTGTATATCATTACTTCTAAAGAACTTAGCTAAATTAATTGAACCAAGATTACAACTTTCATTCCCAAGTAGAGGCTGTTCTCCACATGGATTAGTCGCAATCATTTCTCCATACGTTTCGGTCACATGATTATCCTCATTAATCTTATCTAGGAAAACCATTCCAGGTTCTCCGTTTTTCCACGCTCCCTCAATAATCTTCTTAAAGACTTCTCTAGCATTTATATATCCAGTTATTTGCTTGGTGGAAGGGTTAGTTAAAGGATACGTAAGGTTAGCTTCCACACATCGCATCCAATGGCTATCAACACCCACAGATATATTGAAATTATGAATGGATCCCTCCATAGATTTACAAGTAATAAATTCCATAATGTCTGGATGATATACAGACATGACTGCCATATTCGCCCCATCTCGCTTACCTCCTTGCGTAATCATAGATGACACTCTAGATAGTGTCTTTAGTACTTCTATAGGGCCGCATGCAACGCCATGCGTAGTCTTAATCTTATCCCCTTTAGGTCTAATTCCAGATAACGCAAAGCCAGTGCCACCCCCAAACTTTTGAACCATCGCTGTATCTGTAGCTGCCTTCATAATTCCTTCCATAGAATCTTCTAGGGGTAATACAAAGCAAGCAGACAGAGTTCCTTGATGCGTACCAGCATTCATTAAGGTAGGAGAATTAGGTAAAAATTCTAAATCCTTCATCATATGATAAAAATCGTTTTCCCACAACTCCATTTCAACGGGCAAATTAAAATATAATGTTTCAACATTAGCAATCGCTTTAGCTACTCTTCTAAACAGAGCGTCACTATCTTCTATAGTATCCCCACTATCATTTTTTAAAAAATATCTATGCTTCAAAATTACTTCAGCTTGAGGGGATATATTAGAGTCTCTCCCATCTGTTGAAATAGCTATAGGCGTTGCTGTTGAAACCGTAGTTGTCATTATTTTCTCCTCCTAATTTTATCCTCGATGTCCGCAAAACAAACATAGATTACGTTCTCTTATCCAATACGATGGATTGCACAAACTGTCTCTACAGTTCGGGTTGGGAGCCATCTCCCTGACTTTATCCAGATGAGCTATAGTTTCCTCTGGGGTTCGTTCCGACCACGTTTTTCCGTCCCAATTTTCCGCATCATTGTCCTTCATAGTAGACCCCTGTGTTAGGGTTCTTGCCCACTTTTGCTGTAATTCTTTTGCGGGGTCGGCCTTTTTCTGTTGCTCTTCTGGGTCTATGTCACTAAACCAATCCATCAAATTTCCCATGGACTGTATATTATATAGTGACGTTTCGTATACCGCAAGCAATGCCATTGATATAGAAAAGAACGCATCTCCGTGACCCATCGGGGTTTGAGGAGCCTTCAATTCATTGTTAACTGATAATATCTGTTGTCGTTGACGTTCATCAGCTAATAGCCTAAGGTTACCTGAATGCACATAATGTTCCATCACCTGTGCCATAGTATTCTTAGACTTTGTTGTAAATGACATTGACTTCCATACTCTGTCTAATCCTCTGTCTTCTAGTTCACCTCTTGTATTGTCTACATATCCTTTTTGCAAGTTAAAATACTCCGAAACATTATTTAAATATTCAATCTGGTCTGAATAACTCCATCCGTCTAACCATGATTGATGTACCTGTTCTATTTGAGAACCGTTTCGTCTAAAGATAACTAAGTGCGACGGATGTCTTTTCTTCCCTACATCGAATCCCGCAAACAATTGCTCTGTTTCACGAAACTCATATGGCTTATAAGCTGAATGATTTATAAGAGATCTTACTTCACATTTCGTAATATCTTCGGGTTCAAAATAAGATTCCGTTGATAAATGCGGAACCAATAAAAACTCAGAAGCAAAAGCTTTTGGTCGAGCTTTTTGTTGCTGCAATAACCACTCTTCATTATACAGTTCTGGCATCAAAACCCTTCTACCAGGTACAGGGTCAAGTGCTGGTAATGTTCTACTTATAAATCTATCATCCTCTTGAAGCTTTGTCAAGAGGTCACCTGGCATCATAGGGGTTCCTAATACAATTACAGGAACTCCTTTCAAAGGTATGAACATAGACTCAGTAAGGAAGTGGTCTTCTACCTTATATATTTGTCCTAGGTTCAACGGATTATCGGGGTCTCTTAAAACGTCATCTGCGATTAAAGCTCCATTTACATGCATACCCCGTTTAAATGAAAAAAGCCCCCCATGCTCAACTTGCATAGGATTATTCTTAATATAATATCTAAATGAGTAATCTGCTTTTGGTGACCTATTAACCATCCACTCTTTAAGCTGTGGGTTTCTATTCACCGCTTTATTAATTTCGGATATGTGATATCGAGCCATGTGGTCACTATAGGATAAATATAAAACGGAGCAATCTCTATTGGACTTAAGAAGCCTCCATACACTGAAGGCATGCCCTAAGATGGTAGATTTGAAATGAAACCGTGGTAACACAGCTACATAATTTTTCTGCTCTTGAAGGCAACGTTCAATATCGTCGGCTAGTACTCCTACGTGCCACGCTTTAAAATACTCAGGGTGATCAAAGCTCTGAGACCATATGTCCCTAAGAAACTCCCAAAAACCCCCAACTTTAATAGTCTGATGGACTTGAAGTCCGTCAGCCAATTTAGTAAAAGCATCCCCAAATGTAGTTGAACTAGTTCCTGAAGCCATCTATTCCCTCTCTGTTTGTACCAATGTCTTTAATTTAACCGCAATTCGTCCCAGCATTTCTTGGTCTGTAACTTCATCCAATAAAACAGACATAACGTCTTGAATAAATTGAAGGTTTATCATCCCTTCCATTACCGCCCTTTCACCCTTAATCCCTAAATCTAAGGCTCTGGCTGCATCAAACGGTTTATCGAACATATGAGCTTTAATCTCTGATGAAGCTTTCTTTCGTAAATCCTCATACGTTGATAAATGCTCTTCCTGTAATCTGGCAAATCTTTGCGTCTCTGTCTCTTTAATCTGCTCCACAGCGTCTGCTCTAGCTACAGCCCTAGTATGTCCCCACTTATATTGATTTGCCCACGCATAGATAGTTGACGGCTGTACTGAAAAGTCAGACCCTTCGGTAACAACAGCCGCAATATCTTTTGCTGGCTTACCCTCTAAATAAAGTTGCATAGCTTTATTTCGTATTTCTACGGGTATTCTTTTAGGCATTACTCACCTCTACTTATCCCTCATATATATTACCAGAATCCAATGCCCCATAACCATCGTCGGAAACATGTTGAGAATCTATATTTCCTCCTAGTGGGCTTCCGTCAGAATTTAAGAAACGGGAAAAATCAATGTGTCCAGAGACTCCAGTAACAGCAGAAAAACAAGACGGTATTTTAAACTTGGTGCCATTGGCAGTCGTAACCTCATCATACTTAATAGCTATTTCATCTCTAGTGCAAATTCCTTCCCATATATGTTCTTGTTCACTTATAGGATTATACGTTTTATTCTTTAAAATTGTCCCCGTTGTTCGTTGAAGTCCTTTAACTTTCTTATTATGCTTACACTTTGTAAACTTACACCATACTACCTTACCGTATTTTTCCTTAACATCCTCAAGAGTAGGCATGTCTTCTGGAAACTTATCCTTGTACTCTTTCTTTTCTTCTTCTATCGGAGTACTAAAATGTATTTGTATCTCTGGTCTAACTTTTTTTAAGCTCATCTTTAACTCTCCTTTTCATCCACAGCGCAATACACGCTGCGTCCGACCAATCTTGTTCTTTAAATATATCGCCCCATTTATCTATCGTAAAAGCTTTTATCGCCTTCTTATTCAAATTTCCTTTACCTAATACAATCTTCTTCCAATGTCTATTATCTACGGGGGTACAGTCTAACCCATTTTGAAAACAGATTAAACGTACTCCTCCTACTACGGTTGCAATTTCCATAGTGGATTTTGGGTTCTGGATGAAGATGGCTGACTCCACAGCAGCTTCCCGTATTACATCTATTTTACTCAAATCTTCGTTAAATTTTTGCATAATTTCAAGGAATCTAACATTAAACTCGTCATCCGAACTGCGCCATTTTCCTTGTCCAACTACCTCTTCATCGTCATTAACCAATACTACGTGAACAGCCCTAGACGAGCAATCCACACCCATAAACATAGAAGGGGGGTCTTTTTTTAAAAATACCCATCCTGAATTATCATTCACTTTCAAACCTACTTTCAATCATAGCGTCTAATATATTAACACAATCATGTAAATCTATTACTGTTTTTCTTAAAACGTCGATATCCTTAAACAGTACAGCATATCTGAGACCATGTAAAATAATCTCGGCTTTAGCACTTATATCTAACATCTCATGGTCATCTATTTCTAATTCTTCACCCATTATATATCCTCCTTACTTAAAGCTACCACTATCCTTACCTAAGGTACGGAGCGTAACAACTCTTGATACAGCGTCATACGCTGCTTTATATGCGTTTAGTAAACCAGAAACCTTAGTATGTACCGCTTCCTGTTCAATAACCTCTCTACGTAGCTCTCGTAAGCTATCGTAGCGTGTTAAAGCAGCACCCCTAACTTCTTCTCTAGTCAACTTTTTCTTACCTTCATTTTCTCTCTCATCGGCAAGTTTATAGATTGCGGATGCATATCCCTCATCAAAAGCTGCCTCAATTGCGCTCTTCTTGGCAGTAATATCTGCTAGTTGGCTTTCTAAATAAGCTCTATATCCACCGAACATCGTAATAAACTCTTCTAATTGTTTATTATCCGCATTCATAAGGTTAGAAAACTCTAACTCAGATTCCTTAGTTATCCCTTTTCCTAATAGGGGTACGGCTAAATCGTCCACGAAAGCATCAGCTTCTGCCAAAGCCTTAAACGGCGACCATTTAGTATCCTTCTTTTCCATTCTTAATGTCATTTTTCCCTCCTACATGGGCAATAGCGTAAACCTGTACATTCCTTAGGCTGTTCTGTCATTTGCATGATTCTATGGCATCGGTCTTTAATATTCTCCCATGCCTGTACATCTTTCTCAGTTGCAAACGCTTTAACTTTTTGGTCATCTTTACATTCATATAGAACAATCCCATATTCATGGTGGGCTAAATTTAAATACAACTGTATTTGTTGATAATGGTCGTCTTTAGGTTTTGAGAGAGCCTTAAAACCACGTTGATTTATAGACTTTAATTCAACTACAGCAACTTTATTAACCTCATGTTTAATAAGGAAGTCTAATCTCCCTGATATTGGGGGGTCTTCAGACTTTACAGAAAGCTCTGTTCCTAAAAGAAGCCCCATCCTTTCAAAATACTTCTCGTATCTATACCCTAGGTAATCACCGCAATCAAAAATACGTTTCGTGTTTGCATCAATCACTTGTTCTTGAACTAATCCAAAATAACAATTATATAAATAACGGTCACATGGACTCCCTAAAGAAGAAGGATAGAATACTCCAGTCCTTGAAGGTCGTTGCTCTCCCATAAGATGTTTATCTAGGGTTTTTAGCAACCACTTATCTTGTATATTTAATTCGCCTCGTTGTCCGACAATTTGTTTAACGCCAGCCATAACGTCTCCTTAATCTTTTCTTTAGTGGCATCTCTTACATGTAAAATGTTTAACACTTCATCATGCTCAGCCAAATTTATATCTCTTTTTGCGTCTCTTTTTTGTAAATGACCATGCTTACCATCAGCTTCTATGACCATCTTTAACTCGGATAGATAGAAGTCTACTGTATATGGAAAGAAGTCATACTGTTGGTCATACCTCAAACCAAACTCAGTTAAACAATCTGCTATAATATTTTCTTGTGCCGTATAATCTTTTGGAAGAATGGACATTACTGATTCTCCCAATAATCAAATAACGTTACATATATAGGAGTATTTTCTCCTACCCATGAGCCAGAAACATTGTATGTAAAAAATTCTTCGGCTTCCTCATCTGTCATGCCATCCCTCTTCATTAGTATCTCAAGGCATTTATTCCTGTCATAAACTGCCAGAGGTGGTCTACTAAATACTTCACCCACTCCAATGAGAGCATCCTCAAACCCATCAGCTAAAAGTGCTTCAGAATTATGTTCTGTTAATATCTCTTTGTATACAGGAAAAGTCATAAGCCTAACCAATTCTTAGAAGCTATTATTGCGTCTATATCCTCTACCTTATACCCATATTCAGTATCCATCTTCTGTGCTTTAGCAATTGCCCCCATAAACGAACGGTCTATAAAACACTGATTATCGTAGGTAACATTCTTTGATGATGCGGCCTGTACGTATCCCACCCAATTCTGATGCTCGTTTCTAATAAGTATGTAATTATCAGCGCTCATATTACCTCTTCTTTCAACTCCTCAATAGTTTTAGGGTTCTCTATAAGAACTTTCTTTAGTCCATTTAATCCCATCGCCTTAATCTCTTTATAAGTATACCACGCACCAGTACGTTTTATCAAGCCTTTATTTAAAGCTTCCCTAATAAAACTTTCAAGGATGTCTATACCACCAGAAACTCTGAACGGAACAATAGCAGATTTCCAGTTCTCTCCTCCAACCTTACTCTTCCTTAAACGAACTTCCATGTCAAAGCCAACCTTTTCTTTGTCTTCTTCTATCCATCCTTTACGTCTAACCTGCAATAAGAAATGCGCAAAGAAGGTTTGTGCCAAACCTCCTGGCATATTATCAATAGCAACTGGGCCTAAACTAGACCTTACTTGATTAATTGCCACAAACGACGACCCATTCTTTAAATTAGGCAATAATTTAGGCAAAGAAGAGTTGATGAATCGAGCTTGCCATGCCATAGGGTTATAAGAAAACTCCTCTTCTACAACTGTAGTTGGAACCAATCCAGCTATACTGTCTAACACAATGACATCTACCCCTACTTTCATCATCTCCCTAGCTATCTCAAACGCTTCTTCTCCATTAGTGGGTTGTGCTACGACCATTCTGTCAGTATTCACCCCACACTTTTTCATCCACTCTGCATCCCATGACAGTTCTGTATCTATCCAACCAGCGGTGCCTTCTACCGCTTGAGCGTTCACAACTATCTGTGATGCTAAGTAAGACTTACCTACGTTTGTAGGCCCGTATAACAAAGTCATTCGTTTCTTAGGGATACCGCCCCCAGTTAATTTATCTAGGGCAGGGATTCCAAAGGGAATTCGTTCATACGCAAAAGCTTTATCATCTCCTCTAAAGAGGTTTAGGTTTTTATTAGACAACAACTGTTGAATAGCATCTTCGGCATTGTTTTTCATAGTCACCCCCTAACTTCCTGAATCTAGCATTTCGTCAATTTGAGAGTCTACTTTACCTTTAACATAAGTCCATACAACATCTGCTATTGCTTTAGACTCTTCTAGTTGAGGCTCAACAGGTAACTCCGTATCAATCTGAGCTACTGTAAGGTCTACTCTGCCGTACTGATTCTGTTCTAATGGCCCCACCCTAAATGTGAAACCTAAGTGTACATCTACCTTTGCCATAATTCTCCTCCTTATCTACATAATGGAATATCAGAGTCTAGGTTCTCTATATAATTAGCATTATTGCGCATTATTTCTAGCTCTTCGTTTCTTTCTATCTTTCTAACTTTTACGGGTTCTTCATCCTCGTTCTTTAATAAGCATACCACATGGTCTAGCATATGCGCAACCGTTAATTGAGCAGCCAACTGGTCTGTTCCATATACACGATTATCATTCTCTTCTACATCCTTATGTATAAGTTCTTTATATTGTCTATACATAGTAAAAATTTTATCGTCTGCCTTTAATACGCTGGTCATGTTGTTTCTCCTTAGGTTTACCTTTTTTAGTTTTAATATCTTTGCTAATCACTAAAGCCACATATAATTTTTCAGTATATTTTTCGCCATACGACTTTATCCAATGGTGAGAAATAAAATTCCTGTGCATATTCTGTATAACGCCTATCATATTTCCCTGCTTTTGTCCATGTTGAACTATCTTTTCCGTATACTATTGCAACATGTGTTCGTTTTTTATTAAAAATGAAATATGCTAATGGTTTTGGGTTTGCTTTATCCCATGAATGGGCGGCACAAACAATAAAGTCTGGAAATTTCCAATCGCTAGCATCCACAAAATCAGTTGAAATGCCTTTAACTTCTATTCGTTGAGGTATACCATCTACCTGTACTTCTAAATCCCCTTTATCGGCATGGGTTTTCCATTCACCATAAGTTTTAGCTTTTGTCATTGCATTAATAGTAACAGTATAACCCTTATCATAGAGATACCTAGCACATATAAACATGGTATCTATACTGGTATCTAAATGCTCTAAGAATTTATCGTGATTCTTAGCTACTATCGCTGAATTATTATGATCCCCAAATGTTTTCATTAGTCCCAATCTATATAATCTTCAAGATTATCCTCACGTTGTGTCCAGTTGTCAAAATCTACCTTGTTAGCCCACGATGGATAGCAAACTTCCTTATCAACAAACAATGGGATGCCCAAACTATTTTGCTCCATTAAAGCCCCAATCTGAATTGGAATATCGGATAGTTCTGATTCGTGTATCTCACATATAATCTCATCATGTACTTGCAATAAAACATTGCTTTTTTTGTTGTCTAAGTATCCTGCTACCGAAATTAGTCTTTCATTAAGTATATCTGCACTAGTTCCCTGTACAAGATAATTAACTCCTTTATAACTCATTTCACTAGGTATCTTATACACACGTCCATATTTATTCTTAATCCACCCACGTTGTTCTACTGCGGCCATAACTCCCTTAATAAACTCTCTAGACCCCTGAATACTGTCCAAGTATCTCTTCTTATAAGCTGCGGCTTCTTTTTGACTAGTACGTAATTGTTGAGATAACTTCTGGCTACCTATTCCGTAGATAATACCAAACGTAATACTCTTCGCCATCTGTCTATAGAACTTATATTCGGAATGGTCTTCATCTAGGTCAAAAGCTATCTTCGCCGTTTCTCCATGAAAGTCTACATCATTACGTTCTAACAATTCTTTTATCGTTTCGTTTTGTAAATAACTTAGAAACACCCTTACTTCCATTTGCGAATAGTCAAAACTAACTAACGTATAACCATCTCTGGGAATAAACAGTCTCCTAATGGATATCTGAGCATCATCACTCTCATCATAAGATTCATCCCCTATAAAGCCCCATGTGTCTAACACTTCATTAGAAAGCTCGTCGGAAAATGACCCTCCTTTAGTTGCAATTACTGCTTCAATCCTACCCTTTACTATAGCTCGTTCATCGTCAGTTAACTTTGTATCCTTTAGCTTAAAATGGGTTCTAGGAATATTCTGGAGGTTAGGACTTCTAGACGAGAGCCTTCCTGTTAACGTTCCCCAGTTGCAAAACGATGTGTGTAAAACAGGTATATCTGTATACGGTTCAAGGTATGTAGAGGCTAATTTAGCCAACGCTCTATGTTGTCGTACCAATCCTGCAATAGGTTTATTAATCTGAACTAAGGCTCCTTCACTCCATGATTCTTTACCTTTTGGAGTCAATACTGAGGACTCTATACCTAGTCCATGAAAAACTTCACCAACTTCTTGTGTACTTCTAATATTAAATTCTCTACCCGAAATTGCATAGACTGCTTGCGCAACCTGTTCTTGTCTATTTAGTATGCGTTCCCTAGATATCTTAGCATACTCAGAGTCTATGCGAACACCCCTTCGTTCCATTTCATACAACACACTAGTTAACTCATACTCTAACTCTAAAATAGCTAATTGTTTAGTTTGTTCTATCTTTCGTAGACAGTCTGTATAAAGTTTATATGTCCAATAAACGTCCTGTTCACAATACGCCCCTAAAATATCAGGTGGAGCTTCGGAAAAATCCTTATTCCACTTATTAGACATTAGATATTTTTTTGTGTCCTTATCATATTGAGCAGCCTGTTCTCCATAGAACCTTAAAATAGTCTTCGTAAGTCCTAATTCTTTAACTGTTGAATCGGCTGTTAATCTTACAAGAATCATACCGTCTATCAACTTAATATTTGAAATGTCTAAACCCTCGTTTTCAAGGAATCTTAAATCAAATTTAAGGTTGTATCCTAATAACGCATCCCGTTCACTCATTACTTTCATTAATTCTTTTGATAAAGATGGTTCTAGGTTTATACCTTGTTGATGTCTGAAAGGAAAGTAGAAGGTAACAATTTCTTCGATATCTGTGTCCATTATTCCTACGCCTACACCGCAAAGTTGGTTCACACCATAAGGGTCTAACCCATTTGTCTCTACATCAACCGTCCACATAGTCTGAGAGGACAGTTGTTTTAAGGCTTCCTTGAATTCTATCTCGTTGGTTACTAACATCTAATCCCTCTGTGTCCCATATATTGCACGTACTTCTAGCTGTATCTTTGCTAATTCTAACATCTTTTTTACTTCATCATGAGAATACCATTCATGTGCCACAATTCGCACTACCTTACTATTACAAAGCATCTTAGCGCAAGTAAAGCATGGTGTTGTCGATAAATAAGCAGTTAGGTTGTCCTCAGATGTAAGTTGTAAAAAAGCATTCACTTCAGCATGAACAGCAAAACATTTATCTAAATCTGTTCCTGATGGCGCAGACGCTCCCTCACAAGGTACATCTAAACAATGAGTAAATCCAGATGGAACACCATTGTATCCAGTAGCCACTATATGCTTTTGTGTATCTACTAATACACATCCAACTTTACGTCTTCTACATGTACTGCGTTCGGCTACTAATTTGGCTATCTGTAAGAAATACTCATCCGAATCTAACCTAGAAAAGGTTGTCATCTACACCCTCGACTCTGACTTCCTTCTCATCCGCATTTTGAGATGAGTTAGAAGATGCTGGAGTCCAGATTGCACTATAACGTTCTTTAAAGTACTCACGTACTGGTACTAGTTCAGGCTTCTCTTCAGGCACCTCTGCATTTCTTGCTGTAGCTGCTATGGTATAAGATGTATCATACATACCAGTACCAACTCTCTTAATACGGATAACTCCTTTATTCAAAGAACCCCAATCATTATATACATCTATTAACTGACTGAAAAGATAATCATTTCTACCAAAGGTCAAGCAAATGATTTTGTAATCATCTACAGTTTCCTTAAAAAGTTTCTTCCCACTAGGCCCATCTACTTGCTCCCATTCATCTTGACGTTTGCTAGTATGAATAATTTCATGTACATACGCCCAGAAAGCAAACTTGTGAGACGGTCTTGTATCCGCTGGTACTATACTAAGGTCTACATCATCATCCTTTAAAAGATTTGCGAACCTGTTACCATTCCTAAACGTATACATTTCAATCTGGTCTAGAAATAAATCATCTGGTTCACCTGTTGCCATAGACGTTAGAAACGCTTGGTCACCGTCTTTAAACCAAATTTCCTGATTAGCTACAGCATTTCTAGAACCTGCTTGAGGCTTCTCTCTTCCCTGTACTATACTTGCAATTCCACTCATATTGTTCCTCCTTGTTTAATAACTTTTACCAATAATACCTGTTTTTAATTACCATGTCAAGTATGCGTTGACTCTTAATTTCTTGAACATCTTTATATCCATTAGGAAGCTTTACATATGAAATCATCATAGTATTTCCAATGTCCTGTAAAGCTTTGTTTAATCCTGTTTGTCCAGCCGTATCATTATCTAAACATAACACAACTTCCTCTGTTCGTAAAGAGGACAATAATTCTTGTTGACGTTTAGACAGACTCATGCCTAACAAGGCTACCGAAGGATATCCATGTTGGTTTAACCACATCGCATCCAACGTTCCTTCAGTTATACATACAAAGGGACTTAAGGATATTTTATCTGCTCCAAACAATACCTTAGATTTCTTTAATCCTTTACTATACATATACTTAGGTATCGCTGCCCGTCTTCTACTAACCCACCCCACTAATCTATTCTCCATATCTCGTATGGGAATAATTAAATCCCCGTACTGATTCGTACCACATTCCCATTTTTCTAATATAGCCGTTGTAAAACCTCGTCTATAAATCCATGACGGATATACATTTAAGGCTATATCATCTGGAAGAGTAATTTCTTCTAGATAATTATTTGTAGGCTGGTACTCTTCAAAAAAATCTAAGTCTACATTAAACTCTATATCTCCTATCAACTTTCCAAACGCTTTATCATCTATATCCAGTACCTTTTGGACAAACAGTTTTAACGACCCTTGCCCACACCCAGCAAAACAAATCCATACTCCCTTATCTAAGTTAATGGAACAGGATGCTCTACTGTCCGAATGGAAGGGGCAAAGCGTACTAAACTCTGTTCTATTGAAAGGTATGTCTATGTCTGCTGAAAGGAGTATTTTGGCCCAATCAATAGTCTGTAGTTGGTTCATAGTCCGTCATCTCCTCTATCTCACCTGTATTAACTATCCATTTAAGATACATGTCTTCTACAGATAGTTCACTATCCCTCATCTTCTGTACTTGAACTCTTCTCATACGCTCATCTGGGTCTCCATCTTGGTCTAAAGTTCTGCACATTGATAAGGCTACATCTGCAGCCCTTATTAAGGCATCCCCAAAAGCTACACTAGCTGCATGAGGAGGTTCGTACATATCAGATGCGTCTCTATTCGCTTGAGTTGAAACACACATCGAAACGTTCTGAGATAGACA
>VTLG01000638.1_pt1 | contig 40851 bp, 71 predicted proteins | sample 4694571 | NCBI WGS metagenome assembly VTLG01 (sample SAMN12604809, study PRJNA352737) | marine metagenome | biome: ENVO:00000447; feature: ENVO:00000209|ENVO:00000569|ENVO:01000036; material: ENVO:00002151; isolation source: viral sequences binned using virsorter ...
ACAACTTATAATTAAATTAAGATTCGTTATGCTAAATTATACTTTGAATATACCACAGCATAGAAAAGTTAATAAAACCAATAGTAATGTTGTTGGGGTTTTTGATTACAAATCAATTGCTCTACCATCTGAGCTACAGGGGCAACATAGAAAACCTTATATATATAGCCGAATTGAATCGCAAGATTCTTTTCGGCACTTTTTTTATGCCCAAAATATAGTGAGAATCGTTGTAGATTATACCAAAATTATACCGCAGCTCCCTATACTTTTTTTATACCCCTTAAATAAGCTTGGATTTATAAGGCAAAAAAGGCAATTGATTATGCTTGAAATATTGTTAGCGGTATCGTATAACATAGTTATAACTTATAAAAAGGAGAGAGAAAATGGATAAAAATAAAACTTTATTTGGTATGTGTTGGGTATTGTTTGATAATGACACAAGACTTTTAAAAGAAGTTTTTATCAAGCCTTATCAACAAACTAATCAATCTAAAGAAAATATGATTTATCATGAAGGTTATGGTTATATAATTCAAATAAATGGTAATACACCTGAACAAGTTAGAAAATTGATGAATGAATATATGGAAAAACATAATTTATTTTCAAACACTATTTATAATGATCTTAATAAAAATGAAAATAAAACTTATTTAGGTAATAGACATTGTTTAAGATACAAAAAGGAGAGAGCAAATGGTTAAGTATAAAAAATGGTTCTACTATCCAAGCTTTTTATCAAAGCAGGGATTATTGTTTAAAGCTGCTAAAGAAATTATGTTTAGAGGTTCTGATTATTCTTATCCTAGAAAAGCTTTTGTAAAAGTAAATTTATTTAAACAAAATAGTTTTACTAAACTTTCAAGGAAAATGGGTGGTGGTAAATTAATAAATGGTTCTAAATTTGGTTCTTGGGGTATTGTCAATCATCTTATTGAAGAAGATAATCCAGGAATTTATGTATATTATAGAAGTGTAGCTAATTCTATAATTTCTAAAAAAAATAAATTTAAACAATTAAAATTGGAGATAAATAATGGAACTAGCAATTAGACCTACAAAAAAGAATGGTAAAAAAATTTGGCGATTTAGATACTATGGTTTAGATGGTCAGGTTAAATTTTTAAGTGATAAAACTAAAAGTGCAGTAGAAGTTTTAGCTAAAGAAAAAATAAAAGAAATAGGTTTAACTAAAACTTCATCATCACAAATCTTTTTATCTGAAGCTTGGATAGATTTTTGCCAACATTGTGATTACAAAATTAGTATTGGTAAAATGGAAAAAAGCACTAAGGATGATTATATGAGTTTTTATTTAAATCATATAATTATTTTTTTTAGCAATTCAGATATACGATTAATAGACAAGCATAAGGTTAATGACTTTGTAGAATATTTAAAAGGTAAGATTAAAGATAAACAATTTAACTCTAATACTGCTAGAAAAATATTTAACACTATGAGTCTTGTCTTAGAACACCAGGTAGATATTGATAAGCTTGGCAGAAATGTTTGCGATGACAAGAATTTTCTAAAAACAGTTATAGCAACCAAGAAAAAGAAAGCTATTATTGATTTTGACGAATGGTCGTTAGAACTTATCGCTAACATAATCCAAGATATTAATAGACCTATGGTTAGGTTAATGTGTCAGATTATGCTTGAAACTGCTGCAAGACCTAGTGAGGTTAGAGCATTAGATAGAAAAAGCTTATTGTTTAAATCTAATGTTCCAATGATTAGGATTGATAAAGCAGTTAAAAAGGGAAAGCATATTGGTACTACTAAGACAGAAAATGGGGTTAGAACTCTTGCAATTTCTACTAAGTTAAAAGACCTTATTAGCGATTATGTTAATAAGCTGCCTAGCCACCAAGATAATCTATTCTTAAATAACAAAGGCAAATTTATATGCGTAGAACAGATTATAAGGGGTTTAGAAAGGGCATTAGCCAAAAATAAGGTACAACTACCCATAGATAGAAAGTCGTACTTCTTTAGGCATTATACCGCTACTTATTGGGCATATACTAAAAAGCATAAAGAAAATGCCATAGACCTAGCTAGAGATTTGGGCGATCAAGATATTAACTTTGTTTATGAAAACTACATTAAGCCATTTAAGAACAATGCTAATGCAGTTGAAAACATTGAGTATCAAAACAAACACTTTCATTGGAGTTAATATGACAATTAAAAAAAAAGAATGTGGAGATTGTAGTCTGTGTTGCAAGTTACCAGAAATAAATTATTTTAAAAAAAAAAAAGAATCTTTTAAATGGTGTGATGATTGTAATGTTGGTGTAGGTTGTAAAATATATAATGAAAGACCTAAAGGTTGTAGGGATTTTTATTGTTTATATCATGGTGGCTTGACTAATTTAAAACCTAATAAAGTTGGTTTTTTTATTTTTATAGAAAGAGAAGAAGCTACAACAAAAAAAATATTAACCATTTATAGTGAACCAAACAGATTAGAAAATATTCCTAAATTAATAATGAAAGATCCTGGTGGATATAATTTAGTAGATCAAGGTTATGCTTTTCATATTCGTTATAGTAAAAATGATGATGAAATTGCAATTTTTGATTTAGAAAAATTTGGAATGAATCTTAAAAAAGTTAGTAGGAAAGAAATTGAAAATGCTTGAATTAATTATAATTATAGAGTTGGCAGCATTAACTTATTATTTAATTAATAATTAATTACCACCAATACTTATCTACATTTTCTTTATTGTAGTCCATAATTTTCCATAGGTCCTTTTGTTTTCTAGTAAAGCTTCTATCAGCAAAACCTATAGCATCTTCTTCTTTTGAAAAAATTTCATTAGTAAAATGCCTGTATTTATCTTCTTTATTTTTTCTGAAAATTATAAAGTACACAATTAAGAAGGGGTAGCTCTAGTTAAAACTACCCCTAACACACAACAAATATGATAAGGAACAATTCCTTATCAGTTTCACATTTAATGAAAATCACTTTTTAAATTAATCCCATTTTTATCTAAAGAGGGAGCAGTAGATGTGGGATTATTATTAGGTGGATTTTCTTGCCCCAATAATTCTGTAGCTTCACTTGTAAAGTATTCTAATGGCTTATTAAAAAATTTACTTATTTGAAGTAATATAATTGTTGATACACCATTCTTACCTTTTTCATATTTCTGTATTTGTTGAAATGTTTTTGGTGGGTGTAAAGCATTAGCTAATTCAGTTTGAGTGCATAATTTTTTTTTATCAACAAGATGTGATACTTTAAAAGTAATACCACATTCTTTACCTATAGAAGCTGTGTTTTTATCTTCAATTAAAACAACTCTACTTAACCTGGCTTCTTTTATTTTTTTGCCTATGGATTGATTAAGAACTAAATCTGTTTGTGTTCTTTTTCTTCCTCTATAGTTTCTTTTTGACATTTCTTTCTCTCCTTTTTTTAAGCAGACTCCAAGCCTATAGTTTTTTACAACTTCTAGTATCTAACTAAAAAAACCTAATTATGATCCCATAAATGGTCTTTTTTGTTCTTCTTCCATAATTTTAGTACCAAGTTTAGCAATCTCATTTTTCTTTTTTTGAACCAAGTCTTTAAACTTATTCATCTTTCTTGATTCCTCCGATTGCTGATCCTTGAGTTCCTTTATCACTTTTGGATCGGACATCATGCTCCTTGTTTATTAATTTAATCCTAGACTTATCTATTTTAAAATCTAAGACTTTAACTTTGGCATTTTCTCCAAAGCTATTTGATAAATGTGCCTTTTCAACACTATCAAATTCTTCATAAACTCTAACACTAGCTTCTATAAAACTTTCTTTCATAACCTTACTCACTTTCTAAATTCCATAGTTGAATAGCTTTTATTTACTTTCAACATTGGAATTTTTTCTGCTTGTTTGTCAGTTAATTCTATATTCCTATGAGATTGTTTGCCTTTATCTATTAAACCTAACTTAAATAATTCAGCTATTATTGCACCAGCTCTTGCTCTACTGAATCTAAATTTTTGACCAATCTCCTTATAGGTCGGTGCATAATCATTATGATTAATAAAATATTTTATAAATTTTAAGACATCTAATTTAATTTGACTTAAATATATATGTCCATTACCATTTTTCATTTATTATCCTTAAATAAATTTGTTACATTTGCAGGTGTGTCTTTAAGATCAGCTCCATCTTTTTTAAAAGTTTTTAAATAATTAATTAATTTTTGATTGAACCAATTAGACTTTTCTAAATCCATTATAGCTTTGTCTAAAGTTTGACCACCTTTAGCACCAAACCTAGATAAATATTTTAAAGCTGAACCCCTTAAAAACCCTATGTTTTCTTCTGGAGTCATTTGACTCATAATAGCATCACAAGTTTGTATTGCTTTTTGGTAATGTAAGGGGTTTTTGCTTTCCATTTAATCTTTCTTTATTGGATCTTGTAATTTAATATTGATGTCAGGTTGACCATCTTTTGTTTTTTCAACATTTAACCAAGCCGAAGCATTTTTTTTAACACCATTAATTGTAACATTTCCAGTATAGTGTGGATAAGATTTACCTTGTTGATCGTCAGGTTTGGGTTGCCTTTTCCACAAAGCTCCAGAATTGTCGTAATTGTTATCTGCCATTTGGACTCCTATTTTGTATTTGTGATTTAAGTTTGTTGTATGCTGCATCAACTCTCATCTGCTCTATAGCATCTGTCGCAATTGACATAAGGTCAGATTTAAATTCTGTCCTAATAGGAGTTAAATTTTTTTCAAAGTACAATGCAGATTTAGAATGACTAGCAACAGATTCCATTTGCTTAATCCAATCATTCGCCATTTCTTTTACTGATTTTGTTTGTTCTGATGTACTAACTAATCTAGGTTTAGGTCTAGCAAAAGGAGCAGGTTCTACTCCATCGTCATTATCCATTCCTGTTTTTAAATTTAAAGCATTTAGGAAAGCATATTTTCTGGCATAACTCATAGCATTACCAGTACCAAATTTATCTAACTTTCCCATAGCTGAACAACCTTTAATCTCAATTGTATGGCTTGGTTCATCAACATCGTAGATTGTCATATTACAAGTTATAAAAATAAAACTATCTTTAATTTCATTTTCATAATTACATAGTGGATATAATTTATTTTTTCTTAAAGCATCCATAGCTACCTTTTGTACTTCATCATGTTGCAAAGGTTTAAAGTGCATTCCTGGAACTTTATCTCCTTTAATAACAGGAGCTGCATCTTCACTAGCTTTATGTAATTTGTCATAAATATTCTTCATTGTTTCTCTCTCAGTTCTTTTATTTCTTTGTGTAACTGTCCATTAGTTTGTTGATGTGATGTTTCTAATTCTTTTAAATTTTTAATTTGATCATTTAATTTTTCAATCTCATTATCTTGTTTTAATAATAATGAATTTTTATCTACTAATTTTTGAATTAATTCTTCTTTAGATAAAGTTTCGTAATGAGTTATTAATCCTTTAAAGTTCATAATAACTCCTAAATCTTTTAATAATATCTGGATCAATACCTTTCCACCAAAACCCATCTTTACGAATTTCTGAAAAATCTGGCTTACAAAGTAAAGCTAAAGTTTTAATATCACCATTAGCTAATTCTAATTTCTTTTCCCAACATTTTTGATATAAAACTAATTCTTCATAATAAAATTCTAAACTTTCAGGTCTAAGTTCCACACAATTTTCTGGGGTAAATACAACTCTATCACTATCACTAGCATAAGTTAAAAATGGCTTATGTTTTGGCAGCAGTTTTGAGTATAGAGCTATTTGCAAACAATCTGAATGATATGGAACTTTTGGACATTTCTTTTTTGAATAACTATATCCTGATTTAGTTTTACTTAATGTTCCAAATACATTTTTTATATCTCCAAAATTCGTACTGCCAACTAAATCTACATAAGCTAAAAAGTATGTAGATATTCCATCTGCCCAATGTGTATATTCAAGTTCCGCTTTCCAATCTTGTTTAGGTATTTGATCTATATTAGCTAAATGATTATTAACTAAAGATTCCATATTATCCATTATGTAACCAAATTTTAAATCATCTTTTTCATCTATAGATTTATATTCAGTAATTTTATTTTGTAATTTTGCTAAAGCTTTTTTGTATGTAAAATTTTTACATTTTATTAATTGAATAATTTCATGTGCAATAGTTCCACCTGTAAATGAACAATTAGATGGTAGGTTAGCTTTTTCTTTTGGGGTAAGGACAATATAATTTCTAAATCTTATATCGTCAGGGATAGTATTTTGGCTTTTACTTGTATGTTGTAAGCCAAATTTTGTGTAGCATTCGCCTAAAATTTTAGGTTGATTCGCCATATAAGGTTTTTATAACGATATTATAATAAAATGCAACCTTGTTAGCGATAATATTAATTACTTTTTAGGTGGAAGCCAATCTGTATTAGTTGGTTTAAAATGATGAACGAATGGAGCTGAAGCTGCAATCTCTATATTAGTTGCAATTTCCCCAACTTTTTGACCAGTAACAATAGAATAATCTATAACTGAATATCGTCTTGGTGCAGTTAAAGGTTTTAAAAAGCCCCAAAAAGCCATACCTGTTTTTTTTTGTTTAACTATAGAAAATCTATATTCTGCATTAGGATCTATAAAGTTTGAAGATTTTTTGAATAATCTTACAAACCCAGCAAAAGCACCAGACCTAATATATACTGCACTTAATTTACAATATCTTGCATCAACTTTGATAGACCACATATTTTTATGTTCATATTCTCTTACAGAACCATCAGGATCTAATTCTCCACAACTTTCTATTGTAGATTGTCTGCCTAAAAAATGAGTCATTCCTAATATTTCATCACCATTAGTTCTATGATATTTGTTAAAATAACTAGCTAAATCATTAGACAATTCTAACAAACCAAAATTTGTACTTGCATCAGCAGTTTTATTAATAAGTCTTGAAACTTTAACTTTCATATTAGCAACAACATTAGCTTTTTTACCATAAGTTGTTTTAATAAAACTTGTAATATTACATGGACTTTGTTTTGAACTATATTTTTTAAATAACGAATCTAATTTATCAGCTTGAAAAATTTTATCATTCATAGTTTCTATATTAGTATGTTCATCCATATATATTAACCTTTTTAGTGTTTGTCATTATATTATTATTATAAATTGCTTATACATTAGTTATCTTAACTAACATAGTTAGCGGTGATTGCAATAATAAAATTTTTATGTTTATTTTTTTATAGATTATTGTAGGGTTGTTAGCGGTTATGTTAATTAAACAAATTCGCTATAGGAACTACAAAGCCAAAGTCGTTAAATTAACTAGGAAACAAGCCAAAAATGGGGGTATGTATGGTTGCTACTTTCCAGATACTCAAACTATAGCGATTCAAGAAAAACTTCCAAAATATACTTTGCTAGACACTTTACTGCATGAAATCGCACATTTTATTGCAGATAAATCAAAGATTCGTTTGGCAAATTTAGGTGAGGAGGGAATCGCTTCTTTTATCGGTTCAGAATTTGCAAAAGTTTTTTTACAAAACCCACAGCTCACAAGTTTCATAAAACGATGTAGCAAAGATTGAAGTTATTTTTTTTAATATTGCTTGTAGCAAAAGGTCCAGGAGAACTAGCTTATATAAAAGTTCCATTTGGATATTCATTAATACCAATAACTTGTGATGAAGCTTTTGAACAAAAAGTAAAAGTTACAAAAAATCCTAATTACGAAACTAACAATGGTGAAAATTGGGTAATTTTAAAATATGAAAATTACAATGTGTTTGGTCATTATTGCATAGATGAAAATGGCAAATATTACAATGGCTATGAAGAAAAATTAAATTGGGAATTAAAACATTGAACGAAATAGAATTAGATTTATACGATTTATTTGCAGCATCCCAAACAGGATTAACTAGAGTATTTGAGTCTTTAAGATTAAAACAAAATTGGGGGCATAACTATAAAGGTTCTGTTAATGACCAAATTGCAAAATCTATTAGTGGAGCTTGTGCAGAACTTGCAGTTTGTAGATATTTGGAAACCCAATTTCAATTTCATGTTAATCAAGGATCTAAACCAGATATAATTTTCCATGATGTTCATTTACAGGTTAGATCACAATTACCTAAAAAAACTAATAGTTTAATAATTAGAAAAGGCAGTAAAGCTGGTGAAATATATATTTTAACAATTGATAAAAGTCCTAAATTTGAAATTTGTGGTTTTGTTAATAGCAGCTATGTATTAGGCACAGATAAATTTCTTACCGATTTTGGCATTACTGATAGACCTAAAGTTCATTCAGTACCAACAGATAAACTTACACCAATTAAATTTTTGAAAGATGGAGCATGGAATTAGATATGTATGGTGATCCTGCAAAAAAATGTTGTGCTAAGAATTGTGAAAAGGCAGCAGTTTTAAAAGAACATACAAAGTTCTACTGCCCAGACCATTATGCCAAAATAATTTTAAAAATTTCATTAGAAGATATTCAAATTAATAAAGAGTCAGGCAATAGTGCAGTTACCAAATAAAAAATATAATATTATTTATGCTGATCCAGCTTGGACTTTTGAAACTTGGTCAAAAAAGGGTGAAGCTAAATCACCAAAATACGATGTAATGACAATTGATGATATTAAAAATATGCCAGTTAATAATATTGCAGATAAAAATTGTATTTTATTTATTTGGGTAACTTATCCATTGTTAAAACAAGGTTTAGACACAATTGCAGCATGGAATTTTAAGTACAAAACTTGTGGTTTTAGCTGGATTAAAAAAAACAAAAAATCTGACAGTTTATTTTGGGGTTTAGGATATTGGACAAGAGCTAATAATGAAATTTGCTTACTTGCAACAAAAGGCAATCCAAAAAAAATATCATCAAGAGTCCACCAGGTAGTGCTTGATAAAATTAGGGAACATAGCCGAAAACCTGATTGTGTAAGGGATAGAATCGTACAGCTTTGTGGTGATTTACCTAGAATTGAGCTTTTTGCCAGACAGAAAGTTCCAGGTTGGGATTGTTGGGGTAATGAAGTATGAAATATTTTGAAAAATTTGATAAAGAGCTAATAAATAACAAAAATCTTAATTCCCATGAAAAGCTGATCTATGTTATTTGCAAATCCTTTGAATTTGCTCCAAATGGTTGCCGAATATCCCACAAGTATTTGATGAAAAGAACTGGCATTAAAACTGTGGCTACACTTACTAAGTGCCTTGATAGACTCACTTTATTTGGCTTACTTGCTAGAAAACAAATTAATAATGGCACAAATCATTATGTGTTTGAGAAGAATCAAATGCAGGATTATATACAACACAACTTAAATAAGCGAAGAAAAATTAAATTAGCTAAAGAAAAGCAGCAGCAGACTTATATACAAAATAATCAACATAATATTCACATACTTAAAAAGGACAGGTAATTGGGTGTATCAAAAACTTTATTTGGGTGTATCAAAAACCATACTTAATATAGAACTATATACTCATATCTATAGGGTTAATATTTAATGGTTAAATATGTAGATCCTAGTCTGATTAAAAAGGAATTATCTAAATTAGTAAAAAATACAAATTTCTACTACTCAAAAGCTAAGGAAAGTAGAATTAAAGATAGAAAACAACATGATCTGAACAAAAAAACAAAACAACTAAAGAAATCCTTATCAAGAGATAGATTTAACCAATATTTAGACACAATTTACAAACAAAATGATAACAAGTAGATTAACAACTGAAGAATTAGATAGATTTTTAGGAATAGCAGCATTTGTAGATAGAAAACTACCACCACCGAAGAAACCAATATGTGTTACAAATTTTCAATTATTAGATGTTTCACCAGACAAAGATACTTACAAAGATTCGGTAGCAGCTCCTGACAGACCAAGAATTATTCCAACATCAAGACAATTATCAATTTATGATTTTATATTAATGTTAATGATGGATGTGAAATCAGAACAAAGAGAGCTGATTTATTTAAGAAACTTTCCTTACAGATCCTACAGACAACTTAAAAGATTTTATATCGGAGATAGCCATGAGAAAATAAGATATATGTATTTTAGAGCTTTAGTTGATGCTTGTACTATTGCTAATAAAAATTTAAAAAAATATTTGTAAAACATTTGACAAGTTATCAAAAAAGTAAGAATAAAAAATTATACTGAATTTAAGTGTTTTTTTATAAAATCTTTTTTTTAGTTCGAATCATATGATGGGGTAGCTTCCTTTCTTTCTTTCTCTCTCTCAAATAGCTACCCCTCTATGATAATTATTTATTGTTCAATTGGCTTAAAGTCATGTAATTTAAGCTTATTTAACTTCTTCCTATCTTTTAAAGCATCGTTAAATTTATCTCTATTCCGATAGTATTTAACAATAGGAACTTTAAACATATTAATAGGAGTCATTAATATTTTATTTTTTTTTAACATATTTCTCTCCTTTGATTCGGTTAATCGAATCTATAATGATATTAACACTATCGCTAACATCATTACAACCACAAATATACAAGGAAAATGGCTAATAAAACAAAATATTCAAAGACAATTATTACAGAAATACTATCTGAACTAGCACAAGGTAAAAGTATCAGAAGCTGTTTATCACCAATAAACAAAAGTGAAGATAGACCATGTTGGGAAACTTTTAGGTCCTGGATGAGAGATACAAGTAAATATCCAAGTTTAAGAACTGAGTATGAAAATGCTAAAACAGATGGAATTGAGTATTTATTGTCTGATGCACAAGATTTATTAAATGAAAGTATTGCTAATAGTAAGTTAGTAGATAAAACAGATTTAGGTAAAACACACTTAATTAAAGCTTTTGTAGATTTAAGTAAGTGGAAAAGTGAACGAATTGCTCCCAAATATTATGCAAAAAGGGATGCAACTAGCTTATCTTTTGATAAATCTACACCTTTAGTTGTTAAGTGGGATAAGTAAGATAGCTATAAAAGTATTGTAATTGTTAGAATAATTGTAAGATCATCCGAATCTCACATAAAACTAGCACAGACTCTCTTATAGAGATAAAATGTTCTTATTTTGTTCTAGAATCATTCTAAACTACAAAATATTACAAGCTAACTGATACCAAATTTATACCTGGAGCATAAAAACTAATATATTCAAGGTAAATTAAGCAAAGCAACTGATTATGTATCAGTTTTCTAATAAAAACTCAGGATTTAGGGGGTTTTGAACGAAGTCGCACCGCAAAGCCAAATCGGCAACTAATTTTAAATTTAGGGGTGGTACACATAAACAAACAAGGAATTTTCAATGATGGATTATTTAGATGGCAAAAAGGGTTATTCAGCTATCATATATGTAATGGAGTCTAGCAATAGTGTAGTAGTACATTTTGGCGGATTTGATGACATAACAGAATGCAAAAAGTTTTCACATCACCTAATGGATGATTTAGGCATTGAAAGCTTACTTGTTCCTAAAGGTGTAACAGTACACTAATTAGGGGGTTTTGTTTTAAAATGACAAACATAGTCATTCCATACAAGCCAAGAAAATTACAGAATTTTTTGCACAAGCAAATTGATAAGCACCGATTTAATGTTTTAGTGCTGCATCGTAGAGCTGGGAAAACAGTAATGATGGTAAATCATTTACTTAAATCAGCTTTAACAAATCCCTTGCCCAACAGTAGATATGTGTTTCTAAGCCCATACAGGCAGCAAGGAAAGCAAACAGCATGGGATTACATTAAACAGTATGCAGAAAAGATACCAGGTACTAAATTTAATGAATCTGAGCTTAGATGCGATTTGCCGAATAAAAGCAGAATATCAATTTTAGGTGTTGATAATGAACAAAGTATTAGAGGTCTAGCAATAGATGGTTGTGTTTTTGATGAAACTCAAAACATAAAACCTACAGTTTTTCCTGAAATAATTAGACCTGCACTAGCTGACCGAAAAGGTTATTGTGTATTCATAGGCACACCAAAAGGTAGAAATTATTTTTATAATTTATACGAACAAGCAAAAGAAACTAAAGATTGGTATGCTTGTGTATTTAAAGCTAGTGAAACTAAAATTTTAGATCAAGATGAATTAGATGCTGCGAAAGCAGTAATGTCTAAAGATTTATACGACCAAGAATTTGAATGTAGCTTTCAAGCTGCAATTACTGGAAGTTATTATGGTCAAATTATAGAGGGCTTGGCAAAGGAAAATAGAATTTGCAAAGTAGCTTACGATGATAATTTAGATGTTGAAACCTGGTGGGATCTAGGTCTTAACGATAGTACAGCAATCTGGTTTGTGCAAAGATACAAAGGCGAAATTAGATTAATAGATTATTATGAAAATAGTGGCTATGGTTTAGATCATTATGCAGGAATTTTAAATTCAAAGGGGTACGAATATTCAAAGCACATAGCTCCCCATGATATTAATGTTAGGGAACTGGGTAATCTTGGTAAATCAAGATTAGAAAGTGCTTTAGAAATGGGTATTGCTTTTGAGGTAGCTCCAAAGCTGTCAATTGAAGATGGAATTGAGGCAGTACGAAAAGCATTACCTAATTGTTGGTTTGATAAAGAAAAATGCTCAACAGGCATTGAGTATTTAAAAGCTTATCAAAAAAGGTGGGATGATAAAAACCAATGCTTTAAAAATAAACCCATGCACAATTACGCATCCCATTGTGCTGATAGTTTTAGAACTGGAATAATTGGGCAAGGTGCTGAAATTTCAAATTGGAAAAAACAAGTTCCAATCAATACAAATTATATAGTTTAAGTGTTGCATAAAAGACACAGTTAATATTTTTGCAAAATATGGCAAAATATTAATTTTAAACCCCATACTATTATAGATGGCAAAAAAAAGATTTTTAACCCTATATAATAGTATGAAGATAAAATTATTTGAACACACTTTTATATTTAAAACTAAAAAAAAAACTTGCCCACAATGTAATGGCAAGGGGTTTATAGATACTGATATAGGTAAAGATGGTTGCGATTTATGTTTTAATACAGGAATATTTATAAATGCTTTTAAAAATTCAATAGATGGAATGAATTATGGTAATTTATTCTTTTTTAAAAAATATCTAACTGCCCAAGATTTTGAAATAGCAGAAAAAATTAATTGTAGTAATAGGAAAAAAAATAAAGAGCAAGGGCATTTAACAAAATTAGATTAATATGGCAGAAAAAATTACAGAAGATAAATTAAGAGCAATCATTAATTCAGAAATTAATAATTCTATTGGCTTTATGGGAAGTAATCTTACTTCACAAAGAAAAAAGTCTATGGAATATTACATGGGCGAAAAGCTTGGTACTGAAATAGATGGTAGATCACAAGTAGTTAGTACAGATGTTGCTGATACTGTTGAAACCATCTTGCCAAACCTTTTAAGAATTTTTACAGCATCATCGCAAGTGGTAAAATGCGAACCTGTTAAATCTGAAGATGTACCTTTAGCTGACCAAGCGACTAATTACATAAATTACATTTTTAACAAAGATAATAATGGTTTTTCAATTTTATATACTTGGTTTAAAGATGCTTTATTAGAAAAAAATGGAATTGTTAAAATTTTTTGGGATGAAAGTGTAAAGGTAGAGCAAGAAACTTACCAAAATTTAGATGCAGACGAATATCAGTTATTAGTCAACGATGAAAATGTTGAGTTTGTAGAAACAGAAAAATTTGTTGATGAAAAATCAAAAGAACAAATTGATTTATTAAAATCACAAGCGGATGCTGATGGTAATTTTATTGAAGATATTCCTACTCCAATGCTTTATAACTGTATTATTAAAAGAACATCAAAAGGTGGTAAGGTAAAAATAGAAAATGTACCACCAGAAGAATTTTTAATTCAAAGAACTGCTAAATCAATTGAAGATGCAACTTTTGTAGCTCATAGAGTTATGAAAACTAGATCCGATTTGATTGAAATGGGATTTGATAGAGATATTGTAGAAAACTTACCTACATCAAATAACATTTTATTAAATAACGAAAGATTAACAAGATTAAGTGATATAGATCAATCGCCATTAAATGCTGCACCTGATGAGTCTACTCAGGATGTAGAAATTTATGAGTGCTATGTAAGATGCGATATGGATGGCGATGGAGTTGCAGAATTAAGAAAAGTTATTGTAGCTGGATCAAGTGGTTATAAAATTTTAGAGAATATGCCTTGTGATAATATTCCCTTCTGTTCATTAACACCAATTCCAATGCCACACAGATTTTATGGTAGATCAGTAGCTGAATTAGTAGAAGATGTTCAGTTAGTTAAATCTACAGTTATGCGACAGTTGTTAGATAATATGTATTTAACAAATAATAATAGAGTCGCAATAATGGATGGTATGGTTAATTTAGATGACCTACTTACATCAAGACCTGGAGGGGTGGTAAGGACTAAGCAACCACCATCACAAGTTATGTTGCCGATGCAATCACAAACAATATCGCAACAAGCTTTTCCATTATTAGAATACTTAGATACTGTAAGAGAAACTAGAACTGGTATTACAAGATACAATCAAGGTTTAGATGCTGACAGTTTAAATAAAACTGCTACAGGTGTTAATGCAATAATGACTCAATCTCAAATGAGAATGGAGTTAATTGCAAGAGTATTTGCTGAAACTGGTATTAAAGATTTATTTAGAAGAATTTTTGAACTAACTTGTAAATATCAAGATAAAGAAAGAATTGTAGAATTAAATAATCAGTTTGTACCAGTAAAACCTACTGAGTGGAGAAATAAATTTAATATTTCTATAGTAGTAGGATTAGGAAGTGGTTCTAAAGAACAACAAATATTAATGTTGAATAATATTTTAGAAAGACAATTACAAGCTTTTCAATTACAGGGTAATAGAGAATACCCAATGGTTAGCTTAAAAAATATTTATAATAGTTTATCTAAAATTATAGAAAACGCAGGATTAAAAAATGTTGAAAATTATTTTGTAAATCCTGACATGGGTAAAGATATGGTTACACCACCACCACCTCCACCTTTAACACCAATTGAAAAAATAGAATTTAAACGAATAGCTAGTGAAGAACAAAGAAAAGTTGCAGAACTTGAAATTGAACTTAAAAAAGTTAAATCTCAAAATGCAGAAATTCTTTATGATAATGAAATTAAATTAAAAGAATTAGAATTAAAATATAACGCACAAATAGATTCATCAAAAATTAAAGCTGAAGCTGATCTAAATAAAATGCTTGTAGCAGAAAGCACAAAAGATTTTAGAGAAGCAACAAAGCAATCGCAACAAATACAAGATCAAGTAAAAGAACTATATGGACAAGGATCAACAGGGAAAGCTCCAACAGGAACTGACTCAGGCGAACAAAGCTAAACAGCTTTTTGAAAATCCTTTACTACAAGAAAGTTTTGATAAATTAAGAAATGTTTATCAAGAAAGCTTGTTTAATACTGGTGCTAAAGAAAGCGAAACAAGAGAAATGCTTTGGTTAGCTTACAATATTGTAGGTAAAGTAGAACAAAATTTAAAAGAAATTATTGATACAGGTAAATTAGCTTCTAAACAATTAGAAGATTTTCGCAAAAGTATCAAAAATAAAAAATTTTAACTAAAAAAGTTAAAATAAGTCAACCTAACACAACAGGAACTTAACTATAGGAGCAAACAATGGCGGACAATTATGCTAACCCATTAAAGGGAGCTGAAACTGACATGAACAAAGCAACAAAAGCAATAACTGGTTTATTAAATCCAATGAATCAAAAAGAAGAAGAAGAAATTGGAAAAGGTGAACCACCAAAAGAAGAAAAACAACAACAAGATTCTCCTGAACCCATAAAAGAGGAATCTTCAACAGAAGATCAACCTGCGGAACAGGAAATAAAGGAAGAAGAATCTAACGATGAAACTTCCGAAGAAGTATCTCAAGAAAAAGAACAAATTGATACTCAAGAGAAACAAGATTCCACCGAAGAATCGACTTACAAAGTTAAAGTCGCTGGTCAAGAATACGATGTTACACTTGATGAGTTGAGAAATGGTTACTCAAGGGATGCTGATTACAGACGAAAGACAGAAGAATTATCTTATGATAAGAAAATTTTTGCTGCTGAGTCTGAAAAGCAAAGGCAAGACTATTCTACTAAGCTTAATGAAGCTAATCAGATGTTGTCTGTTGCCCAACAACAATTAAACGCAGAAATTAATTCTAGCGATTTAGAAAAGTTGTATGAAGAAGATCCAACTGAAGCTGCAAGGATTGAACATAGACTAAAGAGAAAGCAAGAACAGCTTAATCAAGCTATGCAAAAAACGCAATTGGAGCAGAAACAGCAATTAAGAAGTTATATAGACGATCAGAAAAAAAAACTGGTTATGAAAATGCCAGAATTTAACGATAAGTCTAAAGCTTCTCATTTAGCAACTTCTATGAAAGATTTGATGAATGGTTATGGTTTTAACGATAACGAAATTTCACAAGTTTATGACCATAGAGTAGTGATGTTGGTGAACGATGCCTTAAAGTATCGTAATTTACAAAAAGCTAAACCAAATTTAGCAAAAAAAATTACAAAACCTGGCAAAGTTTTTTCATCAGGGGTTAAACAAAGCAAATCTGATATTGGTTTAAAAGCAAGGAAAGAAAAGTTGAGTCGACTAAAAAAATCTGGAAGTGTTAATGATGCTGCTAGTATTTTTTTAGATATGATTAACAATAAATCAACTTAATAACAAAGGAGTAACAATATGGCACAGGTAACTGGAACATATTCAACTTACGATGCAAAGGGTGAAAGAGAAGATTTAGCAGATATTATTTACAATATATCTCCTACTGACACTCCTTTTATGTCTGGTATCGGTAAGTCAAAAGCTACTGCGGTTTTCCATGAATGGCAAACTGATGCTTTAGCAGCAGCAGCTTCAGACAACTATCAGATTGAGGGCGATGAGATTGCTTTCTCAGCTCCATCTGCAACTACTAGAATTGGAAACAGAACTCAGATTTCAAGAAAATCTGTAATTGTTTCTGGTACTTTAGATTCAGTATCTAAAGCTGGTAGAAATAATGAGTTAGCTTACCAAATCTCTAAAGCTTCTAAAGAGCTAAAAAGAGATATGGAAACTTCTCTAACTGCAAACCAAGCACCTGTAACAGGTGATGACTCAACAGCTAGAAGATTAGCTGGTATAGAGTCTTGGATTAAAACAAACTCAGACAAAGGTGGTGGAAGCGGTGCTGATCCAACAACTTCTGGTACAAATGCTAGAACTGATGGAACACAAAGAGCTTTCACAGAATCTCAACTGAAATCAGTAATTAAAAAATGCTGGGATCAGGGCGGAGATCCTTCTATGATTATGCTTGGTTCTTTCAACAAGCAAGTGCTATCTGGTTTTACAGGTGGATCTACAAGATTTGATCCTGCTGAAAACAAAAGATTAGTTGCTGCAGTTGATGTATATGAGTCTGACTTTGGTGCGATGACAGTTGTACCTAACAGATTTAGCAGAAGCAGATCAGCTTATGTTTTACAACCTGATATGTGGGGTGTTGCCTTTTTAAGAGATTTCCAACTTATGGATCTTGCAAAAACTGGTGATGCAACTAAACAGGCATTGTTAGCAGAATACACACTTGTTTCTAAAAACGAAGCAGCAAGTGGTGGTATTTTTGATTTAACAACATCATAATATTAAACTTTATAGTAAGGGGAGCAATCCCCTTACTATTTTTTAATCAATCAATTTTGTTTGGTCTTTGAAGTCAATCAATGGCGGAACGAAGCAAATAAAGGAAAATAAAAATGAGAACTTTAAACGATTATTTTGTTAATGCTTCTTTGGATGACGCATCTACAGCAAGTTCAACTTATGTAGCTGTGCCTGATAAAGGAAGAATTATAAAAATTATAATGGTTCAAGATGCAGCAGTAGCAACTGCGGATGCAGCGATTACTTTTAATACAACTGAATCGCCATCAACTGTGGTAACTGGATCTGGTATAACAATACCTTATGCAGGTGATGCAGCAGGTAATGTAAGAACATCTGAACCTACAGCTCTTAATGCAGTAAATGAAGGCGATTACATCAAAATCACTACTGATGGAGCATCGTCTGGTACTTGCAAGTGTAATTTCACTTTCGTTATCAGAAGATAAACAGAATTTAGGGGATCTTGCCTAGCGGTACTTCCCCTAAATACCCAAAAAAAACTTTTTAGGAGAAATTTATTATGCCTTCAGTAGGTAAAAGAAAATTTTCATATACAAAAGCTGGTATGAAAAAAGCAAAAGCTTTTGCAAAAAAAAGTGGAAAAAAACTAAAATATAAAAAATAGAGGATAAAAATAATGGCTTATAATTATGGATTATTTCCAATTAAGACACAAAAAGTAACATCTAGTGGTTCAAGTGCTGCAATATCAAGTGGAGTATTAGCTCATACGCAATATGTAAGACTTGTTGCAAGTGCGGATTGCCATATAGCAATAGGAGCATCACCAACAGCAACAGCAAATGATATATTTCTACCTTCTAAAGAAATAGAAATTATTAAAATTAGACCAGGTGAAAAAGTCGCTGTAATTGGAAGTGCTGATCTTTATGTAACTGAGTTAAGTGGCTAAGAAAAAAAAGAACAATCTTTATGCTAAAGTTGAACATATTAGCAGGGCAAAGTTTAAAAAAACTTCAATTTCTAAACGCAGACCTAAAATGAGTTCAATGAATAAAAGCAAAAGAAGAAGCTTTAAAAAATATAATAGAAGTGGTAAATAATGGCAAAAATTAGTACAGAAAATAATGGTTTAATTTCTGAAACTTTTTATGGAACAGAAAAAGGTGTTGTTCAAGAAAGAAAAATAGACCATAAACCAATATTAGACCATAATAAAAAATTATATAATAAAAATGATGGCTATAGTCCTGATAAAGGTCTAAAAAGAATAGCATCTATACCTACTATTGTTTTAGAAATTTGGTGTAAAGAATACCATAAAGATCAAAACAAAGGTAATTGGTTTGCTTTACCAAAAGATGTTCAAACAAAAATTTTAAAAGAAAAATTAAATAGTTCTGATTATAAGTTTTTCAGAACTGCACCAGGTAGATTTTAATGGCATTATCAACATATTCAGAATTAAAAACAGCAATAGCTAATTGGTTAAACAGATCAGATTTAACATCTGAGATTTCAGGTGATTTTATTGTATTAGCTGAAAAAGATTTTAATTCAAAATTAAGAATTAGAACTATGGTAAGTGCAGCAGATGTAACTATTAATGCTGAAACTGCTAGTTTGCCTACAGACTTTTTACAAGTAAGAGATTTTTATATTTTAAGTGGCAGTACGAAATATCCTTTAAGATATATGACTCCAAGTCAAATGGATCAAGTTAAAGGCACTTCACAAACAGGCACACCATCTAGTTATACTATTTTAGGTGATACCTTTAGATTTATGCCTAAACCAGATGCTACATATACTGGTAAAATAAATTATTATAAAAAACTTGCAGCATTAAGTGATAGTAACACTACAAACTGGATATTAACAAATCATCCATCTATTTATTTATATGGATCATTATTTCATGCCGCAAATTTTTTAGGTGGAGTAAATCCACAACAGGTTCAATCTTGGACTCAAATGTATGCTACAGCTTTAGAAAGATTAGAATTAAACGATAGAGAAGATCAATTTAGTGGATCTCCTTTACAAATTAGAAGCGAAGATACTATAGCTGCACCATTTAAACAAAATTATACAAACACAACTAATTCGGCTTAATTATGCAACTACCTTTTGGAGAATGGCTACCAGATCAACCTGAACATTTAAATCCAGGTGCTACAGTAGCTACTAATGTTTATTATGCAGCTAATAGTTATAAACCTGTAAAAGATTTAGTAGCTTATAGCTCAAATACAGTAACTGAAAATGCTAAAGGTGCAGGTTCATTTAGAGATAACACAAATACTGTTTATAATTTTGTAGCGACTACTGATGATATTTTTCAATTAAGTTCAGGCACATTTACATCAAGAAAAAGTAGTTTAACTGGAACTAATACAGATTTTTGGACATTTACACAATTTGGTAATTATGTAATTGCAAGTAATGGAGTTGACGCACCACAATATTATTTAATGGGTACTTCAACAAATTTTGCAAATTTAAGTGCAATAGCTACCGCAGGTACAGTACCTACATTTAAAGTTTCTGGTGTAATTAGAGATTTTTTAGTTACTGGAAATATAGCAAATGCTACTAATAGAGTTCAATGGTCTGGTTTAAATGATATTACTACTTGGGAAGCTGGTGTAAGTTCATCAGATCAACAAGATTTACCTGGAAGTGGTGGTCAAGTTGTTGCGATAACTTCTGGTGAAGTTGGTTATGTTTTTAGACAAAATCAAATAATTAGAATGGACTTTGTTGGTGGTGCAACAGTATTTAGATTTTCTGTAATTTCACCTAATAGAGGTGCTGTTTATGGACAAACTGTTTGCCAAGACAATAGACAAATATTCTTTTATGCTGAAGATGGATTTTTTCAGATTAATGGAGATCAAGTATTACCCATAGGTTCTGAAAAAGTTAATAGATTTTTTGATGAAGATGTTAATAAAGCTTATACAGATAGAATTTCTGCTGCTGTTGATCCTTTTAACACATTAGCTATATGGTTATATCCATCTAAAAACAATGCAGCAAACACAACTGGTATTTGTGATAGATTATTAATTTATAATTATGTAACTCAAAAATGGTCAATCGCAAATGTATTTGCATCACAAATTTTTTCTCAGTTTGTTGGAGCATATACAGTTGAAACAATGGATTTAATATCTGAAAATTTAGATGAAATTAATATTTCATTAGACACACCTTTTTGGTCTGGTGGACAAATATATTTAGGTGCAATTGATTCAAATTTTAAAGCTGCCATTTTTTCAGGTACAAATTTAGAAGCAGAAATTGAAACAAAAGAAACAGAAATATTTCCAGGTGTAAGAGCAAACATTACTGGTGTTAGACCTTTAGTAGATTCAACATCAAATGTAATTGTTAAAACTAGAGATAGATTAGCTGATACTGTAACATCAAGTTCATCATCTACAATTAATAGCACAGGTATAAGTCCAGTTAGACAATCTGGTAGATATATGAGAGCTAATGTAAAAATTCCTGCTGGAACACTTTGGACTCATGCACAAGGCATAGATTTAGAAGCTAGTCCTGGAGGTTTAAGATGAGTGAAAAAGTTAATATGGATAATGTAAGGTATTCTTTTGAAACACAAGAGCTTTTCCAAAGACAAATAGAAGAAGCTGTTAATACATTAGTTAATAAAAATAATACTGAAAGCGACAAAGCTTTTAGTTGGTTTATGAATTAGGAGATTTATGACATCAAATATTAAAGATTATTCAACTACACAAGCAAGTAACACAACATTAAATAGTATTAATGTTGCTGAAGGTATGCTTCCTAGTAATTTAAATAATGCAATTAGAGCATTAATGAAAAATACTAGAGATTGGTTTAATGATAGTCAATGGGTAGAGTATGGCGATGGTGATGCTAGTGTTACTTATGCTTATGCAAGTGGAACATCATTTACTATAGCTGGTGTAAATGTAACTTCTGTATATCATACAGGAAGAAGAATTAAATTAACCGCTTCAACTCCTGGTACAATTTATGGAACAATTAGTTCTTCATCTTTTTCATCAAATACTACAGTTAATGTAACTTGGGATAGCGGTTCACTTTCAAATGAAGCTATTACTACAGTTTATATTGGAGCATTATCTAAAACTAATGATTCTATTCCAACAGGAATTGCTGCAACTAAAATTGGTGATGGAACAGTATCAACAACAGAATTTCAATATTTAAATACAGTTAGTTCAAATATTCAAACACAATTAGATGCAAAAGCGGCTACTATAACTGGAGCAGCAACTACTATTGTTTCTTCAGATTTAACTGCATCAAGAGCTTTAGCTTCTAATAGTTCAGGTAAAGTTGCGGTATCGTCTGTAACTTCTACAGAATTAGGTTATGTATCAGGAGTTTCTTCTGCCATACAAACACAACTAGACGCAAAAAATGTTAAAGCAAATAATTTAAACGATGTTGCTTCAGCTTCTTCTGCAAGAACTAATTTAGGATTAGCAATAGGTTCAGATGTCCAAGCTTATGACGCAGGACTTGCAGATATTGCAGCACTAGCAACAACTGATGGTAATTTTATAGTTGGATCAGGTTCTAATTGGGTAGCAGAAACAGGGGCTACTGCTAGAACATCTTTAGGATTAGGAAGTGTTGCAACACAAGCAGCAAATAGTGTAGCTATTACAGGTGGTTCAATTACAGGAATGTCTGCACCATCTTCAGGTTCAGATGTAACTACTAAAACTTATGTAGATGACTTAGTTGCAGGACTTAAAACAAGAATTATTACAAGAGCTGCAACAACAGCAAACATAGATTTAACAGCAGATTTACAAAATGGTGATACTTTAGATGGAATCACTTTAGCAACTAATGATAAAGTTTTAGTTAAAGATCAAACTGATGCTAAGACAAATGGTATTTATAAAGTTGTAGCAAGTGGTACAGCTTCAAGAGATACAGATTATGACACAGTTGCAGAACTAGCTGGACAATTAATAGTTGTTCAAGAAGGTTCAACAAATGCAGATAGAATATATTTATGTACTACTGATAATTCTGGAAGTATAGGTTCTGTTAATATTACTTTTTCAAGAGTTACACCATCATACACAGGAACTGTTACAAGTGTTGGTATAACAGATGGTGGAGCTTCAGAATTTACAATTGGAAGTTCACCTGTAACAAGTTCAGGAAATATATCTTTAGCTGTAAATGCAATAAATGTAAGTAAAATAACTAATGGAGCTTCAAAGGGTTTCGCAACAGCTATGGCAATAGCATTATAGGAGGATAAATGGCACAAGACTTTGAATCAGAAGGTGGTCAAATAACTAACTCAGCAACATCATTATTAACTGCTAATAGCGATGATGCTATTGTTGGATTAAGACTAGCTAACATAACAGCAAATGCTGTAACTGTTAGTGTTTGGATTTCGGAGGGCGGTTCTACAACAAGATACCTTGTTAAAGATTTAAGCTTACCTGCGGCTAGTTCAGTTGAATTAGTTCAATCAGGTTCTAAAATCGTTATGCAGAATACAGATGTTCTTAAAGGACAATCAAGTGCTGCATCAAGTGTAGATGTTTGGATTAGTAGAGTTGACTCTATAAGTACATAAGGAGATTAAATGGCGGATTTATATAAACAAGAATTTATTGGAGATAAACCAGCTTCAGAAACTGTTTATCATCATGCAGCAACTTTAGATAAAAATATGGTTATTGAAAATGCTGTCCTTGCAGGACCAGTAACTTTTACTAACACAGTTACTGTAACAGGAGTATTGGTAATAGTATGAGCAAAATAGAAGTAAATACAGTTGATGTTCAATGCGGATCTACACTTACTTTAGGTAGTTCTGGTAAAACAGTTACATTAGCAACAGGAGCTAGTCAATCAGGATTTGGTAGATCAGGATCTGTAAATTGGGATACAACTATAAAAACAGGAGATTTTACTGCTGTTTCAGGTAATGGTTATTTTGTAAATACTACTTCTGGTGAAATAGATGTAACTTTACCTTCATCACCATCAGCAGGTGATATTGTTTCTGTGGCAGATTACGCAAATACTTTTGATACTAATAATTGTATTATGTTAAGAAATAGTTCTAATATAGAAGGAGCTGCAGCAAATGCTACTTTAAATAAAGAAGGTTCTGCTGCAACTTTTGTTTATGCAGACTCTACAAAAGGTTGGATTGTAACAGAAACAGGAAATAGTGATGATTATTTTACAAATCCATTTATTGTAGCAACAGGTGGAACAATTACAAATTCAGGAGATTACAAAATTCATACATTCACATCACCAGGAACTTTTCAAGTAACTAATGCTGGACTTCCAGGTGGTTCAACTAAATTAGATTATTTAGTTGTAGGCGGTGGAGGAGGTGGTGGAACAGGAGCAGTTTCTGAAGGTGGCGGTGGTGGAGGTGCTGGCGGATATAGAGAATCCGCAGGTACTGATTCAGGTTCTTATTCAAGATCACCATTAGGTGCTTGTGTTTCTGCTATAACAGCAGCAGAAGATTCATATCCAATAACAGTTGGTGCTGGTGGAACTGGAGATACTTCTCCTGGTAATCAAGCTGGTAGTGGAAGTGCTTCAGTTTTTTCAACAATTACTTCAGGAGGTGGTGGAGCTGCCGCAGGACAACAAAGTAGTCCTAACCCTCATAATGGAACAGCAGGAGCTTCAGGTGGAGGGGCTATAAATGGAACAGGTGGAGCTGGAAATACTCCACCAGTATCACCTGCACAAGGAACAGCAGGAGGAAATTCAGCTCCTGGTCCAAAAGCAAGTTCAAAATATATTGGTAGTGGTGGCGGAGGAGCTACTGCAGCAGGAAATAATACTTGCACACCTACTGGTAAAGGTTGTGGTGGTGCAGGAGCAACATCATCAATTAATGCAACACCGACAGCAAGAGCTGGCGGTGGTGGAGGTGGATATGGTCCATCAGGAACTCAACCTTATGGTATTGGAGCAGGTGGAACTGGCGGAGGTGGTGGTGGAGGTCCAGGACCTACATCAGCAGGAAACGCAGGTACAACAAATACAGGTGGCGGTGGAGGAGGTGGTTCTTCAGGAAGTTCACCAGTTGTTAATGGTGGTACTGGTGGATCTGGAATAGTAATTATTAGGTACAAATATCAATAGGTAAAATATGACAAGTAAAATTAAAGTAGATAACATACATAAAACATCAGATGATTCAGTAATTATTAAAAAATGTGGAACAACTACTACAATAGGATCAGGAGCAAGTAATCCAATTGTTGTAGATGGTTCTGCAATTACATTAGGTAGATGTGGTGGTACAGTTTCAATAGCAAGTGGTGCTACTACTTCTGGAATGGGTAGAACAGGTACAGTTGATTGGCAAACAGGTTCAATAAAAACTGCAACCTTTACAGCAGCTAATGGAGAAGGATATTTTGCTAACACATCTGGTGGAGCATTTACAATGAACTTACCATCTTCTCCAAGTGCAGGTAATATAGTTAGTGTTAAAGATTATAGTTATACTTTTGGAACAAATAATTTAACAATAGGTAGAAATGGATCAAATATAGGTGGTGCTGGAAGTGCTGATATAACATCTTCTACAAATGGTGCTGCATTAACTTTTGTTTATGTAGATGGAACTAAAGGTTGGTTAGTAATAAATGAATCAACTGATACATCACAAGCCGAAAGTCCATCTTATATGGCAGCAACTGGTGGAACTGTAACTACTTCAGGAAATTGCAAAATTCATACATTTACAGGACCTGGTACTCTTACTGTAACCGCAGTAGGAAATGCTTTAGGTTCGGATAAACTTGGTTATATGGTCGTTGCTGGCGGTGCTGGTGGTGGCGGTGGTGGTGCTGGTGGTGGCGGAGGAGCAGGAGGTTTTAGAGAAGCTAAAGGAACTAATGTATCTTATACTGCTTCACCTGCGGCAGCTCCAGCAACTATAACTGTTACAGCAGGACCTACAGCTTATCCAATTACAGTTGGTGCTGGTGGATCAGCTTCTTCATCAGGACCAGAATCTCCTGCTTCTACAAGAGGTGGTGATGGAAATGTTTCAACTTTTTCAACTATAACATCCGCAGGTGGCGGAGGAGGAGGAGGTGGACCTCAATCTACAGGAAATGATGGGGGATCAGGAGGTGGTTCTTTTGATGGTTCTTCAGCAGCAGGGGATGGTAATACACCTCCTGTAAGTCCACCACAAGGATTTGATGGAAAACAAGCAGGACCAACTGGTGGAGCTGGAGGTGGTGCTTTAGCTTCCTGTGGAGGTTATGCAGGAGTTGGTGGATGTGGTGGTGGAACAGCAATTGCACCTGCTTCAGGAACACCTGGTCCATGTGGATCATTAAAATATTTTGCTGGTGGTGGAAGTGGAGGAAAATCAGGACCTGCTTCAATACCTTCACCAATGCAAGCACCTCCTGCACCTAGTGGCTTTAATGGAACTAAAGGCGGTATAGGTGGTGGTGGTAGAGGTGATGGAGGATCAACTCCAGGAACAACAGCAGGCTTTGCTTGTGCTGGTACAACAAATTCTGGTGGAGGCGGAGGAGGCGGAGGTCGTCAAGCCAATGTTACCAATTATCCAGGTAAAGCTGGAGGAAGTGGAATAGTAGTAATTAGATATAGATACCAATAAGGAAAAATTATGAGTGAAATAAAAGTAAATAAAATTAGTCCAAGAACAGCTTGTGGAACTGTTACATTAGGAGATAGTGGAGATACTATTGCCATTGGAGCAGGTGTAACTACATCAGGAATGGGTAGAACTGGAACTGTAGATTGGGTAACAGATTCAATTAAAACAGCAACATTTACAGCAGTAAATGGAAAAGGGTATTTTTGTAATACTAGCGGTGGAGCTTTTACAGTCAATTTACCTGCAGGAGTTGTTGGAAACATAGTTTCTGTTGTAGATTATACAAATACTTTTCAAACAAATGCTTTAACTGTTTCACCTAATGGATCAGAAAAAATTGGTGGTGTTGCTGCAAATGCAACTTTAAGCACAGAAGGTCAATCAGTTACTTTTGTTTATGTAGATTCTACTGAAGGATGGAAAAATGTCCAAGATTCAACATCAAATACGATAGGAGCAACTTATATTACAGCAACAGGCGGTACTATAACCACTTGTGGAAACGACAAAATTCATAAATTTACAGGTCCTGGAACTTTTACAGTTTGTAGTGTAGGAAATGTAGCAGCAAATAACCAAGTTTCATATATCGTAGTAGGTGCTGGTGCAAGTGGTGGTGCTGGAAACAATAATAACAATGGTTCTGGAGGTGGAGGAGCTGGAGGATTTAGAGAGGATAAATCTCCTGCTACACCTTATACAGCTAGTCCTTTAGATGGAGCTGGTAATATAACAGTTACAGCAACAGGTTATCCAATTACAGTAGGTGGTGGAGGAACTGCTTCATCTCCTCAAAATCCAGGAAGTGCTGGAAGCACATCAACTTTTTCAACAATATCATCTGCAGGTGGTGGAGCAGGTGCATATAATAATGCTGGAATAGCTGGGGCATCAGGAGGTGGCGGTGCTGATACTGGTAATGCTGGTGGTGCAGGAAATACTCCTCCAGTTAGTCCTCCTCAAGGAAATGCAGGTGGTAATGGTATAGGAAGTGCACCATCTTATGGTGGAGGTGGTGGCGGTGGAGCAACTGCTGCAGGAACAAATGGAGCAGCACCAACTGCTGGTGTAGGTGGTGTAGGTGCAACAACAAATATTATAGGAAGTCCAGTAGCTTATTCAGGTGGAGGCGGTGGAGGTGCGTATATGTGTGGAACTGCTGCTGCTGGAGGAACTGGTGGTGGAGGTGCAGGTGCTAATAAAAACGCATCAGGAACTGCAGGAACTGTAAATACTGGTGGCGGTGGTGGTGGAGCTAATAACCCTTCTGGAACATCAGGTGCAGGTGGTTCAGGTATAGTAATTATTAGGTATAAATATCAATAACACTATTAACAATTGTATTAATTAAATTAATATAATTGACAATAAAATTAATATAAAATAAGGAGGAAACAATATGGCACATTTTGCAAAACTAGGAGCTAATGGAAAAGTTATCCAAGTATTAACTTTGGATAATAAAGATATGCTTAATGCAGATGGTGTTGAAGATGAAGCAGTAGGTCAACAATATTTAGAGCAGCACAATAATTGGGCAGCTCAAATGTGGATTCAAACTTCATACAACACATCAGGTAATAAGCATTCTTCAGGGGATGATTCTAAAGCTTTTAGAGGTAATTATGCTGGTATAGGTTATACTTGGGATGAAGATAATAATATATTTTTTCCAAAAAAACCTTTTCCATCATGGGTTAAAGATACTACTTCTGCATCTTGGAAATCACCAATTGGTGATGCTCCATCATTAACAGCAGAACAACAAAGCCAAAATGAAGCTAATACTCATAGATGGTCTTATCAATGGAATGAAGATGGTCAATCTTGGGATTTAGTAGATTCAATGGCATAATATTTTATGAGTGGTGGCATATACAAAAAAACTTTATCTGAAGTAAATTTAATTTATGGTAATGTTTCAATGCCTAAAGGTTTTGAAATAAATAGAGAAAATTTATCTAAACAAATATTAGAATCTAATATTAAAAATTGTACTTTTCCATTTTCAAGAAATTGGGATATGTTAAATACATTTATTAGAGAACATATTAATTGTGAATATAATATTAATTTAATCAATAAAGAAACTTGGGGAAATAGTTACAAGCCAAACGAAGTATCAATTCCCTTACTAAACATTGATCCTGTTGATTTAAGAAATTCACCTGATTACACTTGTTTATATGGTGTTAAAGTAGATAATTGTAGTCTTAAAATCCATTACGAAGATAATAGAAGAAAAGGTAGGTCTTGGGATATAAATTTAACAAATAATAAATTTATTATATTTCCTTCTACTTGTATGTATTATTTAACAAACACACAAAAAGATTCATTAAATTTTGTTCAAACAATAACTTATGAATTTATCTAATTATTATTGGTATTTTAAATCTGCACTAACACCTAGATTTTGTGATGAAGTAATCAAATATGGATTATCACAAGCTGAAGTTATGGCTAGAACTGGTGGTTATGGTGATAAAGAGCTTACCAAACAAGAAATAAAAGATTTAAAAAGAAAGAGAAATTCTGATTTAGTTTGGCTTGCCGATACCTGGATTTATAAAGAATTACATCCATTTGTACATGAAGCTAATAAAAAAGCTGGTTGGAACTTTGATTGGGAAAGATCAGAAGCTTGTCAATTTACAAAATATAAATTAAATCAATACTACGATTGGCATTGTGATAGTTGGGATAAACCTTATGATAAAGAAGGACCTGATAAAGGTAAAATTAGAAAACTATCTATGACTTGTCAACTTACCGATGGTTCAGAATATAAAGGTGGTGAATTAGAATTTGATTTTAGAAATTACGATCCCTACATGAGGGATGAAGCACAACATATACGAAAAGCTGTGGAAATATTACCAAAAGGATCAGTAATAGTATTTCCTAGTTTTGTTTGGCACAGGGTAAAGCCAGTAACACAAGGAACTAGATATAGTCTTGTAGTTTGGCATATAGGTCAACCATTTAAATAATGTATATTAATAATTATTTTTACACTACAATTTGGTCAGAACATAAACCAGAATTTGTAAAATCTTTAAACAAAGCAACTAATAAATATATTAAAGCTGCTAGAAATTTTCCAGAAGCTAAAGCACATATAAAAAAGTTTGGAGATTTTGGAAGAAGTTATCATTCAACACCATTAACAAGTGATAATGATTTTTTAGATTTTAGAAATTATATTGGTCAAAAATCTTGGGAATATTTAGATCATCAAGGTTACGATATGTTGCAATATCAAACTGTGTTTTCTGAATTGTGGGTACAAGAGTTTGCTAAAAAAGGTGGTGGTCATCATTCTGCACACATACATTGGAATCAACATATATCAGGTTTTTATTTTTTAAAATGTAGTGATAAAACTTCTTATCCTATTTTCCATGAACCTAAAACAGGTGCAAGATGCACTAAATTAAAAATGAAACCAGATTTAAAAGGTGTATGGGGTGGTAGTGAATTAATACATTTTAAACCACAACCTGGAACATTAATTATATTTCCTGGTTATTTAGAACATGAATACGCAGTAGATTTTGGTGTAGAACCATTTAGATTTATTCATTGGAACATACAAGCTGTACCGAAAGAAATGGCTAAAGATGTTTAAAAAAAATAAATATGCAATAATAAAACAAGCCATACCAAAAGATTTAGCAAATTTTATTTACAATTATTTTTTAATGAAAAAACAAGTGTATGATACTTGTTTAAAAGAAAGATTTATTTCACCTTATGAAATAATGCTTGGGTATTATGAAGGTGCTAATGAACAAATACCTAATACTTATTCTTGTTATTCCGATATAGCGATGGAAACTTTAATGTTAAAGTGTCAATTAATAATGGAAAAAACAACAGGATTAAAACTTCAACCTTCTTATACATACGCAAGAATATATAAAAAAGGTGATGTTTTAAAAAGACACAAAGATAGATTTTCTTGTGAAATATCAACTACTATGAATCTTGGTGGTGATGCTTGGGATATATATTTAGAACCTTCAGGTAAAGAGAATTTAAAAGGTATTAAAGTAAAATTAAATCCAGGTGATATGCTAGTTTATAGAGGTTGTGAATTAGAACATTGGAGAAATAAATTTAAAGGTAAAGAGTGTTGTCAAGTATTTCTTCATTACAACAACAAAAAAACACCAGGATCTAATTTGAATCTTTTTGATAAAAGACCACATCTTGGACTTCCTGCCTGGTTTAAAAAATAGTGTTATGATGGGGGGAGTTCCACCACACCACAACTCTCCCCTTCTTAACACTAAATTTATTTATGGAACAAAGAATAGAGTCGTTAAAAAAACAATATGAGTCAAAAATATTAGAAGCTGACTCAAATATAAAATTAATTTTAAATAAACCTTTAATTTTGCCAGACCATTCTGACATTAATAAAGAATTAGATAAATGGATTTCAATTAAAGAAAAAAATTATTCAAAATTACAACATATTTTAAGTTACAAGCCACAAGAGGTAAATAAAGATGGCAAATAGTTATAAATTTTTTGGAAAAGCTTTAGCTACAACAGCAGAAACAACATTAATCACATCTGCTGCTAACGAAACAATTATTATAAAATCCATTAGAGTTACAAATAATACCAGTAATACACCTACTGTTTCTATGGATGTGTTAGATAGTTCTGCAAGTACAGAATTTACAATTTTTAATACAAAGGCACTAACAGCAAATAATTCTGAAGAATTTTTAAGTGTACCTTTAGTGCTAGAAAAATCAGATGTACTTAAAGCAACAATTAGTTCAACAGATAGTATTCACATAGGAATAAGCTATTTAAGTATTACCTAATGAAATTAGTAAGAATACCAACATCAAACATTGATGATGTGTGGTCATTAATAAAAAAAGATATAAAAGATTCATTAATATATTCTGGTAGTCATACAGACTCAGATTTTGTTTATGAAACTTTAAAAAAACAAAAATTTCAACTTTGGATTTTTTGGGATACAGATGCACCAACTACTTTAGAAAAATATCATGGTGTAATTGTAACAGAAATAGTTCAAAAAAAATTAAAAAAAGCTTGTCATATATTTATTATGACAGGCAGAAATAGGCAAAGATGGACAGCACTTGGTTTAAGTGTTTTAGAAAACTTTGCTTTAGAGCAAGATTGTAATTTAATGGAACTTATTGCAAGACCAGGTTGGGCAAAAGTTTTAAAAGAATACAATTACAGCAAAACACATATTGTTTTAGAAAAACAATTAATTAAAAAGGAGAAATAACAAATGTCATTTTTAGGAGGCGGAAGTTCAAATAGTGGCGGACAAACACAAAATGTCGTTGCTGAACCATACAAACCAGCACAACCAGCATTAAATCAAATTATATCTGAAGCAGGAAATTTATATAATCAAGGTGTAGGAGCAGCAGGATATGTTGCACCAAGTACACAAACTACACAAGGTTTAGCTGCACAAGAATTAATGGGTACTGCTGCTAATCAACAACTTGCTGATACTTTATCTGGAAAATATTTAAATCCTTTTTTATCTCCAATGTTACAAGGTTCAGCAAATGAGATTGCAACTGCCATTAATACTGAATTTAGTGGAGCTGGAAGAACACCAGGTTCACCAATGAATCAACAACAAATTTTAAGTGGTATAACACAAGAAGCTTTACCTTTTGCTTTTGACCAATATGAAAGAGAAAGACAAAGACAATTAGGAATTGCTAGTGCTACACCATCATTAGTACAAACAGGTCAACAATTAGAAAATATTGAAAGACAAAGAAACTTAGCACCTTTTGCTGCACTACAACAATATAGCGGTATCGTATCACCAATTGCTGCTGGTTTTCCAATGCAACAAACAGCAGGAACAACATCTGCCAATCCAATAACAACTGCTATGGGTGGTGCTTTAATAGGATCTAAGTTTGGTGGAGTAGGAGCAATAATGGGTGGAATTGGCGGATTATTAGGAGGATTATTATAATGATAAAAATAAATAAAATTTTATTTGATATAGAAAATCACATTAACAAAAAAACATCAAAGTATGTTTTAGTATTATTTGTATTAAGCATACTTGGTATAATTTTTTAAGGTAATAAATGTTAATTAATGACTTTGTAATGCAAGGTGGAGTACGAAATTATTTAGGTGAAACACAAGAAGTTACTGCACCTAAATTTTGGCAATCAAGCGAAAATAGTCCACCAACAGAATTGGCTTACATTACAGAAGCTGAAAAAGGTTTATTGCTTGATGCAAACTTACATGGTTCATTAGTTAATAATAAACCTAATGTAGGTGCTTCTGGACTTTTAAGTTTTGATGGATGGGGTTCAGAAGATCCAGGTCAAAATAGAGCTGGTGGTGATGTATCAAGAGATATGGATAGAGGCAGGGATGATGGTAATGATAGAATGGGATCAAGTACAGGAGGTGGTTCTCAATTTCATGGAACTTCAACTCCAGATTTACCTCCAGGAGTTACAGATGTTGGTAATAATCCAATAGGCGAAGATATAGATGAAGCATATACAGATACTAGCTTTAATGTAAATGCAACTAATAAAAAAAGTTTATCTCAATCAATTATAGACTACATTAAAGGTGGTGGCATTATTGGTGCTATTCTTAGAGGTATAGCTGGTAAATTAAATCCTGAAAATAAATATGAGGGTATTACTGGCGAAGATGGAATTGGTGAAGGTGATTTTGTTTATAGTTCTGTAAATGAATATGCACAAGGTGAATATGGATTAAATTATAAAGATTTAGATACAGAAACACAGGCAGAAATAGATCAAAAATTTTATGATAGTGGTCATAGATCAAAAGCTTTTCAAGAATTATATAGAGAAGGTGATACAAGTAATATTGAAAATCTTACAAATCAAGAAAGACAAGCTATAGAACAAATAATACCACATTTAGCCCATGAAGTTGGTGGTACTACAGAACAAGAATCTATGGTTAATAAATATTTTGCAAATCTTAACAATAACAATTTAGGCATTAATGCAGATTATTTAAACACTTATAATACTGCTAAAACAAATATGGCAGGTATTTTAGATTTAACCCCAAACACACAACAATATGGATATGAAAATACTTATGCTTCTAACTATCCAAGAGCTATGAATAGTGGAAATGTATTTTATTCTTATCTTAATGAAGAAGGATTAATTTAATGGCGGACTCACCTTTTAAAGGATTATTATATTCACCAGAAGTTTTAGGTGGAATAGGTTTATTAACTGCTGGACTTTCAGGTAAAGCACCAGACACAGCTTTACCAATGATGATGCAAGGAATGAAAACAGCATCTATGTTTTCTGCTATGGAAGAAGAAGAAGAAAAGAAAAAAATAATGAAAGAATATGCAGATCAAATTCCAAAAGATCATAAAAATCTTTTTAAAATGTTTCCTGTTGAATATGCAAAAAAATATTTATTTCCTAAAGATAAAAAATCAGACATTAAATCATTAATGATACCAGGTGCAGATGGCAAGTATGGCACACCAAGAACTTTTAATTTAGCTCTACCAGAAGATTTTGCTGAGTTTAATAAATTTATAGATCAAGAAGGTGTTTATGAAGTTAAAGCACCTGCTGTAGTAACTTCTAGTTTAGAAGATATGGTAAAACCAGAAAAATCATCTAAAGCTACTTGGGAAAAAGAAATTAAAGGTCAAGAAGATTTATTGGCTAATCTTGAAAGAATGGATGTTTTTTATGATGAAAGATTTTTACAACTTGTAGGTAAAGGGGAAAAAGAAGTTTTTGCTTTGTTGGATAAGTTTGGAGTTGCTAAACAAAGTCAAGTACAATTTTTACAAAGATTTGCTAATTGGGAACAGGCACAAGAACAATACTTTAATGCTTATAGAAAATTAATTACTGGTGTTGCTGCTGGTGAAAAAGAGATAGCTTGGATTCAAGCTTCAATACCAAGTTCTAAAGATTCACCAAGTGTTTATAGATCAAAAGTTAAATTACAAAAAGAAATAACTAAAGGAATAATACAAAGAGCTAAAAAATTTAAGGGTGGTTTTGAAAAAGCATTAGATGCTGATGGCAGACCTACAAAAGAATTTCAAGAGTTTTTAAAGAAAGAAGGATTAAGACCATCTTTTGATGTAGTTAGTGCAACAGAACAATTATATTTATCACAAGGTTATGATGATGAAACAATGGAAAAAATTATGAATCTAACTTTTGAAAATATTGATTGGTTTGAAATATTACAAGCAGGTGCAAATTAATGTCAACTTATAGCGAATATTTAAAAAAGAAAAGAGCAGAATTATTAGAACTTGAAGAAGCTAATAATATTATACAAGGTAATACTACTGAAAATTTATCAGAAGAATTTAATGCAGTAGATACTGCTGCTAGTGGTGCAACAGGTATTGTACATAGTCTTACATACATAATGGATTTACCATCATTGGCTAATAAAGCATTTAATTTTGCTATGGGGCAAACTTTTGGCAGGGGATGGGAAGCTATAGATATAGCTGCTAGAGAAGCTATGGGGCAAGATGAAACTCAAATTGCTCTTGCTAAAGAAAAATTTGCAAACATGAGAAAGTGGAATCCAGATACTGAGTATGCAGGAGTTTTTGAACCTGGAGAACTTATAAGAGATAAAATTTTTACTTACGAACCTACAACTAAAATAGGAAAATATACTAAAACTGCTGGTGAATGGGCAGGTAGTGGTGGAGCTTTTGGTGCTTTATCAAAAGTAGATAAAATAGGAAAAGGTATTAAATTATTTTCTACTGGTGCTGTTAGTGGTGTAGCTGAACAAGCTGTTACCGATAAAACTAACGAAGCGGTAGGAGTAGGTGCTGGTCTTGCAATAAATATTCCTTTAGATATTTTAGCATTAAGAAAAGGTAATGCTTCATCGCTTATTGCTAATTTAGCAAAATTTTCAGATGAAGAAATTAAAGCAATTAAAATTATACAACAAAATGCTAAAAATGATGGTTTATATTTAAGTGTAGGCGAAGCATCAAATAAATTAGGAATTATTAAGTTAGAGGGAAATTTAGATGTAGCAACTAAAGGATCAGATATAATATCAAATTTTTATAAAACTAGACCTGAACAAGTAAAAAAATATATTACTAAAAATGCTGAAAAATTTGGTTTAATTACAGACTCATCTAAACTTTCTAAAACTCAAATGCTTAATTTATATAAAAAAACAGCATTACTTTTAACTGATAGAAGAACTAAACTTTGGGAAAAAGCAGGTGGTAATAATTTTGCTAAAGAATTATTTCCTAAAGCTGAAATTAATAAAGTTATTAAATCAATTGACACTATGATTGCTAATCCTGCAAACAATAAAATTGTAAGTGATTTAGAGTCATATAGAAAAATGTTATTAAATGCAAAAAATGATGGCAGAACACTACATGGTATTTTAAGAGAAATTAGACAACATTGGATGTTTGCTTCACAAAATCCAAACAAAACATTTACTGATACTAAACTTATTAAAGCGGCAAAAGAAATAGAAAATAGTTTAGATAATATATTTTTAACTTATTCAAAACAAGCAAAACCAGGTAAAAAATTTAGTAATTATGCTTTAGCTCAAAAAAAATATAAAGCTTACACTAAAGCTATGATTGAACCATTGGATAGAACTAAATTATTTAAAGATATAAAAGTTGCTGGTTGGGAAAACGATGTTGAAAAAGTAGCTAAAGTTTTTAAATATTTATCCGAATATAATTTAAGTTCAAAAGATATAGAGAAATTAGCTAAAACAATGAATGTAGCTAAAGATGGTAAAGCTTGGCAAAAGGTTGTTTCTTATTGGTTTGAAGATTCTTTTTTAAAAGCATCGTTAAATTTTGCAGATGAAGGTTTAAATTTTGGTGCATTATATGCAAAAGCATTAACAGGTAGTCCTAGAAAATTAGAAAACTTTACAACCATGATGTTCACTATGGCTAAACAAAAAGGTTATAAAGGAACTTATGCAGATATGCTTAAAGCTACAAAAACATTTAGTAATGTTTTAAGAGCTTCAAGCAATAATGCAAAAACAGGTTCTAATACAATGAACAAAGCTGAATTGTTAAAATCACAAGGTGCTAATATTACAGATTGGTTTAAAGGTATTCCAATATTTACTTATGTTAATAATAAATTTACTGAAAGAGCTTTAAGTAAAAATTCTGAAGCATTAGCAAAAGCTTTAACAAGTCCTAGAGGTATTGATGCTTTTATAGAATTAGCTCAACATTGGAAAGAACCTGCTAAAGTGTTTGCTGCTATAAGAGCAGTAATGAATGTTAATGCAAATACTGAGGAGTTTGAATTAAACTAATGCCTACTCAATCTCAAAAAAATTCTTTAGACATTATAAAATTACAAGGTGAAACAAAATTAATTAATCAAAAAATAGACACAATAACACACAACCATTTAGCTCACTTAGAAAAGAAAGTGGACAATGTTTATAAATTATTATGGCTATTAGTAACACTAAGTCTATCAAGTCTGTTAAACTTCATGTTCAATCTGTTAAACTAACAAAATCACAAAAGGGAACTATTGGTGAGTACCAAGCAATAGTTGACCTTACAAGGGAAGGGTATCATGTGGCTTTAGCTACTAACCCACAATGTCCATTTGATTTAGTTGCAGTTAGTGATGATGGGGAAATAAGATTAATAGATGTAAAAACTATTACTTACAGAAAAACTTATAGAAAGAAAACCTGGAATAAAAGGTCTTTAAAAATTTATAGGTGTCCAACTGCTAGACAAAAAAAATTAAAAATAGAATTAATGATGGTAGATAATGGCGAATAAACCTTTAACAATTTCTGAAGAAGCAAAAGTTCAGATGCCAATGAAAACAGTTGCTTCGTTGATCTGTATGGTCGCAATTGGAGCTTGGGCATTTTTTGGTATTAATGAGAAGCTTAACCAGCACAGCACAAAATTAGAATTATTTCAAAAAGATTTAGAACAAAATACAGAATTTAGAATCAAATTTCCTAGAGGTGAATTTGGTCAAACTTCTGGTGAAGCCGAACTTTTTATGTTGGTAGAACATCTAAGCGGTGTTTTAGAAGATGTTGAAAAAGAAGTTAAAAGCATGAGAAACAATGCTGTCAATATAGATTTTTTAAAAGACCAAGTTAAAAAATTAAATGAAGATGTAGAAAAATTAATTAGAAATGGAAATGGTACTCATTAATGGCAGACAAATTAATGACATTATTAATAGGAATTATTTTAGCTTTAGCTGGTTGGACACTAACTAGAACTTTTGAATTATCTACAAACCAAGCAGTACAATTAGATAAGGTAGATAAACTAGAAAGAAAAGTAGAAAAGCTAGAATCTAAGATGGTTGAAATGATGAACTCCGATGAAGAAATAATGGAGCAGCATAAAGACTTATTTAAAATTTTAAAAAAAGATAACAACACAACAGGATATTCATATAACTAAAATGGTAGAGCTAGTTTTTGCACTTTTATTAATACAAGATCACAAAATTGTAGAGCATCGTATTCAAGATAGTTTAAGCAATTGTCTTAAAGCTAAAAGAGTAGCGATGAAGGGCAAGTCATCTACTGATAGAGTTGTTTATAAATGTATTAAGTCTAAAGCCAATATAGAAATATATATGGGTGAGAAAAAGATTACTTCATTAATTTTAGATTAATGAAAAAGCCAAACAAGAAACGCAATCCTATTGCTAGACAACTAAGACATTTTAAAAAAAAAATAATTAAAAATAAAAAAATTTACAATAGGAAAAAGTTAAATGAACTTAGTTGATAAAATTTTATTAAAATTTTTTGGTTGGATAGATATGCTATCTGATGGAATATCAGATTTAGTTATAGAAAAACCAAAAAGAAAAAAAAGCAAGAAGTGCAAAAAGTGCCATCACAAATGCCATTGTTCAGGTGAACTTCATGCAGACGAATATGGCTTGTGTACTTGCGATAACTGTAAATGTGGAGCATAAAATGAAAGACATAAAACATAAGATAGAACATTTTTATTTAATGCACAGGGAGTACATCTTAGGTGCAGCAGTAGGTTTTATATTAGGAGCAATTATATTTTAATTTATGGGGTTAAATTATGTCATGGTTGGGAAAAGTATTATATCTCATAGAGAGAATAGTCAGAAAATTGTATTCAAAAATTTGGTATTACAGAATTACACTTACAACAAATATGGAAAGAAAAAATAATGTACGAAGAAGTAAAAGAAGAAATTAAGCTTTGTGAGGGTTATGTAAATAAAATTTATAAATGCTCAGAAAATTTTGATACCATATTCTATGGGCATAAAGTAACACCTGAAGATACTTATGAACATGGTGTTGAGTATCCAAAAGAAATGGGTGAAGAAGTATTTGAAAAAGATTTTCAAAGAACATTAGAAGCTGCCGAAAGACTTATTGGTAATAGACCAATTAATAATACTGCTAAAGAAGTTATTATTAACATGGTGTACCAAATAGGTGAGGGTGGTGTAAGCAAGTTTAAAAATATGTGGAAAGCTTTAGATAATGAAGATTATGGTGAAGCTAGTTTTCAAATGTTAGATTCTTTATGGGCAAAACAAACACCAGCAAGAGCAGGTAAGTTAGCAGGAAAGATGAGATCGGCAAAACTTTAATGCCTGTCTTGTTAATTTTTTTTTTATTAATTTATTGGAGCTTTTTATTATTCACAACTTTATTACTTTAGGAGAATTTTATGTGGTTAAATATAGCAGCTAAGTTAGTACCTGGAATTATTAAAACAGGTATGTCTATTGCATCTAACAGAAGAAAAGTAAAAGAACTTCAATCTGTTGCAGAAATGCGTCATGCAGAAAAGATGGCTTCTGGAGAAATTGAATGGAAGCAACAACAAATTTCTGCCCAGAAAAACGATTTAAAAGATGAATTTGTTTTAATTTTAATTAGCATCCCACTATTAATCGCTGGTTGGGGAGTCTTCTCAGAAGATGAACAGATTATTGCAAAGCTAGATACTTTCTTTGAACAGATAAATAATTTTCCTTTATGGCTACAAGGTTTAATTGTTGGTGGCTATTCAACTGTTCTAGGTATCAAAGGTGTTTCTACTTTTAAAAAAAAATAGATGTCAGATAATTCAGATTTGATTAACGAATACAAAGATCAAGTTCGTATCTTAAAACAAGAAGTTGCTGAACTGCAAGACGCAGGTAAGTCTAAAGATTCAGCAAATAAAAGATGCCTACAAAAATTAGAGCATAGCAATAAGGATCTAGAAATAGCTAACCAAAAAATAAAAGAGCTAGAAGATGCAATTAAAAAGAAAGACTAAAAATGAAATATGGATTGTATATGCTGATGTGTAGTCTTGTAGCTGGTGAGTGTATGACACCACATCAAATGCCTACAATGTATGATGATATGTATAGCTGTTTAAATGCAGGGTACGAAGAGTCTTTAAAAAAATCTAAAGAAATTGGTAGAGAAGATGTCAACCAACATCAAATCTATTTAAGATTTATTTGCAAACATGAAGAAGTAATTATTCCAAAAGAAAAACCTAAAATAAAAGCTTAAATGGCAGCAAAGAAAAAAACCTGGAATAAAGTTAATATAGTCACAGAAATTGGGAAATGCAGATACTGCGGTTCATCAATGGTAAATACAGACAGCTTTGTAGTTTTTTTATCTACAGATAAAAATGGCGATAGAGAAAAAGCTCATTATGCCTGTATGGTTAAAGACGACTACAAACAAATAATAAATAAAAATAAAGGAGAAATACAACATGGCAAGTAAATTTTTAAAGAGCAACTTTAAATCTATGAATTTATCAGAAGAAGAAAAAAAGAAAAAATTCCATGAATTTAGAAAAAGTATAACAGGTATAGCTGCTGGAGAAAAAGAATTAAAAATGTTAAGTGATTCTATGCCTAAAGATTTATCTGAAATAAATAAATTAAAAAAATTATTAGAAGAAGAAAAATAACCGAATAGGTTGAACTACTTGTTTAGCAAGTTCAAAGTCTTAGCTTTAATGCTAAAGGGATAGGGTGGGTATAGAATCAATTGCCTAATGGTATAGCTGTGTACATTAGGTTATCATTATAGTATAACAATTTATAATTAAATTAAGATTCGTTATGCTAGATTATACTTTAAATATACCACAGCATAGAAAAGTTAATAAAACCAATAGTAAAGTTGTTGGGGTTTTTGATTACAAATCAATTGCTCTACCATCTGAGCTACAGGGGCAACATAGAAAAGCTTATATATATAGCCGAATTGAATCGCAAGATTCTTTTCGGCACTTTTTTTATGCCCAAAATATAGTGAGAATCGTTGTAGATTATACCAAAATTATACCGCAGCTCCCTATACTTTTTTTAT
>VTLG01001757.1_pt1 | contig 40850 bp, 60 predicted proteins | sample 4694571 | NCBI WGS metagenome assembly VTLG01 (sample SAMN12604809, study PRJNA352737) | marine metagenome | biome: ENVO:00000447; feature: ENVO:00000209|ENVO:00000569|ENVO:01000036; material: ENVO:00002151; isolation source: viral sequences binned using virsorter ...
AAGGTCGTAATGAAGCTGTTAATGAAGAAGGAATATTAGATTTACCTACTGATACGACAGGTAGAATTAGAGGAGTAGAAGCTAAGAAAGTAAGAGATGGGGAATTTCAACATAATGTTCATATAGATCAGCCAATTAAAATTGTGACTGATGTAAAGCCAGCCAAGAAAATTAGTGAAAATAAATTCTTGGGATGGCCTAGAACTTGGCTAACACATAATCAAGGTTTTGACCGACTAACCAGAAATGCTCTGGAAAAAAAGGAAGGTGCTATACGAGCAGCAGAATCTTTAGCATCTATAAAAGGAAAAGAATTAACCAAGGTTCTGGAAAAAGAATTTAATTCAAAATTTGAAGATATTCCAGAGGAAATATTAGATCAAGTTTCGACTGCATTAGGTAATGTTCCTAGAATTGAACATGGAGCATCAGAAAAGATTTTAAAAATTTTAAATAAATCTCCAAAGAAAAGAACTAAAGCTGAGAAAACTACCTTAGATAGGAGACAGGCTCAGTTAATTAGGAATGCTTTAAAACAGCAAGAGACAGCGGCTGCTAAACTTCCTATTAAAGTTCAGGAAAAGATTGCAGAGGTTGGTGGAATTATTGATGAGTATAGTAAAATATTAATTGACAAGTTTGGCTTGCCTAAATCTACCAGAGTTCAATTAGATAGACAATTAGGATTATATGTGAAAACTGATTATGAAGTTTTTAGTAATCCAGGTTGGGTTAAAGCTTTAAAAGCAGCTACAAAAGGAAAAATGGGTGATGCTGAAGCAACTCTGGTTATACAAAATTATAAAAATTTTCTGAAGTCTCAAAATCCCAGACTAACTGATGCTGATGTTGATGCTAAAGTTGTAGAATTTATCAATAAGTTTGATAATGGTGAAGAAGTATTCTTTGAATCATTTTCAGTAGGAACAAAAGCTGGAAATGTTTCAGCCAGTGAAGGTAAAATTCTTACCAATAGAAAAGTATTAGCTGAAGAAGAAAGAGCTTTATTAAAAGAAGTTCGAGATCCTGTTCAAAGATTTATATCTACTGCAACTAAACAAGGTAAGGTCTTGGCTGAAGGACAGTTCTTAAAAGATATTGAAACAATAGCTAAAGATGCTTACGGTAAGAATTTATATTATGTTAGTGGAGCAAAAAAATTAAAGGATGTTGCTGGTAAAGTAACTGATGATGGTATCGAACTTACTGAAAACCTATCAGATGTAGCTACTGCTTATTTAAAAGCTATGGGACCAGATGCTAATCCACTGGCAAAAGTATTTACAACCAAGTCATATAAAAATAAATTAATAGAAGGATTAGAACCTAATACTGCTACAAATATTTGGATGAGAGGTATGCATGGCGCACAAGGATTTGCATCCGGTGCTAAAACCATACTATCAGAAGCAACTCATCTAATTAATATTAAAGGTAACTTTGTTTTTACAGCGGCTAATGGTAATTTTATTCCTCATTTTAAACCTCTTAAATATGTAAAAGGAGATAAAACTCCTACCGCAGATTCTCTGGCAGATTCTGTACGAGCAACTGTAGAGGCAATGCCTAATTTAAACAGGTTAATAAAAGTAGAAGGCTCTGATATTAGTATTAATCTTGATGCTTTTAGAGAAACTCAACAACTTGGATTAGTTGATGCCAGTATATCTGCTGAGTTCTTTTTGCGATCTTTAAAAGAGGCTTATAAAGAACCTAAAAATAAATTATTAAAAAAGCTAGATTCAATTTATAAAAAATTAGGAACTGTGTATAGGAATGAGGATGCAGTTTTTAAAGTCTTCAACTGGTTTGAAGAAATGAAAAGGTATCGGCAAGCTTTTCCAGATATGGCTGAAAATGAATTAAAAGTTTATGCTGCTGAAGTTGTAAAAAATACTCATCCTGTTTATAGTCGAGTTCCCAGAATTTTAAAAGCAACAAGGGCTGTTCCTCTTATTGGAGCCTTTCCTTCTTTTCTTGTTGAGAGTGTAAGAGCAGGAAAAGGAACACTAATGACAGGTCTTACAGACCTTGGGAAAGGATTGAAAACACGTAATTTAGGTTTAATAAAAGCAGGTGCTACCAGATTAGCAGCAGCAGGAGCAACAGTCACTACATATATGGGATATATGTGGCATAATAAATTAAAGCATGGTATAACATCAGATGATACTATGGTTCTTGAACAGAACTCTCCTGCCTATGAGACAGGTTCAATTAGAAACTATCAAAATAGTTTTCATATGAATAAAAAAGGAGAGATAGAGACAACATATGTTAATGAAAGTCGAGTAAATCCATACGATGCTTTAGCTAAAGGCTCACAACTGGCTTATAAATTTATGTTTTCTCCGGGTGTGAAAACTCAAAAAGATTATGATACTGTAGCTGAACAAATCGGACTTATTTTTCAACCTCTTTTAACTCCTTCTTTGGTAATGAAACCTTTACTTAATGTAGTAACAGGAAAAAAGAATGATAGGTCTTTATATCTAGAAGGTGATCATTTTGGAGAGAGGGTTTGGAAAGATCTAGGAGAATTAGCAACTGCATTTGATCCTCAAACAAAAGTAGATTTACAAAAACTTTATGATTCTTGGAGATCTGAACAGGATTTAAATGAGCCTGGAAAAAATAAGTGGGGATATCCAGACAGGTTTGAAGATAGGTTAAGAAGATTTGCTGGTATAACTCAAACTACTTTTAATTTTAATAGGGCATTACAAGGTAAAGTAAGTAGGTTATCAGGAAGTATACAGAGAGTCCAAAAAGATTTTAGTAGTTTTCTAAGATCTCTTCAATCAGGAAGAGATTGGAAAAATCCTGAAGTTCAAGAAGAATTTTTTAATGAGGTAGGTGAATATTTAAATATGTCATATAATGCTCAACAGAATTTAGCTGATCATTTATATGATTCAAAAAAATTACACTACTATGAAGATAAAGTAAGAAAGAAAGTTGATAATGAATTGTTATTAAATATTTTATCTGATAGAGGTATGAAAAAAATAGATAAAAACTTTGATTATTCTATTGTTCAGAATGCTGTAAAACATGGAGTAGGCTTATTTAGACCTCCCTCTATTGGTAAAACATTAAGAAATCAATTGATAGCTAGATACAATGTACCTTCTGAAATTGTTACTAAATTAGATGCGGAGTTAACTAATTTTGCAAGACAGGCTATACCCCTCTTGGAAATAGAAGAAAAAAGTGAGGAAAAATAATGCTGGAACTAGGACCAAGAGAACTCCTGACATTCGGGATAGTGCTGGCTGGTGTAGCTACTACATGGGGAGTCCTGAAAGCTACCATACGTTCTATTATAAATCAACTGGATAGTATGAAACAAAATGTAACAGAAATATTTACCAGAATAGATAAGGTAGAAGCCAGACAAGCTGTTGCTCTATCTTCTATTGATGTCATGGCAAAGGACATACTCTCTCCCCAGATCCTGAAGGAAAGATCTGAACGTGATGGAGCTATTGAGATGAGATTAGCCGCTATTGAAAAAGATCTGGATAGGTTCTATCGAATGCATAATGGAACACATCCTCCAACAGTAAAAGAAAAGGAAGAAGAATAATGTGGGAGTACTTTAGTATTGAAGAACTTAAGTGCAAAGGTACAGATGAATGTCAGATGGACACAGAATTTATGAAAAAACTGGAAGCTTTACGTAAGGAATTTAATCAGCCCATGATTATCAGTTCAGGATACAGACATGAGTCGTATAATCAGGTTATAGGAGGAGCAAAGAACTCCCCACATCTGTATGGGAAAGCCGTGGATGTCTTGGTCAGTGGGAAGGCTGCATATAAATTAATGAAGCTGGCTATCCAGCATGGCTTTACTGGCATAGGAGTGTCCCAGAGGGGATCGCATGATAGCAGGTTCCTGCACATAGATACAATGGATAGCAGTAATGTACATCCCAGACCTTGGATATGGAGCTATAAGTAATGTCTGAAGTATTCGACAAAGCAGTAAAGGAAGGGCTGGCTAGTTTAGGTGAAGCAGAACCAGATCTGCATCCATTACCGCAAAGCAAACTATCAATATCTAAAAAAGTCCCTCGATCATCAGAGCTTTATGAAGGCATCAGCGGTGTATATCCACCAGAACGGGTTACTCCTCCAGGATATATTAATCCTCTAGATTATGTCGAACATCCTGATCAAATACCGGAATTTATAAAATCCTTTCGTAAAAAAGAACGGACAAGTCAAATAAATCCAGAAGGTTTAACTGCTACAGAACAAATGCATCGTAGATTTCCTTCTATAGATCCACTTATCGGCTCAACGCACCTGACGGACGTAGAAGAAGGAAGAACTGGGATTTTCCCTCATCCTAAAGGAAGTTTTAAAGAAGGTTTTGATCTTACTGATTGGCAAAACTCTCAATTAGGAATAGAGTTTCTAAAATTCCTTTCTCATGAAGGAGGAAAATATCCATATGAAGCAGGGGCAAAAGATCCTGAAGGTATTCAAGCTATAGAAACTTTTAAAGGAGTAATGGGTCCAACTGGTTCTTTACTCTTGCCAAGTCTAACAAAGGCTGCACTGAAAGCTACAGATCCTACTGTTATGCGTATGATGGTAGGAGAAGATGCCAAACTTCCTAAAAAAGTTATGGAAGATCTGGATCGGGCTAAAAGGCTGGACAGGTATGGCCGTGACAGAAATTATATTTATGATCAAACAGGATGGTCTAGAGAAAGTAATGTGAGACGTCCTGGATCTGATGAGAATGTAGGTAAATGGATGTTTGAAATAAGTGATAGAAAAGCATATATAAAACCAAATATTGATTATGCTAAATCTAATTTGGTTTTAGAAGATGTTCTTCACCATCCTGAATTATTTAAAGTTTCTCCTGAATTTAAGAAACATCCGATTAATATAGACCAAGTTAAAGGAATGGAAGGTGCAGGAGGAAGTTATGCAGGAGCAGGTACTGAGAGTGGATTAGTACCGGGTACAATAAGTGTAAGACCTTTTCTAGATCATACTATTAGAAATAGATTAGAAGATATGGATATGTTTTTACATCCCAAATATGGAAAATACGGTAATAAAAAAAATATAGATCTAGTAAATAAAAAAGAATATCCAGGAAGAAGTGCAGAAGGAATGAAATATTTACTTGAGTCTTATGGATATAAAACAAGAAAAGAAGCACAATCAATTTCTAATAAACATATTGAAAATATTTTTCAAAAAGAACTAGTAAGAGATTACAAGAAACTTAAAGAAGCTCATCCTGAATATATGACTAATATAGATTGGTTGATAAATCAAAGAGATGCTGGAGCAGTTCCTAATATTAATGAATTTAAGAATTTATTAAAGATGGAAAATAAGGAAGAACTTATGAAAGCTAGAGGAACAAGAGGTATCTATGAACCTGACTATGTAATGATTCCAGATAAGCGTTTTAAGGATAATCAAATGTATAGGGAAAATGCTAACTATGAACTTATACAGGAATTATCTACATGGGGAGGTGGTGCAAGATCGTATATGTATGGTGGTAAGCCAGAGATACAGAGCAAAATACAAAGTGGTGAACGAGCAGATAGGTATAGAGATCGTCCAAGCAATGCTCCTGGAGGAGATACTCCTATGGCAAATATAAGGCCGGGATCAAAACAGGAAGCTTTACTAGAAGAAAAATATGGTTTTGAATGGCCTTATAATCCAGATCGTACTCGTTTAACCTTACGTAAAGAAGGTGTACCTCGACAGGAGGTTCTTTATCAAGATCAGAAAAGTATGCATGCATTAGATACTGCTTTACATGAAGTTCAACATGGTAGCCAACACAGATACGATTTTACTCCGGGAATCCATCCTAGAAATCCTCAGATATTTGGTTGGCCTCAAAAATTAAAGGCAATTAAAAGGAGACTTGGTACAGTAGATGCAAAATTAAAAACAAAAAGACAAAAAGGATTGTTTCGTACACCAGGAGGATTACCTACTATACGCCATGATCTACAAAAACATAAATTTCCTAATATAACAGATAAAACTTTCTCTTATCCTAGTTCGATAATACATAAAGGAAAAGAATATAGTTTAGAAGGAAGAAATATGGATCTACATGCTTTACTTGATGATTTACCTTTGGAAGTTAAAAAGGCACTTGGACCCGGATACATGGATGATCTTAGAAAAGGAAGTCAACTAGCTTCTGATAGAAAACAATTTGCTAAAGAAATAAAAAAGGAAGAATATAAAGAACACATTCCAAGATCATTGATGAGTAAGTGGGAGCAATATCTACATGATAGAGGGGAAGCATGGGCTAGAAATACAGCAAGAAGGAAAGATCTTCCAGCACAAACATTTCCTAGAAAGGATAAAGATATACCACGCCCTTGGGAAACTCTGGATGTAAGAGAAGATTTATTGTGGGATTCAAAAAAATGGGATAAACACTACTGGCCTTATCCTTTCATGCCAAAAAAGAAGACAGGTGGTGGTCTATCTGGTCTGGGAGAGAAGTAAAATAGCTAAATCAATTCTACGGGGTTTTAACGTACTCCAGAGAAGAGTTGTCCTCTTCAGGCTGGGGTAGGTCCAGAGCTTCCCTTTCCCCTACCTCAGTGACGCTCTCTGGCCCTCCATTTTCTACGAATTCATCTAAAAACAGGTTGTCAGCGAAGTCACACTTGGTTAACAGATTAATCACCTTATTCTCACCTAAAACATTCAGACATCCTATAATAGCAACCTCCAAAGTCTCCTCATCCAGATTAGTATTAACATCTGAATTTGCTCCTCGAACTCTGGACAATAATTCAAGAGCTTTGATTGCACTATTTGTATGTCCGTTCTCCTTGGCATAGGTATATTGTTTTTCTATCTCACTGATAACATCGACATCAGTAACCAGTTCCTGTTCAAGAGTATGTATCCTCTCTACAATCTCCTCGCTTTGAAGAAGTCTGTATCCCTGATTGTTTGCTGATGAAGCTGAATATCCAGCAGCTCTGGCAGCTTCGGATGCATTCCGGTGCAACACATAAGCTTGTGCAAACTTTTCCTGTTTGTCATTTAACATAGTAAGATACCAAGCCGTTAAGTAATAAAGCAAGTGAAACAGCATTGATTATAAGTAATGCTCTGTCATTCCAAAGTAATGCAACAATAAACCACCCCGATAATCCTGCTGCATAGAAGAATAGATTAAGTGGATATATATTATTACTTGTCAGTATTACAGATATTATAATAATAACAGATGCAACCCACTTAACATACCAATCAATAGTATGAGTCGGTGTTTGTTTATTTAATTTAGTCATACCTGAAAGCTTTCTCCGCATCCGCACATAGACTCCACATTAGGGTTATCAATCATAAGACGCTGACCAAAGATATCCTTCTTATAGTCTACTGTCATTCCTGCTACATAAACACTGGAGATATTATCAATGACAAGCTTACCTGTATCCAGATCTATAATGAAGTCATCGATAATATCATCAAAGTCTTCCTCACTGACAAGTTGCCAATCATAAGTAAAGCCAGAGCATCCTCCGCTGTTAACTGCTAGTCGAACAGCAGCTACCTTATTCTCTGCAACAACAGAGGAGAGATGAAGGTCAGCATTGTCAGTCAGCTTTATCATCTTTCTTGCCTGACAGATATTTAGGATTATCTGTACCTGACAACTTTTTATTCAGCCAGATACAGAACCTCCACTGCAATTTATAAAGCCACTTAATCATCGCTTCATATTATTTCTTTGAACACCTTTCCATTTCTCAGCAGTTCTCATACTACCAAGACCTAGTAAGGCTAGGGTTAAAGACATAAGACCTTCTGTTTGTATGACAGGAAGAACAAGATCTGCACCACTAACAGCAATACCCCATACGGCTATAGGCTGAAAGACAAACTGCCAACCTAATCCGAAAGCACATATCCACATGATGGCAGGTCTAGCTCCTGCAATAAATACAGAAGAATGCTTCGCTTGTTCCAGATTTGTTTGTGCTTGAGCCAGATCCAGTGATATGATCTGTGACTTAAGTTCTGATTCAAGTTTCCTCTTAAGATCTTTATCTTCAACAAACTTATCAAGAACTTTACCTGCTACTCCTACTACTGATTCTACTATTCCTAACATTCTTCTGCCTCCTCATTTTGAAATTGTATTATTCTGGGATAATTATCTATCTGGTATCCTTGTGTTAGAACAGTATCGATGTCATCTTCAAAGAAGCCATCAAAGAAAGGATAGATAATAAGATCTTTATGGTTGCGACTTTCATGTGCCAGGAACTGTAACCAATCCTGATGATGGAATACTGAGACATGAACATTTGTGCCGTCTTTGAATTTTTTCAGAGCTTCAAAGCAAGCTACATTTATGAAGACCATCTTCTTGGCATAAGAATATATTTCTCTGATAACCCATCCCAGATCTTCTTCAGGTATATGTTCCATAACATCAGTACATATAACTGCATCATACTTTTCTGTAGGTAATGTTTTAAAATCTTCATAGCCGGGATCATAAAGATGATATGAATCCAGATTCCAGAAATAAGGAAGAGGTTCTTTTATAGCATCTGTCACACTTTCAAAGTGTTCCTGCATATAAAGATGTCCCTTTCCACATCCGTAATCCAATAGAGTTTTACAGTCATTACCTTCCAGAAAATTTTTAATAAAACTTACATACTTGACAAGACTTCTGCCATTAAAGATCCCATAGCCAGCATCATGCATAGCTTTGTATTCTTTTAAAAGAGATCTATATCTTTTGGAAGGATTATCTCTACTAAGTTTGGAATCAAAAACTATAGGCTTACGAGAAACTGTTTGACCTATAACTTCAATATCACTTGGCATCATAGTACTCCTTAAATGATGGTCTGTTTTCTTTTTCCAGAGCAATATCCCAAAGATCTGCTATCATTGTACCTTCTCCATGAAAGGTAAGAACTCCTTCCAATCCTTCATCTGAGAATACCTTCTCACAATCCTGCGCCATTGCCAGTAGTTCACCAGTAGTCCAGTAAGTTTTCTCTTTGACATTAACCTGTATGTACTTAGGCTTGGGAACTTCTCCACCATCTACATCACCTGTAGTTTCAGTCTTCTCTTCATTGGTAGGCTCATCCCGACAACATTCAAAACCAAACAGATGTATATCCCTGAAGCCCATTGTATGCAGCATACCTATACCTCTCATGGCAGCACAAGTACCACCAGTAATCAGAGTTGATCCTTCAGGTATACCCAGATCCTCTGACAGCTTTACCTGTCTGTTCTGTATCTGATGTCCTTTCTCTGTATCATTTCTGAGTGAGTCAGTAAATGCATGCCATCCCCAGATCTGTCCCTTGTTTTCTATGAGATGATTTGTCACAGAAGGGTCAGTCATAGAGGCTACAAAGAATCTGGTATCAGGATCTACTTTCTTAAACAAATCTTTACGAACAATGTTGTGTGTAGACATACCAGTAATAGGTCTGGGATCAAGAATAATACAACCCCAAGGATGAATGTCATGTTCAAGTAATTTAGGGTAAGCATGTTTCACCGTCAATATTTTTACATCAGGATTTTCTATAGTAAATTCTTTTACCTTTTTATAGTCAAGATAAGGACCAGCAGAAATAACAGCAGCCCTCTCTTTATGTACAGGATGCTTGGTGAGCCACTTCTTAGGATCAATCAAGGTCATGTTAGAATTAATATTATTCTTTATGTAGTCTTTAGGGACACAATCTCTAGGATGTACTATGATAGGTACTCTCTTAAGATCTTCTGGTATGTCTTCTAACTTAGCATCATGAAGAAAAACCACAAGATGAGTATTACCACCGCCAACCACTTTATCACCTGAAGGTAATATGTATTTTCTTGTTGCGGTAGACTCATCAAAGTTAGTCCATCCATCTTCTGTCGTTTCCTGTGCATCCACTTTCTTTGTAGGAACATCATCAAATACATGTTTAACTCCCTGATATTTTTCTGGAGGAATGCCTTCGTCATCATCCGTAGTAAAGTAATGATCAGCTACAACTACTGGCACATGCTTAAGAACTTTATATTCTGCTTCAACAGTTTCCTTGCTGTTGCCGCTTCCCATCAAAGCAAAGTCAACGTCACTTATTTCCTCAGTCTTTAACATGCGATCAAGAGTTTCTCTGACATTCCCTTTATACAATTCAAAGGTAAATGTTTTATCTTCCTTATCCTTGATGTGCTTTGTAAATTCTTCCAGCCTGTTTCTTACAGCCTGTATAGTATTATGAGGCTTGACATTAAACTCTATATGATCTGTCTCTGTAGTACCATCCTCGAATAAATCAAAGCCAATGTAATGAACCTTATCTTTATGTTTGAATGCAGACAGAGCCATCTCAATAGCCCTCCCTCCATTCCAGGCTCCGCTTTCCAGTATACATTCAGGCTTATAGAATCTGATGATATCAGCCAATTGTCTGTATCTGTTGGGAAGTATGTCAGGAGATGTCTCAGTATCCGACAATTTAATAATACGTTGACCATCCTTATCTCTAACAGCCATGTTCTTTCGATCTTCCAGACTGACAATCATCTCTGAGATAGGGGAATGTTCAGGATCAATCTCATGTACCTGCATACCATGAGCTTCATAGATAGTTCTTAACCTATTCAGAATAAAAGTATCATGCCATTCCCTGTAGTTGGAAAACTCTCCTGAAATAAAAGCTCCTCTTAAATCTCCAAGTAAATCTACCGGAGTTTGTCTGCACAAATTATAGGCAGTTAAGTAAGCAGAGTCCTTTAAAGTAATCATGTCTACTTTATCAGAGTTTTCTGGAAAGATAGACTCAAGATCTTTAACAGATATACTCTTGGTATTAATAGTACTAGGATCAAGCCAGATCAACCAGCAGTCACTACTCTCAAAGGCACACTCAGTCAGAGCTATAACTTTAGGAACAAACTTGATAGGATCTAGTATCTCATTGTAAGGAATAGTATTACCTTCAGTCCCGTTATGTCTGCTAAACTCTTTTATAAATTTAGGATAGTCCTCTACCTCCATCAGATTATGGTAGTGGATATTAGGAGCCTTGGGAAGAGAATAGTTTGATAGATCAAGATTGTAGTAATAACAATGAAATTCTATTTTATTTTCCCAGTTATCTTTAAACTCACTAAGAAGTGTGCTGGTACTTTGTTGAAGAAACGCCTCATCAAAGGCAGTTATAATTTTATATTGCATCTACTTTATCTCTCATTAATAAGTAAGAATAATCTATATTCCATTCGGCTGCATACTGTCCATCAATAGGACGTTTAACACTCCACTCCTTAAACCAAGGGCCACCTGTTGTGAAGTGAACATTCTTTGGTTTTACTTCTTCTGGTGAATGACCATCAAGCCAGTTCCATTCTTCATGCATACTCCCTACGGCACTATCCTTATCAGGCAACCATTGAAACTGATGCAGGTAAGAACCAGATTTATTATTAACTTCCAGGGGAGTTAGCTTTCGATTAAGTTCATGTCCACAATTCCATAGTACCAGACTAGACCAATTCTTTTTAGGATAAGCTACCTGTTCTCTGCCATCCATCTTGTACTGATCGAGTGGTTCATACTTATGCTTTACACAATAGAGAGGGAAGAAATCATTATCATATTCCTCAAACAATTCATTGATGTCTGTTCTGGGATACATATCACAGTCCATATATAAAGCCCATCCTTCGTACATCATCAAGGCTGGTATCAGAAACCTGCTAAAACTAAACTCAGTAGAGAAAGGTCTTTGATCTATCTTATCTATGTACTGTCCATTGACAATCTCATAAGGTCTGTAATGCATTCCCATTAATTCAAGAATATCTTTTCTAAGAAACTTAACATGAATAGGTTTGGGTGAGTTCTCTTCGATAATATATTTTAATACAGTACAAGCAGCTTTCTCTTTAGGATCATAGCCTATAAAAATTGTATTTATTTTTTCATCTTTTCTCAAAGTAATCTCCTCATCCATATTTCAAAATCAAGTATAAAAATCCCCAAAGAAGAAAGAGGTCAGCGCATATAGACCATACAATATATCCTTTTAGTATCCATCTACCTGTTTCTTTTATAGGTTTTTTCATTTGTCTTTTCCATAAAAAGGGAAGGTAACCAGTTCATACAAGCATTAAACCTGCTGATTACCTTCCCATCTCCTTATTTAAATTCAATGAGCTTCGGCATTTTATCTTCGGGAATATCCTGTCTGAGCTTGATGATAACCATTCCATTTTCAAACGATGCTTCTGTAACTTCGATATTCTCTGCAAGATCAAATGTCTTTGTGAAAGCTCTGCTTGCTATGCCTTTATGTAGAATGTTTTCGTTGCCCTCCTTTTCAGAGTTGTTTCCACTTATGGTTAATCTTTGTTCTTCCTGAACCACTTTAACTTCTTCCTTTGTAAAGCCAGCCAAAGCTAATTCAATCTTGAACTCCGTATCCGATTCCTTAATCAGGTTATGAGGTGGATAACTTTGATTATCATTTTCAGGCATATCCATTATTCTTCGGAATAACCTGTCATAACCTATAGCCCTTCTCTCAAACTTCAGTAGAGAAGGAGTGTTAAGGAACTTCCAATCACCTTCTAGTCTTACATTCATAGCATTCTCCTTTTCAGCAAGAGGTTATGGAACCTATCATTAGCATTCCATATACATATTATACTACATTTTTAACCATATAACAAGTCTTTTTTTAAACTCCGCAGGTTCCACCTGATCCGGTGATCTCACAGATATCATGAGGCTGTACATTATCCTCAAATTCTTCACCTAATTTTTCAATAGCTTCACTATAAGGAACCTTGGTTAAAGGCTGTCCTCCTCTACATCCATCAGGATAACAGGTAAATCCTCTTAATCTGTGAGCATACTTAGCCAAGGTCTGGGCAAAGTCCTCCACCTTACCTTCGTTGTTGTCCTCAGTTCCCCAGGCTGGTAGGTTAATGGTGCTGGAGATAGACATATCTACATACTCTTGGACATTAGCTTGGAAGTTTAATCTTCTTTCATAGTTAGTAACCAGATCAAGGGCAGACTCGATACTCTCAGGCTTTACACTATAAAGCTCGATCATCTCTTGAGCAGCACTATCAACTACATACTGGTAATGCCATCTCTTGTTCTTCAGATACCTTCTCTTATAAGCAACAGCAAAGATAGGTTCTACTCCGGTAGATGTACCGCCCAGTATACCTATTGTACCAGTGGGAGCGACTGCCCTGACAGCAACAGGAACAGAGATGTTAAGTGTATTAGCAAAAGATCTGGCGACCTTATCTGATTCAGCTTCATATACCTTAAACCATCTGTGCAGTTCCGGTGTCGTTTCATACTTGTGTCCACGTTGTATCAACCACTCATGAAGCCCCATCAAGCCAAGTCCTAAACGTCTATTTGAACTTCTAACTTCATACACTTTCTCGTAGGGGAGTGCTGCTCTGAGGGTGCCGCACAATAGAAACTTTGTGGAAAGTTGAACAACCTCTTGCAACTGATTAAGGTCGTCAATACGAGCAAAATTAAGGCTCCCCAGATTGCATACGTCACTATCGTCTTCACTAGTAACCTCCGTACATGCATTTCTGAGGGTTTCATTTTCCTTCTCGAAGAAGTTAAACGAGAATCCCGGTTCACCTGTTCTAAGAGCTTGATGTACATTAGTCCTAAAGACATGTCCCAGATCTCCTTTCTCCCAATAGTTTAACAACCATTCGGTATCATAGTTCACACTGATGTTGGTCATATCCAGAGGTGCAGGGAAGTTAAAGTCATCCTGTTTAATATCAAACAAAGTCTTACCTGTAGTTCCTACTGGCATATCAAACCAGTTCTTGGCAGTCAGAAACTTATCTATGTCATCGTGCTTCCAATTCAGGGATGCATAGATAGCAGACCTGCGGCTACCTCCCTGCATAACCTTCTGACCTATGGAGTTAATCATCTGCATCTTAGGTATAGGCCCACTGGATATACCGCCAGTACCCTTCAAGGTTTGTCCCTCTGGTCTGTAAGTCGAATAGTCTACACCAATACCACCGCCTGTCATGAGACAGGACTCAGACTTCCAAGAGAGGTTGGCCCAATCTTCTCTGGTATCTTCCTCTGCTTTAAGAAGATAACAATTATTAAAGAACTTCTTTTCTCTGCCAGCATAATAAAGATACCTACCCCCAGGTAGAAATCGAAGGTTGGATATATGATCTATCAACGCTTCCTTCTCGTCTTTACTTAGATTATCTTGACATACATCCTCGACTAGTGTGCAAGCTAACTCATGAAAAGTTTCGGCTCCTTCATGAGAATACTTTGTATAAAATATATCTTCACTGAACTTGGATCTGAATTGTGGATTACGGTTTGATTTGAACATGCTTACCCCTTTCTATTAAATCATTAAATAGATCTGCTTGTTGCCCCTCTTCTGGATATTCTAATGCCAGTAACATTTCAGCATAGTGAATTACTTTCTTTATATCTTCCTTCCCTTCTCCTTTCTTGTTATGTCTGGTAACATACTTTACAATGTTTGATTCGCATGTAGTTAATTTATTTAATTGGCAATAGACTGTAGGTTGTATAACACAGTCTTTATAATGATCTCCACCTACTTGTTTATCTAAAGGACTAGAGTAAAGATTGGAATTTTCTTCTGACATTTTTAGTATCTCCAGATTTAATAGTTTCATATGCAAATATTCTTATCTTAATAGGATCAACTTTAGCATACAAGCATACAGTTTCAAAATCTTCACACGTTACACCAACAGAAGAAAAAAACCAAGCGTTAGCTTGATCTCTTTGTATTTTTATTTCACTAGCTTCCCCTTCAACTTCAGGCTTACATAAATCTAGAATAGCTTGTAAGATAACAGAAAGATATAGAGCTTGATAAGAATCTTTGTTTGTTAAATCATATAAGGATTCAACTGAGACATCAGAGGAAAGGGTCATGATATTCTTCTACTGGTCTATAAAATTTACCTCCTATATAATTATTATAATAAGCAGGTTCATCTGTTCCCTCCAGTGTAGCTGTCAGGACATGAAGTTTCATTTGATAATAGCATTCATAATATCTTAGACTTCTCTTGTTTTTAAACTCTCCGATGATTTCAAATTGAAAGTTTTTCTTTCCTATCTTTTTAATATCTTCAAGCAATTGTTTAGAAGATCCCATATAGGATTTCCAATTTGATTCTGATTTCTTTTTCTTCTTTCTATAATTAAAATATTGTTTACATCCAATATAAGATTTTTTAGTTTTTAAATTAGTTATAATATAAACAAACCCAAACTGAGTAAGGTCTGGTTTTCTATCAGATACCCAATGCATTACTTATGATAAAGCTATCTCAGGAACATCAGGTTCTTTACCGACTTGAACCAGAAATCTTTTTCCATTTGCATACTGAAATACTCTTATGCCTTGACCTTGATTAGCATCTGCCCAACATTCTTTCTTATGCCCACAATAGATGCAGCCGACTGAAAGTTTAAGGTTACCGGACTTGCCATCAGGAACTCCAGGATAACATCTCTCAGGAATATCAGAACTATCCACCATCTTTTTAAGATATTTAATTCTGGTTTTAGCATTGATCATTTCCATTGGATGCAGAGATGTCAAACAGATCTCTCCGGTAGACTTATCAATGGCAAGGAATGCAGCCTCATCTATACCATTAGCCTCTGCATAGGCAGATATCTGTGAGATGTAACCGAAAGGATCATCTGTTATAAGAGTATTATTTTTAAATTTCTGAAAGCTTCGGCCTGAAGCACTCTTACAGTCAACCAGAACTCCATCTATTACAGCATCTTGATGTCCCTTAACTCCCTCTACTTCAACTTCTTTTTGTTGCTGCTCGACTGTATGTCCTGCAATCGAAGAGCATAGTAACAATAACTCTTCAAGGATGTAACCGTATAAGAATTTAATTCGGGTACTGGGACTAAAGGTTTCACCTTTGTTAGTACTGTTGACATTATACCAGAGTTGTCTGTCCGGTTTCCCTATAGCTGACAATCTCAGGTGTCCGTTGGTTGCAGGTTTTTCATAAAGAAATTCTTTGATATGAACCTTAAGCATATCTCCAAAAATATCAATGTACTTATCTACTTCTTCCTCACTCATCTTGAGTGGACTAGGAGAAAATAAATTATATATATCTTGTACTAGTGTATCAATTTTTTTCATATAAAAAAAGAGAGGGCGGTTAGTTGCCTAGTAGTGTTCGGCCCGGTTGAGCAATAGCTCACTAACCACCCTCCAAGTCTCCTTTAGGGGTTAAGAAGCAAAGGGAATTTCTTCAGCTTCACTTACATATCCTCCAGGTACAACATCAAAGGTTGTATCTTCGGGAATGTATTCGATTAAGTCTACTACCTGAACTTTGTTTAACCATCCTTTAGTAGCCTCCTCTCCGGTTTGCCTACTCATGTACTTGGATGGTCGATAACTAACATTGACTTTGGAACCATTACCAATAAGTTTATCTCTGGAAAATGGATTACGATCAGCATCAACAACTTCCACTAATCGAGGAGCGCCGTTGAAATCAGTTGTGGACTGAGTTAGTTTAACATAATGACCTGGAATTTTGTCATGACCATTACGAACATTCAGACCTTCAGCCTCTGCCAACTTCTTATTCTTGGCATCGAGATTTGCAACATTGATGATCCACTCACCTTCAGGTTTAAACATTGTGCTGGGTTTCGTTATCCATGCAAACCATGCTTCGCCTGAGATCACACTATTTTTTGTAGCCATTTGTACTCTCCTTAAAAATTTGTTTAAAAATGTTGTTTAACAAGGTATTTAAAGTTTTATTTGCCATGACCCTCCTTTTCTAATTGTTGTCGAATTATAGCACATAGTAATTACTTAGTCAAGCACTTTATTATTACAACTCTCGCACATAGATTCTACCATGTCAGTCATTCCAGCATAACACCAAACACACAGTGTAAAAGGAATGATTCCGATGCAACCTTCGATGCCGCCTTCGTTCTCAAGATCTGCTGGACCCTGACAAATGTTACAGGCTGATAATTTTAATGTGTCTCTGCCCATGTATTTCCTACTTTGTATTCACAATCGAGTGGACACTTCATCTTGAGTGTCTGGGTTGTTTCCTGCATAGCTTGCTTGGTTATCCATCCAAAGCTTTTTATATCTTGCTTTGCTACTTCAAATTGATATTCGTCATGAACAGAAGCTACGAGCCTAGCATCTATACCTGACTTACGAATCCGTTCATCTATATGTACAAGCCATTGCTTACAGATAATTGCACCAGCCCCTTGAAGAAGGGTATTAAGGCTGGCATGAGGTGATCTGATATGTAGTTGCCTACCATCTAAACCTTTAACTGTACCAGACTTTGCTGCTTCAGTAATATTATCTCTTAATCTTTTTAAATTAGGCATATTTTTTAGGAAGTTACTAATTAAATACTGTCCTCTCTTGGCACCAGCCCCTACTACCTTACCTATTTTGGAAGGTCCAGCCCCATAAAGAAAGGCATAGATGAAAGTTTTTGCCTGATCTCTTGTCTCCAGCCCAGCAGCTTTCTGATTGGCGGTATGCACATCACCTGTCAGAACTTCACGGGTAAATCTTTTATCATCCATGTAATGAGCAAGACAACGTAACTCCAAACCACTGGCATCTGTACCTATCAAGACATGGGTATCTGGATTAGATACTGTCCATAGTTCCCGACACTCTTTACCGTAAGGGCTATAGATGGCTGGTACTTGAGCCATATTGGGACTGTGATGGGCCATCCTCCCTGTAATGGTACGCAAGGTTAGTACCCTGCCTCTGACCCTCTCATCCTCACCACATTCCTGTATCCAGGATTTAAGTAATCCGGTACGTTTCTGTAAAAGAAAATACCGACTGAACATCTTAGCTTCTTCCATATTTATTTTCTCAAGAATTTCTTCAGAGACTATGATACTTCCTTTATCAGTATAGTGTTTAGGCTTCCATCCTTTTTCCATGAGGCGTTCAGCTATTTGTTTTCGGCTTGCAATATTAAATGGGGTACTCTTGGGTATCTTTTTGACAGGTGAATAAGTAATAACAGGCTCAAACATCTCATCAGCTTTTCGTTCAAGCTCATGTTGTTCATCTTCCAGTTGAGAAAGAAACAGCATAGCCTTTCGTATGTTAAAAGCAAAACCGTTGTTTTGTTGCTGATCTACTATAGCTCTTACCTTTCTCTCCAGTTCATAAGACTGTGAAGAAAATCTTTTACCTTCTTCTTCCATAGTCTTGGCAAGTTTCCCTGTCAATTCGACATCCTTCTTGCAGTATTCCAGCATCTCTGGAGTGTAGTATTTAAACTCTGTGAAGTTTCCCTTGGGGAATTGAAGTCTTTCTCCCCATGCTTCTAGAGAATGACCGCCGTCCCTTATAGGATTATATAACTGGGACTCGATAAGAGTATCCCTTACCTGAGATAATTTTATCTGAGAACCAGTTAATCTATTCAGTATCGGAGCATCAAAGCTAATACCATTATGCATTATGAACTGATCTATTTGTCTAGACCAATCCCCGAACTGTTGACACTCATCTCCGATCCAGATCTTTTCTTTATCTGAACCGTAAGAACGAGCAACAATGCAATGAATTATATTAGCATCAATGCCGTCTGTTTCTATATCAACTATTGCCTTTGTCATATGTCATGTCCACCTGGTAGGCTTGCTTTACAGGGATGTGAAAAAACAACTCACCTTTCTTAACATATCTATTTGATGCTTCCTTAACTTCGCTTTCCAGAACTGTATCCCCATCTATGTGCCATGCCTTGCTACAATCATGATTAAAAACTATGAAAGTTAACAGACATTTTCGATGCTTGTCCTTCCATCTGTCCAGTAATCTTTTCTTTCTATAGGGAATACGTAACTCGTCCCATGTCTCAGGCCATTCATCCTTCCATGCATACTTTATTTCTACCTCATAAAGTTGTGCATCTCCCCCATCGTCTGTCTTGACTGTCAAATCAAAGTACGTAGTCTCTTGTGAATTAACAGTACAGTGTGGCTGCGTATGCTCCAACCATCCAATCATATGTTTCTTGGCTGTCGTATCAGCTATGTCATATGTTGTTTTATTAAAGGGCTTCTTCATTATCATTCTCCATAAAAGGATTGTCTACTTGGGTCATTCTTCCAGTGTCTTTGTCATAATAAAGATAACAAGATACACCAGTGTCTCCGGTATATCTATTCTTAAGTATTCTTATTGTTGTAGTGTTAGCTTCATATGCATCCTCCGCTTGTTGATTGCGTTCCAAGGCAATGACAGAATCACTTAGATGAGCTATGCTTGCCGATCCCCTGAGATGTGAGAGAGATACTTCTCTGCCATCTTCATGACCTCGATCTCCTGCTGGCCTTCTAAGATGGCTGACAAGTATCAGGGCTATCCCTGTTTCTTCTACCAGAGATCTAAGTTTGGTCATGAGAATATCAATAGACTTACGTTCATCTCCATTGTCCTCCTGACCGGATACCAAGATGGATAAATGATCCAGAAATATCCACTTACAATCAAGTGCCTTTGCCATGTGCCTGACCCTATCAAGGATCTCATCATTGGATATAGATCCAAAGTGATCAAAGGCATAGAATCTTTTACTATCAATGGTTTTCTTTTGCCAATCTCTTAATTGTTTATCGGTGAATTGCTTTCGTATTTCCTTGATATAAAGTCTGGCGTTGGCTTCGACACTCATGATACTGAAGGCGGTGTTCCGAATACTTTCCTCCAAGGCCAAAACACCTATCCCATCTTTGGTATTCATCATCAGATGGTACATCAGTTCACGTATGATAGAACTCTTACCCATCCCTGCACCGCTGGTAAAGGTAACAAGCTCTCCTGTACGTAGACCATAGGTCTTCTCATTCATCTTAGGCCAAGGATAAAGACATGTCTCGCAATCATATTCATCATAGAGAGACTCACCCAGATCAGCCAGATTTATAATACCTGCTGGAGTATAGGTCTTGGAATTCCACCAAGCTTGAGTAAACTTTTCTCTCTGACCTGCCTTCAGATATTCATTGGCATCTTTTAATTCCAGAGAAACAATCTTACATTTGTTAGGCTCAAAAATCTGTGCTACCTTTTGAGCAGCTTCCCTTCCAGGCTCATCGTTATCGAAGCAAAGAACAATCGTTTCAAACTTAGTCAGATAATCGAAAGCCTGTTTGCAATTTTCCAGAGCGGAGGCCGCACCATTTTTAATAGAAACAACAGGCCACTTTGATCCCATTAGTTCGTAAGCAGACATTGCATCCACTTCGCCTTCACATACTGTAACGTACTTACCGGATTGATTAAAGATATTCTGTCCAAATAATCCAGCAACTCCCAGGTTACCTTCAGACCAGAACCTTTTGTTCTGCACGTCCCTTACTTTGTTCGCAATATAGTTACCATCCTTATCAAAGTATTGGTAGATGTGCTGCGTGATAGTGTTACCTGTTTTGTTTACCTGAGTATTATATTTCTTGGCTGTCTCCTTACTGATTTTTCTATCAGTGATAGCCTCGACTATACCCTTTGTTTTATTATATTCAAAACCAGAATGATTTTCAGACATTGGAACTACCTTGGTTTGTTGTGTCATGTCTTCTCCAAATCTTGTTTGACAACTAAAACAATACGAGTGTCCATCTTCATGTTGAACATTCGCCTTACTCGCCCCACACTCAGGACAAGTTCCTCTACTAGGCCATTGACTAGGCATAGCACTCTCCTATTATTTTTTTGTTGAAATACTTTTTACTATTTTGTAAGGAATATCTGGATCGTATCCTAGATGTCGGCATAGGGTGTTACGATATTCAATCTGTTCTTCAGCCTCCTTCCTACTGTTATAAGAACCCACAACAATATCTCCTATTTCTTTTTTAAGAACAAGGTTCCATTCAGACATCTCTGAAAGACTCCTTCCAAAGATTTGTAACAAAGTCTTCTTTGTCCTCCATGATTTCATCGATCTCTTTTTTAGCAAGTTTCTTGGATTCTTTTTGTGTATATCCTTCATGGCTATACTGTCTTACCAAGTCTCTAAACAAATTGTTTCTTTCTTTTTGCCACAGATTTTTAGGCATCTAATTCCACCCATTTATTGTTAGCTTCGACTTGTTTCAATATAGATATTTCTTTACGTAATTGTTTAATTACTTTTTCTTTTTCTTCAACTTGTTTTCTTAAAACATCTATATTTTTATATAATATATTATTTATATTAGACATATAGTATACTCCTTTTATTCCCTCATGTCAATATAGAATACATGAGTCCCTATTTGTCCTAGTGATTTAAAGTTAGGATCGGAGGCCCAACCCGGGGTTACATAGCTGGCATGATAGTGAGTAGCACCCACAGTTTGCTTGGTTTGTATACCTTTGAGTGACATTTCTGCAACATTAATAGATTTAATTAATCCTGCCATATCCGTAAATCTTTCCGGTCTACCATCACACCAGTAACTGAAGTGACATTTATCCCTGACAGGATTGCCTTTCCAATACTTGCCTTGATGTACTACCTTGCATATTGTATTGGGATAGTTGCTGCTTTCTTTTCTTGTTAGTATTACATTAGCTACACTCAGCATACCAATAAAACTTTCTGATCTGGCCTCATGGTAAAGAGCTTCAACCAAACAATCAAAATTATCTGCTTTAGCTGAAGCCATCATAACAATAAAGACCATAAATATAAGTAATAAAAATAATACTTTTTTCATTAATGAATCCTCACAATATGTATGTCTCTATTAAACCATAGGTCAGTACCCATCCCTATCTTCATAAGAAATTCAGAGGCTTCGATCTTGGAATCAAATTGCTGCACACCTTTTCCTTTCGAGTCAGGTAGCACTTCCATTGATTCCAGATCTTTTTCATCCTCAACATGTACTATAATATAGGACATACTATAGTAACAAAAATAACAACAATAAGATATCCATTTGTCCCTCCTATTCTACTTTTGTAAATAAATTGCCCAGGATTGAGCCGTCTTCTACTCTACTTTCCTTGTCTTCATATGATGCTCCACCTGTATTAGTTCGCTGGATATCATTATGATTTAACTCAGCCCAGTAAATCTCCAAAGCCTCTGTCTCTTGATGGGCTATGAACTTATGCATCTCTCCTGCTGGTACAATGGACATATTACCAGCAAACAGATGAGTGCTGTCACATAGACCATAGTCCTTCCATCTCTGGATCTCTAACTCACCCTTAATTACATAGAAGGCATTGATCTTTGATTGATGTTTGTGCTGCGAGCAATACGCTCCCAAATTTACCCTAATCCTATGGATCTCTATGGCTGGTGACTGAAGCAGTGGCTCTGTAGTACCCCAGACTTTACCTTCGATGATATTCATTTACTTCTCCTCTAATCTAAAATAAATGTAATCATCTCCTACTGTAATAGATTTAACATTGGGGTTAACCTTTTGTTTCCCCACATAATTCCATTCCAGGTCAGGGTTAGTGGTTGTTTGTTGATGTACCTCATCAAAGAACTCTTTGTTCTCTATATAAAACATAAGATTTGTTATCATAGAAAATACTATAAGCATCTACTTCTCCTTATATACGATGTGTAGTTTAGATACTATCTCTTTAACTATACCATCAAGGTAGGGTTGTAACCCAGCTCTATGTATGTTAAATAATTTTTTATGTTGTTCAAGTTCTTCTTCAAGAGCTTTAATCTTTAAATCTTTTTCATCTAGTTCTTCGTCAGCCATTGTCTCTCTCCTTAATCTGTTTGATCTACACAAACAACTGTGTAATCTTTAAACATATTCTTTATTTCCTCTGCATTATTTGCATAGACATATACATAATTTGTATTCAAATTATTTTCAGTCTTCCACTCTACAAAATATCTCATTTGTCTCTCTCCTCTTCAAGACTTTTAATAATACCAAGTAGTTCTCTGACATCAGCCCTGTAGAGTGACCAGAACTTCTCCTTGTCCAGGTCACCCCGGCTGTTGTCAGCCTTTTTCAAATTAGCCAAGGCTATGTCCTTGACTTGTTCGATCCTTTCTTTTCTGAGTTGCATTACGCTGCCAACGCCTCCCATTCTGGAGAAGCCAGCATCTTCCTCACCTTATCTTCTCTGTTAACCTTCACATTATGGGGTGAACTTCCACGCTTACTATCAGGATGTGAAGACCAGTAGGTAGCCGCATTGTACGCAGTCCAGAGGGTTCCTTCCTCTCTCTTACCATAGGTTTCGTAGTGTCCACGGCCATGTATGTGACGGTTCTCTTCATCGAAGATCTTCATGAGGTTAGATAGCATTACCTTGTTAGCTACCTTCTTCTTGCTCACATTATCAGTACGTTGAGCCAGTGTTTTAGTGAAGAGATTGATAGCCTCATACCTTTTTACTGGGGTATCATACCAGTTCTTCATCTCTTCCAGGCCAGAGCCAGAGATAAACTCACCTGCTGTCTTAACCTTGGCAGCAAACCCAGAGATGTTAAAGTTCTTGGTATGCCTACCGTATACGTAAGCCAGCTTGTCACCGGATACCAAGGTATTGTAACAGAAGGATCTCCATAGTCCCATCATACCATTGTTAGCCCATGTCCGGTTATGAGAAGTTCTGAAGACAAACTCAGGGGTAACGACATCTTTATTTTCACGCATAGTCATCTGATGGGCAGGGAACTTAGCTCGTAACTCCAGCTTGGCTCCTCGATCATAGACATTGGTTGTAAACGTAGCATCAGTCATGTCTATCTCAGCCCTTTGTAAGGCTTGCTCTACCCCATCCACGATCTCCGCATACTGGACAGGGAAATATTCGTCACTGACTATACCTATAGGTTCCTTGGTATCTACACGCCTTAGACCTACCCCAATACTTGAGGGTATTTCCTCTGCTTTGGTGTAAGGAACTAAGTCTTCACCTGCTTTCCACTTATTAATGAGTGGAAACTTCTCTACCTTAAAGTCAATCGCATCATGATTAAACATGATTTTCTCCTTAAATTGATGTTACATTATACCACTATATTACTCAATCGCCGTCATGAAATTCTTCATATCCTTTCTGGAGAGAAGAACCTTCAGTATCAATCCATCGATTGAGTTCTGTTACATCCAGACTTTCTTCTGGATCAGAGATGCTCACAAACTCTTCTATCATGGGCATATACCATGCATCTCCTCCATTTTCCAGGAATTGATACACATCCTTGGTATTCCTAAATTTAATAGCTGACATTTTATTTATCCCTTTTCTGATGAGGGACTGACTTGCCATTAAAACTGTTTATAAGTTTACCATTACTGAATAATATAATTTCTTCAGTAGTAGTCTCCTCACTCCAGCTTGGCTGACTGCTAACTATTACCCGTGTAGTCATACCAAGTCCCTCTCCCAACTCTCTGGAAGTTACTCTTACTTCTTTCACATTATGAATCGAACTATCCATAGTCTTGTTCCTTTTTGTGTTTGAGTTTACGAGTATAGCTGCGGCTTCCTTTCTTAACAGCTACGATTTTGTGGCTTAAAGACCGGAGCCACTTCCAGTGAGGATTACGTTTCTTCATTTTTATTATCCTCTCGTTCATTGATAAGATAGATAACTTGAGACATCAACCATCCTATCATAAATTCCGGGTCTTGACAAGGCAATTTATCCATTTCTTTTTGTAGTTCTGCGAGTGTCAATGAAGTACCCTCTCGTTGTCAGTATTCTTTACACTATCTATAGCTACATTAAACATACCAATAGTATTTTCTTTACCTATGGCAGTTACATATAGTTTAAGACATGCACTCAAGAGCGCACCCGATACCATCAATACATCCCCTTTGCTGTTGTCAGGAGGTGCGGCTTCATTAATAAGAGTCCAGAGTTTTTCCTGGAATTCTCTTAGTACTTCATCATCATTCATATTCTTGCTCCTGTTCTTCAATCGAATTGGGAAGGATAGGGCTGTTGTAGAAGTTAACACATCCATTTAATAAACCTTCAGTAACAATTCGTCTATCGTTATCACCATGTAATTCTTGGCGATACAATTCCTCATTCAAATGGTACACCAGACCTTTGATTTGTTTAGGTGTTAAGCTGATCACATCTTCCATACCTTCCACGTATACACGCAGGTTCTTTGAGTTTTCGATTGACTGACCATAGGTATGCTCACGCCAGTTCAGACCATCCTTGAGGTGCTGGCCTCGAACTCTGAATTTATACCTGTCCTTGTTCAGATAACTTTTCATTTGAGTAATGAGCCACTCGCCGTATGGATCATTAGGTATTTCTGAGAATACATATCGTGCGGTTTTCATTTCTTGTTTATCCTTATTATTACATCCAGTTCATCAGGCCAATCATCGCACTTACATTTAGGTGCTTTACCTAACCTGTCGCAAATGTCTTGCCAGATTTCATCCTTCATATCATCTCTGTAAAAGAGAACGATTGCTTCATCGTAATAATCTAGTCTCATGTTAAGCTCCTAAGTTTTTAAATATGTGGGCAACAACGTCCACAGTCCATCCGTTACCCAACATCTTGTAGCGTTGGGTATTGGATACATGTGCAGTGTACCCTTCCGGTACTGTCTGCAATCTCTCGCACTCAAGCGGTGTTAGCTTACGCCATTTCAAATTATCTATTGCAATTTTTGGTTCCCTATTTCCACCAGTACAGGCGTTCAAGGTAGGTGACTTACCATCAGGATGATAGACTCTCTTGATTAGATCATGACCCTTCAGATCAGCATCACCTACATGGCACATACCATCTTGGCTGAATACCAGTTGTCTTCTACTCTTTTCAAAATAGTTCTTCAAGGCAGATAGGTTTCCACCCTTATGATAGTTAGCATCCAGACAGTGAGCCTTATCCCTGTCAGTTAACCCATCCTCGATGATATCCTTGAGCATGATACCTCTATCCTCTGGCATGGTGAAGGGGATGTTAGTCCAGTATAATCTCTTCCTGTTCTGAGCGGATACAAGGCTGCTGTTAATCATAACAGGCTGAACACCCATATATCTACTAATAATATCTTGGCTCTCTTGCTTCATGCGTACATTTTCCAGAAGAAACCATCTAGGTTTTGTCTCATCCATGAGCCTGACAAACTCGAAGAATAATTTAGATCTGGGATCATCAAAGTCTGGGACGTTATGATTGCCAGCAAAACTGAATCCTTGGCATGGCGAGCCGCCTATCAATAGATCAATCTTGGGACGCAGGTGTGCGTGTAAACTTGAGTCGTTCCAGGTTAGATCCTTTACATCTCCTAGCTGGATGATGTCTGGATAGTTAGCCTTGGATACCTTTATGGCAAATGGATCAACCTCACATGAATAGTATTTATCTAGCTTGATGCCAGCTTTTTCCAAAGCTATGCGACCACAAGATTTACCATCAAAGAGACTCAGTGTATTTATTGGTTTCATTTCGTAGTCCTTTCTAATAACATATCGATAAGTTTTCCTTGTCTACGTACAGTATTAGTAAGCTCCTTATTTTTAATGTAGCATACTTGCAGTTGCTCTTGCAAGTCCCTTACATTTTTCCTTAAAATCTCCTCTGTTTTCATAGCTTGTTCACCTCAAGTATAGTTTCTTCAAGCTCTGCTATTACTTCCTCGCACAAGTATTGAATTGTTTTTACTTTATCTATACTTGCTCTCATCTTGTTTATTACTTCCGGTCTTTTCCCTGTTATATATGCATCATCCATAGGCTGATGGATCTTTACCATCTTCTCATATTCTTCCTTGGAATATTTCATCAGGCTATCCTTTCGATTGTTGCTTTGGGATACTCCTCTTGTAATTCCTGAACTGATTCATAGAGTTCTGATACTTCTGGGAATGTTCTTTCTCCTAGTCCATCACAGAAGATACACTCATGTTCAATGCTTGAGGATAAATCCAGGGTGATGACATAAGAACCAGCACCATCACACTCAGGGCAATCGGTAGTAACATTATATCTAACCATAGTAACCTCCATAGTAAAGAAATACGAGACACATCATGGCAATAACAGTTATGCCAATTATTAATTTGAATATTTCATTAATCATTTTCCATCTCCTTAAAGTAAAGGGTATCATCCTCGATTAATTCTTCTAAATAAGAATAGATAGCTTCCTTAATTGTTGTCTTATCATCACTATCTGGTACGTTAAGGGTTAAAAGTATTTGATAAGTTTTTTCCATTACTCCATCTCCATCTCTTTGTCTGTTAAAGTTTCAGCTTCGAGTTCTGCTTTGTCCACATCCTTATGCTTTGCCAGCATTTTTTCTAAATGCTTTTCATAAAGAGTTTCATATAGAGCATCATTGTATTGGTTACTCATGGTCTTTCTCCTGGAAATTATATTACAATAACTTCTGAGTGGGTTTCGATCCATACCTTTGCACCACAAGACAAAGGTTTATCAGGGCTGTACTTAATTTTGCATGGCCCTAATACTATAACATCGTGTCCATACTCATTGGACTTGTATGTTTTACACGTTATAACTGGGTTACGTTCACCAGTTTTAGCGTTACGTTTAATAACGTGCTGGTTTATATGAATTACTTTTTTCATAGTCACTCCTATTTAATTATAGCATACTTGTTAATGTTGATAAAGTTTTATTGTCCTCCTTTTTCCTATTGTAGTTTGACTGAAGCAGCCACCCTTACATATTGCACAATGTCCCTTGATTTTCTTCTTAGTCTTGGGACATTGGAACATGGGTTCATCTGTAGCTGGATCATGATTGAGTTCATCATCTCCATAGAACATGATGTTCCATCCATCACGGTTAAGCATCTCCCATTCTTCTTTGGTAGTGCTTGGATCAGTGCTGGCATTCAAAGCCAGGTTAGGCAGGGGCATGAGTTCCTGTTCGATTAAAACTTTCATGATAGGATCACGCCATGCCTTGGTTGGTATCCACAACTCATCATCGGGCATTGCCTGACACATTGCCTTCACCCGATAGACATCCTTTACATCCTTCAAGGATTCCCCTCTAGTGTTAAGTCTTTTTCTTTTGGTTTGTTTTCTTTTACGTTTAAAAAAGTTGGCAATATTTTCATGGATATTTTCCGGTGTTAGAGCTTGCCAATCTTTCTCTATCCTTATGTCACGCTTAAACATATTGGGATAAAGTTTATAGAGTTTTATATTAAAGCACGTTTCATCACAGTAAGGTGATCGATGGATACATGATCCTTCAACATCACCTACATCATTGATGGGTCTGTCACTGGCGAACATGCCAATGTCATCACACCATCTGAACAGATCGTTAAACATTTATTTACTCCACATCTGTTAGAGATAATTCATATTCACTTAAAAATCCTTCTAATTTATCTTTTGGAATTTCTTTTAGTAACAGTTCCAAACACTCTGTCTCACTCCAATCTAAATCCTTTCGGATTTGATTGATAACTTTACCAATTAAATCGTCCATGTTTTACTCCTCACGTTGCTACCCCTCACCGATACCATATCAGCAAGGGGTATGTCAACATTCATCTACTTACTATTTTTGCAACGAATACGCCATACCCTAATGCCGCCCGTTACTTTTCGATAGGCCATTCTAAATTTAGAATTCCATCTTTTCTTATAATCTTGACCAGCAGCACTTACCCTAGTGCCTTCCTTATCCTGAGTAACAGGCGAACAGGGTATTAAAAATGAATCACCTACTTTCATTTCATGGAAAGGAAATTTTCCGGTGTATCCATCAAGATTATTGTTATGCCAAGTTGGAATCGGCACACCTTTTTCTATGGTAAACCGATTTGTTTTTTCTACTACAACTTGATCATCGTTTTCTTCTTTAACAAAAGCTAAAGTATTCATAGTTACTACTCCTAAAGAGGGGAAATTGTGTCAGCCTTTCCCCATAGGCTGTCTTAAAATTCAACGCCGTTACCTACATCAGCAACGATAAGTCCATGTTCCTTCCACATTCTTATTACAGATGGGCGGTCATCAAATGCCATGACCGGATTGAATCCTTTACTATTTCCGGTTGCAAAGACACGCCCTACACTTGGGTCTGGGTCTGGCGGATAGCCTGGAAATTTTACATCTGGACTCCTGATAATTTCCAGCATCTCTGCCTTCACTTCAGTGTCAGGTCTGTAGTCCTTATCCTTACGCATCCATAGCATAGGCATTGGCCGAAAGAATCGAGACAGTACTTCCAGCGTGTCCTCTCTTTCACTTTCTCTCCTACCACTACAGAATAAAAGATTATGCCCTGCTTTTTCCAAGGCAACAGCTATATTTATAATAGGCATCCTTGGTTCATCCCATCTTTTTTGAAGGGGATTCCTAAACTCTTCCCAATCCGGTGGTGTTCTCTCGATCAGGTGTAGTCGGTGCGAGATGTCTATCAGGGTTCCATCAATGTCAAAGATTACATCCATGCTTACCTATCCTTCCAATCTTATTAACCAAGTCACAGATGCTGGTATCATCCATGCCTAGCCGCTGGGTTATACGTTCCAGGTCTACAGCAAACCAGAATAGTCTGGTACGTACTTTTTCACATTGCTTTGTGAATTCTAGTTCGATTTCCTGTTGTTTATATGGAGGTTCACCAGCAAGAGTGCCGCTCAGTTCAGCACCCTTAAAGATACCCTCCATCTGTTCAGGTGTAAGCTGCAATGTCCTAGTCTTACACATTTGGATAGCCATCCCATTTCATTATCTGATGTCCTAATTCAAAGACATGGGGTATTTCCCAAACATATACACCAGTTCTAGAAACTACCCTTACTTTATGTGGGAGATACAGTTTACCAGTTCGTTTATTCCTATAAACTAGCCCAAGACTGTACGCTTCAAACAACGCTTGGTCTTGGGTTGGAAACCATTTAGATACAATGGTGTCTCCTTTTAGTACAGCATATTGTGTCATGGCAGAATTGCCATCAATTCCCAGAGCTTTTTCTCTAGAAATTTTTTCTTACGAGCAGATTTCCACTGCTTTCTTCTTAGTATATCTTTCTTTAATCTTGAAAGTTTCATGTTACTTTCTCCTTACTTGGTTATGGAACGTGATCCCCTTGATCCGCTCCCTTTCTTTGCAGGTAACATCACAACGTGAGGTTCCCCACAAATCTCGACAACATGGCCTACGTTGCCACGTTTAAATTTACAGTAGTCGTTATACCCGAATGATTGATGTTTAAATAACTGGCCTTGGTTAGCCATGCGTTGAGCCGCACCTTTACCATATGGCCTGTTCTTAAATTTATAACGGGCATTGTTTACTTCATGTCTAAGTTTTTGGATTGTTTGTTCGTTCTCAAGAGCATGAGCATGGTTGGCATTGCTTGCTAACTCGTTGTTCTTAATTGACTGAGCCTGTCGCTGTTCGACAAGCTCTTGCCATGCTTGAGATGTTGGCTTGCGTTTCATCATAGAAATAATTCCACACCATAAACGGAATTTTCACCACAGTTTTCGCATTCGATCTTGATGCTATCGGGATCGCATCCTTCTTGTTCTTCGCCACACTTACGGCAAAAACCAGGATTATCTAATCCAAATTGTTGCCTCTTAACTGCATCTATTATTCTTTCAGTCGTAATTTTTTTCATCTTGTTTTCCTTGTTAGCATAGTGCAGCGCTGCACCATACAATTTGATTTAGTTTCTAATTTCGACATTACCCTATTATACAGAAAAACCCTTTGATGTCAATAGGTTACAGGTCACCGCCTGGTTTTCCTATCCTTACATATATGTGCATATATATGAAAGAAAAGAACGCATACACGCACCCATACATGACAGTCAGCCTGGAATTTATTTTTCCAGGTTAGTTCACCCTTACATGATACAAATCCGGTTATGTTGTGCAGCTCGATTGAAGTCGGATAAAAAAAAAGGCCAGAAATTAATCTGGCCTAATTTTTGTGTGATTTAAGATGCGTTTTTGTTGTTTTGTTTGATGATATTTATGATCATTCTATCAATGGCTTCAAATGCTTTTTCTCTGCTCTCCATTGATGCGAACGCTTTGTTATTGTCGGTGCATATTTTCAAATCACGATGGGTTAAAAATATGTTCTGTATATCATCGTTTGAAAGTGACAAGAGCCAATGCAACCCATCTCGCATATTTTTTGCATCGTCTCCACCTGCCGATATTTCCGCATTTCTAGTCTCTGCGAGTTTCTCAGCGTTCTGAAATGCTTTCTGCATTTTCCGGAAAGTATCGGCGGTTTTTTTGCCGTCCTTATCCACTTTCGTAGTATTAATCGCATCTTGCAAATCACTTGACTTGTAACCCTCTCCAATGGCTTTGCGAGTTTCAGTATCCAAAGCCAGAAGCTCGTTGTTATTTCCCATTGCCGACAATTTCTTTCGTGTATCGGTTTTCATAGTTTCGGGAAATACTAACTTGTTAAATGCGGTGATTTCTTTTTTGGATCCGCCATCAGGATATTGTGAATTAATCCGAACAGCGTATTCAATGGAGAAATCATACATTTTGCTGTCAACTTCACCAATTTTTTTATCAATGGCATTATCTAGTTTGACAATGGCATTACCCAATTTTGTGAGTTCGTCGTTGGCTTTGTTGATGGAAAGGTTTGTTGTGCTTTTCAATGTTTTTTTCACGATGTTTTCCTAACATATAAGAAAAAAACGGCAAAACACCAAACTGTCATTATGACAGCATGGCTCGCCGTCAAGTGACGTTGTAGTAATATTCACAATGTACAAGAGCAATAACAATGCACACCATAAGCATATAGCCCGTGATGTCAAGTAGTCTGAAAGTGTAGTGCAGCGCTGCACCATGTAAGTTATTGATTTACCTAACAATTCCAGGTTTATGCGGGTAATATATGTGCATGGTTTATTGGCTTGGGAATAGGTCAAAAACTATTCTTTATCCCCCATTGGGAAGACATTACTCGACTATGTATGCACAAGTAATGATGTAGTATCGAGCAAGTATAGACCAAGTATAGGTATCCGCCTGGAAATCTATACTGTATCGAGCAAGTAAAGGTAACTATTAATGATGTATCCCCAAGTAGTTAGCAAATGTTGCCGACCCCCATCGAAAAAATGACCGTCCATGTGATATATATATATATGACCCCAGACAAGGGACTAAAATTCTAAGGGAATATCATCATTCGTATCATCTTAGGTCGGATATCTAGATATGTTATATATATAATATATATAATATATATATATAATATAATTCTTGTATATTTAGGAATTATAGTGTATAATATATATATAATGAATATACAAGAAAACTATTTAGACTCATTTATAAACCTTAAAGGACTACTTTCTCAACAAGTCGAGAATCAATCCCAGACAGACTTCCTGACATTTGTCAGATTAGTTGCTCCTTCACTTGTTCCCGGCTTCCTGATGGGAAATCATATAAAACTTATCTCTGATAAACTCAAAGCTATGGAAGAAGGAGAGATAAAAAGGTTGATGGTCTTTCTTCCACCCCGTTCCAGCAAGTCCGTGATCTGTTCTAAGCTGTTCCCTGCCTGGTATATAGGCAGAAACCCTAGTCATGAGATCCTGACTGTCTCTCACAGCGATCAACTGTCCTCAGACTTCGGCAGATCAGTAAGGGATATTGTCAACACGGAAGAATTCCAGAAGATATTTAGAGGTGTCAACCTCAGAAGCGATGTAAGGGCTGCCGGGAAGTGGAAAACAAACCAGGGCGGCACTTACTACGCTGCTGGAGTGCGGTCCCAGATAGCAGGTCGGGGAGCGCACATGGCTATACTTGATGATGTCATGTCTGAAGAGGACGCATTCTCTGATGCAGGGCGAAGATACATCAAGGAATGGTATCCAGCAGGTCTTAGAACACGTATCATGCCTAATGGGTCCATCCTGATTATCAATACAAGGTTCCATTATGATGATCTGTGCGGATGGCTCCTGAAACAACAGGAGAATATGTCTGAATATGAGACAATCCCTTGGGAAGTTATCAAAATCCCGGCATGGCTGGACGAAGAATCGGCAGAATTGCTGGATCTTCCCTCTGGCGGCAGTTATTTTCCTGAATGGAAGACGGATGATGTCCTCCGAATGGACGAGAACGAGATAAAAGCCAGTAACGGGAGCAGATACTGGAATTCCCTGTACATGCAAGACCCAACACCGGAAGAAGGTGGACTGATCAAGAAGAGATGGCTGCAAAACTGGGAAGATCCCGAACCTCCCTCCTGTGATTTTGTAGTTCAGACCTACGATACGGCATTCTCCACCAAAACTACGGCAGACTTTAGTGTTATCCAGACATGGGGGATATTCTACCTGCATGACCAGGACGAGAGAGGTTATGAAACCTATGCACCTAACCTGATCCTGTTAGGTAACATCAAAGGACGCTTTGAATACCCTGAACTGAGGAGATTATCGCAGAAACTCTACAATGAGCATCGGCCTGATGTCTGCATGGTAGAGAAGAAAGCATCTGGACAGTCCCTGATACAGGATATGCGGAGAGCAGGATTGCCAGTAATGGAATACAACCCCGACAGGGATAAGGTATCCAGAGTTTATGCAGCCTCGCCTATCATGGAAGCAGGTAGACTGTGGATACCCAAGAACAAGAAATGGGCGGATGACCTGATAGAGGAATTAATAAGGTTTCCCAATGCTGCTCATGATGATCAGGTAGATGCCCTGACAATGGCGGTACACTACCTGAAAGAATCCTGGCACCTGACTCATCCTGACGATCCTGACCTTGAAGACGAACCTTCCGAACCCAAAAGTACTTACTGGACATTTTAATTTGGGAAATAGAAAATTGTATGGTATAATAGTGCAGGGATTAATAGAGGAATAGATGGCTGGAATTTTCAAAAAAGCTTATGATCAGGCTGACCGGATCTTGAATGGATCTGGATTGTCTTCTATTGTCTATCGACAAGATGGTGGAGATTTATCTGGTTGGGACATGGGAGATTGGGCTGAAGCTCAGATGGCTGCTGATACTGGTTCTAGAGGAGGAGATGTTCTTACTACTGAACATTTTTCACATGTATCTTCTGATGATATACAAAGCTCTCCTGATCCTAATTATGGTAAAAAAGAATTACAATATCTAAAACATCTAGGACCGACAAGACCTAAAGGGCCACCATCTAGCAGAATGTATGGGCCACCATCTAGCAGAATGTATAAAGATTGGAGAAGTCCTAATTTTTTGTATGATAGATATGAAAAAAATGCTGTAGAAAGAAATAAACTTTATGATTCTACATATGGAGGAATGAAACCTAAAACACCGTTTACTAATACAGGCTATAAAGGTAGATTAGGTTATGGTGGAGTACCTACACATGTTGGATCAGATTGGGTTGCTATAAGTGACGAAGATGCAAAGTATATGACAGGTGTACAAGAGTTTGCAGGACAGAAATTTGTAACCAGAGATACATGGGAATTTATGCAAGGCCCAGAAAAAATAAAAGCAGATGAGATAGAAAGACAAAAAGGATATGCTAAAGCTGAAAAAAGTTTAGAAGAAGATGAAAAAGAACATAGGGAAATAGCACAAGAAATTAAAGATAAAAATCTTATGGAAGAGTTTTTAAAAAATCCTAATTTATATTTAATGAATAGGTCTGCAACAGGAGGTAAAGTAATGCCCGGAGGATTATCAGGAATAAATAAAACTATTAATATAAACGGACAGCCTCACAGTCTTGCATGGATTAATCCAGATGAAGCTTCTGCTCTGAAAGCTATGGGTGGTAGTGGTAAGAAGGTAGGTGGTATCCCTGCTTATTATTATGGTTATGGAGATTATACGGATGAAGTTTCTGATTTTTCTTCTTATATGGATGAAGGCGGTGCAGACATAATGAGTGGAACAACAGCAACAGAGAAATCAACAGGTCTTGATGCAACTAGACATACAGATCCAGATGACAGACAAGCTGTTGAAAGAACATACTATGATCCAATGACTCAGGAACATGTTACAGATCGTATTATATCTGAAGAAGGTATTTATCTTCCTGTAAATGTAAGATCACGGGATACTCCAGTAAAAGGAGGAATTTCAGAAACTCTAGATCCGGGTCAGTTAGAACATTGGTCTTATGCAGACGCATATAATATGTATCCTGGTAGGTCATCTGATTATACTTGGCAAGATCCTTACCCAGATAAGGATAAAGGCCCGGCAGGAGGAGTACCATATTATGGTGGTTCAGACCCACTTACAACTGAAGATATTGAAGAAGGCAGATTCTCTAGAAAATTAATTCCTTATTATAATGCATTAAAAGAAAGAGGAATGAGTAATGAAGAAGTAGCCGCCTACCTATCAGGAATGGGACCGGATTCACTTGCTAGTATGAGAGAAGCATCTGATACAGGGTATAGTTTCGGTGGTCCTATGGGTACAATGCAAGGACTGACAAGAGATATGGCTATAGCTTATGCAGAGAAATTAAAACTTAAAGAGTTAGAAGATGAAATTGAAAACTTAGATGATAAACTATCAAGCGAGGAACGTACTGCACAAATAAGAGATATTTTCTCAAGATATGATATTCCAGAACTGGGAACATTAACAGCAATAAAAGATCTTAAAGGTATGGGATCTGATATTGAAGCTACAGCAATAAAGCATGGGATCAGTCCAACCATTGCAAAAGCTCTTAGCTGGGCCGCACCGGGAGTGTCTTGGTCAGCACTTATTGCAGGAGCAGGTAATGCTTTAGCCGCTCTCGCTGGAGTTAGGGGAGAGTTTGAAACTAAAGGAGGAAAAAGGTTCCGGGTTATGCGTGGTGGAGAGTTAGTTGAACCAGATCTGCCTTCTGTTCCAGATGAAGGTAATGTACCAGTTACTCGTAGACCTAGACCCAGACCAGTTCAACAAGTTTCTGTTTCAGAAGAGGTAGAGAAACCTTTAACAGGAATTGCAGGATTACAAGCCAGACGGCCTGAAGTAGCCTCAATAGGTCCATCTCTTCAAGCTCAGTTTGATAATATAGCTAGTATATTTGGTAGAGAAAAAGCGGCTGAGATGCTTAACCAGCCCGTAAATATTTTTGCATAGGATAAATAATGGCAACTGAAAAAAACCCATATGATCGGATACCGGAAGAAATATCTAATGTAGTTCCAATGGCTCCGGTAGAAGAATCGGAACTGGATGCTACGTTTGAAGTAGCGGATGATGGTGGAGTCATAGTAGACTTTGCCAGTGAAGATGTCATGATGGAACCTTCAGAAGATATAGCTGAGTGGTATGGAGATTTATGTGATACACTGGAAGAAGAAGACCTTAGAGAAATCTCTTCAGATGTAATAGATAATTATCAGGCAGATAAAGATTCCAGAGGTGAATGGGAGTCTATGTTTGAAAGAGGATTTGACTTATTAGGACTCAAACTTGAGCCGGGGTCAGAACCTTTTGAAGGAGCGTGTACAGCCGTACACCCACTCCTGATTGAGTCGGCAGTCAAGTTTCAATCCAAAGCTTCAGGAGAACTCTTTCCTAGCTCCGGTCCTGTCAAGGCTAACATACTAGGTAAGATAACTCCTGAGAAAGAGACACAGGCTAATCGTGTTCAGAACTTTATGAACTATCAGTTAACTGAACAGATGCCTGAATATTTCGATGAGTTTGAAAGGATGCTGTTCCACCTTCCCCTGATAGGATCGGCATTCAAAAAGATATATTATAGTTCAACACTTAAACGACCTGTCTCCGAATTTATTCCCATAGATCAGTTCTATATCTCTTACTTCGCTACTGATCTTAGGAATGCAGACAGATATACCCATGTAATTTATAAGAGTCCTATAGAAATACAGAAAGATGTCTTGGCTGGTGTCTACAAAGAAGTAGATCTTCCTACTCCTCAAAATACTCCTATCACATCTTTCACGGAAAGAATGGATACTATTCTTGGTATATCTCCTTCGGCAGATAAAGATCCCCAATATGTTTTACTGGAACAACACTGTTATCTTGACATAGAAGATAAAAAACAATCACTCCCTTATATCGTGACTGTAGAACAACAGTCCAGACAGATACTCAGTATTCGTAGAAACTATGAACCAGACGATCCTAATATGGAAAAACGTAGTCACTTTGTACACTACAGATTTGTACCCGGATTTGGTTTCTATGGATTGGGCTTGATACATTTCCTTGGTAATCTTACCATGAGCGCAACTGCTGCAATGAGATCCCTAATAGATGCAGGTCAGTTTGCCAATCTCCAAGGAGGTTTCAAGGCCAAGGGACTTAGGATAGTTGGTGACAACGAACCTATTTCCCCCGGTGAGTTCAAGGAGGTTGATGCAACTGGAATAGATTTGTCAAAGGCTATTATTCCTCTCCCCTATAAAGAGCCTTCCTCTACTCTATTCCAGATGCTGTCATTCGTAGCTACTGCTGGTCAGAAGTTTGCGGATAGCACAGAGCAGGTTATCTCTGATGCTGCCTCCTATGGACCCGTTGGAACAACTATGGCTCTCCTAGAAGCCAGTAGTAAGTTCTTCACTGCCATACATAAACGTCTTCATAAATCACAAAGAGATGAATTCAGGATACTGGCAAAGATAGATTATGATTATCTTCCCAACGAATATCCTTATGATGTCCCATTTGAAGACCGTAGTATATTCAAGAATGATTTCGATGGAAGAGTGGATATAATTCCTGTCTCTGATCCTAACATACCATCCAATGCCCATCGTATGATGCTGGCTAATATGGCTCTTCAGATGGCACAACAATCCCCTCCAGGTATGTTCAATATGGAAGCCCTGAACAGAACTATTCTTAATGCGGCCAATATGCCTAACATGGAAGAGATACTCCCTCCCAAGATAGAACCGAAGCCTATGGACCCTGTGTCGGATATCATGGCTGCTACCAAGGGAATTCCCATAGCAGCCTTTCCGGGGCAGAACCATGATGCTCATATTCAGGTTAAGATGGCCTACCTTCAAGATCCTGCCAATGGAGCTAATCCTATCATGCAGAGGATACGTCCTATTCTGGAAGCTAATATACAGGAACATTCAGTTATGAAATATCAGGAACAGATGAATGGAGTAGCACAAGGTATCCTTGAACAAGCAGGACCAGAACAGGCACAAAATCCTGCTGTAGTAGAAATGGCTATGGCTCAAGCTTCTCAACAGGTAATGAATGCTAACCAGGCTATGGGTATGGCACAATCTCCAGAACAGCAACTGGTAGCTCTGGAACAGGCCAAGGTAGAATTAGAGAAACAGAAGTTACAATCTGATACGGTTGTTCAAGCTGCTGAGATGGAACTGAAGAATAAGAAACTTGAGCTTGATGAAAACGAACAGATTATAGATATGCTTAAGACAGGTTCTTCAGATAACTTCAAGAGAGAGAAAGCTCAACTTGACAGAGATTCTAAAAAAGAAATAAAAGAAATGGATATTGATGCAGAAGATAAAAGAGTAAAAGAAAGAATCATGAAAGATATTCTGGAACAAAATAAAAGAGACGAAAAAGATCTGGATATGAAAGGTCTTGAAGCCTTAGTTAAATTAGCAATTGAACAATCCAAGAAGGAGAGTAAGAATGACAATAAAGATAAAACAAATGACGAAAGGTAAAGGTTATATTACTTACAATAAAACCAAATCTGAGAAACCAATGACTTATGGAGATCCCTTTAAAACTGATTGTATCGGCCCATTAGAATCTAGGGCTGATCTTAATGAATGGGATTATGATATGTTTAAATTTCCAGATCCTGTAAAAGGTAAAAAAACTTAACCAATGGAAATTTGGGATGAGGTGATTCAGGAGTTTAATGATGAAATTCAGAAACTCAGAATTACGTTAGCCAGTGGATCTGCTGAAGACTACGCTCACTATAGACAGCTTGTAGGATCGATACAAGGTCTGGAATGGGCCAGAGGCAATCTCACTGAAATTATTAAAAAGCGAACTTATGCAGACGATGAGGAGTGAAATGCAACAAGTAAATATGGGCAAAGCCATCAAAAACGATTTATGGATTAGTGATCCAGAAGAAGTAGAAGATCCAGAAGTATTACCAGAACTACCGGGATTTAATATTCTGGTACGTCCGGTATCTGTAAAGAGCCAGACAAAGGGTGGTATTCTTCTGCCGGACTCAACTAAAGATGATATGTCTTATCTTACCACGGTAGGTAAGGTATTGGCTCTGGGTGATCTGGCATATCTGGATAAGGATAAGTTTCCTGCTGGAGCCTGGTGTCATGTAGGAGATCATGTATGCTATGGTAAACATGCAGGAACCAAACTCTTTTACAAAGGAGTTAGAATGATTTTACTGTTTGATGATCAGATTACTATGAGAGTAGAAGATCCAAAAGATCTTGATCCTACATTTAATTTGGGAAATCGTTAATTATATGGTATAATAAGGTATCGTTAAATCGTTGATTTCGTAAACAACGGAGGTAGAAATGGAAAAGAAAGAAGAGTGGAACGAAATAGAAGTTCCGAATGAAGAGCAGAAAGAAGTAGGATATGAAATAGAAGAAGAGGAAGAAGTAGAAACTAAACCTGAACCTGAACCAGAAGAAAAGAAAGAAGAAGAACCGGAACTGGAAGGTATCGAAACAAAGGGTGCTGAAAAAAGAATAAGACAGCTTATCCGACAAAGAAAAGAACGTGATGAACAGATTACTGCTCTCATCCAAAAAAATGAGGCACTCTCAGGAAGCCTCAGAACGAAAGATAAAGAAGTAAATCAAGTTAATAAGTTAAGTCTTGATGCTTCTGAGAAACAATTAACTGATAAACTTGAGCTTGCCAGAACAGTTTATATGGAAGCTTTTGAAGAAGGAGAAAAAGAGAAGCTTTTAAAAGCACAGGAAATGTTGAATGAGGCACAGTCAGATCTGAAGGCAGTGTCTTCTGCTAAACGAAGTTATGAAGAAGTAGAAGAAGTTGCTCCGGTACAGCCTCAATATCAACCTCCTCCTCAACAATCCACTGATCCTAGAGCCGAAGAATGGGCTTCAAAGAATAGTTGGTTTGGACAGGACAATATTAAGACTGCTGCTGCATTAGCTATAGATGCAGAACTTAAAAGCGAAGGTTATGATCCTACTGACAATGATTTTTATCAGGAAATTGATAAGAGGATTAATAAAGCGTTTTCTCAAAATACTGAGGAAACTACAGAACGTGTGCAGGAAAGCTCGTCAAAACCTGCTCAAGTAGTATCGGGGAGTTCACGCTCCTCCCCATCCAGTGCTGGTAAAGTCAAACTATCAAAGGAAGATGTGAGGCTTGCACAGAAATGGAACATACCACTTGAACAGTATGCTGCCGAAAAGCTCAAAGTTGAAGGAGCAGACGGCAACTATACTAATGTAACTTAGCGTGGAGGAACAAAATATGACACGAAATGAACTACGTAGTAATACTAATCGGGAAGCTCATACAAGAGAAGCTGAAGAAGAATATGTCTTTGAGGAGCCAGATGCCCTCCATATACCGGACACGGTAAAAGCAAGATTTGACGCAGAGGACATGTCCTTACGTTGGATTCGCATATCTGTAAAAGGACAGGATGATATCACTAATGTTGGTAAGAACCAGCAACAGGGATGGGTCTTCGTAACTTCTGATGAGGTTCCTGAAATGGGCATTACATCCTTCGTAAGGGAAGAAGGTCGTTATCTTGGAGCCGTCTGTCGTGGAG